>Ga0315287_10007177_pt1 | contig 11150 bp, 13 predicted proteins | sample YL17G11_0_MG_FD_205037 | JGI IMG/M metagenome (GOLD analysis project Ga0315287, IMG submission 205037) | Sediment microbial communities from Yellowstone Lake, YNP, Wyoming, USA - YL17G11_0 | ecosystem: Environmental > Aquatic > Freshwater > Lake > Sediment | place: USA: Wyoming | collected...
AACAGCACCCCGAGGACGCGCTGCTGTGTCTTCGTGAACAGCGCACCCGCCAGGCTCCTTCCACGCGATCGACGCGAACGGTTCATTATGCCCAATATGGGCATAATCATGCCCTATATGGGTATATGTGTCAATGGGAACTGGTCCGCGCGTGTGGCGCGTGGTGGTCGCCGATCGGCATCGCCGACCCGGAAACCGCCGTTCTCCCGCGCTCAGCGCCGGCCGGCCGGCGCCATGTTCACGTAACTGGACGCCGGGCCGCCGGCCTTGACCAGTTCGAACGCGTCAACCAGGACGCCGTCCACCCCTCGGCTTTCGTACTGCAGCCTGTCTCTCGTGACCGACACCACCTGGTAGAGCTGGGCGTCCTGCTGCAGCTTGGCCATGAGCGAGGGCCACCTGGTGGTGATGGCGTACATCTTCGAGCCCGAAACCGAGGTCGCATACACGGTGCCGGGCGCCTCCGGAGCGGCCAGCCGGCCGTCGAAAACCTTGTGGGTGCGCGCGTACGCGTGATCGTGGCCCTGCAGCACGAGGTCCACGCGGAACTCGTCGTAGAGCGGCCCGAGCGCCGCCCGCATCCCCTTGAAGTCGCGGCGCTTCACGACGGAGTACATCGGGTGGTGCTGCACGACCACCGTCCACCGCTGCGAGTTCGCGCCGAGAACCTTGCGCAGCCACGTCAGCTGCGCCGCCCGGACCCTCGAGCGCGCGGAAGCCTTGAACGCATCGTTGGCGAACGCATTCACGTCGAGCGCGACGATGCGGACGCCTTGGTAGTCGAGATAGTAGTTCTGGCCCGCCAGTTCAGGCAGATCCGGCGGGCCGTTGGCCGGCAGCGCGAAGTGGGCGTTCCAGAGATTCGGCGCCGTGAACACGGTGCCGCCGATCACGCTGAAGATCGAGCGGTAGAACTCATGATTGCCAGGAGCGGGCACGCCGGGCGTCTCCGCCGCCCTCGCACCGAGGCCCGCCAGCCATTCGCCCCACTGCGTGTCGTCGTCTCCCTCTCCCACCAGGTCGCCCGCGTGCGCGACGAAGCGCGCATCGGGAGCCGCGGCAAACGCCGCGCGCACGACCGGCGGCCACTTCCTCTCCAGGCCGTTCTGCGCATCACCGAGGTAGATGAAGCGGAACGGCGCCGCGGTCGACGACGCCGTGATGAAACAATGCCAGTTGCTGAACGAGGAGCCGCTGCCCACCCGGTAGGCATACCGCGTTGACGGCGTCAGCCCGGTGAACTCGGTCTTGTAGTGCGTCACGGTCCGGCCTTTGCCGAGCTTGACCGTCCGAGGCGCCGCGGTGACGGTCCTCGCCGGGCCGGTCGTTCCGCCGCACCCCGCGGCCGCAAGCCCGATCTGCGCCTGCGGCGAGGCGACCGGCTCGGCCGTCCTCCACGTCACCGCCTGGCTGGTGGCGGGGTCGCCAGCCCACCCGAGGACGATGCGCACGGGGGCGGTGTTCAGGGCGGGAGGCGGCGACGGCCAGACATCCCGGCCTGCGGCAAGCGCGATGACGGCCGCCATCGCGACCCGGGCCGCCGCGGCTCCGGACCGGTGGTGTCCGGCGCGCCGTGGCAGCTGAAGGGGTGCACGCATAAGCCGCGTGCTAGAATGACAGATCTTGCCTGCTCTGTCGCGGAGAGATGACCGAGAGGCTGAAGGTGCACGCTTGGAAAGCGTGTGTAGGGGAAACTCTACCGAGGGTTCGAATCCCTCTCTCTCCGCCAACTAACCTGTTCTACCGAAGCAACTTAACGGATTCGCTTTTCGCCGTCTCCAAAATGTCTCCACGTTCTCGGCGGAAATCGAGCAACTGAACGGCCGTTCCGAGCGCCGCGGGACTCAGGTGCATGTACCGCTGCGTCGTGATCAGGTCCTGGTGTCCGGCCAGTTCCTGAATCGCCCGGGCAGGTGCTCCGAGCATCGCCAGGTGCGAACAGAACGAGTGCCGCAGCATATGCGGACCGTTGTTGTCGAGGCCCGCCTTCTGCGCCGCCCGACGGACGAACCCTTGAACCACCCGCGGCTCGGGCTATTGACGAACCGTGGCCCTCTCCGCCGAGTGGAATCGCGGAAAAGTAGTCATCGAAGCTCCTCCTCCCGACCCGCGAGGATCTCAGGCCAGACATGCTTGCTGAAGAGCTCTGACGAATTCTCGAGAACGGCGTCCGCCAGGTCCTGAAACGCTGACGCCGCCTTCCGACTCACAGCGCGTCCGCCCCACGGCGTGAAGATGCCGTGGGCCACGAGATGACGTATGGCCCGTGCCATGATCAGGATGTCCTGGCTGTGCGGCCAATCGGACTCATCGTCTGCCTCCATGAATCGCGCAACTTTCGCTCTCAGATTCTCGTGAAGTTCCCCACCGAGTTCGAAACGGCCGCCGAGCGCTGCTCTCACGTTCTTGGCCAACTCCAGGTCTATCAAGCCTGGGTCCCTTGGCGCCCGAGATCCCATCGCAGCCCAGCACGCTTCGAGCGCCGAGTACGCCAGGAACACACCCAAGGCGGCGCTGTAGCCGCGCGCGCTGGCGTCCTTCATGCCGCTGAACCGAATGCCGCGGTAGCTTGATGCCGCCTTGTACCGACTGGCATAACGTGCCCATCGAGCCAACTCCTGGCGGGTTGCTTCGTCGTCGTGGCGCGATCGCCCACGGTGGAATTCGGCCCAATGATGTGGGTACTGGCCGCTGTATTCTGTCCAGAAGCGGGGATTGTCGTACTCTTTCGCTGGACGGGTGGGCACGTACAGGCGACGGCGGGCCAAGCCGTTCGCTCGAGACCACAGCATCCACTCCTCGGGCGAGGCAATCCAAAGTCTCCGCATCAAGCGCCTGCACTCAGGTTCGCTGACCGTGGCTGCTCCCTCGCGATGCCGGCCGCCGCGCTGACCGGGTTGGCGTCTCGTCGTCACTACTCACTGCTCCATTCCTCGACGATGCGGTCGATATCCCAGACGATGGAGTCCTCGCTTGGAGGCGTCTTCAGCTCATGCCAGGACGCATCGAAGTCGCCGAGTTCCACCCGGCCCTCGGCAATGGTCACAATCAGGGTCTTGCCGCGGCGGTCGGTCTTCTGAGGGATCAGCGACAGCACCTCGCCCTGCTGACAGTCCAGCCCGGTACGGTCGCGGTCGCAGTCGGCGTAGTCCTTCCGGAGCTTCGCGTTCGGATAGAAGGTCCAATCGCCGGGCTTTCCAGCCTCGGGCGCCCAGGTCACTGACTTGGTCGCTGATTCTTGCGCCATAACTGCATCCTCCATTGGTTCACACGACAACGTCGTTTCTTCGACGGGTTGGTCGCCGTCATCGCCGAATTCGTTCTCATCGGCCGTCTCGTCACTGTTGTCATCGAGATCGGTCCCACTTCCGGACGTTTCAGGGTCGTCGCTGGCGGCGTCGTCCGCCTTGAAAACGGCGACGACCGGCGCGAGTGGGTGAACGAGTGCCAACGGACAGACGATCCCGGTCAGGTCAACAACGGCACCCTTCCTCGCCTTGGCGCGCTCGGAGACGTACAGAGTCGTTTCGACATTGCGCATCTCTCCCGGCGCCAGCCGTTCCGTGGTCAGGTGCTCCGTCGACCACACGTCGCCCTTGCGGTTCTTGACCCGAACCCGGAACGTCACGGCGGCCAACGGGGTCCGGCCGGTGTTTCGGGCAAGGATGAAGAGCGTGTAGGATGCGCTCTCGTCCGAACTCTCGGAGCAGGTGAGGCGCCAGCCCGCGATCTCGGCGCCAGCGCTCGACCACGCCGGTCCCTTGCCTCCTGCCTGGCCCGCTTCTGGCAGCGATAGCGTCCAGGGGGCCTGCTTCTCGCCCGGGTAGAGAACGACCTGCCCCCTTACCTGGCAGGCCGCCGGGTCTACCCCCTCGCCAAGCTTCCCGTAGCCTCCGGCCTCGATCTCGACGCTGTCCTCGTCGTCGATGTCCTGGGTGAGGGTGTTGTCCCCCTGCAGCAGCGGAATCGACCCGGACGGGCCGAACGCGATCCACAAGAGCCGCGCGACATGCGCCGAAGCCGTGCCCTGGTACTCGCCGCGTACCTTCGCCTCGAAGCGGACATCGCCGTCACTGTCCGGCGCGGTGCAGGTGACACTCCAGTCCTCGACGCCGAGTCTTGCATCCGCGACCGGCGCTTCAGGCAGTGCCGGACTGTGCAGCTTGGGTGGCGCGGACGCCGGAGCCTCTGGCGAGACGGCCCGTGGGTCGATGACGGTGGCCAGCCCCGTCCCGCACACGCCGCAGAACTTCGCATCGTCAGCCTGCTGACTGCCGCACTTGAAACAGAACATCACCGAAACTCCTTTTGAAAGAGTTACTTGCCTGACGTGTCTCCCGCTTCCAGACTGCGCCGGCTGGCTTGCCTTCCCAGAGCCAGTCCCGGCACGAGCCATCACATGCGACGGTTTGGTATAGGCACGTCACCATCGGTGCATCCTGTCCGGGGCTATCCCGTCGCCGCTAACTCCTGTGACGCAACCTGATCGCCTCCCTGTCTCTGCGATTCTGGTCGCGGAGAGACTCGTTCTGGATGCGGAGCGAACGAATCTGGCGGTCGCAGCCGTCTCTGGTCATCGCCTTCGCGGCCCTGTAGTGGGCCTTCGATGAAGGATTCGAGGCGCGCGCGATGTTCTGCGAATACCGCTCTGTCGCCTCACTCTTGCGGATGAGGAGGCTCTTGATGTTGTTCGTGGTGGTCCGGATCCGCCCGACGCGATGCTTGATCAGACTCCGCCTACCCTCACACGCAGTGCACATATGCTCTCCTGTGCTCGTTCCAGCCACCACGTGCTCTTCTCATCGACCACGCGGTCTGCGGTGTTTCTGCAGACTCGACCGTTCTACCTCACCCGCATCACAGTCTAGGCTCACATCGTTCAGGCTCCCGGCAAATCGTCTTCTTCGGAACGCCCCCGGCATCGCGTCGCTCCTCAGGCCCAGTGGCAGCCCCGGGCGCTCACCGCGCGTCGACGGACGGCGGTCGCGGAATCAATCGAGGATGCCGACGACGTGGCCGTGCGATGGGCTCTTGGAACAACTGCCACCAGCCCGGGTCTGGATTCCGCAGTACGTGCATCGGCCCGGATCCACCACGGCGTGGCCACGGGTTGGACTCTTGGAACAGCTGCCTCCGCCTCGCGTCTGTATGCCACAGTAAGCGCACCGCCCCGGTTCGATGACCACGTGCCCGCGGGTAGGGCTCTTCGAGCAACTTCCACCGCCATGAGCCTGAATGCCGCAGTAGGAACATTTCGCCATCACACACTCCATTCTCGAATTCCACATTGACCGAGGCGGCCCGCAGGCATCGGGCGCGGCCCTGCCCATCTGCAGACGGCGCTTCGGACCCGTGTCACGTCCACTGGACACGCGTGTCGCCGAACTCGGACCTGCTCCGGCCTGACACCGAAGGTCGCCACGCCAGGTCGGCTCAGGTCCTCGAAGCCGGCCGCTTCGCCGCTACCCTTCCGGAGCACCGTAGAACAACAACGGAGTGACTTGACCGGCAACTACGTCGGCATGGATATAGGTCTCCTGCACGCTGAGATTCAACCGCTCACCGATGCGCACCTTGTGAATCACCTCGTCGCCGCCGAACGCCGTCGAGCACGACACGACTTCGCGCCCCGTGATCTTCTTCAAGGCGGCGTGCTTCGCGAGCGCCGGATAGGCGCGAAGTTCATCATGGCTGTACCAATCACCCAGGACGAACTCCAGCCGAGCCTTGAGCAACCACTCGCATCCAGGGAATGCTGTCTGCAGCTTGAAGATGGAGACCGGGATCAGGAGGTGGCACTCGAACCCCACGGCGCAATGGCTGGTATGCTTTGTCCTGCTGACGGGTTCCACGATATCCCAGCGATAGAGGCGATGCAGCAGAAAGGTGTCGGGCCCCTCGAGCGCGCAGAACCGCTTCACCATTGCCGCCGGTCCATCGCACTCGAGCGTGCCGATAGTCGAGTTCGCCAGTTGCGTGCCCCCCTTGGAACGACAGGCTCAGTCCGATTCGACAACGTACTTGTGGACAACGCACGTCACGTAGCCCGGCCTGAAGATCAGGTCGATTCGGCTATCCTCGGATTCGCACGTCACCCAGTTCGCCCGGTAACTACCCTTCACGACCATCCTCGCGAGTCTCACCATCTGCTTCCTGAACCGCCCCACCTCACCGGAGGAGTTGATTCGCCCGAGCACTTCGGACTCAAAGTCGATCGCCGTGGATTCGAAATCATCTGAAGCCTCGAGCACAGTCTCGTCATTCACCTTGTAGGAGATGAACGGCGGCTCCACGTGGATCATCGAGATCTCTGGCCCATCCTCATACGAAGCCGCTTCATCGCCCTCAGCATGCTCGGTGTCCTCGTCCCCATCGTCATCGGACGCACCCGGCTCTTCGTCTTCGGTCTCGTCGACCGTTCCGTTGGCACCGTCATCGTCGCCGGCCGCGTCCTCCACCCTGAGAACAGCGACGGTCGGTGCGAGGGAGTGAACGAGTGCGAGCGGACAGACAACGCCGATCAACTCGACAATCGCGCCTTTCCTCGCCTTGGCCCGCTCCGACACATACAGGTTCGTCTCGACGCTGCGCATCTCCCCCGGCGCCAATCGCTCCACGACCACGTAGTCCGTCGACCAGACGTCACCTTTCCGGTTCTTCACGCGCACCCTGAACGTCACGGCCGCCAGCGCCCGGGCGCCGAAGTTCCGAGCGACGATGCAGAGCGTGAATGACGCGCTCGCCTCGGATCTGTCCGAACAGGTCAGACGCCATCCGGCGATCTCGGCGCTCATGTCCGGCCACGCCGGTCCTTCGCCACCGGCCTGGCCCGCTTCGGGCAGCGGTATCGTCCACGGCGCCTGCTTCTCGCCCGGGCAGAGAACCACCTGTCCCCTGATCTGGCATGTAGCCGGCTCCACCGTCTCACCGAGCTTGCCATAGGCGCTGGCTTCAACCTCGATGCTGTCCTCGTCATCGATGTCCTGGGTGAGGGCGTTGTCCGCCTGCAGGAGCGGAATCGACCCGGACGCGTCGAACGCGACCCAGGAGAGGCGAGCGACGTGCGCTGAGGCCGATCCATGGAACTCACCGCGCACCTTCGCCTTGAAGCGGACGTCGCCGTCGCTGTCGGGCGGCGCGCAGATGACGCTCCACTCCTCGACGGTCAGACTGGAGTCCGAGGCCGGCGTATCGAGCGGTGCCGGAACACTGGCCTCGGAGGGCGCGGCCGTGGCCGGGACAGACACCGCTGGCTCGGGCTGCGGGCCGACCACACCGGCCAGACGCGTCCCGCACACGCCGCAGAACTTCGCATCGTCAGCCTGCTGACTGCCGCACTTGAAGCAGAACATCACAGGAACGCCTCTCGACTTCCTGGTCAACGAAGCCAGACCGCCGACGGCTCATGGAGTCGGCCACAGGCAACAATCTTTCTGAATCGGCTCTTCATCCGCAATGGGTGGGTGCTCATATCCCGCCGACCGACGCAGACCGTCGAGCAGCCGATGATAGTCCTCAAAGGGAGTTTCGGTTCAGCGTAGTCGCCGTATGCCCATACATCAAGTCGGACGTCATCCCGACACAGTTCCAGCCGGTCCATCACCAGCGCATGGGCGGCACCATCGAGCTTGCCCGTCACCGGACCAAGAGCCGGCGGCACAGAAATCCACGTGTTGCGGTCCGCAGAGTACTCGACGACGGACATCGCACTTGTGGCAGGCCTGGCTCCGCCAGAACTGGAGGGCTCAATGAAGACCACGTGAACCGGATGTTCTTCTGAACACATACGCCGGACCATGTTGGGCCTGGCCTTGTACGACCTGATCAGCCACAAGGTCCACCCAATCTTCCTGATGTCGCGGATCTTCCGCTCGAAGATCTCCTCAACTGACTCGCCAGCATGGGGCCCCATTACGCTGACGACGGCGACCGGCTCACGTAGCCATCTTGAAGCGAAGTCCGCCATGTGATCTCCCCATTTCGCAGTCTCGCCTTGGCACGGCGTCAGCTGCGCAGGCCGCGTCGACGAGCGAGCCGAACTCTAGGCATCTTGCGCGTCAACCCAGCGCCCGCTGCTGTCATCGACGAGGAGTCCTCCGCCAAGTGGGATACACATAGGTCAACTGCTCCGGATTCTGGGCATGCTGCATGAACTCCACGAATCTCGCGTTCTTCACGGCGTCGAGTGCCCAATGCTCAACCCACGAGCACGGGCCCTCTACAGCGATTCTCTGATGCGCTTGACGGCCTCTTTCATGGCGGATCTCACTTTGGCGTCTTCGTCGGTTGTCGCCAGCTTCGAGTAGACCTCGAGGGTGGTTGGCTGGACGTTCGAGAAGCGGTAACCGGCTACGAGGCAGGCCACCGCCACTGCAGGGTCCTCTCGCTTTGCCGAGAGCATACCGAGCGTGCTCCACGAGACGGTCCGCCGTGGAGCCAGCCGGAGCCCGACGAGCGCCATGCGCCAGGCTTCGTCGAGCTTGCCCGCCCTCATCAGCGTGTCGGCGAGGTTCCCGACAACTTCGACGTCGCTTTCGTCGGCGAGGCGTGCCTGTTCGAGAACAGGGATCGCTTCGTCGTAACGCTTGTCACGGAGGAGAGAGAGCGCCTGGTCGTTGATCTGCCTCGCCTCCCCGCGGTTGCCCGCGGCCGGTGCGGGCCCCGACTCGAGGTCGCGGATGAGCGCCTCGAGGCGGGTGGCGTCACCACTCATGGCCGCCTGGATCAGTGTCTCGACGGCGGCACCCGGGGCCACATTGGAGGCCGCGGCCGGAGGCTCCGGGGCTCCCGGCTGATTCTGGTTGCTCGGTTGTTCGGTCGACGGCGTCGTAGACTGCGGCGCCACCGGCGTCTGCGCCGCGCCGGCCGCCTGCGAGTTAACTGAATCGAGCGCCGGCGACGTGGAAGCCGCGGTGTCCTGCGTGGACGAGGATGAGAAGTAGAAGTAGGCGGCACCGGCTCCGATGACTAGGACAGCGATGATGACGAATGGCAGCGTCTTCGAACCCGATGATGTCCTGGCGGCGGCGCTCGGAGCGGTTGGGGCTGGCTGTGCTGGCGGTTCCGGGCGTGAACGAACCTGCGGCTCCGGAACGGGGGTCGGCCGGTCTAGCGTCGGTGGCGATTGAGCGTCGTCTCGTAGCAGACGAGGTGCCGCCGCAGTTACTGTCGGCGGCACGACCGGCGCTGAGACGACTTCGGCCGGCGGAGGCGGAGGCAGCGCTACCGGCGCCGGCATCCGGACCACAGCCGGTACCGCAGGCGGTGCCAAAGTAGCGGCGGCAGCCGCCACGGTGGGAACCGCGGTCTTTCCGGCCGCCGGCGCGAGGAGCTTGCCGCAGTTGGTACAGAACCTCAGGTCGTCGGCCGCTTTGGCGCCACAATTCGTGCAAAACATCAACAGGCCTCCCAACGGAAGCTCACGCAGCGTCTCGGCTCACCAGCGCATTGGTCCGCGTGCAGACATAGATATCCCTACCTCGACTTCCTAGGTTATCGACCGCAGGGCCGTCGCCCATGAGTGCGCAACGGATGCAGCCACGGTCATGACCCCGCCGGACGCCGATGCAGGCCGAGCGTTGGTTTTGTGGCATCGTGGACCAGCAGTGTGACAGATCAGGTCCAGCTCGCGGTGTCTCGCGAATCATATGTTTGATGGGAGCAGTCTACCTAAGACTGTCGATCTAGAGGGGAAGCTTACGTATAGACCATTCTTCTGCTTCTCCGCCTCCGTGGTCGTCGTCGTGGTCGTCGTCGCGGTCGTCAGGGCGGTCATTGCCGTCACCGACATCGTTCCGACGGGCATGGTCATCATGAACGCGCACATTATGCATTCCACGCATCGTGATCAGCCCGTCCACGCCATCATGATCACCGGTTCCACGGCATCGCCAGGGTCGGCCGGCGTGTGAACAACTCTGAGGCCGTGCGAGACCGACGTATATCGACAGCAGGTAGTCCAATGGACTACACTGTCCACGTGTCGATCCGTCCGCTTGTCACCGTCGTCGAGACGCCAGAGTTCCTCGAGCGCATCGAGCAGTTGATGACGGAGGGAGAACGGGAACAGTTGATCGCCTCCCTGGCGGCCAACCCGACCGCCGGCGACCTCATCCCGGGCACCGGTGGCGTCCGCAAGCTTCGGTGGGGTCTGGCGGGGCGCGGGAAGCGTGGAGGCGCGAGAGTGATCTACCTCTATCAGTCGGCAGACATCCCGCTATTCGCGTTAACGATCTTTGCGAAGAACGAACGGACGGATCTCAGCCAGCAGGATCGCAACGACCTGCGCGGATTGACGAAACTGCTGGTTGACACCTATCGGAGAAGGAAACCATGAGCAGGCCAGCAGAGAGCATTCGGAAGGGGCTTGAGCAGGCGGTTGCATACGCCAAGGGTGGCACCTCGCCGCGTGCATACCGCGTTCATGTTCCGGCCCACGTCGACGCCAAGGCGATCCGAACGAAGCTCGGAATGACGCAGCAAATGTTTGCCGCGCGATTCGGATTCAGCATCAACACGCTTCGCCACTGGGAGCAGGGCAAACGGGAACCCGAAGGGCCGACGCGGGCATACCTGCTGGTTATCGAGCGTGCGCCGCGCGTCGTTGAAAAGGCGTTGAAGATAGCCTGAGATCGTCTGGTGCCAACCGACGCCGGGTCGTCGGGATTCAGCCTACGCCGAGTCTCAGTGAAACAAGGCGCGCGGCATCTACGGAGTGGTGCCCAGTGCAGAGAGAGTTCGCTGCAATCTCCGCCGATATCGTGACCGCCGTCTCCAACATGTCTCCACCACCGGGGGAGAACCCTGAGGACTGGCGGGGACTGCCGTGCACGAATCGATGCCTGTAACTACCTGAGACCCGAACCCTTAGAGCCAGAAGTCGGGCGCCATCAACCACTTAGAGAAACGCGTGATCAGGGTTCGAATCCCTCTCTCTCCGCCATCCTTCGCCAAACGCTCGCTTCGCTCGCGGCTCCGGATGGCTTCGCCGTTACCGAGCGTCCCGCGAAGGGTGTCCGCCGTAGCCGCGAGCGCAGCGAGCGCTTGGCGAAGGCGGACGACCGACCCGACCCCACAGCATCTCCCGATCCCGTCTCCAACATGTCTCCACTCGACTCGGCCCGAGCCATGTCGAAGGCCTCGCTCCCTTC
>Ga0315287_10007178_pt1 | contig 11149 bp, 10 predicted proteins | sample YL17G11_0_MG_FD_205037 | JGI IMG/M metagenome (GOLD analysis project Ga0315287, IMG submission 205037) | Sediment microbial communities from Yellowstone Lake, YNP, Wyoming, USA - YL17G11_0 | ecosystem: Environmental > Aquatic > Freshwater > Lake > Sediment | place: USA: Wyoming | collected...
TGGACCACTCAATGGGGCAGTCCATACCCTCCTGCCACCTGCCCCTCATGAAGCCGGTCACGCTGCTGGCCTCCAATACCACCGGCAACCTGCCCTTAGCCGTCCTGTTCATCAAACTGCGACCTGGCCTGGGGTCTGGCCCTCTGTTCGGGCTGGCCATGCTGTCCACTTCTGGGGGGCAACCTTTTTCTGGCGGGCTCCATCTGCAACATCATTGTGGCCGAGCGGGCCGCCTGCAGGGAGCAAACCTCAACTTTACGGATTTCGCAAGGTCCGGCGTTCCGCTCACCATTCCCAGCATGGCGGCAACCATAGGATGGCTGCTCGCCACCGAGCTTGTGGTGCTGTAGCAACTGTTAGGTTTTCTTCCTTGCCAGCCTAAATTCAATCACATATAAGGCCGGTCTGTGTGCCCAAGTAGCTCAGTTGGTAGAGCAGCGGACTGAAAATCCGCGTGTCACTGGTTCGATTCCGGTCTTGGGCACCACTTTCTTACATAAATTCAAATATTTAGACGAATAATCATTTCGCTCTACACGCCGAAAACCGCTTACACATCCCTTACACATTTTTGACTCTTTCCTGGCGTGAGATTGCGTCATGGAAAAGCACATGATCATGGGTGGCAAAGTGTACGTCTACCGGCGTGAGAACAGCGGGCTATGGCAGTGCTCAACTTACCTCGATGGCAAGAACCACCGAGTCAGCACCAAGGAAGCCGGTCTGTCCCGTGCGAAAGAGTTCGCCGAGGATTGGTATCTGGAGCTGCGTGGCAAGCTGAAGCGTGGGGAACTGAAACGCGAGAAGACATTCAGCATCGCCGCAGATCAATTCACTCGCGAATACGAGGTGATGAGGAAGGGTGAGCGCAACGCAAAATATGTCGCCGATCATCAGAGCCGTCTGAAGAACCATCTCCGGCCATTTTTCGGCGAACTCGGCCTGTCGGAGGTGACGACGAGTAAGGTGCAGGAATACCGCATTACGCGGATGAAAATCGAAGACGGCAAGCGTTCGGTGTCGCGAAGCACCATGCATCACGAGATTGTAACTCTGAGGCAGGTGCTCAAGGCGGCTGTGCGGCAGGGCTGGCTCGACCGGCTTCCCGATCTGTCACTCCCCTATCGGGCATCCGGCAAGGTGACACATCGCGCTTGGTTTTCGCCGGACGAATACCGCTCGCTCTACGAAGCGACGCGCCAACACGTCCGCGATGGCAAGAAAAAGCCATGGCTGTGGGCAGCAGAGCAAATGCATGACTATGTGCTCTTCCTCGCTAATACAGGCCTGCGCCCCGACGAGGCCAATACGCTCCAGTTTCGAGACGTCAAAATCGTTGACGACGACGCTACCGACGAACGTATTCTTGAAATCGAAGTGCGCGGCAAACGTGGGGTAGGCTATTGCATGAGCACCGCCAATGCCGTGCGTCCCTTCGAACGCCTCGCCAAACGGTTGCGACCGGTGGATGCAGAGCTCGATCCCGCCCATGCGGCTAAGGACGTGCCAACAGGCGCGCCGCAACCGACTGATCTGGTCTTTCCGGTGAACCATAAAAAGCAGTTCAACGGCGTTCTTGATGATCTCAAACTCAAGCTTGATCGTGATGACAATCGACGCACGACATATAGTCTCCGGCACACATACATTTGCATGCGGCTCCTCGAAGGAGCCGACATCTATCAGATCGCCAAGAACTGCCGCACCTCGGTCGAAATGATCGAAAATTATTACGCCTCTCACATCAAGACGAACCTCGACGCTGCGGCGATCAATGTCCGCCGCGACTGTCCAAAAGAAAAGGTATCGAAATCGGATCAATCGAAGTCCGCCACCTGATATAAAAAAGAGCTCGCACTGGCGAGCTCAATATTCGTCCGCGCGCGTGATCGTGAGCCCGCGCGTTGTGACTTTCGTGTCGCTCGGATCAGGCGATCCAAACTCCATCGTCTTGTCGTAGTAGTCAATCTTCCAGAAGTACTTTTCGCCATTGGCTTCAATGCTTCCGAAGTCATGCTCGCCGTGCGGATCGCTGTCATTTTCGAACGACTCGAATGTCCGCACCTTGCTCAAGAGCTCGGCCAACGCGTTTGGCGGCAGCCTGTTGACCCCAAAAGTCAGCATCTCCTGGCCGCCGACAAATGTTGATCGAAGTGTGTCATTGAGACCCCGGATTTCTCTCTCATCTCAGCTTCTAAGCTTACGATGGACCAGAAGCGAGAGCAGCGAGCACCGGTATTCAGGGAGGACACCGGCGGGGCGTCGGGAATTAAAATGAACGGCTATGCCGTTCCTCTTCCCTCTGGCTCGCGCCAGCGGACTGTTCCTGCCAGCATTTGCGACAGCCGAATGCTGGTCGCACATCGAATTCGTGAAAACGAGAACTTGCCGCGTGACCGGTTATTCCGGTTGCGCAGCACAAACCTTCCACCTGCCGGTGGAAACATTTCCGGCGAAGCCGGAACCAGAAAAACGTCTCGGTCGGGAGTGCCGGTGCGCTCCTGCCAATCGCGCGCGAGCGCGTCTCTCCGTACGAGCACCCGCAGGTGCGAGAACCGCCGCCCCCCCTCGTGTTGTCGGGTGGCCGACGTCCGCCCGCGAACCGGCATCCCGCCAGGGTGACAGTGAGTGGCTGCGGCGTCGTGCCAAGCGAAGCGGCCGACCCCGCTCGCACTGGTGGAGCCGACATCCTGATAAGGCATATTCAGTGAAGGAGTGAGAGCGGGGTCGGGCGCAAAGCCCGACAACACGCGGGGGAAATAGTGACGCCATATCAATGCCGTCTGGACGATAGTCCAAAAACGTACCCCTACAATTTGGATTTGTAGGGGCTAATGTAGGGCTGCCTGGCCGCATTTTGCGGCGTAGAGGACGCCAAAAAGCCGATGCATTGGCATCGGCATTTGTGCGACCATTTGCGGGGCGCTACTGACCGCGCGGACGATCTTCTGCCGCGTTGAAAACGGCGATGATCTCGACCGCCTCTGCGGTGACTCGGTACACGGCGATAAATGGGAGACGCGGCACGACGAGTTCGCGGGTCGTCTCGACCGCGCCAATGCGCCCCGAATGTGGAAATTGAGACAGCCGGTCGGTGGCGCGTTCTATGGCGGCGACAACCTGGCGAGCGGCAATGGGATTGTCGCGGGAAATGTATTCATGGATGGCGGCAATATCGGCGCGCGCCGCTTGCCTGAAGCGGACGATCATCCAGCAAATTTACGGAAGAACACCTTCATCTCATGCTCGGGAACAAGCGGTTCCGGGTTGGCAAGGCGGCGGCGTACCTCGTCCTGCTGCGCAGGCGAGAGGCGCAATTGGGAAGCGTCCTGCTCGACCAGCGACAGCAATATCTCCCCAACCTCGTCTTGCCGGTCGGTGGAAAGAGTCTTGGCTCGTTCGTATGCGCGTTCGAGAATCTTGGTCATAAACTCACTTTATCACAATCGGCATGCAACACAAACGGACGGCAACGTTTCGCGATACGGCTATTTGCTTCGAGGCAACGTCTTCGGTCGTCAACGTGGTGGCAATCCTCGCGGGTCGAAGATATTCGACCCAACCCGATTAAATGTGCCCACCAAAGTCTTACACATTTTCTTACACATATACAGTTTGTGTGATTTTTTATCCTTATATTTCAATTTTTTGAGTAATCGCCCTGTGAACTTAAAATCCGCGTATCACTGGTTCGATTCCGGTCTTGGGTGCCATCACTTTTCATCCGCATTTCCTTTCAATCACTTAGCGTTCAATTTTGTCCCACCCTGCATAGCCACAGGTGAAAGTGGGACACTTTCATTCATCGAATGTTCCGGATTTATGAGATGCATAGCGGACGTCGCCAACTTTTTTGATTGGCGGTCGCTGTGTAATGTTGAACTTGTTTGAGCGTCTTCCATCCAAAGATCGCCATCAACTGACTTTCTGTAGCTCCATTTTCAGCTGCTACAGTAGCCCCCGTTTTGCGGAGGCCGTGTGCCGAACAATGAGGCAACCCCGCTACATCGCACCATTTTCTAAGCCGATTTCCAAATCCACTGCCTGTGAACGGCTTTCCAAATTTTGAAGCAAGAAAAGTCATCTGCCCAGTCTTTGCTGTATCGATTACTTTTTGGAGTTCAGGGAGAATGGGAATAGCTAGTGTGACAGGCCGACGCTTGATTCTTTTGGTTTGTGTGAAATGCAGCATTTGATCTTTAACGTGTTGCAGACCAAATCCAACGACATCCGCCCGGCGCTGTCCTGTAAAGAGGGGATGGGAAAGCGCCAATCTCGCCATTGCCCCAATTGGATGAACGGATTCAAATTGTCGAACCTCTTCTCTGCTCCAAGCATGAGATCCCATCGACCCCGTTCGAATGTAAGATACGTCCCTAGCGACGTTGCGTCTTACAAGGTCATTTTCGAGGGCGAATGAAAGGACTTGCCTTACCAACTTGACGATTTGGTTGGCGGCTTCAGGTCTATAGGCCATGGCGTCTCGGATTGAACGAATATGTTTCACTTCCAGCAGCTCGTATGAATTTTTTCTGTACTTCTCACAGAATGAATCAAATACACGTCTTCATATTCTTCTAGTGCGGTCTGCGAGAAGCTTGAATTCGACGGATCCATAATATGCTTCACAGAGCCATCTCAAGCTATCGCTGGCTGGTCTATTTTTGTCGAAGGTTTTATCTGAAATCTGCCAGCGAGAGCATCTCTGTAAGCTGACCAGAATGCCTCTGAACCGATGGACGCTGGAAGCCTGATTTTTGGCGACCCCTGCCGTCTGAGATACAGTCGTACGTTTCCATGGCGATCGCGTCTTTGGCAACATACCTAATTCGAACTCCAATCATTTTTCATTGTCCCGGGGATTAACCGCAGGCCTTTTACCAATGGGCAACTGATCAAATGCCTGATCTACAGCATTCCTATCCCATATCTTGTTACTATCAATCCGTTTTGCAGGAGGCATTTGATCTCTCTCAACTAGTTCGTCAAATTTGCTTGGTGAAATCCCAATGTGGCTGGCCACGGCCTCACGACCTAGACCTCGTGGAAAGAGATTGGATGGAAGATGGTCATATTTGGTCATTCTGGAAAGATTCAATTTCCTGACCTAACTGGTTTCACCGACAACAGAAAGTTACGGTTTTGGTAGTCGAAACAGAAAAATGAAATAGAATGGCCATCAAAAATCATTCTCGCAAGTTGCCGTTCATACGGCGCCTCGGAAATGAGCGTCGCGTAAAAGATCACTGGTTTATTTTGGTCGAGCTTCTCCGGAAGCCAGCACGATCACGGCAATGATAATGGTTCCCGTCATGATCAACCGCACGCCAGCACTTGCACCAAAAATGTTAAGCATAGTCACAAGCAAATACATGAAGAGGGCGGCGCCCCAAATGCCGGGAACGCTGGCTCGGCCGCCTGCAACGGATGTGCCGCCAATGACAACCACCGCGATGGACGCAAGCAGGAAGTCCTCGCCCATGTTAAGGGCGGCACCGCCTGAGAACCCCGACAGCAATATGCCGCAGACGCCGGCGAGTAGGGCGCTCAGCACATAGGTCATGAAGCGCGTCTGATTGACGTTGATGCCCGCCAGCCAGGCGGCGCGCGGGTTCTGGCCGATGGCAAGGACGGCCCGGCCATAAACGGTGCGTTTTATGACAATTGCGAGAATGACGCTGAGAACGGCGACGAGCATGGCGGCCAAGGGAATTCCAAAAAGGCGGGTTGTCGCAAAGGTGTCCAGCGGAATGGGTGGCTTGATACGGATTCCCCGGCCGTAGGAAATCGCTGTTGAAAGCACCAGAAAGCTTGAGGAGAGGGTGGCGATGATGGGCGGGATGCGCAGCAGGCGGATCAGGCCGTAGTTGAAGACCCCGACCAGGAAGCTCACTCCGAGGGCGGCGCCAATGCCGAGCAGCAGGCGCGCCGAATCCGTGTCCATCACTTTCATGGCAACGACGCCAGAAAGGGTGATGGACGCCGGAATGGAGAGGTCAACGTTGCCAGGTCCCGTGGTAATCACCATCATCTGGCCAAGGCCGACGATGATGCTGAAGGTGGCAAAGGAGAGTGCCGCGGTGAGAATTTCGCCGGCCCCTTGACCACCCGTATAGGCGACGGTTGCGAGCCACACGCCGATGGCCGCCAGGAAAGACCAGATCCAGGGTTCGCGCCGTAGCCTGTTCCAGAGGTTGATCATTGGCTCACATCCCTTGTGGTCAACGGCGCCTTGAGCGCCAGGACGAGGATGAGGATGGCGCCCTGGGCGCCGATCTGCCAGTCGGGAGAAATCTTCAGGAAGATCAGGAATGATCCGGCCAGGGCGAGGGTCAGGGCGCCGATCACCGCGCCCAAGGGGGAGACGCGTCCACCGATGAATTCACCGCCGCCCAGAATGACGCCGGCAATTGAATAGAGTGTGTAACGGTCGGCCACATGGGCGTCCGCCGAGGTCGTGAGGCCGAGCAGCGAAAGGCCCGACAGCAAACCAAAGAAACCAGCCAGGGCATACATGATTGACTTGGTCTTGAGCATGGACCAGCCCGCCCTCTCCATGGCGCGCGGATTGCCTCCGGCACCGCGGGCAATCACCCCGAGGGAGGAATGCATGAGGGCCAGCTGGACGAGCAGGCCGATGACGATGGCCGCGATGATGGGGAGGGGAACGAGCGGCGTCTGCAGGCCCATGATGGATTTCAGCCAGTCCGGCGCCTTGCCGCCGGGCGAGGGGAGAATAAGCACGGCAATGCCAACCCAGACAAATGAGAGCCCGAGGGTGACAACGATTGAGGGCAAATTGCGGCTGTGGATCAAGGCGCCTACTGCGGCATAGGCGGCGATGCAGAGGAGCAGCACCAGCGTGCCGAACAGGGGGTTGGTATAGAGGAGCGTTGCCGAAATGCAGCCGACAAGGCCCACGAAGGGGCCGATGGAGAGGTCGAGATCATTGACGGTGATGACGAACATCTGGGCGATGGTGGCAAGCGCAATCGGCACGGCGTATTGCAGCATCAGGTTGAGGCCGAAATAGCTCATGGTGCGGGGCTGCACATAGAAGGTGGCACCCAGGACAACCATGAGGGAAATGATGGGCAGCAATGATCGCAGCAGACTCCGGCTCATGCTGCGGAACTTTCGGCAAATGAGGCGTGCAGTATCTTTTCCTCGGTCAGGTCTTCGCGGCTCAGGGTGGCCGAGATGGCGCCATTGCGAAACACATAGGCCCGGTCGCAGTACTGCAGTTCTTCCATTTCGGTGGTGTACCAGATGAAGGTGCGCCCGGCCCTGGCTTCCTGGGCGATCATCTCATAGACCTCTAGCTTGGTGCCGATATCGACACCGCGCATGGGATCATCCATAAGAATGATCTTTGCCTCCGACCCCAGGGCCCTGGCAAACAGGGCTTTCTGCTGGTTGCCGCCCGACAGGGTGAGGATGTTGTTGTGAATGTCGGGGGTCCGGATGCCCATGCGCTTTTTCCATTCGGCGGCCAATCCGTCCTCGGCATCGCTGGAAATGAGCCCGTGTTTCTTAAGAGCGCGCAGGGAGCGCACCGTCACGTTCTCGGCAATAGACCAGAGATTGAAAATGCCGTCGGACTGGCGGTCGCCGGCGATGAAGGCCAGGGGGGCCGTCACCTCGACTTCTGCCTTCGCATAGATCTGCAGCAGCATGCGGGTCTGGCCATGGCCCGAGAGTCCCGCAAGGCCAATGATTTCGCCCTGGTGGGCTATGAGCTCGCCCGACTGGTCGGCGGTCTTCGGCTTGGCGCGGACGGCAATGGGGGCGGCGGACTTTGCTTCCGCCGATTTTGCCACGGTGGATTTTTTCTCGGTCAGATCGGTGCCCATGGCGGCGACGAGGGACTGGCGGTCAAAGCCCTTGGCGGGACGTTCCGCAATAGCCTTGCCGTCCTTCATCACCACGATGCGGTCGCAGGTGCCGAGAATGTCGCCGAGCAGATGGGAGATCAGGATAACGCTGGTGCCTTTTGCCACCTGGGTTCTGACAAAGGCCAGGAGTTGCTGGGCGGTCACGGCATCGAGCGACGAGGTTGGTTCATCGAGGATGACGAGGCGCAAGGGAATGTCGGTGACGGTGAAGGCGCGGGCGATTTCTGCCATCTGGCGCTTGCCGATGGCTAGGTCGGAAATGGCGTCGTTGGCATTGATGCCGTGGCCGGGGAAAATTTCATCAAGTTTCGCGCAGGCCAGGTCATGGCTGCGCTTCTTCCAGCCAAAGCCCTGCAGGTTGCCGTGAACGATGCGGACATTTTCGGCGACGGTGAGGTTGGGGCAGAGGGAGAGTTCCTGGAATACGCAGCGGATGCCGTTGGCACGCGCCACGTTCACCGACCAGTTGGTTTCATGCTGTCTGCCGCCAAGAAGGATTTCACCCTTGTCGGGCGACAGGGTGCCGGCAAGGATATGCATGAGGGTGGACTTGCCGGCCCCGTTATGGCCCACCAGCCCCAAGCATTCGCCGGCGGCGACCCTCAGGTCGACCCCTGCAAGTGCGTGGACGGCGCCGAAAGACTTCTCGACGCCGCCCAGTCTGATTGCTTCTAAGCCCAAGTGTTACTTGCCTGCGACGACCTTTGCCGCATCATCGGCGCTGTATTCGACGTTGGCAACACCGCCCTTTTCAGTACTGGCGAGGTTGGTTTCCAGGTTGTCCTGGTCGATGCGAAGGAACGGCACAGTCAGATCCTTCGGCACTTCCTTGCCGTCGAGGATCATCTGGGCCACCCAGAAGGCAAGCGTCGAGACGCCCGGGGCAATGGAGACCGACATGGTCTCATAGCCATTGGCATCCTTCTGTTCCTTCCACCACTGCAGTTCATCTTGGCGGTTGCCCATGATGATCAGGGGCGTTGGCCTGCCGGCGGCCTTGAAGGCCTGGGCGGCGCCATAGCCGTCACCACCCTGGGTGACCACGGCCTTCACTTCGGGCAGCGACGGCAGGATGCCGGCGACTGCCTTCTGGGCCACTTCCTGGGCCCAGTCGCCATGGACCGAGCCTACGATCTTGAACTGCGGGTTCTTGGCCACGGTCTCGGTGATCCCGGAGGAGATCGCGTCATCGACGAAGACGCCGGCAAGGCCGCGGATTTCCAGCAGGTTGCCGCCTTCCGGCATTTTCTTGGCGAGATATTCGACTTCCGAGGCGCCCATGGCCTTGAAGTCGACGGCGATGCGGTAGGCGCAGGGCTCGGTGACTATGCCGTCAAAGGAGACGACGACGATTCCCGCATCGCAAGCCTGCTTGACCACGCCGTTCAGCGCGTCGGGCGAGGCGGCGTTGATGACGATGGCGTTGTAGCCCTGCAAAATGAGGTTCTGGATCTGGGCGGCCTGCTCGGTGACCTGGTTCTCCGAGGTGGTGAACGGATCAGCGGCGGCAACGATGCCGTCGGCGACCGCCTGCTTGGTCACCTTGTCCCAGCTTTTCAGCATGGCCTGGCGCCAGGAATTCCCGGCATAGTTGTTGGACAGAGCAATTTTCTTGTCTTTGGTTTCAGCGAAGGCCGAACCCGTTGCTAGGATGGCGGCTGCGGCGACGGTGCAAACCAGTAGTTTCTTCAACATATAACTCTCCCATGATTTTCCAAGCCTTCTTGGTTGAGGCCCGTGGGAATGTTTTAACATCTGAATCGAATTCCACAATGGCCCCGGCCACTATTCTTACGTCAAATAGATCAGCCAACCATGGCACCTCAATAAATGCATTAAAGTGGTCACTATAATTCACTTCCCGTTTTGTATGTTGGGCGGACCTTGAGGGCAGGATCTGGGATTTCCGCTAAGGGTCGAGCCTGTGTGAAAACGCTGTTCAGTTCGGGATATCCGCAAGATTTGCGTGAATTTGGAAATCGGCAATTCGCCAAAGCATTGATTTCATTGAGGTCAAAATTCATGACGCTGTGACAAAATCAATATACAAACGGTTTGCAGAGGTTTTTACACAGCGTCGGCCACTAGGAGACGCATACGCTTTTCCAATATGGAATATTCCGGACTAACACCAGCTCGCTTCGTCCTCTGGCGGGCTGCGCAGCAGTTCCTGCACGTTAACTTCGATCAGGCGATATCCAACATTGCCGAATAACTTCTGCCGACCGTCGTTTAAAATGAACGTCGGACTGCCCGTCACACCACTTTTTTGGCTCAAGTTGTAGTCGACAGCTAGTTTTGTGATAGCCTCTGATGACCGAATTTTTTCTTCAACCATTTTGTAATCGATGCCAACAATGTCAGCAATCTCGATGTGAACTCGCCAATCCGAAATATCTCTTGCTGACACGAAGAATGCCCGGCGTAGCGCCCAAGCAGCGCGAGTCGAAATCCGATTTAGATAGGGTATATGCTCGGCTTCGCGTCCATTTTGACCTTGTTCTATAATTTCTATAGCCTTTAGAAATAGATGTGCGCTGGCCGATGTCCGTGGCTTAGTTTCGAGCCACAGACGCTGATGAACCTGAACGTGTGGGAACTTCAAACCGATTTCGTTGATATGTCGATTGAAACCCTCAAAGCCACCCTGAGTTTTCCATTTTTCTTCAATCTGGCCCCAAGCGTCGGGAAATACCGAGCAAAAGTGTGTTTCGATAGAGATTTTGTTGCCGAATTTCTCCGCCAACTGTTCCAGGCGACGTTGAGCAATATAGGCCCAAATGCACAATACATCAGAATAGTAGGAAATCCGCACCGGGGACATCTGGTAGCTCTCTATACATAACATCGAAAAGAGCCACCCTGTTACTCCTTTGCCTACCCTTTGCACAATGCAGACTGGCCATAGGCAATTGCCTGCTTAACTCAGTCATTCTTTTGCGCTTGAACCAGATGGGATGTCGGCTTGAGGTCCAGGCTGTGTGAAAATCCTGTCCATGGTATGATTCGCTTGCTGAATCGATGAAGGATTGGATGCAGGATTTTATTCAAGGGGCGGATCGCCAACAGACGACGCTGTTGGCCGAATTGTAAAATTGCAGCCAAGAATGACCCCCCTCTTGAAAATGATCTAATCGATTGTTTTTGAAGGACTATCGGCCAATTAAATGGGATCACTGTTGGACGCCAAACGTGACCCCACCCAAAACAACTATTATCGAATTACTTCAATGCGTTACCAAACATGTGTGGCG
>Ga0315287_10007180_pt1 | contig 11147 bp, 5 predicted proteins | sample YL17G11_0_MG_FD_205037 | JGI IMG/M metagenome (GOLD analysis project Ga0315287, IMG submission 205037) | Sediment microbial communities from Yellowstone Lake, YNP, Wyoming, USA - YL17G11_0 | ecosystem: Environmental > Aquatic > Freshwater > Lake > Sediment | place: USA: Wyoming | collected...
CTCCCGCGGTACGAACGTATTGCCTTTGAAAAGGCACTCATCGCCCCACAAGGGCAGCCCCTCGCAGCCTTTGTCTGTCCAGGCCACCCGTTACTGGATGCCGCCATCGACCTCACACTGGAGCGCCATCGAGATCTCATGCGCCGTGGTTCGGTGCTGGTGGACGAACGCGATTCCAGCGATCAGCCACGCGTGCTCTTCTATCTCGATCACGCCATTCAAGACGCCAGTAGCACCCGCACGGGCGAGCGGCGGATCATATCCAAACGCATGCTGTATGTGGAGCTTGATGCAGCGGGCAACGCACGTCACCTGGGCTACGCCCCCTACTTGGACTACAGACCACTGGCAACCGCTGAGCCTGACGTCGCAACGATACTGGCCCGCCCTGAGTGCGGCTGGATCACACGCGAATTGGAACAAAAGGCTCAGGGATACGCCATTGGGAACGTGGTACCGGAGCACTTACAGGAAGTCCGCTCCCGTCGTGTGGAGTGGACCGACAAGACACGAGCAGCGGTGAAAGAGCGGCTCACAAAGGAGATCAGCTACTGGGATCACCGCGCCGAGCAGTTAAAGGTCCAGGAGCAAGCAGGCAAGCTCAACGCTCGGCTCAATTCGCAAGAAGCACGGCGTCGAGCTGATGAGCTACAGGGTCGTCTCCAGAAACGCATGGAACAACTCGAACTGGAAGGAAAAGTCTCCGCTCTCCCTCCAGTGGTGCTCGGAGGAGTGGTCGTCGTACCGATGGGGCTACTCGCCAAGATGGCAGGTCATCCATCGGCAACTTCTAAATCTCCGGTTGATACCCAGGCAGCCGCCGCGCGAGCTCGCGAGATCATCATGGAAATTGAGCGTCGTCTCGGGTTTGATCCGACCGACCGCGAGTTCGACAAGCTAGGGTACGACATCGAAAGCCGTGTCCCTGGCACAGGGAAATTGCGGTTCATCGAGGTCAAAGGCCGAGTGTCGGGGGCAGACACCATCACTGTGACCAAAAACGAAATTCTCTATTCACTCAACAAGCCCGACGACTTCATCTTGGCTATCGTCGAGTTTCTGGAGGGTAACTCTCACCACGTCCACTATCTACGCCAACCCTTTCAGCGCGAACCGGACTTTGGTGTGACCAGCGTGAACTATGAAATGGCCGAGTTAATTAAGCGGGCTGAGAAACCACGCTGAAGAAGCGCCATGCAGATATTGACCGATGCCAGATCCATACATGACTGCCTGAAAAGGCTTATCCCGAAGGCTACTGCCATTGAAGCAGCCGCTGCATGGGCATCGGTTGGGTTCGAGGCCTGTGACCTTCTTTTTAAGCACAGGAAGAAGATTCGCCGGCTCATTGTAGGGATGCATTTTTACCAAACGCACCCAGATTTCATTGAGGCCTACCTGAGCGAGAAGGCGGTCAAGTTCATCATGTCTACAGATGGTACCTTCCATCCAAAGGTCTATTATTTTGCGATGGCTAGTTCCGAATGGAAGTGCCTAATTGGAAGTGCAAACTTCACGCGTTCAGCGATGGAAAGCAATCAAGAGATGGCTGTCCTAGTAGAAAGCCATGATCCCGGCGCAGCTCAATTGAAGAAAGAGGTCCTAGTTTCTATTGAGAAGTGGTGGGTAACGGCCAAATACATGGACCGTGAGGGATTGGAATACTACCGGGAACAGTGGGAAAAGAATCGCGTCAAGAATTCACGAAGGGCAGGGGCATTTGGAAGAATGACCGCTTCGGAAGTTGTTTCTGATAGAGGCACTGCAGCAATCGACATTCCAATCATCAAGATGAATTGGAAGGACTTTTCCACACGAGTGAAAAATGAGCGTGACAAGGACAAGCCTGTTTTAGATGTGCGGCTATCAGTCCTTCAAGGGGCAAGAAGTCTTTTCCTGAAGTACGGTCATTTTCATGAGGTGCCCAAGGGCAATCGCTATGAAATAGGCGGTCTTGTACGAGACAGTTACAGCAATTTCGGCTGGTTTGGCAGCATGTATGGTGCATGGCAGTTCAAAAGTGTGGTCAGTAGAAACGACAAACATATATCCAGAGCGCTGGATAAAATTCCCATTAAAGGCAAGATTGAACGCGATGATTACGTAGCCTTTATAGATGAATACAAGAAAGCATTTCCAGACGGAGGAGATGGCATAGCGACTACCACAAGACTCCTGGCTATGAAACGACCGGATGTTTTTGTTTGCCTGGGCAATCGGAATAAACGCCAACTCTGTAAGTCCTTTGGCATTCCCCAGAATGTGGACTATGAGATGTATTGGGATTCCATCATTGAGCGTATTCAGGCATCGATCTGGTGGAACTCAGCGCGCCCTACCTCTGGCCCAGAACGTTTCGTTTGGGATGGTAGGGCAGCTTTTCTTGATGCACTGTTTTATGAATGGAGATAGTAATCTGGACACCCCTATGAGCCTATTTGAAGACACAAACCCCAGAGCTCTGAAAGATCTTCTTGCTGAGGTTCACTCTCGCACCATGGTCCTGCCCGACTTCCAGCGGGACTTTGTATGGGAACCTGGTGCTACGCAGGAACTCATCGTTTCGATCGCCAACAACTACCCGGCTGGGAGCATCCTGCGTGTGCGCGACGCGAAGCGGGTCTTTGCCGCGCGTGAATTCGAGGGCGCGCCCAGTCTCGCCGGGCAGAAGCACACTTTTCTGGTGCTCGATGGCCAGCAGCGGCTGACTTCCTTGTATCAAGCCTTCTATGGCGTCGGTGAACACCGGTACTACCTCGATCTTCGGAAGCTCCTCGCTGGGGGTGACTTTGAGGAAGCGATCTTTCACGTGCGTGCGAGCACGAAGTGGGTGAAGGCTTGCGAAAAGTTCGACCTCCAGGCCAAGGAGTTGACCCTACCGCTCAGCGTGCTGAAGGGTGGAGCTGGGGGCTTCCTGCAGTGGCTGCTGCAGGTTACCAACCCGATGGCGACGAATGAGCGCACGCAGATGCTTGATGCGCTCACCAAGATCAACGACCAGTGGATTAAGACAATCGACGACTACCACTTCCCGGTCGTCACGCTTTCGGACAAGACAGAACCCGATGCACTCTGCACGATCTTTGAAACGCTGAATCGTACCGGGGTGAAGCTCAGTGTCTTCGAACTCTTGACCGCCAGATTTTGGCTGCAGAGCATCAACCTTCGAGAACTATGGGACAAGGCATGTGAGACGCACTCGATCATCCCAGACTTCGAAGTCGATCCCTATTACGTCCTCCAGTCCATTGCGCTTGCGAGCCGCAAGACGCCATCGTGTAAGAGGAGCGATGTCCTGAACCTTGCCCCTGCCGACATTGAAACGTGGTGGCAACCGGTCGTGTCCGGGCTCGCCACAGGTCTCACCATCCTCAGGGACGACTGCAAGGTGGTGCTTCCCAAGTGGCTCCCGTACCAAACGATGTTGGCGCCGCTTGCTGCCGTACTGGCGAAGTCTGGGATGCCGAAGACAGCGGAGGCCGGTGCTCATCGGGAGAAACTAAAGCGCTGGTTCTGGTGCGCGGTGTTTGGCCAGGCCTACGAGAGTTCTCCCAACAGTCAGTCAGCCAAGGATGTTGGCGATCTTGTGACATGGTTCGCCGGTGGTCCGCTTCCTGAGTCCATCAAGGCGCTTCGTTTTGACCCGAAGGCGCTGCGCGATGTTACACCGCGCCAGCGCTCGATCTATCGTGGGACCATTTGCTTGATCTTGGGTACAGGAACTGGCGCGCGGGATTTCCACACTCAAGCCGTGATCACTGGGAACTTGATGAACGAACAGGGTATCGACGATCACCATGTGTTCCCCGACGACTTCTTGCAAAAGAAGAAGGGTGTGACTTTGGCCCGAACAAGAGACTGCGTGCTCAACCGCACACTCATCGATCGTACGACGAACCAAATGATTAGCAACCGCGCACCGTCCGATTATATGGCTGAGATCCGCAAGACTCCGGGCTTCCCATTCGATGCCGTCCTGGATTCGCACTGCCTGCCCAATGGCGATGCATCTCCCCTCTGGAGCGACAACTTTGAAACATTTCTCGCATGGCGACAGAAGCGTGTGTGGCAGGAGATCCAGCGCGTAACTGGTCTTGCTGAGGCGACTGATCTCGAAGCCGAGGAAACGGAAAAAGAATGATTCAGAAGAAGAAACTCATAGAGGTAGCCCTGCCGCTGGAGGCGATTAACAAGGCCTGTGCGCGGGAGAAGTCGATCCGGCACGGCCACCCGAGCACGCTGCACCTGTGGTGGGCGCGGCGGCCGCTGGCGGCAGCGCGGGCGGTGATCTTCGCGCAGATGGTGGACGACCCCTCGGCCTACGTGGACACGCTGCGCGCGGACCCCAAGCTCAAGCGCAGGGCCGAGACCGCGCTCAAGGCCCGCCTGAAGCTGTGGGAAGAGGCCCGCGAGCTCGCGGCTAGGGCCAAGGGCACCAACCTCGCCGTGCCGGAGCCCGGGCCGCAGCCGACGATGGACGAGATGCTGGCCGACATCGAGCGCCAGCGGCTCTTCCGCATCATCGAGGATCTGGTGCTGTGGGAGAACACCACCAACGAGACGGTGCTGCAGGCGGCGCGCGACGAGATCTGGGCGAGCTGGCGGCGCGCCTGCGCCGAGAACGCCGACCATCCGCGCGCGACGGAGCTGTTCGACCGCAAGAAGCTGCCTGCCTTCCACGACCCCTTCGCCGGTGGCGGGGCGCTGCCGCTCGCGGCGCAGCGGCTCGGGCTCGAGAGCTACGCCAGCGACCTGAACCCGGTGGCGGTGCTGATCAACAAGGCGATGATCGAGATCCCGCCAAGGTTCGCGGGGAAGCCGCCGGTGAACCCCGAGGCGCGCAAGGAGAAGTCGCTCATCGCCCGGGAGTGGAAGGGCGCGCAGGGCCTGGCCGAGGACGTGCGCTACTACGGCCAGTGGATGCGCGACGAGGCCGAGAAGCGCATCGGCCACCTCTACCCCAAGGTCGAGGTCACCGCCGAGATGGCGAAGGCGCGGCCGGACCTGAAGCCCTACGTCGGCCGCAAGCTCACCGTGATCGCCTGGCTCTGGGCGCGCACGGTGAAGAGCCCGAACCCGGCCTTCGCCAAGGTGGACGTGCCGCTCGCCTCGACCTTCATGCTCTCCACCAAGGCGGGCAAGGAGGCGTACGTCGAGCCGGTGATCGAGAACGGCGGCTACCGCTTCACGGTGAAGGTGGGGAAGCCGAAGGATGAGGAGGGTGCGAAGGGTGGGACTAAGTTCGCGCGCGGTTCGAACTTCCGGTGCCTGATGTCGGGCGCACCGATTGCGAGCGACTACGTCAAGACGGAAGGCAACGCTGGGCGGATCGGCGCACGCCTGATGGCTATCGTTGCCGAGGGCGATCGCGGTCGCGTCTATCTCGCGCCGACACTTGAGCACGAGACGGCGGCCGCGAACGCCAGCCCGCATTGGTTGCCAGAAGGAGAGACACCATCGAGGTTGACTGGCGGCGGAGCACAGGCAAATCGGTACGGGCTCAAGACCTGGGCCAGTATTTTTTCACCTCGGCAACTCGTGGCACTCACAACCTTCGCTGACCTGGTGAAAGAAGCGCGCGAACGGGCGAAGGGGCACGCCCTAGACGCCGGCCTGCCCGACGCCGGCACGCAACTGCGCGACGGCGGCACTGGCGCCGCAGCCTACGGCGATGCAGTTGGGGCGTATCTGTCATTTGCCCTCAGCAAGCAAGCCGACTTAGGAAACAGCCTTTGTGCGTGGGAGCCGATCGCCCAGTGCCCTCGCCATCTCTTTTCGCGACAGGCGCTGCCGATAATCTGGGACTACGCTGAAGGCAACCCTTTGGGTGACAGTTCAGGCGCGTGGACCGTCTTCCTGGACGGTATCGTCAAGGCATTCTCGAAAGCGTTTGAGTTTGTTGCACCGACGGCGCTAGGTATTTCGCGGCAGGCGGACGCAGGGACTCAGATCGTATCTCTCGACAAGATCGTGTCGACCGATCCACCCTACTACGACAACATTCCATACGCCGATCTGGCGGATTTCTTCTATGTATGGTTGCGCCGCGCACTGAAGCCGGTCTTTCCTGACCTCTTTGCGACGCTCGCCGTGCCGAAGGCCGAGGAACTTGTTGCCCTCGCCTATCGCCATACGGATGGCAAGGCAGGAGCCGAAGCGTTCTTTCTCGAAGGCATGACGCATGCGATGCACCGCCTCGTCGAGCAGGCACACCCGGCCTTTCCGGTGACGATCTACTACGCCTTCAAGCAGTCCGAGAGCCAGAGCGATGCGGGTACTGCCAGCACCGGCTGGGAGACCTTTCTAGATGCGGTGATCCGCGCTGGCTTCGCGATCAGCGGTACCTGGCCAATGCGCACGGAAAACAGCAGCCGCATGATTGGCCAAGGCACGAACGCCCTCGCGTCCAGCATTATCCTCGTCTGCCGCCCGCGCGAAGCCTCCGCGCCCACCGCCACGCGCCGCGAGTTCGTCACCGCGCTCAAGGCCGAGCTGCCCTTGGCGCTGGCCCACCTCCAGCGCGGCAACATCGCGCCGGTGGACCTCGCGCAGGCGGCCATCGGCCCGGGCATTGAGGTCTACACCCGCTACGCCAGGGTGCTCGATGCCGAGGGCAAGCCACTCTCGGTGCGTGAAGCCCTGGCGCTCATCAATCAGACGCTCGACGAGGCGCTGGCCGAACAGGAGGGCGACTTCGATCCCGACAGCCGTTGGGCACTGACATGGTTCGAGCAGTCGGGCTTCGCCGAGGGCGAGTACGGCGTGGCCGAACAGCTCTCCAAGTCCAAAAATACGAGCGTCGCCGGCATGGTCGAGGCCGGCATCCTCGAATCAAAGCGCGGCAAGGTCCGGCTGCTCAAGCCAGACGAGTTGCCCGACGACTGGGATCCAATGACGGACACACGGCTGACCAGTTGGGAGACTGTGCACCAACTGATTCGCGTGCTTGAAGCCGGCGGTGAGGGCGCAGCGGCGAAGATCATATTGAAGCTCGGAGCGAAAGCCGAAGTTGCCCGCGAACTCTGCTACCGCCTTTATACCCTCTGCGAACGCAAGAAACGCGCAGCTGAGGCATTGTCCTACAACGGTCTCGTCCAGAGCTGGCCAGAAATTACGCGGTTGGCGCGGGAGAGCGAATCCGTAAACGCTACGATCACAGAATCACAGACCACTATGTACGGACAGGAGTAAGTCATGGCGATTACGAACCACGAGCGCGTCGGGAAAGCGCTGGACCTGCTCAAGGAGGGCCTGCAGCCTTTCGTCGAGCGTGAGATGAAGTCGCAGCACGCGCAACAATGGTTCGAGCAGATCAAAGCATCGGTACGCGAGACTCAATCGAACCTTTTCGGTACGGAGACGGAGCCCCGCTGGGATGTGGCCGTCCTCTTGGGCGTAATGTGGAATCAATGGCAGATCGTCTTCCGCAAGACCCTTGGCCAGGCTGAGCGTTCGATCGTGAGCGAATTGCGTGATGTCCGCAACAAGTGGGCCCATCAGAACCCGTTCTCGGGCGACGATGCCTATCGCGCGCTTGATTCTGTATCTCGGTTGCTCACCGCCGTCTCTGCGTCACAAGCCGACGATGTTGAAAAAATGAAAATGGAACTCCTCCGCGTGCGGTTCGACGAGCAGGTGCGAACCGAGAAGCGCAAAAGTGTCGGGACCGCAATCGAAAGCCAGGCTAGCAGCGGTCTGACTCCCTGGCGCGAGGTGGTGAGCCCGCACAAGGACGTGGCGAGCGGACGCTATCAGCAGGCCGAGTTCGCCGCCGATCTCTGGCAGGTCCACATCGGTGAAGGGTCGGACGAGTATCGGAAGCCGGTTGAGTTTTTCCGGCGCACGTACCTTACGGACAGCTTGAAGAAAATGCTAGTTGGCGCAGTACAGCGTCTTGCAGGCACAGGTGGAGATCCGGTGGTGCAACTCCAGACCAACTTCGGCGGCGGCAAGACGCACTCGATGTTGGCGCTCTACCATCTGGTCTCTGGAACTGCACCAAACGAGTTACTTGGCATTGACGCGGTGCTCAAAGAGGCTGGGGTGTCGAAGTTGCCTGTTGTGAAGCGCGTGGTGCTGGTCGGGAACCGCATCTCACCAGGCAATCCGGTCGTGAAATCAGACGGCACAGTGGTTCGGACACTGTGGGGCGAACTTGCTTGGCAACTGGGACATGCAGCCGGCGGCGTCAAAGACGCAAAGAAGGCCTTCAAGCGCATCCAGGCCGATGATGAGCGGGCGACCAGCCCCGGCGACGCGCTGCGAGAACTCTTCATCGAATACGGGCCTTGCCTGATTCTCATCGATGAGTGGGTTGCCTACGCGCGTCAACTCCACGACCAGAGCGATTTGCCGGCGGGCGGCTTCGAGACGCAATTCACCTTTGCCCAGGTACTCACCGAGTCGGCAAAGCTGGCGAAGAACTGTCTGCTGGTGATCAGTCTCCCAGCATCCGACACGGACGGATCGCCCCACACGCAGGCAGATAATGTGGAGGTGGGTGGCCAGCGCGGACGTGAGGCACTGGACAGACTACGCAATGTGGTGGGACGAGTGGAGTCCTCTTGGAGGCCGGCGAGCGCTGAAGAAGGATTCGAGATTGTACGCCGGCGGTTGTTCGAGCCGCTGGTTGAGAAGGCGCAGTATGTGGCACGCGATACCGTCGCGAAGGCTTTCTTCGATCTTTACTCGACACAGGCCGCAGAGTTTCCGCCCGAGTGCCGCGAGTCCGACTACGAGAAGCGCCTCAAGGCGGCGTACCCGATCCACCCGGAGATTTTTGATCGGCTCTATACCGACTGGTCCACGTTGGTAAAATTTCAGCGCACGCGTGGTGTGCTGCGCCTCATGGCCTCCGTGATCCATTGCCTGTGGGAAAAGGGCGACCGTAATCCCTTGATTCTGCCTTCGAACATTCCGATTGACGATCCGCGTGTGCAGTTCGAGTTGACGCGGTATCTGTCGGACAATTGGGTGCCGGTCATCGAGAAAGATGTGGATGGCCCCAGCGCGCTGCCGCTTCGACTCGATGGCGAAGTGCCCAACCTGGGGAAGTACGCCGCCTGCCGCCGTGTGGCGCGCACGATTTATCTGGGCTCCGCACCGACCGCCACAGCGGCGAACCGTGGTATCGAAGATCGCCGTGTGAAGCTTGGATGTGTGATGCCGGGCGAATCCCCGGCGGTCTTCGGCGACGCACTGCGTCGTTTAAGCAGCGCCGCGACATTTCTCTATCATGACGGTGCTCGTTACTGGTACTCAACCCAGCCCACGGTTACCAAGTTGGCGGAGGACCGTGCCGAGCAACTGAAACGCGACCCCGATAAAGTCGTGCAGGAGCTAGACGGGCGACTGCGGGCCGACTTGCGCAAGACCGGCGATTTCAACCGCGTGCACCCACTGCCCCAGTCTGGGCAGGATGTGCCGGACGACCTGGATGCGCGGCTCGTCGTCCTCGGGCTCGACCATCCCTACAGTAAGCAACCGGGAAATGCAGCCGAAGTTGCAGCGAAAGCCATCCTAGAAACACGCGGGAATATCCCACGACTCTTCCGCAATACCCTCGTGTTCCTGGCAGTGGACCAAACTCGGTTACAGGACTTGGATGAAGCGGTCCGGCGCTATCTTGCTTGGGATGCGATCCTTGCCGAGAAGGAAACGCTCAATCTTGATCCTCACCAAGTAAAGCAGGCAGAGACGCAGCAGAAATCTGCCGACGGCGCGGTGACGGCGCGGCTACCAGAGGCATATCAATGGTTACTTGTCCCAGTACAGAGTTCCCCTCAAGCTTCAATTGAATGGCAAAGCTTCCGTCTCTCAGGACAAGACGCGCTGGCGGTACGTGTTAGTAAGAAACTTCGAAACGATGAACTTCTGGTGACTGCGCTTGCCGGCACGCGACTGCGGATGGAGCTGGATCGCATTCCCCTGTGGCGTGGGAATCATGTGGCGATCAAGCAACTCATCGAAGACTTCGCCCGCTATCTCTATCTCCCACGGCTGGCCGACACACATGTCTTGCGGGACGCGATAGGTACCGGGTTGGCCCTGGTATCTTGGGATCATGAGACATTCGCATATGCAGATGGTTATGACGAGGCGGCAAGCCGCTACCGCGGGTTACGCTGCGGACAACAGGTGCATATTGCGAGTGGTGACACGGGATTGCTCGTACGACCTGAAGTAGCCTCCCAGCAGCAACAAGCGGAGGCCCAGGCTGCTGCTGAAAAGGCAGGGAAATCTGGAGCTGCAACGACGCCTACGATAACAGGTGGATCGAATGTAGCTGGAGGCAGTGCAAAGCCTAAGGCGGCACCAGCCCCGAAACGTTTTCATGGGAGCGTCACACTAGACCCCACACGCGTGGGCCGGGATGCAGGACGCATCGCCGACGAGGTGATCGCGCATCTGGTTGGGTTAATGGGCTCCGATGTGACGGTCACGCTGGAAATCGAGGCGCGTATTCCAAGCGGAACGCCCGACAATGTAGTACGCACCGTCACTGAAAATAGTCGTACGCTCAAGTTCACGAGCCAAGGATTTGAAGAAGAGTAAATGCGAAAAGGTGTCAGCCATTTCTGACTCGCTTGCACTCATCTCCCGCCGGGGAGTAGGCTAACTGCACTAGCTGTTCCGGTTTCCGGAGGCTCACCATGTGGGTTCTTTTCCTCATCCTCCTCTTCCCTCTCTCCGTCCACGCGGAAGATCTCGGCGAGCTGAGCGCGAATCCCTACAATCCTGAATCCACGTCCAATCCCTTCGGCGCCGGCAGCCCCTTCAAGTCGGACGGCATCAACAATCCCTTCAGTCCCTACGGCAGCCCCTACAGCAATCAATCGGCGACGAATCCCTATGCGACGGACGCCCCACGGCTCTACGATCAACAGGGTCAGTACCGGGGCAAGCTGAGCGCGAACCCGTATGATCCCGATTCGACCAGTAATCCCTACGGCCGCTACGGTTCTCCATTCTCACCAGACTCGATCAAGAATCCCTTCGGTGCCGGGAATCCCTATAGCCCCAGCAGTCCCACGAATCCCTACGGTCGCGGCCTCCGAATTGAAGGACGCTGACGATCGCTCGGCAAAGGGCGACACGTGAGGAGCGCCATTCCGGCCGGATGTGGCCAACGTACTGCAACAAACCAA
>Ga0315287_10007181_pt1 | contig 11147 bp, 10 predicted proteins | sample YL17G11_0_MG_FD_205037 | JGI IMG/M metagenome (GOLD analysis project Ga0315287, IMG submission 205037) | Sediment microbial communities from Yellowstone Lake, YNP, Wyoming, USA - YL17G11_0 | ecosystem: Environmental > Aquatic > Freshwater > Lake > Sediment | place: USA: Wyoming | collected...
TTCCCAAAACTTGCTGAAGGCGTTGCTGACGGACGATTACTCCCATTGGCACGGCACCGAACTGCGGCCCGCGACCAAGCTCGTGGCGGTGCCCGTCTCACTGGACACGCAGGAAAGCTGGGTGCGTGCTTTGGCCCAGCGACCGGACATTCTCCAGGCGCGGCTGAACCTCGACCGCCTGGGGGTCGCGCTGACTTACCAGAAGAACCAGATCTATCCGAGGTTCGATGTCGTGGGGCAGGTTGGGTACAACGCTTCCAGCGAGAATTACGGCGGAGCGCTCAGACAGTGGAGTCATGCCGACGCCCCGTTCTCATCCATCGGAGTGGAGTTCTCCATGCCCCTGGGCAACCAATCGGCCCGCAATAGCTACAAAACTGCCAAGGCCCAAAGGGAACAGGCCGAACTGCAGATCAAGCAACTCGAGCAGGGCGTCATGGTGACTATCGACAACGCCATCACCCTGGTCCGAACGAGTCTGGAGAGAGTCAACGCGACCCGCGAGGCGCGGGTCTATTCCCAGGCAGCGATGGACGCCGAGGTCAAGAAGCTCGAGAACGGCAAGAGCACCAACTTCGAAGTGCTTCGCCTGCAGCGGGACCTGACCAGCGCGATGTCCGCGGAGATTCAGGCCCTGGCCGCCTACAATGTCGCCCTCGCCCAACTGGCCTTCGCTGAAGGCACCACCCTGGAGCGCCACAAGCTGGACTTCGCGGTGAAGTAGCCCGCGCCCCGTAGCGCGAACATCTGAGCGGGGAAGCCGGTGCGGCGCCGCCGCGATCAGGGTTGCTGCCCGGCGGGAGCCGTGCCACGATGCCGCCGCGGGCGCTGACTTTCCTTCCTGGCACGCAACGTGTGCCCGGAGGATCGTGCGCCCGCCAACGCTATGAATTTGGACGACGCCCAACAACAACAAGTCCGGCGGTGGATCGAACAAGGCCTCCAGCCATCCGAACTCCAGAAACGCCTGGCCGACGAACTCGGCCTCCGCCTGACCTACATGGAAGTCCGCTTCCTCCTGGACGACCTCAAGCTCAGGCCCAAAGACAAGGAACCCGTTCCTCCGCCGTCACTCGCCACCCCGCGGGTGGGGTCGGCTCCGGCCCAAGCGGCAGCGCCCGCAGAACCGGCGGACGCTCTGGCGCCGCTGCCCTCAGCACCCGAAGCCCCAGCCGAAGGCGCCGGCGCGGGCGAGGTTTCGGTGACAGTGGATCAGGTCACACGCGCCGGCGCGGTGGCGAGCGGCAAGGTCCGGTTCAGCGACGGTCAATCGGCTGAGTGGTATCTCGATCAGATGGGACGGCTTGGCTTGGCCCCCGCCCAGAAAGGCTACCGGCCTTCCCCGCAGGACGTGACCGCCTTTCAGGTCGAGTTGCAGAGCGCCATGGCACAAATGGGTTTCTAACCGGAATGTGACGTGAAGCCCCCGCGCCGCACCATCGTCGTGACCGTGATCGGAGAGTAACCGGGGCGCGGGCGACGGGTGGCGGGGGCGAACTTTTCCATTGCCATGCAGGGGTCCAGTGTTAAAGTCACATGACCTTTGTTAAGACCTGTTGTGTGCGCCTATGTCGAGCGATAAGCCGAACCTGCCCGACAGCCAAGACTTGATGAGGAACTCCTCGCTGTACAAGGAGTTCCAGGCCGAGCGGGAGGAAATCCTGAGGCACAAGTGGATTGAATCGGAGAAAGTGGGCTATGACATCGGGTTCGACCGGGCGCTGACCGACTGGATCATAAAGCACCGCTCGAAGTGGCGCAAAGCGCGCCAGACCCAAGTGCCGCACGGTGCCTAGCCGACCCGGGTCGCGCGCCCGGGGCGACGCACGCAGGCTTGAATTGGTTCACGGCGTGAGCCAATTCTTTTTTTATGTCTGATCATCACGATGTCGTCATCCTCGACGCCACGTCGCTCAACCGGGCCCTCACCCGCATCGCCCACGAAGTCGCGGAGCGGAATGAAGCCAGCGCCCGCGTGGTCCTCGTCGGCGTCCAGCGCGGCGGCGTGCACCTGGCCCGCCGGCTCGGCCAACTCCTGACCGGCATCTGGAATCACCCCGTCCCGGTAGGCAGCCTCGACATCAACATGCACCGGGATGATCTTCACCAGCAACTCGCGCCCCGCGTCCATCCCACGGAAATCCCCTTCGACGTCACGGACAAAACGGTCGTGCTGGTGGACGACGTGCTGTTCAGCGGACGCACGACGCGCGCGGCCCTCGATGCGCTCAACGATTTCGGCCGGCCGAAGCGGATTCAACTGGCGGTCTTGATCGATCGCGGCCACCGCGAGTTGCCGATCAAGGCCGATTTCGTGGGAAAGAATGTCCCGACCGCGCTCCACGAACGCGTCAACGTGCAGTTGCAGGAGGAGGAAGGCGAAGACCAGGTGTCCCTCGTGAAACTATGAGCTGGAACCGCAAGCACCTGCTCGACATAGAGTCCCTCAGCGCCCCCGAGATCCTCACGGTGCTCGACACCGCCACCGCCTTCAAAGCCGTCGGCGAACGGGCCATCAAGAAGGTCCCGGCCCTGCGCGGCAAGACGGTGGTCAACCTGTTCATCGAACCGTCCACCCGCACCCGCACCAGCTTCGAACTGGCCGCCGTCCGGCTCACCGCCGACGTCGTCAACTTCACCGCCGAGGCCTCGTCGCTCAAGAAGGGGGAAACCCTCCGCGACACGGCGCGCAACCTCGAGTCGCTGAACGCCGACATCTTCGTCATCCGCCACAGCGCCGCCGGCGCGCCGCATTTCCTGGCCCGGTTTCTCAATGCCAGCGTGGTCAATGCCGGCGATGGCGCGCACGAGCACCCGACACAGGCCCTGCTGGACGCGTTCACCATCCGCGAGAAGAAAGGCCGGATCGAGGGGCTCAAGGTCACCATCCTCGGCGACATCCTCTACAGCCGGGTGGCCCGGTCGAACATCTGGGCCCTGACCAAGCTGGGCGCGCACGTCACGCTCGGCGGTCCGAGCACGCTGGTGCCGCGGGTGTTCGAAAAGATGGGCTGCCGCGTGACGCACAACGTCGAGGAGGCCATCGCCGATGCCGATATCATCAACCTGCTCCGCATCCAGCACGAGCGGCAGCGCAAGACGATGTTCCCGGGCATCGGCGAATACGCGAACCTCTATGGGCTGAACAAGACCCGGCTCGCCCGCACCAAGCCCGACGCCCTCTTCATGCATCCGGGGCCGATCAACCGCGGCGTGGAGATCGACAGCGAGATCGCCGACAGCAGCCGTTCGCTGATCCTTGAACAGGTGACCAACGGGCTGGCGGTCCGGATGGCGGTGCTGTTCCTCGTCAGCGGCGGCAAGGGCCCTCAGGAAGTGGCGGCTTAAGCCAGCCCGGTGCTGCACGTTCAGAACATCGCGTCCGTCGCTCCGCCGGAACTGGAGCCGTATCGGACCCTCCGCCGGCGCAAGGACCTTGAGCGCCGGCAACTGTTCGTGGCCGAAGGCGAGAAAGTCGTGCGGCGGCTCCTGGAAAGCGCCTTTCCGGTCGTCTCGCTCCTCTTGACCCGCGAGTGGCTCGAGCAACTGGAGCCCCGGTTGCGCCGACGCCCGGAATCGATCCAGGTGTTCGTGGCCACGAAAGAGGAGATCGAGCAGATCACCGGCTTCAGTTGCTACCAGGGCGTCAAGGCCGTGGGCCGGATTCACGAGCCGGCCACCCTCGACACGGTCCTGCAGAGGTCAGTGCGGCCCTGGTTCTTCGTCGCGCTGGATGGCCTCTCGAACGCGGAGAACCTGGGCGTCGTGGTTCGGAACTGCGCGGCCTTGGGCGCACAGGCGTTGATTGTTGGCGAAACGTCCGGCAGCCCGTTCCTCACCCGCGCCATCCGCACCTCGATGGGCGCCATCTTCCGGCTCCCGGCCGTGGAGGTGACGAACCTGGTCGAGGCGCTGACCACGCTGCGCGCCCGCGGCGTCCGCTGCGTCGCGGCGCACCCGCACACGGACCAGCGGTGCCTTGCTGAGGCGGACTTCACGTCGGACTGCTGTGTCGTATTTGGGAGCGAAGGCCACGGGCTCTCGATGTCGGTCCTGGCAGCGTGCGACGAGGCGGTGGCCATTCCCATGCACGGCGGTGCGGACTCACTCAACGTCGGCTGCGCTGCCGCCGCGTTTCTCTACGAGGTGACCCGACAGCGCAACGGGAGGTGACCCTCAGACGTTCCTCGGTGCTTGCTCCCGCGAGAACCTTTGGGCCAAGCCTCGCTGTGGCCTCGCAGCAGCGACTCGACCAGGCCAGCCAGCCTCTTCGCCTCCTCCACCGTTTGGACTTTCGACAAAGTGCGTTCGATAGAGTCAAACACCGTGGTGAAAACCACCTGTTCGGTCCTTAAAGCACCCGTGATGCTGGTCATTTAGACAACTACTTTACACTGCCGTGCGGGAATCTCAATCCCTTTTTGGCCCGCGGGCGGTCACGGTATTGAGGCTCGGCCGCGCGGTCCCCCGCGCGCTGCCCTCCGCTTGCCGGCGGTTAACCGCCAGCAATCAGTTTGCCCGCCCACCAATTCGCCTCGTTCACGGATTTGACACGCCTCTCGCGTCCGGTATAGTGCCCCCCCTTTTATGAACCGGAATCCACATGTGGCCGTGGTCGGTGCGACAGGCGCCGTCGGCGTCGAGATGATCAGGACCCTCGAGCAGCGCAACTTCCCGGTGGGCAAACTGACGTTGCTCGCCTCCGCCCGCTCGGTGGGCAAGCCGCTCAAGTTCCGCGGCACTGAGATCCCCGTCCAGGAGCTCAAGCAGGATTCCTTTCAGGGCATCGACATCGCCCTGTTCAGCGCCGGTGGCAGCATCTCGAAGGAGTTCGCGCGCGCCGCCGCCCGAGCTGGCTGCGTCGTGGTCGATAATTCGAGCGCCTTCCGGATGGACCCTGCGGTGCCGCTGGTCATCCCCGAGATCAACGCCGCCGACACCCAGCAGCACCAGGGCATCATCGCCAATCCGAATTGCACGACGGCGATTGCGCTCATGGCGTTGTACCCGCTGCACGCGGCGTTTGGTTGCCAGCGCATTTTCGCCTCGAGCTACCAGGCCGTGTCCGGCACCGGCGCCAAGGCCATTGCCGAGCTCGAGCGTCAGGTGGACCAGATCGTCAAGTGCCAGCCGGTGACGCGCGAGGTGTATCCGCACCAGATCGCCTTCAATGTGTTGCCGCACGTCGATTCCTTCCTGCCCTCCGGCTACACCAAGGAAGAGATGAAGATGGAGAACGAGGGGCGCAAGATCATGCATCATCCGACCTTCAAGGCGAGCGTCACTTGCGTGCGCGTGCCGGTCTACCGCGCTCATTCCGTGGCGGTGAGCGCCGAGTTCGAGAAACCGGTGACCGTCGAAGCCGCGCGGGAGGTTTTGAGGAAGGCGCCCGGGCTGGACGTGATCGACAATCCCGCCAAGTGCGAGTACCCGCAGCCGCTTTACCAGGCCGGGCGATACAACTGCGCCGTGGGCCGCCTCCGCAAAGATTGCGCCCTCGACAACGGCCTGTGCTTCTGGGTCAGCGGCGACCAACTCCTGAAAGGGGCGGCGTTGAACGCCGTCCAAATCGCCGAGGAACTGCTCAAGTAGGCCGACCCAACCTCTGGCTGCGAAAGGAACAACCGTGAATGTGACTGTGGAAAATCTGGCACCCTGCAAGAAGCTCTTGCGGGTGGAGGTGGATGCGGCCGCGGTGGACGCGGAGTTCGAGAAGACGACGCGCGAGTTCATGAAGATCGCGCGGCTGCCGGGCTTCCGGCCCGGCAAGGCGCCACGGCACCTCGTGATCAAAGCCTACACCGCCCAGATCGACGAGGAAGTGAAGCGCCAGCTCATCTCCGACTCGTTCCGCCAGGCGGTGAGCGACCAGAAGCTCCACCTGGTGGGCCAACCGGACATCGAGGAAATCCAGTTCGGCCGCAGCCAGGCGCTCCAGTTCGCCGCCACCGTGGAGACGGCGCCCGAGTTCGAGCTGCCGGAATACCAAGGGATGCCGGTCCGCCGGGAGGTCCGGATCGTGACGGACGAAGATATCGAGCGGGCCCTGGGAGTGCTGCGCGAGCAGCGGGCGGTCTATACCGACGTGGCCCGGCCGGTCCAAGACGGCGATTTTGTGGTCGTGAACTACACCGGGACCAGCGAAGGCAAGCCGATCACCGAGCTCGTCCCCACAGCGCGGGGGCTGGGCGAGAAGAAAGAGTTTTGGCTGCACGTGGCCAAGGATTCGTTCATCCCCGGCTTCACCGAGCAACTGGTCGGCGCCCAGGCGGGGGAGAAGCGTACGGTCACGGTCACCTTCCCGGCGGACTTCGTGACGCCGCAGTTGGCGGGCAAGCCGGGCGCCTTCGAAGCCGAGATCGTACAGGTGAAGGAAAAGACGCTGCCGGAGTTGAACGACGAGCTCGCCAAGAGCTATGGCGCGGAGAACGTCGAGCGGTTGCGCGAGGGCGTGCGCAAGGACCTGGAGAACGAGCTCAAGTACAAGACCAAGCGGACCACGCGCGACCAGTTGATGCGCGAGCTGCTCAATCGCGTCAACTTCGATCTGCCCGAGTCGGTCGTCCTGAACGAGACCCGGCACGTGGTTTATGACCTCGTGCGCGAGAACCAGCAGCGCGGCGTGTCGCGTGAGGCGATTGACCAGCAGAAGGACCAGATTTTCTCCTTTGCGACCCACAGCGCCAAGGAGCGCGTGAAGGCGGCCTTTGTGCTGGGCCGCATCGCCGAGAAGGAGGGTTTGAAGGCGGAGCCAAAGGAAGTGACCCAACGCATCCTCGTCCTGGCCGAGCAGTATCAGATCAAGCCGGACCAACTGATCAAACAGTTGCAGGAGCGCAACGGCGTGGCCGAGATCGAAGAGCAGATCGTCACGTCCAAGGTCATGGATCTTCTGGAGCAGCACGCGCGCTTCGAAGACGTGCTGCCGGGCGCGACGCCCTGACGGCGGCGGTCAAGCGGCTTTCTGCGCCGGCTTCTGGCTGAAGCCCGCGCGGGTCATCACGCCCCACCCGCGTTTCTTGCGCAGGAACTGGTAGGTGGCCTTGATCCGCCACCAACTGTTGAGTTGCCGGTAGCCGAAGTTCTCCGCAAACGCGCAGAGCGTCAGAATGAGCAGGTCGTGCGGCGGCGAGGGTTCGGAGGTGGTGACTTCCTCCAGGAAGAGCGAACCCACGCTGACGAACACGCCGAACATGAAGAGCAGACCCAGGTAGGAGAGGAAGAAGGGGAGGTTGAGAATGCCGGCCAGCCAGCACGTCGGGATGATGATGTAGCCCAGCAGCTCGATGATCGGCCCGATGGCGTCGAACAGGAAGAAATAGCCGAGCCCGAACATGCCGGGCATCCCGTACCGCGGGGAGAGGATCATCGCCCGGTGGCGGAACAGCACCTCCAACATGCCGCGGGCCCAGCGCGTCCGCTGGTTCCGGAGAATCTTCAGCGTCGCCGGCACCTCGGTCCAACACACCGGGTCCGCCAGGTAGGCCACCTTGTACGGAATCCGGTTCTCGATATGGTACCGGTGAAGTTTGACCGTCACTTCCATGTCCTCGCCCACCGTGTCGTGCGCATAGCCGCCCACCTTCATCAAGGCGGCGCGTTTGAACAGACCGAAGGCGCCCGAGATGATCGTCACGGACTGCATCCGGCTCCAGGAAAGGCGGGCGATCTGGAACGAGCGGATGTATTCCACCGTCTGCACCAGCGGCAGGAACTCCCGCGGCAGGCCCACGCGCACCAACCGGCCTGACCGGACTTCGCAGCCGTTCACCACGCGAATCCGGCCGCCGACGGCCACCATCTCGTCCGGCTCGAGGATGAACGGGCGCACCAGCCGGAGCAGCGAGTCGGCTTCCAGCATCGAGTCCGCGTCCACCATGCACACGAGCGGATTGCGTGACAGGTTCAGGCCGGCGTTGAACGCGTCGGACTTGCCGCCGTTAAGCTTGTCCACCACGGTCAACTTGGAATAGCGCCCACTGACGTAGATGCCTCGGATCGGCTTGCACGGCAGCGAGTGCGGGTAGGCCCGCGACACCGCCTTGAGGTCGAAGGCCGCCTGGAGCACGGCCAGGGTGTTGTCCTTCGAACCGTCGTTGACCACGAGGACCTCGAAGTCGGGATAGTGCAGCGACAATAGCGAGCGCACATTTTCAACGATGGTCTTCTCTTCGTTGTGCGCCGGCACCAGGACCGAGATGGGGATGGTGACCTTGCTGGTGAGCAGCCACCAAGGCGTCACGCTCTTGCCTTGACGCTGGCTGCGGCGCAACTCGAAGAAGGCGGCGCCGATCTGGAACAGGAAGCAGGCCGCGTAGATGCCCAGCATGGTCAACACCCAGGAATCCAGGTAATAGACGAGCGGTAGAAAGACGTCCCGAAAGGTGGGGACCGCCAGCATCATGCCGCCGCCCCTTTCTCGCGCAACACGTCCCACGCGATCTCCGCCGCCAACGGATGCGGGCGGACCGCGGCGTCGTTCAGGGCGAAGATGCCCGAATCGCCGATCCGGTAGAGCGCCTCGGCCGCGCGGTAGCGCACCCACCAGGAATCGTCCTCCAGCAGTCGCTCCAGCAGGGGAATGGCCTCCTTCGCGCCGATGTCCCCCGCGGCCATCGCCGCCTGGGCGCGGACTTCCCCGTCGTGATCGGTCATGGCCAGCAGCACCGCCGGCAACGCTCGCGGATCGCGCAGCAGCCCCAGCGACTGCAGCGTCGTGACCCGCACCGTCTGGGACGGATGATCGTAGTACTGCAGCAAGGGGGGCACGGCCTGCAGATCGCCGCTGTGACCCAGCGCGTCAATCGCGATCAGCTTCGCCGGCACCGGCGCGTCCGACTCCAGCAGCGCCAGCCAGTCCCGCATGGCCTGCCGACCGAGGTTCCGGAAGAGGTCCATGACCGCCAGCGAAGGGGTTCCTTCCGTCGGCGTGAGGTGTCGGATCAGGCGTGTGACCGAACGCACCGCTCCCAAACGCACCAACGAGCGGGCGGCTTCCACGCGCACCTCCATCACCGGGTCCTCCAGGGCGCTATACAAGGCGGTGCAGACGTCCGCGTCGTTGAAGGCCCCCAGCACGGTGCACGCCTCGGCGCGGTTGGCCCAGGACCGGTCGTCCAAACCTTCCAGGCACTCTTCCACCAGGCCCAGCAGTCGCATGAGGCTGACGAACCGCTCCGCGTACTTGCCGCGGATTTTCTGGAGCAGCTCGGCGAACAGTTGCAGCAACAGACGACGGTCATCCGGCCGGATCATGCTCTTGAGCTCCACCAACCGATCGGGACGGTCCATCAGATCCCACGCCATCTGTTTGAGCACATCGCGGCGGGCCGCGTCCCATTCGAGCAGGCGGTTCCGATGGAGGCGGAACATGATGAGGGCCGTCATGGCAACGAGGGACATCACCGCCAGCGCCACCGTGAGCCACCAAACGAGCAGCAACAGGTTCATAGTTTGTGCTTGTCCGCATGGCGGCTCGCCATAGACTGCGCCGTGGTTGAAAGTCCAGAGACGCATGCACGTTAATGGCCCATCCGGGGAAGCGCAATCTTCTTCAAACTTCACCGCGCGGGATCGCGTTCTCCTTCCCACGTCGAACGGGCCCCGCCGGCGCGGGCCCGGTTGGGGCCGGTTGGGATCCGCGGCTCTGCTGCTGTTGCTTGCGGGTTGCGCCACCCGGACCGTGACGTCCGCCTGGCAGCGGGACGCCCAACTCCCGGAGACCGGTTCCAGCCTCGCGGTCGTGCCGTTTGAAAACCTCAGCTCGAGCCGCAACGCCGGGTTGATCCTCACCGACCTCGCCGCCTCGCTTCTCTATGCGCACCGGACCTTCAAGGTGGTCGAGCTCAGCCGCCTCACCGACGACAAGGAGTTGATGCTCCGACGGCTCGAGATCGCGCCCTGGGAACGCCAGGTCGGGCTCAACACCGCGACGGCCGCGAACGTGGGCAGGACGCTCCAGACTGATTATGCGCTGGTCGGCTCCGTCGGCGAATACGGGTTTGTCGATGGCTTTGGCGAAACCGCCACGGTGGGCGTCAACCTCCGGCTGCTGCGCGTGGAGGAGGAAACCGTTGTCTGGGCCGGGGCGCTCTCGCGGCGGGCCGCCTGCACCGCCTTCAGCGAAGAGAGCGTTCATCGGCTGGCCCACGAGGTCCTCAAGGAACTCCTGGGGCAGATGACCCGCACGATGGACGAGCAGCGCCGCACCGAGTCGCGTGCGGCCCAATAGCCTTTCCGGTGTGCTCCAGCCGGACAGTTTCCTCGCGTTGAGTTTCCCCCGGCCGTGATCCTCCCGTGGCTTCTCCGATGCGCCTCGCGTGTTGGGCTGACGCTTTGCCTGGCTCTCGGCGGACTGCACCCGGTTCTTCACGCCGCCGAAGCCGATGAGCCAGAGGACTCGACCGCCCGGGCCCGCAAGGCGCTGACGGACCGGGACCTCACGGCCGCCCGTCAGTTGATTGAGAGCGAACTCGCGAAGACCCCGGGCGATCCCGAGTGGCGGTTGCTCCAGGCGGACTGGCTAGCCGCATCCGGCCAGTTGACCAACGCCTTGGCGGCAATGCGCGGCATCATCGCGGATCATCCCAACCACCGGCGCGCCCACTTCCGCGAAGCCCAGGTGCTCACGCAACTGGGCCGTCTTCGCTCCGCCCAGGAGAAATACGAAGCCTATCTCAAAGACGCACCGGACGACCTCGACGCGGTCACCGGTTTGGGGCTTACGTGGTCGTGGCGGGGCGAGTGGCAGCGAGCCAAGCGGTTGTTCTCCGACGCGCTTCTGCGCAACGCCGATCACGAGCTCGCCTTCTACTCCCAAGTCCGCGCCTTGGCGGCGGCGGGCCAAGTGTCGCTGGCCTGGCAAACTGCGCGGGCGCGGGACCTCCAGACGCAGGAGAAGGATGCCGAGCTGGGCCTCCTCCTGGCCGGGCTGGCCGCCCGCATCAACGCGTTGGACCTGGTGGAAAGCCTGGCCTCTCGTCCCACGACTGATCCCGACCTGCAGCGGCGGCAGGACGCCTTCCTCGCCAGCCACCTCATCCGACGTGGCCGCTACGAGGACGGGCTCCGCAAGATGCAGTGGTTCGCCACGCCCGATTCAAATGACTACGATGCGCTGCTCGACGCCGCGGATGCCTACGCCGCCG
>Ga0315287_10007182_pt1 | contig 11147 bp, 10 predicted proteins | sample YL17G11_0_MG_FD_205037 | JGI IMG/M metagenome (GOLD analysis project Ga0315287, IMG submission 205037) | Sediment microbial communities from Yellowstone Lake, YNP, Wyoming, USA - YL17G11_0 | ecosystem: Environmental > Aquatic > Freshwater > Lake > Sediment | place: USA: Wyoming | collected...
CTCCAATTATTAAATATTCTCTTAAATGCTTCATAAAATATTTTACTATATGAAAAGAATATACCACAAAAAAGGTTAGAGGATAATTGTAATAATCTGTAAGCATATCTTGAAGGACTTCCCGAATCTGTTTAATGGTATGAAAACTCACCCTTTGACGGATAAATTATAGCGGATAATTTCAAATAACGCTTTGGTCCCATCGGAAAGACCTTTCATCTTCTTCCCCTCTGCAATGGTTCTTGGGGAATAATTGATTGGCATTTGAGCAAACCTGATATGCCTTCCTTGATTGCCGTCCTTGATTTTGTATTTTGATAATCTTGCGGTTATCTCGGGCTCGAATCCAAAATTTGTCTTTGCTGTAATTTGGGGCGCTATTTCTCTTAGAATATTTCCTTTCACCATTTTGTAGCATGTTTCCATATCGGATGTCCACATTTTGGCTCTGGGGTATGTAAAACAACTGGATAAAAAGCTCAAAGAGCGGTTCCCAATCCAATTTGAGTAATAAACGACTTTATTGTTTTTTCCAAACCTATTGCCGTAAATCACATCCACCGGTTTTGTCTGAAATTGTCTAAGCATTTTCAACAAATCATTTGGCTCGTATTCAAGGTCGGAATCCTGTATGGCAACTATATCTCCGGTGGTGGCAATAATTCCTCGTTTCACTGTTTGACTCTTGCCTAAATTTTTTTCGTTACTTAGTATTTTTATTTTTTTATTATTCCTGTAAGAGTTTAAGATATTTCCTGAATTATCATTTGAGCAGTCGTTGACAATAACAACTTCCAGATCTACTCCCCAATTCACCTTAAGAACCTTATCAAGCATCAAAGACAAAGTTTTTTCTTCATTGTAAACAGGCATTACCAGAGAAATTTTTTTTATTTTCACTTAGAAAAAATTTAATATAATTGGTTTAAGACAAAATTATTATACAGTGATTTTGAACTGCCGGATAATTATTTTCGGGCTTGAAGGACAGCCGACCAGATATTTGTTAGAATACAGGAGACCTCAATAGGATTTTATTTTTATAAAATTTAGCGTAGATGCAGAGAATTATTGGTTTATTATTAATTTCACTACTTTTTGTTATCAAAAGGGATGGTTATTTCCCATTTAATGAAAATAGTGGCGAATTACTAATTTTTATAGGGAACACATTACTTTTAATCCTTTTTATTCTGGGTGTTATCTTGGTGGTTCGTCCATTTAAGATGAACTTTGCTTCCAAAATTTTTGCATACCTTGAAAAGCATATTAAATCTTTTGCGGTTATCATAATTATTTCTAATGTATTATGCATTTTTTTATTAACAATTTATACCTATACTTCTTTCAAAACGCTTTACTCCATTAATTACCCGGTTTTAATTCTGTTAACGGTCATCGCATTAATTTTGCCACTTTTTTTTATTCTAAAACAAAAACCCGGAAAGGCATTAATTTCAATTTTTATCTCAAGTTTTCTTCTATCATGTTTGGCAATACTTTTCTTTCCTATTACCGCGAAGGTCTCTGATTTACTGCCAATCGTGACCAAACAAGGAGAAGCAATATTGTCCGGACAAAACATTTACCAATATTATTTGTTAGATAATGGGACTCTTACTCAAGCGGTGAGACAGCCGGGAATAATACTTCTTTATTTACCGGCTAGTATTCTAGGTCTCGATATACGGCTAATGTCAATAATATATATTTTGGCAACAGGGGTGGTGCTATTGAAATTCGTATATCCGAAATTTTCCGGGACTAAAATAAACCGGAAATTTTATACTGTATTTATTTTATTAACTCTTTTTCTTTTGATGCCCTATAGGAATATGCGGTTTGATCTTTATGAACCGCCGTTTTGGTTTATATTTATCTCCGGCTTGTACGCATTGTACCGGGAAAAACTAAAAACTTTTGCTGTTCTTTGGGGAGTTGGCATCTGCACTCAAGTTTGGTGTTGGATTGCTACTCCATTTATCGTGCTTTATATTTTCCGAAAATATAATCTCAGAAAAACAATTTGGACCGCCCTTATGTACCTGTCTATTGGCTTTGGAGTTTTAGCCATCTTTATAATTCCTGATTACAAAGCATATCTGGAACATGTCTTCGGGTTCTTTCAAAACACTCAAAATATTAGTAATTTCCCAAAAGTTTCGATGTTTTTGACTCCTTGGATATTTTTACTTGGGCTTGGAAAATATTTACAAATAATCCAAATATTTATGTCAGCCATAGTCGGACTTTTTGCACTCAAATACTTAAAAACTTTTGTTGGCTTGCTATTCTTTCTTGCTGTGGTTATTCTTGTTTTTATTCAATTTTTAATTATCTCTTGGACGTATATGTACCTAAATATATTTTATTTATTACTAATCTTTGCTTTATTAAAGACAAATGACAATTATTAATTATTTCAAGAAAAGATACTTGTTGCTGATTTTGGTGATTTTGTATATCGTTTTTTCGCTACTCACTTTCGGGGACTACGGTAAGACATTGGATGAGAATATGACCTATTCCAATGGCTTCTCATTGTACAATTATTGGACTACAGGAAAAACAGGCACCGGTGACAATTTACTTGATCCTTTCATAGGCATCAAAGATAATTCCTATTCTGCTTTCATTTATGTAATAGTTACACTTTTTCCCGGGGGTGCGACCATTGACAACTACCATCTTTTTAATTGTTTGATGTTTTTACCGATTTTGATTTTGGCTTACGAGGTTACTTTCCGGCAAACCAAAAAGATGCATTTTTCAATTATTGCTCCGCTATTTATTTTATTAATCCCCCGACTTGCGGGTGATGTCCCAACTAATATCAAAGACCTTTCTTTTGCCATTTTGTATTTTGCATCTTTGAGTGCAATTTATTTGTTTACAAATAGTCATAAAAAATGGTGGAAAATGCTGAGCTTGGTTATCCTATTTAGCTTGGCTCAAGGTTTTAGAACTTTGGGCTTTACATTATATCCAATCTACGGGTTATATTATATTTGGGTGGCATACAAGACGCAAACTAAAAATAATACGAAATTCAAAGTGAAATTCAAACCCTTATTACTTTCTTTGTGTCGTGAACTGATAATAATTTTTGGGTTAGCATTCTTCTTAATGGTCATACGCTGGCCATTTTTGCAGACAGATTTTATAAATAATTTCTTATTTGTAATCAAAGGTGCCAAAGATTTCATTTGGGATGGCAAGATGTTATATATGGGAAATTTTATTCTAGCCAGCCAAAAGCCGTGGCATTACTTACCCGTCTGGTTAGGTATAACTACCCCTGTATTTATTATGGGGTTATTTACTATGGCGATTTTATTTGTAAAGAAATACCTTAATAATGCCTTGTATTTATTATTTGGCTTTCCAATTTTATTAAATCTATTTCTTTATTTTATTCTAAATCCAATAATCTATGACGGTCCCAGACATTTTATATTTTTACTTCCTCTAGTTGGAATGTTGGCCTCATTGATTTTTATTGACTTGATTACGTATTTTAGGGAACTAAAAAAAGGAACAAAAAAGATTTTCGTTTTTCTGATTACTTCGGCGGTCTTTGTAAATATTTTGGTTGTAATTATCGATGTATTAAATTTGTACCCCTATCAATATATTTATTTTAATCGACTTATTGGAGGATTATCCGGGGCATACAAAAATTTTGAAACTGACTACTGGGGAGCCAGTTTTAAAGAGGCCGTAACTTGGCTGAAAACAAACGAAGCCCGTAGTTCTGGCGTTCCTGGCGTACATGGTGAGAAATATACTATTTATTCCTGTGCCGACCCGTACATCAGCACCCCATATTTTACTGATAATATGATTTATGTTAAGGATATTACTCAGGCAGAATATTTTATATGCTATTCCAGAACCAATGATAATGTCAAAATTCTGGAGAATGCCGGCCTTACAGAAAATGCCGAACTCATCCATACAATCGAACGGGAAAATGTCCCCCTAAATTTTATTTATAAAATTAGTAAATAAATCTCATTTGAATAGGTTGACATAGATATTACGAATCTAATTAATGTGTTGAACAGAAGTTCTTACACACTCTGATTTGCAGTATAAATTTAGTCAAACAATATTTAAGAGTCCTACCAGAAAATCAGAGGCCGAATATAAAATTGATATTATTTGTATTATAAGTCCATGAGGCCGGTATGTAAGAACTTCTGTTCAACACTTAATAATCGCAAGATGTACCCAATCTATTCAATCATTTCCCCTCTGTTATTCAAAATGGTATATTATAGACAGGAAAAATTATTATAATTCTTAGTGGGTTGTATATTATGTACTACATTGCAAGCGACCATAAGGGGTTCGAAGTTAAAAAGAATTTAATTGACAAAATGCGTTATAAGGGGGTGCATTTAGTTGATTTGGGTCCCTTCGAATTTATACCGACAGATGATTATCCGCTGTTTGCTTTCGAACTAGCAGAAGAAGTGGCAAAAGATGTCGTTTTGAATAAAGGAATATTAATTTGTTCAACTGGCTCAGGGATGGTAATAGCCGCAAACAAAGTGAAAGGAATTCGTGCTGTCGAAGTTGGGAATATTGAGGAGGCGGTACTGGCAAGGCAACACAACGATGCTAATGTTTTGGTTTTAAGCTTGCTTGCACTAGATTACGAAATGTACATCGATATTGTTTTGTCCTGGCTGGGCACCTCGTTTTCCTTTGAGGAAAGGCATCTTCGTCGACTCAAGGAAATTACGGATTACGAGCACTCGGAGTTTTCGATGCCACAGGTACCGGAGGGAGAAATCAATAATATTTGTTAGAAATTGAATATGCAAATAAATCCCGCAATCCTGGTTAAGAAAACAAGCGACCTATTGTTGCAGGCATGCGATGTAGTGGATTATGTTACAGAACTTGACATTGATATAATTGACTGGACAAGAACAAAGACGCATACCTTGAATGTACGCGAAGCACTCAATAATAAAATTCCGGTAAAACTAAATTTTGATTTGATGATGGAACACCCAAAAGAGGCGGTCATGGAATTAATATATGATAAACGGGTGAAAAATATAATTATTAATCCCGAGTGCAAAGAAAATATTGAGGAATTAATAAATTTAATTCACTTCCATCGGAAGAAGGCAGGAATGTCGCTAAATCCTGATAGCGAAGTAGAATTGGTGCAACCATATATACATGATTTGGACTTAATTCAAATTTACACAGTAGAACCGGGGAGTCAAGGGAATCCCTTTTTGCCTGCTCGTCTTGATATAATTGCCAATGTAAAATTATTTGGTTATAAGGGTAAAATTTCTGTTGATGGTGGAATAAATCTGGATACCGTAGAAACAATAAAACAATATCCAGTTGACATCTTGAGTGTCGGCTCTTATTTATCCAAAGCCAAAAATCCGCACAATGCCTATCTCCTGTTAAAAAAAGTCGCCGAAAGCGCAATTTCTTAGAGAATATTGTTGATTAGCGGTGCCATTCCTGACTTTTGATAATCGGCTAGGAATTGTTCGAGTCCCTTATCAGTTAGTGGATGTTTGTAAAGTTTTTCCAAAACCTCGGGAGGAATTGTGGCAACATCGGCGCCGGCAATTGCAACTTCTTCCACTTGCCTAGTTGAGCGTATAGATGCGGCTAGGACGTTTGTGGGGAAATTGTATCTATCAAAAATTGCAACAATCTCTTTTAACATATTCAAACTATTCTCTCCAATATCGTCAAGACGGCCAAGAAACGGACTGACATAAGTTGCCCCTGCCTTGCCGGCAAGTAATGCCTGTGCAGGAGAAAAAACCAAGGTTACATTTGTCTTAATTCCTTCTCGCGAAAGTTGTGTAACTGCTTTGATTCCTTCAGGAATTATTGGAACTTTTACCACTACATTTTTATGCAGAAGTGAGAGAGAACGTGCTTCTTTCAAAATCCCTTCATAGTCAGTACTCAAGACCTCTAAACTTATTGGCCCATCAACAATTGCTAATATTTCTAAGACCAAGTCCTTAAAAGGTCTGCCAACTTTAGTAGCGAGTGTGGGATTGGTGGTAACCCCATCAATTATTCCTGCTTCCCAGTATTTTTTGATTTGTTCCGGGTCAGCACTATCAATAAATAATTTCATAATAAATTTATCTAAAAACTTAACCTACAAATATAAATATAACAAATTTAACATAAGAAGGAAATGACACTTTCGATAATTTTAGGTACAATGTAAGTAATAAATAGTTATTAGTAGATTTTATTATGGACGAAAAGGCAGAACAACTTTTAGAAAATATTAATAAAGTACTTATCAACGAGGGCTTACCTTTCAATAAAACGAAAGAGGATGAATTAGAAATGATAGAAAAATATTCTATACCTGCAATTCAAAATTTAAAGGAAATTCAATCCGCCCTGTATAATGATTTTTCTGCAGGAGGAAAAGGACTCAAGGGAAAAATGAAAGCTCTGGTAATTCGAAAAATGGCAAATGTCTCCCGAAACACCTTGGAACTGGCATTAATGAGGCAACAAAAATTCAACGATAATGTCGTCACGATTTTGGAATATTTGGTGAAGGAAAATAAGAAATTGCGCGAAAGAGAGAAAAATTTATCCAACTAATTCGTTGATAAAACTTTCGTTTGGTATAGTTTCCCGAGTTTGTAATTAAATTTGTTGTAATAATTTCTTGTTCCGATTGCGGAGATTACAGCGATTTTGGAAAAGCCCGCTTCACCTGATATTTTTTCTGCTTCCATAAGAAGTTTGCTCCCAATACCTGAGTGTTGAGCATGTTCCGGAGTGTTATCGCCGAGTTTTTCAACTTGGCCGTAGACGTGGACTTCCCTGATAATTGCAGAATTTTTCAACTCTGAAATGAAGTTGTTTGATGCTTTTTCTTTGCTTGGCAGGGTTAGTCGAAGAAATCCGATAATTTTGTCCGATATATCATTCGTGATAAACGAAATAAAAATATCTTTGCCAATCGATGTCTTATAAGAAATTTTTTCCAATGAAATTTTATCAAAATTGAAAGCCCGATTTTGAATTTCCCTGCAACGAATACATTTGCATGGTTTGCCTTCTTTTAACATTTCAAGTTCGACGATTTGGCGTAAGTTACTTGTTTTATTTCCTGCAGTAATTTCCGGGGCAGGAATATCCCGGATAATCCTTGTTAGACGGACAAAACGAGGCGTATTTTCAAAACAGAATTTTAGAAGTTCCTTCAATTCGTCCGTAGAGTATGGGCGATATTTTCCTTGTTTATAAAGTTCAGTAAGTTCGGTACCTTTAATAATTGAAGTAGGATAAATTTTTAATTCGTCAGGACAAAAATCTTTATTCCACAATTTTAAGTAGTCAGATTTGTCGCTTTTCACATTTGCTCCATACAGATTCGGCATCAAGTGGGCATGAATTTTGAATCCCGCAGTTCGCAGCAGGGTGAAGGCATTTTTAATTTGGTCGACTGTCGTGCCTCTTTTATTCATTTGTAAAATTTTGTTGTCCAGTGTCTGTATCCCCATTTGAATTTTGGTAGCACCCAGTCGTCTGAGGCGAATAACTTCTTTCTCTGTAATAAAATCAGGTCTGGTCTCTAGGACTAAGCCCACACAGCGGGATTTGGCGGTTTCATTTATCTCTTGAACCAATGTTAATTCTTCCCAAGTTGCGGTTTCAGTTCCCGGTGTTGTCTTGCCTATCGGCTTGTCCTCTGGACTGCCTTTTGCAATTGCATCATTGTAATTAACTACCCCATCGTTTCCTGAAAGTGTGTCTGTAAAGTCCGGCTCAGGTATGGCAAATCTCTGATCAATTTCTGTGCCAAAATCGTTCATTGCCTCAAAACATCTTTTGATAAACCAGATTTGGTAACTTTCAAGGTAGTAAGACCAAGTCCCGCCAAGGATTATCAATTCTACTTTATTTGTGTTATGTCCAATATTATATAGGGCAAGTAATCGGTTATATGTCTGAGAATATGGGTCAAAGGCATTACGCAAAGCCCTTTGTGCACCGGGTTCGGAGGCGATGTAACTTTTTGGCATTCGAATATCGTTCGGACAAAAAATACATTTCCCCGGGCATGGAAATGGCTTGGTCAGTAATGTTATTGGGATGATTCCGGAAATTGTACGAATTGGCTTTAACTTTAATACTTGAATAATTTTTTCGTTCTGCTTAAGAATTTTCTGTTCAACAAAATAACGATAGCCGGATATCAATTCATCACGGCTAAATAAATTCATATTGTCTTTGGGAAAGCGCCTAAGAATATTATTGATTTTTTGAGAAATTATCATACGCAATTTGCCTTGGCTTCTCCCGTCTCTGTCTAAGACCTGAATTTCAGAAATTATGCTTTTGATAATTTCTTTGAGTTGTTCCTCGTATTTTCCCGGTTCAAAATCATATTTTTTCATAGTTCATTTTATCAGAAAGTCAGACACAATGTGGATTTCATCGATACAGAATTGAAAATCAGTCAAATGATTGTACATTTGTAAAGATTATTAATGTACAATAATAAATAATTAAATTTTTAAAAAGTATATTATGCAAAATTTTAATAATACTACTGATGGAAATATGCAAAATTCAAACATACCTGCTACTCCTCAAAGTATTGTGACTGAAGAGGTTAAAAGCGGGGGAAGTTCCAAGAAATGGGTTATTGTTTTAGTTATATTAATTGTATTAATAAGTTTATTTATTGTCGGAGTATCGTCGGGTGTAATCAAGCTCAACAACTTGTTTAATAGTGATAATTCAAAACTCATCGAAACTGTAAATCCAACAGAAACATTCATAATGATTTCTTTAAATCCTTCAATCACTCCCAATATTTCGATTAAACCTACACTGACAGCAAATATGACAGAATATAAAATGACATTGGAATATCCAAATACATGGGGATTTATGAAACAAGAGACATCGCCTTCATATCCAATGTCTTACGAATTCTTTACTATTCTAAACGACCAAGTACAATTTACTATTGATATCATAGATGGTGGAATTTTGGATAATTATTGCAGTGGAACGGGTGCCATCCTTTCCTATACGGATATTGTGATTGCAGACAGGACTGAAAAAATAGGCAAGTGTATGCAAAATGGCGTCTTTTACAAAAGTTATTCCACTATAGATAATTTAAGATTTAGTATCCTAGCTGAGAAAGAACTTTCAACTGAGGCCTTAAATGTATTGAAAACCATCAAATATACAGGCGAACTTCATAATAATGTAAAATAAATTTATATCGTTATGCGACAAGAGTTAAGGTATTGAGACAAAGACAGGGAGTTCAATCACACTTCGGTCTGCGAAGATTAAAAACAGAAATAATGAGATTTGTAGCAGAACGATAAGCCGAAATAAAAGCAGGCAACAATATAAATGAATTTAAGTGCTGAGGCTGGTGTGATTGAACTCCCTGTCTTTGTCTTAAATATTCTTAAAAAATCAAGGCCGGTGTGAAGGCGTCTCGGTGTCTTAATCCCTGGAAAAAAGGTTAAAGTTTACTGTTGCATTCATAGAATAAAAGTATAAAATATTTTATAATCCTTGGTTGCGATATGTTTTTTTTAGAGATTATTTTATGAAGAAAAAAAGGACTTGGTTTATTATTGGTATTATTATAATAATTATTGTAGTGCTTGTAATAGTTTTTATGTCAAAGAGTGCTACTACTGTCAATAATTACGCAATTGAAAAGGTCAAAAAAGGTGACATTTCACAAATGGTTTCCGCCTCAGGAAGTATCAATCCAGAAAATATGTATAATTTATCTCCAAGAACCAATGCCAAAGTAATCGAAGTAAATGTTAAAACAGGTGACAAAGTTGTAAAGAGCCAACAATTAGCCAGGGTTGACGATACCGATTTACAATCAGCGATTAAGGCGGCTCAATACAGTTTTAATTCGGCAGTGTATGCAAGAGATAAATTAAAAGCCCTTCCAATAGTTGATGATTACGCAGTCAAGCAAGCCCAACAGCAGATTAATATTACCAGTGTTCAACTTGAAACCGCTAAAAGGAATTTAAATAATACCAAAATTGAGTCACCAATCGACGGGCAGGTGTTAGCTGTAAATATTAAAGTTGATGAATACGCTTCTGTGACAAGTCCAACGCCCGCTTTCATTGTAGGAAATACTCAGAATCTACTCGCATTTTTGAATGTCAACGAAATTGACATTATTAAGGTAAAGGCGGAACAAAAAGTAGATCTTACGATTGATGCTATAGGCAAGACCTTGAGTGGTAAAATTTTTCGTATTGATGATAATGGAGTGAATGTTGCAGGAATAATTTATTATAAAGTTCAAGCAACTCTTGAGGACACTACAAGCGTCAAACCAAATATGACGGTTAATTCCGAAATAAATGTCGAATCAAGGATTGGGGTCTTGACTTTACCATCAAGTGCAATCACACAAAAACAAGAAAAAAATTATGTGCGATTGGCTAAATACAATGACAAAGGGGTTTTGTCCCCTGAGGAAAAAGAAATTCAAATAGGAATTAACAATAACTCAATTGTCGAGATTTTATCCGGCTTGAACGAAGGAGATGAAGTTGTCATAATGTCTTCTTCTAAACAATCAGCTTTGCCGTTTGGCCTGGGAGGTAGCAATTAAAATGGAACTAATCAAACTGGAAAATATTAAAAAAAAATACATTTCCGGGGACAATACTTTTGAAGCACTCAGAGGTATAAATCTCAAAATTAACGAAGGGGAATTCGTAGCAATTATGGGTCCCAGTGGGAGTGGAAAGTCAACGTTGATGCATATTATCGGGTGTCTCGATACTCCCTCTGATGGTAAGTATTTCTTGGAAAATAATGATGTTGCGGAATTAAGTGATGAAGAGCTTGCTGAAATTCGCAATCAGAAAATTGGCTTTGTTTTTCAGGCATTTAATTTACTTCCTCGGTTAACTGTACTTGATAATGTCCTTTTGCCGTTTACATACTATTCAAAAAAAATTTCCAAAAAAGAAAAAATTGAAAAAGCAATGCAGGCAATTACAGAAGTCGGTCTTGCAGATAGAATTCATAACAAATCAAATCAACTATCAGGTGGCCAAATTCAGAGGACAGCAATTGCCAGGTGTTTGGTTTTGAACCCA
>Ga0315287_10007185_pt1 | contig 11146 bp, 6 predicted proteins | sample YL17G11_0_MG_FD_205037 | JGI IMG/M metagenome (GOLD analysis project Ga0315287, IMG submission 205037) | Sediment microbial communities from Yellowstone Lake, YNP, Wyoming, USA - YL17G11_0 | ecosystem: Environmental > Aquatic > Freshwater > Lake > Sediment | place: USA: Wyoming | collected...
AGTAGCTCTTACTGCACCCCGAGTAGCCGTACAAGCCAGAAGCTCAGGGCGGAGGAGAAGGGGCAGAACAACGCTGTCAGACAGCGTGCAGGTAATAGGTCTGGTCCGCACCCGCCAGGGCATCGAAGATTTCTTCGTTGTGTGAAATCACCAGTAAGCCCATTCCCGCTTCCATCTTTCGCAGCAGCATGGAAATAACCTTCGTCGCGCTCTCGAAATCCAGCCCGTTGAGCGGCTCATCCAGAATGAGCACGTCCGTGTCAAGCGCAAGTCCGCGGAGGAGATTCAACCGTTGCTTCTGCCCGCCGCTGAGGAGGCGGATGTTCTTATCCAGCAAAACACCAGCTTCAGATCCCTCGAACAAATCGCCGATGAGGCGCGAAAGCCCTTTCGACGTCAGAGGCACGCGCAACGGCAGGCCCAGAAGCGTCTTCCGCATGGTCGAGTGCATATTCAACGCCTCATCAGCATGCTGGAAAACCATCGTCATTCTTTTCCCCCAGACTTGTTCCTGCCAGAACCTTCTCGGCGTTTCGCCTGTCAGCGGCATCCCTTTGAGCGTTGCCTCGAAAGCTCCCTCCTGAATAAGCCCCATGACCCGCTTCACAAGCGTCGTTTTGCCTGTCCCGCTTGGTGCTTTCACGAACACCATCCGGCCGGGAGGAACTGCCAACCGCTCCGGAATCTTCCCTCCGGGATCCTTTGTGATGACCAGCGTACGCCCGAACACCTCGAGGCGGGGCTCAATGGTAAGCAGTGGCTCCTGCCCATGAGGCGCTCGCCGGGATTCCGCTGATCGACGCAGGTCGTCCACCCAGGCGGTGTAGGTTCCCGGTTGAAAATCATGAAACGCGAGTCCGCACTCACCACGGGTGAGCTCGCGGAACTGCACCTTATCCATGATGTCCCTGTGCCACCCGGAGATCCTGCTGATCATCGAATAATCGTGCGTAATCAACAGGACGGTAAAGGGCCTCTTGCGATATCGGTCAAGGAGCAAAGAAAGAAAGAGATCGCGGTACTGGTTGTCGAGGCTCCCGCTCGGCTCGTCGAACACAAACAGCGCTTCCGGCGTCGGGGAATCCGGAAGCATGTCGATCTTCTCGAGAGCCATTGCCAGGAGAATCCGCTGTTTTTCACCGCCGCTCGGTCTGTAGGGCTTTGGATAAATGGAAAGGATCGAATCCAGATCCTCTCCGGAGGTGCCTTCCCAGAGCGTCCGGAGAACTTCTGGCATGCCGGGGACACCGGAAAAGCTCCCTTCCCCGATCTGGTCGGCAAGCGTCATCAATGGATTCAGATGAGAGGAGGGTTCCTGAAAGACAAAGAAGCCGTCTCTCCGGATTCCCCTCACCTGATCGGTGTGCAGGTAATCCTCGTACGCCAGGCCGTTCACGGTCACGGTCAATTCTGACCGATCGAGAAACCCATATATCCCCCTGGAACTGAGCGACTTCCCTATTCCGGATTCCCCCAGCAGTATCGTCACCCGGTTCCGCTGCAGGGAAAAATCCCTGATGTCCACAAGGGGTTTCCCGTCTGCAACAATTTTTATGTCGAATGTGAACTGATCCATGACGCTCAGAGATGGTAACGGCGAACGAGTCCGTTCGCGATATTGTAGGCACACACAAGCGTGAAGACCAGGGCAAAGGCGATGTTCAGGCCCTGGAGATGACGCGTGAACAGACTGGTAACATAGGAAGGGTCGGAAAAGACCATGCTGATGGCCAGGATGTCCTGTTTGCTGTCCATCCGTGCAAGCATGCTCCCCAGAGTCGCCGGGAAGTTGGTTGAGCTTACCTCGGTCGAAAGCCCCACCGAAAGTATGAAATCGATGCTGCATTGCAGAAAGAGCGCCATGCCGAAGACCGCGACACCCTTGTGAACAAGATGCGCCAGACTGTTCTTCCGGAGAATCTCCACGTTCACGATCCGGCTCTCCTTGATGCCGCAACAGAGCATGGCATCAAAGAAATCAAGCTGCTTGTAGTGGGCAATCCGCTCCCGGATCAGGTCCATCACTTCGAGAAAAACGAACAGGCTGACCACGAACGACATGGAGACAAGCTGGAGAAACGGAGACCGGAGGATGTCCTGAACAATGAGGGCCGTCAGAAGAACGTACCCCAGAAGAATCCCGACGATCTGCGGGAGAGAACGGATAAGGTTGAAAACAAACGTCACGACAATATACGGGAGGGTGTTCTTTCGCTTTTCTAGAGAATAGACAAGCAGACCTGTTCCCCACCCGAGCGTCATGGAAAAGAACACCACCAGAAGGCCTGCCAGAAGCGAGTTGAAAAGCGCTGTCCGGACCAGCGACAATGCCGGGCTGTTGAGGAAGAAAAGATCCCACAGCCAGAGGAGTCCAAGACCGGCAATCCAGAAGCATACCCAGCGAACGTGCTGCTCGCTCCGCTGCGCAAAACGGAAAACAGCCTGCCCCTTAGTTCTTGTTTTCATAGCGCAGCCCCTCCCGGTGGTGCCGCACGTCCACCAGAATATCAGTCACTTTCACCAGCAGGAATATTCCGAAGAGAATCGTCAGAACGACGTCGTACTGTCTGTAGAGAATGTTCTGCAACAGCTCATAGCAGAGATGGCCCTGGATATTCAGCGCCATCTCGATAATGATCAGGCCGGTGATCAGGAACGACGCCTGCTCTTTTAACGTAGGAAAATATTGATGCCGGGCATTGAGATAGATGTGCTGCAGGACGTGTCCGGGAAAGTGCCGGGGAAGGCTCAGGATCGAACGATAGGCGATCCCGCCGGGGGCATTCCAGAAAAATTCTCCACTCAGGTTCTTCACCAGCGCTGTTTCCACGTACCCCTTCCTGTTTTCGGTGGCAAGCAGGGTGTAGAATTTATTGGCATAATTCACGAGGAGGCCGTTCGACACGACGCCGAGGAGGATCATAAACAGCAGGGAGTCGGTCTCGAAGCTCGCCTTGAAAGAATAGCCGATCACATAGGCGGGAGAAAAGAGGATGGCATATGCTGCGCCCTTCAGGAATGTCTTCAACAGGAGGAAGGACGCTTCCATGATTCTGGACGGAGTTCTCCCTCTGACCTTCGGACCGCTCACCAGGTGAAGGAACTCTTCAAGGTACGATCCTCTCCCCTGTTTCATCCTGACGAACCGGTAGATCCCGAGGCTTTGAGCACCGTAGAAGGTAAGCGCGAGCACGATGCCATACACGAGAACGAACTGAAGGTACATCAAGCTCAGCCTGCCAAGAACGTGCCAGGTCAGCCCCTGCTCGCCGGCACCCGTTTTCAGGTTGGGATCGGTGAACTGGGATTGGCGATACGATTCCATCGCCGAGATGAGAGTGTCATTGGCTCTGGGTGAAGCGGGCCGAAAGAGATTCAGTGTCTCGTTGAACAGCGCACGGTCCCGGGGATTGCCAAAATCACATCCGGGAATACTCAAGTACGGTGCCACGGCCTTAACCCGTGCCTGACGGTCGGCAGCTTCACGCTGCTTCAGAAGCACGAGAAGAACGGCAAAGACAATGGCGACGAAAGCAAGGCTTCCGATATGTTCCGTGATCTTCCGTTGCATACTATTTCGGCCTGATCTCGATGCCGTTAGAAAACTGGAAGACTCCGAAGCCGGTTCCGAGAAGATAGTTTTGAATGTCCTTTAACAAGTAGCGTGTACTTTGGGGGAAATCGCGCTCCGGGGATGCATCGGCAAGCGTACAGAGGAGCGAAACCCGGGACACTTCAAGCTGCCAGTGTGGAGTCGGACGATGCTCCCCCCCCTGTGCATTGAAAAAACGGTAGAAACTCGAGAGAAGTGTGTTTGTCCGCACCAATACTGCCCGGACGCTGTCGCGGACATGGTCCGGGATCATCGATTCAGAGGTGCTGACAATATGGGCGCGGCCCCACAGTTTGTCCTCTGCGGCCGCCGCAAGGGTCACCCAGCCATAGGCCGGCGATCTTCCCGGACACTTCACATACGTCTTCCCTTCCGACGAAAATACTCTGATCATCCGTTCACCAATCGTGAGCGGCTGTTCACGCCGCCCGTCAGGAGAAGCGAGCACCAGGGCACCCCCCTTCAAAACATTCACGGTATCGCGCCGGAGCAGAGTGCCCCGAACCGTTCTCAGCATCCCGGCGTGTTGAGTGCCGGTAAGGATACCATTGCCGTCGCGGATCACAAAATAGAGGGCTCCTTCGATGTCGACCCGCATGCAGGGCGTGAATCCATCGCCCAGGACGTCGCGGTCCTTGAGAATTCTTATCGGGATGAAGGATTGGAAAACGAGCCGGTTCTGAGGCGAGAGGTCTTGCTGATAGCCGTTGAGGGCGAGCAGGCGGTCCGGACGCTCGACGATCAGGAACTGATCACTCCCCCTTTCGGGCGCGGCGTGAGTCTCCAACGGAAGCGTGGCGCACAGGAACACCGCAAAAAATCCCGCCAGAACCCCCGTGCTGCCCACTACTTCTTTTCCCTCCATTTCTCGATCGTGGAGAGCTGCGATGCAACACCGTAGAGATCGATGCTCGTGCTATCAAACTGTGTCCGGAAATACGCCAGCGACGGTAGCGAAAAGAGCCATTTGCCAAGACAGAGTTTCTGTTCATCCTCATCCACCCGGCGGGCGAATTCCTGCTTGTCCCCTACCTGGCGGGTCGACATGAAATCGAACATATCCTGAAGGAACAGGACAAAATCGTCGCGTTCGTTCGGGTTTCGCAGCGCATCCATCCTGAAGAAATTCCTGTCGGCCTGCAACGATGCCGGCGCGATGGTGATCCCACCGAGAGAGTCCTGTGTCGTCTGCAAATTGATCTTGTAGGTTTCGAGATCCGGCGCCCGCAGGAAGATATCGTAGAGATCAAAAAGAAAGTTGCTTCTGTAGCCGCTAAAGGCGACCAACACGGCATCATAGTTCCCCTTTGACAGCTCCTCGTTCGTCACCGCGGTAGCTTTCAGGCGGATGCCGAAGAGTTCCGGGGTATTGAGGATGGTAATGAGTTCGCTGTACTCCTCCCGGAACCCATAATTCAGGCAGACCTGAATCTTCACGGTGTCAGGCAGAATGGCCACAATCGGAAATCCCTCCTCTGCCGGCGGCTCCACAATCTTCTCTTCGAGGTAGTAGGATGTCGAAGGAAAGATGCTGTAGTTGAGATAATCGGCAAAATTGTTCCTGTTACCTTTGTAGTCCACGATGTCCCGCTGTTGGGGTGACTGGACTTTGTAGAACCGGTCCAGCACCTGGCGGCTGCTGATCAGCTTGCGGAGTTCACGCCGCTGGTCGCGGTTCAGACGCTCGACATTGAAGAGCAGCGCAAAGAATGTCGTACTGATGTTCGATTTTGTGAAATAGTCCTCACTGTCGGCCAGAATCGGAGACAGGCCTCCGAACGGTGTCTCCAGTATCGTGTTGATGGTTCCGTTCTTCATTTCCGTGGGATACGTGCTGTTGTCGATGAACGGAGCAAGGATCACCTCCGGAATAATGGCCGGACCACCGGGAGTGCGGTAGTAGTCGGAAACCCCCTCCTTTGGCGGGAGGCTCATGTATGGGGCTGTACCGACGCGATAGTTCAGTGCGTTCAGGGGGGAGTTCTCGGGCAGAATTTTGAAGGAGAGAATCTCCTTAATGTCAGCCTCCTTCCAGATTCTGTCGCCCCGAAATTTGAACCGGATCACATTTTGCATATCCGGACCCTCGAACGCAAAGTTGTCGACGGCCTGGGAGACAAGAATATAGTCAGGGGAGAGGCTTCCCAGACTCTGAATCCGTTTGAGGGTGAAATTCAGGTCCTTCGCCGAAAAGAGATGGTCGGGCCCCTTGCCGGTGGTTACCTGGTCTCCATCCCGGGTCACCGGAAAACTGTCGTGCCATCGTTTGCTGGTCTTCAGGCGGACGGAAACCACATTGTCCTGGTCGATGCCGAGGAATCCGCCCAGGCCGTCCTCATAGACCACTCCGCTTGGATTGGCCGAGAGGTTGAAGAGGCCGTCGAACTGCACCTCATCAAGCTTGTCCGAGAGAGCATTCGAACTTGGCAGGTGGGGATCAACTGTCGGCTTCTGATGGGCAATAAAGGGAATCACCAGCTGCCCTGAGAGATCCGGGCGCGCGAAGATGAAGTAGAGAACCGCAGCGATGACGACAATGACGACTGCAGCGATAATGACATTCTTATTCTTCATGAAGCATCCCGCCTCAGTTCTTTCGGATAATCGGTACCTGCGCCATTGCACTGATCTCGAACGTACGGTAGCCCGGGTACTTGAATCGGATCTCGAGGATGTTGTTCCCTGCCTTGTCCATCTGGACGGGTGTAATCAGGGATTCGTAATTGTTGCCCGCGTTGGGAGCGGTGATCCGGAAACGGCCCTCATTCTTTATCGGCTTCTTATTGATCGTGATTTCCTGGTACCACTGCTCGCTCCCCGCTCTGGCGGCAACTTCCTGCGGGAGCTTGACGGTGATGTCGAAGACAGGGAACCGGGCCTCCGAGGGAATATTCAGGCGAAGCCGGAGGAGGTATTCGTTTGTCCCCTGCCGGTTTTGCGTCACCGGAAGCGTGTACACTTTCCGATAATCTTTCGCACGCACGATCCACTTCGCCACATTCGGATCACACTCGGAGATATATGCCTTGACGTCCTTGTCCGTTCCCTGATACTCCTTACCGTGTTCAACGATTGCCCTGGCTTTCTCGGCGCCGCGGTTCGCAATATTTCTGACAAAATCCTGGTAGAGGGCCTTGATGGCTGTTTCCGGGAAAAGGATGTGTCTGGACTTGAAGAGGTAATCGCCGATCTGTCCGTTCCTCTTTTGAACGCTTGCCGGACCGCCCGCACTGAAGGAAAACTGATAGAGCGGGAGAAAAACGGAGTCCTGATACAGGCCCGGAACATTCTCCGTTGTCATCCGGTTTATTGCGATGAACGCATCCATCCGGGTCTCCGTCTCCTTCTTCACGCGGGAAAAGAGTTCCGATTCAAGATGAACCACAATGTCATCCTTCCGCACCTTCACGGCGGGAATGGCATTAAACTCGGTCGCCGTGTACAGGTTGCGCAGCAATGCTTCGGCTTCGCTCCATGCCGATGCATTCAGGCGTGCCGCCGCATCCTTTGCACGGGAATAGACACTGCGGAGAGCCGTCGCTTTTGCACGCGTCGCTGCCGTCTCCTGGGAGAGCATGCTGACACAGGGGTATCCATGCTGGCGCTCGAAGCGGCCGAGCTGTGAATCCACAAGAACAGAGTCCGCTTCATTCATCTTTCGCACGAGTCCCGCATAGAACATGTCGGAGAGCCAGGCAGAATTGTTCTGGATCATCTTATCGGCGTCCGAGAAGCGATTATTGGCCGCCTGGAGTGCCCCGGCTTCCAGGTTGAATCGCTCGACAAACGCTTCGAGCGCCCGGAGATTGTCAGGCAACGGGACACCGCCCGCTTTATAGAGTTCCTTGACGCCCTCGAGTGCCGGTCGCAGGACAATCCGCTTCGCGTCGTCCTTAGTGCGGATCTGGTTCTCATAGAAAGGAGGGATCTCGGGTAGCCTGGCAAGAACCCGCTCACGCGCACGGTCCACGACAGCCTGTCTGTACCGGTCGGAGTGGGCCAGGAATTCTGCAAAGACGGGGGCTGATTCTGCAAACGCCGCTGTGTTCCCGTGACTGGCCTGTTCCCGTTCGAAGTATCGCAGCGTCGATGCGTAGTCTTCCTGGAACCGCAGCTCGTCGTCGACCGACGATTTGAGCGCCGTGTACTGCTGGTATGCCGTGTCCCTGCTGTTGATGACTTCTTGTGGAAACAAGGGCCCCATCTTGACCAGCTCGTCCCTTGTGGCGAGAAGGTTGCTGGTTTTGGCATCGATAGCTTCCTTCTCTCCGGAGAAATTGAAGCCGTCGAATGTGAACTCCGGGCCGATCGATTCGTAGACCTTGCGATCGATCACGTTTTCACGGAATGTCTGCTGGAGGGCGGCAAACCTGGTTTCGAACGTGTAGCGCCAGCGGGGGACATAGCGGTAATGCATGACCAGACGGGTATCCGCTCTGACCGTATCGATCACCCAGAAAAAGGTCAGCACCTTCGTATCAATGGTGTAGAGGCTCAGCGTATCAGACCCGGCAGCCTCGTCGCGAATCAGCATCTGCAGACTGTCGCCTTCATCGAAAACGGGGGTCAGGTGAGACCCGATGATCGATTTGTTGTTGAGCCTCAGGACCAGGACTACATTATCGGCCGCAGGGGCCGGAAACTTGATGAAATACTTATTATCCTTGTCGAGGGTGAAAAACTCGTCACCGCTCTTCAGCTCGATATACCCCCTGTCCTGAGGAAGAACTTCCGGCTTCGGAGTCAGCTCTTTGTAAGCTGAACAGCCCGAGAGAAACGCAAGAAGTGTACAAAGAGCGATAATTCGTCGCACAGTTGGTCTCCGCTGAGAGGTTTGCTATAATATAGCAACTTAGGGAAGTCTTTCAACTTCTCAACGGTATTTCTAGCAGCGAACATCTCCGTACCTGAGTTACACACTCTTCTGGTTCCCGTGCTCGAGGAGATGGTCTAACCACCGGTTGGCAAGCTTCTCCATGACACTATTCACTTTCAACCGGGCATTGAGGTTGCTGAAATCCACCTGATCCATCGGCTGGTCCTGGTTCACGCACGAAAAAACGAAAACCTCGCTTCCTGTGACCGGATCGACATGGCGCTGGAGGCATTGTGCGCAGATTGCCTTCATCATGCATTGCATGGGCGAGTTGATAGACACCACTCCAACATGAACATCACGGAGCCAGGGTTTCAGCGTCGTGTGACGCGCAGCTGTGACAGCCGCCATCATGCGATCCGATCCGATGGCGATGATTCTCGTCGCGTCGGCCAGGGGGATGACCACTTCGCCGAGGCCGCCGCCGGCATAGGCAAGCATGGCCTGGATGATATTGCCGACGAAGGATCTGTCCTGTGGCCGCATCGCGGGAATCGGTTCCCCGGCATCCACGCTGTATACCACCACGTCCGTTGACGCTTCGATCTCCTCCCGCTTGAAGAAATCCTGCCGTTTCTTGTACCCTGCAAAGTAGATCACCCTGTTCCCTGCTTCCTTACAGGCCCTGGCGATCGAGAAGAGGACTGCATTGCCGAGACCGCCTCCCAGCAGAAGTACCGTCGAATGTTCGGGGATTTCCGTCGGGGTCCCGGTCGGTCCCATCGCCACCACTCTCTGCCCCGGCTTCAGCAAACTACACAGCCGGGAGCTAGCCCCCACTTCCAGGGTAATCAGCCCGATGAGTCCTTTCTCGGGTTCCACCCATGCACCTGTCAGCGCAATGCCTTCCATCATCATCAAAGTGCCTTCCCGCCGCGGGGAGTCCACTTCGTAGTGCTGAAACCGGTAGAACTGCCCCGGGCGGAATTCCCGTACCGCTTTCGGCGCACGCACGATGAGTTCCGTAATTGTCGGAGTCAGGCGCCGCACCTCAACCACCGTTGCCCTGAAATCATCATCCAGCGTACGCACGAGTGAACTCCATCGTTCTCCCCGGGCAATCCCGTTCTCCGTCTGCCGCTTTCGTCGGTCGGGATCCAGAAGCGAGCACACTACCCTGTAACCCTCTTTTGCCGAGGCCATAGCTTTTACCACATTCCCGGCGAAGTGGGGATGGTTGTCACCGTAGAAGGTGACATACTTCCCATGCTTCTGGTAGGACGTAAAAAAACCCGCCTCATCTTTCGGTGGCGGAACCAGAACCTCCCCGCCGTTCTTCTTCAGAGAGAACGTTTCGAAAAACTCTCTCCTCCGGTCGAGTGCGAAGGTGCCCGGATGCTCGACCTCGTACATCACATTGGGAACTGTACCCGCCGCCACCATCACCGTACATGCCGGCACGCGTACCGTTTCCCCCGTACTTTTCCATTTCCCGTCAACAACGTCAATTTGTTCGAATACCATTTCGTGGACTGCACCATGTGCATCCGGCACCGCTTCAACGGGGCTCATCTTCTCAACAAAGGTGAATCCTTCTTCGAGACCTTTGATGATCTCTTCATGGTTCAGGCGGTACGCCGGAGAGTCGGTCATGGACTTCCGGTAGAAAAGGTGGACACCTCCCCACTTCCTCATGAGCGGGATGAAATTTGGCAGCTCATCGGCTTCCTTCGCCCGCCGGCGTTCCGCCTCGACTTCTGCGCCATGATCCAGGAACAGCCTGAGACGCGTGAGTTCCTCCGCATCAAACAGGGCATCTATCGTTTTACTGCCCTGTTCCGCGGCCAGCGCGTCGTAGCGCCGTTTGATCTTTGAGACTTGCACGGGATAGTACGCCATAAGTTCCGTCGCCGTATCGATTGCCGTCAAGCCGCCGCCGATGACAATAGCCGGCAATTGGACCTGGAGGTTGGCCATCGAGTCGGTCTTTCCCGCACCCGTCAGCTGGAGCGCCATGAGAAAGTCGCTTGCCTTGCGGATCCCGCGAATCAGGTTGTTGCGCATGCTGACAAATGTCGGCTTCCCTGCTCCGGTCGCAATGCAGATGTGGTCAAAACCGTACGCCCAGGCATCTTCCACCGACAGCGTGCCTCCCAGCCGCACGCCGTCATAAACGCGGAAGTGCCGGCGCCGCATGAGAATCAGATAGAGCACGGTGAGAAAATTCTTGTCCCAGCGGACCGTGATACCGTATTCTGAAACACCACCAAAGCCGGCCAGCACGCGTTTACTCAACTTCTTCTTCACTGAATCAAATTCCCGGAGGGGCGCAAATGATGTCCCATCACCTCCGACGAGTTCCGGGGGGAGTGGTTCTATCTTCAGCCCATCGATACCCACTACCCCGAATCCCTCATTGAGGAAATAGTGTGCCAGCGTGTAACCGGCCGGACCCATTCCCACAACGAGGATGTTCATCCCGTTGTATGGCAGTGCGCACGGCTGGTTGACGTTGAGAGGATTCCAGCGGGTAAGAAGTGAATAGATCTCAAATCCCCATGGCAGATCCAGGATATCGGTTAAAATACCTGTTTCGATTTGCGGGATATTCACCGGGTCCTGCTTCTGGTAGATGCAGGCCTTCATACAATCATTGCAGATCCGGTGGCCGGTACCAGGGAGGAGCGGGTTGTCGATCATGATCAACGCAAGGGCGC
>Ga0315287_10007187_pt1 | contig 11143 bp, 10 predicted proteins | sample YL17G11_0_MG_FD_205037 | JGI IMG/M metagenome (GOLD analysis project Ga0315287, IMG submission 205037) | Sediment microbial communities from Yellowstone Lake, YNP, Wyoming, USA - YL17G11_0 | ecosystem: Environmental > Aquatic > Freshwater > Lake > Sediment | place: USA: Wyoming | collected...
CACATTTGGGCGCCAGCTGACGGCCGTCTGCGGCCGATTTCAAAGCGAAAAATCCTCGAAATACCCGAGGTATTCCTCCGGTTTTTCGCTTTGAAATCGACCACAGCCAACCATCATCTGACACCCAGATGTGCAAGTTATTTCCTGACGGGCCCTTAGGAATTCGACGCCCCCAGCGGGCGATCTCATTGTCTTGGCCACGGAGGCTCATGCGGCGGCTCGCAGCTTGCGGCCGTCGCGAACTATGGTTCCTTGTCACTGAACATCACCTCCAGACCAGCACTCGAGGTTAAAAGCGCCAGAGCGGAATTGCCGGCATTCACCATCTCGGCTAGCGTCTGTAGACGCTTCGGAGCGACCTTCGCATGGAGCGCGGAATCTGTCAGGAGACGTCGCTTGAGGTAGGTCACCTCACCCTCGGCTCGGCTCATTAGCCGCATCTCGCGGTCGCGGAGGACTCCTTTGATGACGCTATAAACGTCCTCGTTAGCATCGTAGCATTTGGCGCGAGCGTCTTCGCTGGCGGTCGCCCTGACGAGCCCGTAGCCTTCGAGTTCTGCCAGCGCGCTGCTCACGAGTGCCTTTGAAACCCCAAGTGCCCGCCCGAGCTGCGCACCGGTCATCGCGTCCTGCGACAACCAGATGAGGGTCCAGAGCTGCCCGTGGATGCTGCGAAAGCCCCAGTAAGAGATAAAGTCACCGACTGTCGATGCCAGCGACTTTAGCTCTTTCGTGACATCCAAACTTTGGCTCTTGGCTCGCAATAGATTCCATTCAGTGAGGCAATATCACCGTATCAAGCACGTGAATCACGCCGTTCGAGGTGAGGATATCGGCCTTGGTAACCGTCGCGCTACCGTTAAGTTTGACGCCTTTCGTCGCGTCGATAGCGATGTCGGAGCCTTGGAGACTTTTGGCTTTCTTCAGCTTGACGACGTCGGCAGCCATCACCTTGCCAGGGACAACATGATAGGTCAAGATCCCAACGAGCTTCGGCACGTCCGCTAGCAAGGCGTCGACAGTGCCGGCGGGAAGCTTAGCGAAGGCGGCGTCCGTCGGTGCGAACACGGTGAAGGGTCCTGGACCGCTAAGGGTTTCGGCAAGCCCGGCAGCTTTGACCGCCGCGACCAGAGTCTTGAACGAGCCAGCTGCCACCGCGGCTTCAACGATATTTTGCATGTTTTTGCACCTTGCGTTGCATTGTTATGTCTTCGTAACACCGAGCGACAGTACGCGATAAAAATGGTTCACACAATAGTGAACTAAAAATCTGAATGCAGCCAAGCCGGCTGCGAGGTAGTGATGTTAAATAAGTAAAAACTGTAATTTAGCCAACATGGCAGCTGGAGCAGGGTGTCCGATTCATGTTAATTATAATTCTCACCGAATTGAACGAGGTGTTCGAACCGACTACGAAAGGTGCCCATGAACCCAGCTGCCACGGTACTCTACGACAGCCTTTGCCCCGTCTGCCGGCGCGAAGTCGCGTTTCTCCAGTTTGCTGGCCGCACCGAGGCGCTTCGGCTCGTCGACATCTCATCGCCAGAGTTCAAGCCCGAAGAGTATGGCCTCACAATGGCCGAGTGCGTCGGCAGTTTGCGCGGACTTGACAGCGCCGGTCGGCCTCTCGTCGGCATGGATACGATCCGTGCAATGTATGGCGCGGCCGGCATGGGTTGGCTGATGAGCTGGACGAAGTGGCCGCCATTCGCGCCGGTATGCGATGCCGCCTATGCCGCCTTTGCACGGGTTAGGCCGCGGTTTTCAAAATTTCGGCCCAAGGGTTGCGATTCAGACCGCTGCCAGGTCGATTCTTGAGGCCAGGGTTCGCGGATCCTAAGGGCCCGTCAGGAAATAACTTGCACATTTGGGCGCCAGCTGACGGCCGTCTGCGGCCGATTTCAAAGCGAAAAATCCTCGAAATACCCGAGGTATTCCTCCGGTTTTTCGCTTTGAAATCGACCACAGCCAACCATCATCTGACACCCAACTGTGCAAGTTATTTCCTGACGGGCCCTAAGGCTGCGTGGCAATGGCATAGTCCTCCGCGACGAGACGCGCTGTCATCTTCGCCGACATCATCACCGAAGGCGTGCCGGCACCCGGCTGCGCGTTCGCGCCGGCGAGATAAACGCCGTCGATGGCGCCAGCGCGATTGTGCGGCCGGAAAGCGGCTGATTGGGTTAGGAGCGGTTCGAGCCCAAAAGCATTGCCCAAGGCGCTGCGCAGCGTGGTCTGAAAGTAGTCTGGCGTCACGAAGCTCTTGGTGACCAGCCGCGCGCCCAGGTCCGGGATGTAGCTGCGGGCGTCCAAGAAGTGCAGGACCTTTTCAACAAACTGCGGGCCGATCGCCTGCCAGTCGAGGCCGCTGGCGTTGTTGGGGACCGGAATCAGCGTGTACGCCGCGTGCATCCCGGCGGGCGCTAGCGACGGGTCGGTGAGCGTCGGCAGGTGGAGGTATTGCGAGAAATCGACTCCCAGCGTTTTTCGGTCGAATATTTCGCGCAACAGCTCTTCGTAGCGTGGACCTAGGATGACGTTGTGATGGCGCAGTCTAGTCGCATCGTCGGCGCGCGCGCGGAAGCCGAAATAGATGACCGCAAGCGACATGGACTGCCGCGCCGTGCGCATTCGCAGGCTTTCGGCAACGCCCCGTTCGCCAGCGGTCAAGAGCTCGCCATAAGTGTGCATATAGTCCGCGTTGCTCACGACCAGATCGGCGGCGAGAAACTCGTTGGTCGCGAACTGCACGCCGGTTGCCCGCCGCTTGTTGCGACGCCGCGCGGGACCACCGGGCGCCGTTTCGACAGCGATGCGAGCGACGGGCGAACCATAGCACATCGTGCCGCCAAGCTCCTCAAATTTTCGGACGAACGCATCGACCAATGCCCCGGTCCCGCCCATTACGTAGTGAACGCCCCAGGTTTTTTCGACGAAGTGAATCATCGCGTAAATCGCTGGCACGCGCAGCGGACTGCCGCCGATTAGCAGCGTCTCGAAGCTGAAAATCTGGCGCATTTTTTCCGATCGGAAGTATTTCGACACGAAGCCGAAAAGCGTGCGAAGGGCGTCTAGGCGCAGGAGGTCGGGCGCCACCCGAACCATCGATCGGATGTCGCCGAAATGCGTGTAGCCCAATTCGAGGAAGCCGCGATCGAAAATGGCCTTAGCGTCGCGCTGGAAGCGGTCGAAGCCGGCCACGTCTTCTGGGGCCAACGCTTCGATCTGACGACGGGTTTTCGCCTCGTCGCCGTCGTAGTCGTACACCGTGCCGTCATCGAAAATGATCCGGTAGAAGGGGGCGATCGGGACGATTTTGCAATACCGCTCCGTTGCGATCGTGCTCGGGGTAGCTGGAAAATCTGGCGTGGCAAGCGCTGGCAGCCCGACCTCCTGTGCAAAAAGCTCTTCGATGAAAGACGGCACTGTGATAACCGTTGGCCCCATGTCGAAGGTGAACCCGTCGTGCCGGCGAACTGCGGCACGGCCACCCGGTCCCGCGAGCGCTTCGACGATCGTTGTTTCGAACCCGAGTGCTTGCAGCCTGATCCCGGCGGCTAAGCCGCCAATCCCCGCGCCGATCACGACGGCCTTGTGCTTCTTGTCCATCTCTGCCCTCCTACGGATAAAGGTTCGGTATACCTTGAACCATTTTTTCGCGCCACGACAACGACCTCTTTCTCCTCGGCTAGCTAACATTTTGATGGATTTTTTTGCATGCTGAAGAAATCACTGGTCATTGCTGTCGCCCTGACGTCCTTTGCCGCCCTATCAGCGCTAATTCCGGTGACGCCTCTCAGGGTGCAGTAGGTAAAAATCGCATTCAAATCATTCGTAATCAAAATGTTTGTAGACTCTCCGGTAAACATGGGGTACTCGACAGTTCAGCTGAGTGAGAACATTCAGAATGAAGTAATGGTTAAGACGATCTGTTCTTTGTCGGCATGGTTAATTGATAAATTATTTAAGGTGTCGCGATGAAAATAATATGTATTCCCCTATCATTCTTGATTGCTGCTCTTCTCGTTAACTGCGGTCGCATCCCCTCGGAGACGACGTCTCGCGTTGCTGGCGCGAGCGCGCTATCTGCTGTCTTCACAGCGACCTGTGCTAAATGCCACGGCGCGGCTGGGGAAGGCGCATTCGGCCCCTCGCTCAAAGTCATTTCCTACGACAAATTCGCGAGCACTGTTCGCGGCGGCGCCGGAGCCATGCCTAAATTCGCTGCGGCCAGCTATTTAGATGCTGACCTCAAAGCCGACTACAGGGCTTTGACTGGTTTAGTGGCACCATAATCTGACCTTTTAGTTGCCGCATTTGCGGTTTTGGAGTGCGCATGAACAAGTCAGGGCGGTTGCTGAGTGTGACGAGCTTGGCGATGATGATCGGGCTGGTCTCAGCCCCGAATGTGGCAGCGGATGTGGAACGCTCCGAGCCTTTTCACCTCCAAGTCAACATGTTCCAAACAGAAGTGCCGAAGTCGGCGCTCTCGCCAGCGCCTGGCACTGTGCGAGACTTGCTGCCTGCAGCTGGGACCGCCAAAGAACTCAGCATCACCTCAGTAGCTAGGTCGATGCCGGCCAAATCCGACTATGTTGAAGTCGAGCTCTACATTGAGAATCTACACAACTACCCCCTCGATCAAGTGACGCTGCACCTCGACGAGGCCGGAGGGGGCGCTCCAGTTTATGACTTGACGACAAATTTCTACAATCGCCAGGCGTTGGTTTCACCTTATAGAGTCACCGTTGGTCACCTTGCAGCCAATGCGGTTAGACGCTTGACTATCGGAGTTAAGAAATCGTTTGCGCCTGAGCTTATTGGTACGGTTAATTTTGTTCGTGGCCATGGCGAAGGCCAAACCAGCACTAATATTCTCGTGACTCCTGCTGCCGACGAGCTGTGGGCGGTCAGCACTGAGACCAATGAGGTTGTGGTCACCGATCTGACAAGCAAGCGGGAATTGGCGCGTATCCCTGTCGGTAGCCGCCCTACTGGCCTCGCTTTGCAGCAAGCCAAAGATTGGTTAATTGTTAGCTCTGCGGGCGCCAACACTGTTACGGTGATCGACCGCAAAGCCAAGAAGATTTTGTCAGTTCTTGGCACTGGGGACACTTTTGGGCGGGAATTACGTTACGTCCTAGTTTCGCAACAGAAGCCTACGGTTTATGTGTCCAGCTACGTCGAAGGTCTATTGACCCAAATCAACCTAAATGACCAGGCGCAAGCCACGGCAGTGAAGACGATCTCGGTAGGCCCGAGGCCAGCTGGCATGAGCATGACCGCGGATGAGTCGACGATCTATATTGCCCACTTCCTGCCTCGCGGCGACATTCGCAACAATGAGGGGTGGGTGAGCGTCGCTAAGACGGTCAACTTCAACAAAGCCGGCGAAAAAATTATCGAAGACATCTTTAATCCTGGCCACCCAGGCCTCAAGTGCCTAGCCGACTTCTATAACAATTACGGACCCACGAAACTGATTTACGGCAAACTCGACCCGGTCGACTTCAGTCTGGAAGGGGCGTCGAGTCAATTAGCTGGTGTCTTCTTAGATCCGTCGGGCCAAACGGCATGGATTCCTGGCACCCGCATCACTGGGGCCTTGGTAGTTTTGGAACGCGGCCCCAACGCTCAGAAGGGTCTGACGCGCTTTGGCAGCCAGTTCCCGGCGCAGCTAGTGGCGCCTTTGCTGTTTCCTCTGGACGCCGGTAGCGGTGAATTGAAAGATATCCACACGAGCGATATTGAGATGGCGATTCCGACGCTTGGTCCGGTCGTGACCTGTTTGCGCCACCCACTCGAGATTGAATTTATCGACCGTACCGTCCTCAATAACGGCAAGGAACAGATCAACCCGTTGCTGGCATATGGAGTGCCGCATGCGGGCCTGACTGGCCTTGGCTTGATCAACACAATTAAGTTTAGCCGCGGCGGTCGTAGGGTTTTCCTGTTGAGCCAGACTTCGGACGAAATCGCGGTCTACGACGGCACGACGATGGAAGCATCGAGCCAGTTCCACTTTGGCTTATCCGGCGATAATCCCAAGGGCATGGCCTTAACGCCGGACGGCAAGCGTGCCTATGTTCTCTATGAAAATTCGTCTTATATTTCCGAATTGGATATGTCGGCTTATTCGCCCGCCGATGATAATGCGCTGCCAAAACCATATGCGATTCCTTATCGCTACAGTGCCACGACTAAAGGTCCCCCGATCCAACTTGGTGCCGTTCTCGGCTTTCCGCTGATTCGCGACTTCAGCCAGCTGCCAAAGAAGCCCTTGATCCGGGAGTTGGGGCAGATCTCGCTGCGCACCAACGATCCGATGGAAAAAGACCTCCGTCGAGGCAAGATTCTCTTTGAGACAGCCAACCCTGATAAATATCCGGTGTCGGTCAACCGCCTCGGCGCCTGCGCTTCTTGCCATCCCGATGGTGGTGGCGATGGTTCGAGCTGGGTGACGATGGAAGGTCCCCGTCGTACCCTCGGGCTTCGCGGCGGAGTCGGCCAGCGCGGCTGGTTGCACGGGAGCGCAACCCATGCCAATGGCCAAGAGTTTGTCGAGAGGATTGTTCCTGAACGCCTCGGTGGCAAGCTGCCCCAAGAAGACTACGATGCTATGGCAAAATATTTAAACGTTGGAATCGCCAAATTGCAGAACCCGCGCGTTGATTTGGCTATGGCAGCCCGGGGCCAACAGACGTTTAAAACAAACTGCGCTGGCTGTCACAACAGTCCGACCTATGGCAGTGGAGTCAATGCTGATGGCAGCCCTCAGCTCTTCAACATAGGCACGACTAATTTAGATCACGGCGTGGCATCTGGAAAGTTCGCCACGAAGCTGGTCGGTCTTGCCGATCCCGCTTCGGCGCAAATTGCTGAAGCACTGATCGGAGATCGTGAACTTGGTCCGGATGACCCACTGCAAAAGATCTTGGACTTCAGCCCTCGTCCCGTCCGCGCGCCAGGACAGCTGAAAGTCCCTAGTTTAGAAGGGAGCTTCGATAACGTACTCTTCTTCCACGATGGCTCTGTTACAAGCCTGAAGGGAGCTATTGAGAAGATAAATCAGCTTTTGCGCTTGGGGCTTAGCGATAATGCCATCGCTGATTTGGAGCAGTATATTAAGTCCCTATAAAAGGGAGGAGCTGCGGGTCACTCATAGCGCCAGGGCAATCGTCACCAGAAAATATTTTTAATGTAGCGCCGCGCTATCCAAGTCGCGGTCGCTGCTTTGCCTCCCCTCAGTGCCACGAGGCGCTGGCCGGGGGTATCCTGATTGTTCACGAGCTCGTTGGCCTTGGATTCATTGTCTTCAGCCTGTACATCGACACTTAAAGCTTCACTCGATGATACCGTGCAGACTGCCACCTTTACGGCACATCGCATCCACGCGCATCATCACCGCCCGATCTTCGATTAGCGGTGGTGCATGATGCGGCTTAAGCCGCGCATCAATCACCAAGGGACCTTCGCAGCCCCAGTGCTTAAAGCGTGTAAAGCTGCGCACGCCGTGGCAATCATGGGAGGGATTACTGCGCGTAAAAGTCACCCACAAGAAATTATTTAAAGAACGGCTGCAGAATTCGCTGTCGTCACAGACGACAATCAATGCCACACCATCCAAGTTTTGATCAGCCAACTGTCCAGTCAATAGATCAATACTACCGTCGCTATGAGACCTAAATTGCGGACCACGTACCAGCAAAATTCCCGGAAGTGCAAGCCGAGGATCTTTGAACTGCATTGGTAAATTAAGCGAGGGCAAGACCGCACTTGTGAGCCGACGACGGGGCTGTCCTGTGGCCGCAATCACAAGCTTTGAGCCTTGATTTAATCCCTCCCCTGAATAATCCAGCGTGTCCATTGTTGTGCGAGTATGAAAGTGTAGATCACGACTTAGGTCAATGCGTTCTAGTAAATGGGTGAGGAAGCGGGCCGTATCATTGATACTGGGAGCCTGAGTATCTTTACCATCAATGATCAGCAGATACTTGGCGAGGGAACACTGATTGAAACCAAGAATTGCACTCGCCTGCGTCAGCAACTCCTGCGGTCCGGTGTCATCACTTGATTTATAGGGCGTATAGCGTTCAGATCCGACCGCGAGTAATAAGGGATGAACACCAGCTGCATCGACCGCATGCAGAGCACTGACGCCGGGTAGAGACACCGGCACCATTGGCCCCGTAATCTCATGAATCAGCTCACCAAAGGTCGTGTCCTCTTGCGGTGGCCGACCCACTACCGTAAAGGGCCAAATCGCGTCCGGGCGGTGATAGACCGCCTCTACCTTCATCAAAGGAAAATCGTGAGTCAGGCTGTAGTAGCCAAGGTGATCTCCGAAGGGGCCTTCGGGTTTCGTTTCGCCCGCAATCGTCCCAACGATACAAAAATCAGCGTCAGCCCCAATCATGTGCCCCTTGTCCAGGGCGTAGCGAAATCGCCTACCGGCGAGCATCCCAGCAAAAACGAGCTCAGACAGCCCCTCAGGAAGTGGCATCACCGCAGCCACAGTGTGGGCAGGATGCCCCCCCACTAGCACACTCACGCGCAGCGCCTCCCCCCGAGCGGCGGCTTTAGTGTGATGGACACCAATCCCGCGATGAATCTGGTAATGCAGTCCCATTTCGTGATCAGGGATAAAATTATTGCCGGCTATTTGCACACGGTACATGCCGACATTAACGTTCATGGGCCCCGGACGGTCGGGATCTTGGGATAACACTTGGGGCAGTGTGACATAGGGCCCACCGTCCTTGGGCCAGCTTTTGATCGCAGGGAGCTGGCTCAGAGTTGTTTTGCAACGCATGACCGGTGCCCGGCTAGCCGAGACTTTCTTTGGTAAAGACGTCAGGCCAGCCATCGGCAGACGCATATAGAGTAACGGAACCTTTAACAGACCTGCAGGAACGCCCTTTAAAAATGCTGCGGGATCCGCCTTAATCAGCACAGCCTGCCGCACCAGATCTAGCGTGTGGCGGAAAATATAGGTGGCCCGCTCTTTGGTCCCATAAAGATTAGCGACGCATGGGAACGGCGTACCTGTGACACGTTCGAAAAGGAGAGCTGGAGCGCCTTGAGCATAGGCACGGCGCTGAATTTCCGCCATCTCTAAGTCGGGCGATACTTCATCCTTAATGCGGGTCAGCTTACCAGCCCGTGCCAAATCATCGATACAGGCGCGTAGTCCGTGATTCACTCTAACTCCGTTACTCTAAATACAAGCTATTACTGCAGGCTAATCTGGCCTACCAAAAAGTCGGCGGTGAACTTCGGCCAAAGATCCTTGGTACTCAGCCATTGGATCATCTTAACTAGTTTGGGTCGTCCGGCCTTTATATGGAGCAAAATCGCCACCGATCATAACGTGACAAACCTTGCGACTAGAGTAACTGAACAGCACATTGGTCACGGGCTTTGGCTATGGATCCGTGCTCAGATCGCTGGCGAGAAATACGACGACGGCGGCCTTTTCGACAGGGCGGGGGGCGGGCTACATCGGCAAAGCACGGCTTAAAGTAGAGCTTCGATCGGTGCCGCCAGACTCTCGGGTGATGCTTGCGGCGCAAAGCGCTCAACAACAGCACCCTGTCTATCCACCAAAAATTTCGTGAAATTCCACTTTACGGCTTCTGATCCAAGAACGCCGGCCTGAGCCTTTTTTAAATACTCGTACAGAGGGTGGGCACTGCCCCCGTTCACATCAACCTTCTCGAAGAGGGGAAACGAAACGGGGTAGGTCAGCGAACAGAACTGTCTAATGTCTTCAGTGGTGCCAGGCTCCTGCCCACCAAACTGATTGCACGGAAAGCCCAGTATGACGAGGCCCCGGTCCCGGTACTTCTGGAAAAGAGCCTCCAGCCCCGTGTATTGGGGCGTAAAGCCGCACTTGCTGGCCACATTGACGATGAGCACGACCTTGCCCTGGTAGGATTTCATAGGCACGGTCTCGCTGGCGAGCGCCTTCGCGCTAAAATCGTAGAACGTCTTTGTTTCCATAAGAAAGCCCCAATAAAATATCGACTAAAAAGTCTCAGGCGAATCTCTAGACTCGCAGATACTGTATTCTAGCGGGAAATAGCTCAAACACCCAGCGGGTAATGCGTTATGACAGTCCAAACCTAAAATATCCAGGGTATTTCTCGCCAGGACTGCGTTCGCAGCATCGAGCACGGATTCAAATGCGATAGGAGCGCGCGGACGTTACAGATGTATTTAAAAGCAGGGACGATGGTTCTTGATTCGGACCTAAGGGCCCGTCAGGAAATAACTTGCACATTTGGGCGCCAGCTGACGGCCGTCTGCGGCCGATTTCAAAGCGAAAAACCCTCGAAATACCCGAGGTATTCCTCCGGTTTTTCGCTTTGAAATCGACCACAGCCAACCATCATCTGACACCCAACTCTGCAAGTTATTTCCTGACGGGCCCTAACGACGCCAGATGTCCTCGTCTAGGATCATGTCGAGGCGGGGGTTTTTAAGGTTGGACTAGATGACCATATTTAGGAGCCCGGTAGACCCAGAGCATTGCTGGCCTAGCTCTACCACCTAGCCGGGGGTGACAAGCCGCATAGCAAAGTTAATCGAGTAGTCTATTCTAAAAACTGAATCCCAATCTTCATAACCTCAGGATCAATATCTGACACCCACATTACCTCGCCCAACATCGGCGTCAGATCGCCAACCTTAATGCGCAGGCGCGAACCGAAGCTCAGACGCTCATTCTTCACGGTGACAATGCAGCACCCACGAAATGATTCGTTGCATATGATCGCGGGCAAATCGACTTGAAAAGGCTTAACGGTAACATCGAAGTCAATTTCGGCGTGCAATGATTGATTATCGATAAAACGCAGACTGCGGCGGGATGGTTTAGCGGCGACGTTCAAGGTAACTCTCCTTAGCTAAATGGGTGTGATATCCCTGTTATCGGCGTAAGCGGCCGCATCTTAAGAGGGCAGAATTTGCCCATCTTAGGGCCCGTCAGGAAATAACTTGCACAGGTGGGCGCCAGCTGACGGCCGTCTGCGGCCGATTTCAAAGCGAAAAATCCTCGAAATACCCGAGGTATTCCTCCGGTTTTTCGCTTTGAAATCGACCACAGCCAACCATCATCTGACACCCACCTGTGCAAGTTATT
>Ga0315287_10007188_pt1 | contig 11141 bp, 4 predicted proteins | sample YL17G11_0_MG_FD_205037 | JGI IMG/M metagenome (GOLD analysis project Ga0315287, IMG submission 205037) | Sediment microbial communities from Yellowstone Lake, YNP, Wyoming, USA - YL17G11_0 | ecosystem: Environmental > Aquatic > Freshwater > Lake > Sediment | place: USA: Wyoming | collected...
TGATTGAGGAGGAATCCCGTATTTACGGTGACGGTGTCAACATCGCCGCTCGGCTCGAATCCCTCGCCGACCCCGGCGGAATCTGTGTCTCCAAGACAGCGTTCGACCAAATCGAAACGAAACTTCCCTTCGGCTACGAGTTTCTGGGTGAACAAGAGGTCAAGAACATCGCCAAGCCGGTAGGGGCTTACCGTGTCTTGATGGAGCCGAGAGTGACGATAGCGGGGCCAAAGGCAAAGGCTCCGAAGGTCCCCTTGTGGCTTCGCAAAATCGTGCTTGCCAGCGCAATGGTTGTGCTTATCGCCATCATCGGCGTTGGGGTCTGGAACTTCTATTGGCGTGCGCCGAGAATTGAACCTGCCTCCAAGGAGAAGATGGTTTTCCCCCTGCCTGACAAGCCCTCCATCGCGGTGCTGCCCTTTGCGTACACCAGCGGCGATCCCAAACATGAATATCTGAGCGATGGGATCACTGACGCAGTGATCACTGGGCTCTCCATGTCCTCGCAACTCTTCGTCATCGGGAGGAATTCGACCTTCACCTATAAAGGAAAACCGGTGAAGCCTCAGCAGGTGAGCGAGGAGATGGGGGTGAGGTATGTGCTGGAAGGGAGCGTTCAGTATTCAGGCGAACGGCTTCGAGTTAGCGCGCAATTGATCGATGCCCTCACGGGATATCAATTGTTCTCTGAGCGATATGACCGGCCATTGAAGGACATCTTTGCCACCCAAGATGAGATCAGTATGAAGATCATCACCGCCACCCGGGTGACTTTGACGCAGGGAGAGGAAGCCCGGATGTTCGCCAAAGGGACGAGCAACCTTGAGGCTTACTTGAAACTGATGCAGGCACGAGAGTACCATGAAATCTTCTCGAAAGAAAGCCAGGCTCTGGCCCGGCAACTGGCCGAAGAAGCGATAGCGTTGGACCCCGGATATGCACTGGCCTATAGTTATGCAGCGCTGGCCCTGGCGCACGAGGTGCTGGTTGGCACTTATGCTAATCCTCAAGAGGCACTGGAACGAGGAATGAAGCTGGTCCAGAAGGCCAACGCCATCGACGACTCTCTATCCCACCCTCACGAGATATTGGCTAAATATTACGTATGGTTGCACAAGGATTTTGAGAAGGGTATTGCTGAGGCAGAGCGTGCCGTGACTCTCCAACCCAATTCGGTGGACGCCTACACCCAGTTGGGTTCACTTCTCAGATGGGCGGGCCGATGCGCAGAAGCCATCCCTATCCTTCAGAAGGCCATGCGTCTCAGCCCTATCCCTCCCTTTGTCTGCTTGGCATCTCTGGCTCAGTGCTTTACCATTACAGGGCAGTATGAGGAAGCGATTGCACTCTACAGGAGAATCCTCCAAAAAGAGCCCAATCAGTTGCCTGCCCAAGTCCAATTTGTCGTTGCTTTAACGCTGGCGGGCAAGGATGATGAGGCTCGTGCAGAAGCCGTTAAGGTTCTCAGGATCGACCCCAAGTTCTCCGTGGAATCTTTTGCTAAGATTCTACCGGCAAAAGATCAGAAGGTAATCGATGATATTGTGTTCGCTTTGCGCAAGGCTGGGCTTCCCGACAAGCCACTTTCGGCCCAACCTTGACACAGAGCTTCTTCATCTTTCTTTGGATTGCTGCCATTCAATCGGCCATTACAGGGAGTCTCGAACTTCCAGAATCCCACAAATCATCTATCACAGGAAAAACCGTTAGCCTTAAATTTGTGATTGTGACAGCCAAACACAATTGTTCAACGCCCCTATCGAGGATCGATAACGCAACACGTTTCCTATTGCGTTATGAATCATGCGCGTGCTTTGATGGCAGTACGGGGGATAGACAATCCATCGTAATCCACATTATGCAATCCACACTCTGCCTGTAGGGCAGGTTTTCCATCGTCGATGCTTCTGTTATCAACTGGATATTGCAGGGGTGTTAGGGAATGGATATCTATCCGACATATCCCAATGTGGTTCCACTATGTGATATTATCTCAAACCCTTATATAATTTCATTTGCTTTTTGCCACTTGGCCACCGTATAATTCACACTATTCGTTGTCCCTTTCCCATTTCCACCGGATCTGAAGCGGACGCTGGTTTCGTCAAGCGGTTCGGACCTCACCGGGTTTTATCTCGGACTCACCTCTCTCATCTTGGATTTTACCAAACCTTCTGACCAAGGAGGTGTCGGCATGGAACCGAAAGGCTTCCACCGCAAGCTCACCGCCATTCTCAGCGCCGACGTGGCCGGTTACAGCCGCCTCATGCAGGACGACGAGGCCGCCACCGTCAAGACTCTCGAAGCCTACAAGCAGATCATCTCCGATCTCGTGAAGCAGCACCGTGGCCGGGTGGTTGATTCTCCCGGGGACAACCTGCTGGCCGAGTTCGCCAGCGTGGTGGATGCGGTGCAATGCGCGGTAGCGACGCAGAAGGAACTCCAGGCCCGTAACACCGAGTTACCTGAGAATCGGAAAATGCAGTTCCGCATTGGGGTCAACCTGGGGGACGTTATTGAGGAGGAATCCCGTATTTACGGTGATGGCGTCAACATCGCCGCCAGGCTCGAATCCATCGCCGACCCAGGTGGAATCTGTGTCTCCAAGACAGCGTTCGATCAAATCGAAACGAAACTTCCCTTCGGTTACGAGTTCCTTGGGGAGCAGACGGTCAAGAACATCGCCAAGCCGGTGGGGGCGTATCGCGTCTTGATGGAGCCGAGGGTGACGGTAGCGGGGGCAAAGGCAAAGGCTCCGAAGGTCCCCTTGTGGCGTCACAAAACTGTGCTTGCCAGCGCAATGATTGTGCTTGTGGTTATCATTGGCGTTGGGGTCTGGAACTTCTATTTGCGTGCACCGACAATTGAGCCCGCCTCCAAGGAGAAGATGGCTCTTCCCCTGCCCGACCTGCCTTCGATAGCCGTTTTGCCGTTCACTAACATGAGCGAGGACCCGAAGCAGGAGTTCCTCTGTGACGGGATCACCGAGAATATTATTACCGCCCTTTCCAAGGTGCCAAGGCTCTTTGTGATCGCCCGAAATTCGACCTTCACATACAAGGGAAAACCGGTGAAGGTCAAGCAGGTAAGCGAGGAACTGGGAGTTCAGTATGTGCTGGAGGGCAGTGTTCAGAGGTCGGCAGACCGTATTCGGATCAATGCCCAGTTGATCGATGCCCTTAAGGGTCATCATATCTGGGCAGAACGCTACGATTTTGATCTGAAAGACTTATTTGCCCTGCAGGATGATATCACCATAAAGATCTTGAATGCCATCCGAGTGAAGCTGACGGAGGGTGAACTATCCTCCGGGACTGTAAAACATACCGGAGATAAGCAAGATCTCGATTGTTTATTGAAGAGCATGGAAGCGCAAGGTCACGTTCAACGTGCGAATATTGAGGACAACAACGTGGCCCGGCGGATAGCAGAGGAAGCTATTGCTATGTGTCCAGAGCCACAAAAGCCTTACTCTCTCTTGGCTAGTATCCACATGATGGATTATTGGCTCGGCAATAGTAAGTCTCCTAAAGACTCTATCGAGAAGGCTATCGAACTGGCAAATAAATCCCTTGCCGTGGATGATAGCCGCGCTGGGGTTCACGGTCTGTTGAGTCAACTCTATTGCGTGAGAAAGGAGTGGGACAAAGCGATTGCTGAGGGGGAAAGAGGTGTGGCCCTAAACCCCAGTGGGGCAGATGTCAAATACTGGTATGCGGCGACTCTTACTTATGCAGGCAGAGCAGAGGAAGCCGTTCTGTTGTTCGAAAAAGCAATTCGGCTTAACCCATTTGGCCCGAGCCGTTACTTCCTCAGTTACGGTCATGCTCTCCGATATACGGGTCGGTTTGATGAGGCGGTCTCCGCATACAAGAAAGCGATTCAGCGTGAGCCGAACAACTTTTTTGCCCATCTCAATTTGGCTGCCACATACAGTATGATGGGCCTTGAGAAAGAGGCTATGGCCGAAGCTGCGGAAGTGATAAAAATAAATCCAAAGTTTTCATTGGATTTCTGGGCAAAGGTATCAGCATACAAGGATCGGGCAGAAACAGACAAAGTTATTAATGCCCTGCGCAAGACAGGATTACCCGATAAACCGCCGCTACCTCTACCCGACAAGCCCTCTATTGCTGTTCTGCCATTCAACAACATGAGCGACGACCCGCAGCAGGAATATTTTAGCGATGGTATTTCCGAGGACATCATCACGGACCTGTCTAAAATTTCCGGCCTGGTTGTAATCGCCAGGAACTCCAGTTTCACTTACAAGGGAAAGCCGGTAAACGTGCAGCAGATCGGACAGGATCTCCGGGTCCGCTATCTGCTGGAAGGCAGTGTTCGCAAAGCCGGAGACCAGGTAAGAATTAATGCCCAGTTGATAGATGCATCTAACGGTCAACACCTCTGGGCCGAGCGATACGATGGCAAGATGGACGATATATTTGCCCTGCAAGACAAAATTACCCACAAAATCATATCCGCTCTGGCGTTGAAACTCACTGCAAATGAAGAAAAAGCTGTAACAGACAAGGGGACGGACAACCTTCAGGCATACGACGAGTTTCTTAAGGGCTGGCAAGGCTATCGTCTGTTAACGAAAGAGGGTTTCGCCGAGGCAAAAATTCATTTAGAAAAAGCCGTGGAACTTGATCCTGAGTTTTCCCGAGCCTATGCGGCGCTGGCCGTCCTATATCAGAAAGCAATTGAGACCGCAGCACCTGGGCTTAGGCAAGGTTTGGGCGTGACCAACCACGCAGAATTGGACGCAGTGAGAAATAAGCCGCAACTCCTGCTGAAAAAGGCCATGAAAAAGCCGACAGCCCTCGCTCATGGGCTAATGTCCCAAATTTATCTTTTTCGATACATGCACGATGAAGCCCTCGCTGAGATTGAACGAGCGGTAGCGATGGACCCCAACGATCCTGAACTTTATACCTGGATGTCAAATATACTTTGGTTTATGGGGAAAAACAGTGAAGCCATCGAATCAGCAAAAATGGGGCAACGATTAGATCCAAACAATCCAGCTGCGTATTTAAATCAGTTAGGGAAAGCATATTTGCCTGATGGAAATCTTCAAGAAAGCTTGCAACTGCTGGAAAGGGCGATAAGGCTAAATCCTGAACTTTCTGGATCAGTCGCGTTTTCTCAAGCGATGATATATGGCATTCAAGGCCGAAACGAAGAAGCCCGCACTGCGTATGAAATTTTCTTAAAAAACAGGATGACGCCGGTTCGCGGTCTGAAGGATCTTATGTCTTACTTTCCCTTCGCAGACCCTAAAAAGCTGGATAGTTTTGCCGCGGCCTTAATAAAGGCCGGAGTCCCAGGAAACCCCACTGACTACGATAGAATATTAAAGGAAAACCGGATCAGCGGCCAGGAGGTCAAGTCGCTTCTTTTCGGTCGTAAGATTACTGGAATCTCTAAAGTAACAGGCGAGCAAACCTGGTGGGAATGGACAAAGAGCGGGGAATTTAAAGTCATTAGGGGGGCTTATCAAGATGCTGGAAAAAGCTGGGTCGAAGGGAATGTATTTTTCGTCCAATTCGAAAAGCAATTTGGCGGTTTTCCATTGGGTATGACTATTTTCAGAAACCCAGATGGGTCAAGGGAAGGCAAGAACGAATATTTCATGGTTTCTGAAATGAGATTCAATATTCCCTTCGCACTGACCGAATGATGGGTCGGCAAAACAGCACAAGCACTTTTGCCTCAGGGAATTAATTGACGAAACACATCCATCCCTGGTGAGACCTTCAACAACGCGGAGGTGTCCGCATGGAACAGGAAGGCTTCCACCGCAAGCTTACCGCTATCCTCAGTGCCGACGTGGCTGGTTACAGCCGCCTGATGCAGGACGACGAGGCCGCTACCGTCACGACTCTCGAAGCCTACAAGCAGATAATCTCCGATCTCGTGAAGCAGCACCGCGGCCGGGTGGTGGACTCTCCCGGGGACAACCTCCTGGCGGATTTTGCCAGCGTGGTGGATGCGGTGCAGTGCGCGGTTGCTACACAGAAAGAACTCCAGGCGCGCAACACAGAGTTGCCCGAGAACCGAAAAATGCAGTTCCGCATCGGTGTCAACCTGGGAGACGTGATCGAGGAGGAGTCCCGCATCTACGGTGACGGTGTCAACATCGCCGCCCGGCTCGAATCCCTCGCCGACCCCGGAGGAATCTGTGTCTCCAAGACAGCGTTCGACCAAATCGAAACGAAACTTCCCTTCGGCTACGAGTACCTTGGAGAGCAGTCGGTCAAGAACATTGCCAAGGCGGTGGGAGCATATCGAGTCGTTCTGGAGTCTCGAATAACCGATGGGCAAGGCGCAAGGCCCAAGGCGCAAGGCTCACGGCGAAGGGTGGCATTTATTGGCTTGGCCGCCATGCTGGTGATAGTTGCCGGAGGGGCACTTTGGCAATTTTTTATCCGGCCTGCTGCGCCAACCGTAGAAAAGGCCGATCCCAAGCAGATGGCCTTTCCTCTGCCCGACGTGCCTTCTATTGCTGTGCTGCCCTTTGTCAATATGAGTAAAGACCCGGAGCAGGAATTCCTCTGTGATGGGATGACCGAGGCAATCATCACTGCCCTTTCCAAAGTGCCAAGGCTATTTGTGATCGCGCGCAATTCGACATTCACTTATAAGGGAAAGCCGACGAAGGTCAAGCAAGTAAGCGAGGAGTTGGGTGTTCGCTATGTGCTGGAGGGGAGTTTGCAGCGCTCTGACGACCATCTTCGAATCACCTGCCAGTTGATTGATGCGCTCACCGGTGATCACCTTTGGTCAGAGCGTTACGATCGTGACCTGAAAGACATATTTGCCTTGCAGGATGAAATCACCATAAAGGTCTTGACGGCCACCCGAGTGAAGTTGACGGAGGGGGAACAAGCCGTGACGTGGGAGAAGTATTTTAGAGGGAAGCAAGGTCTCGAGTGCTATCTGAAGATATTGGAATGCTCGAATTACCTCAGCCGTGCGACTATCGAGGACCACAACGTGGCTCGACGGATCGCAGAGGAGTCTATTGCAATCTGCCCAGAAAATCCATTGGGTTATCTCAACCTTGCGGGGTTCCATCGGCAGGATTTTTACTTTGGCACCACCAGTTCCCCGCGGGAGACTCTTGAGAAAGCCGTAGAGCTAGTCCAGAAAGCCCTTTCCATTGATGATTCGATACCCCGAGCCCACGCCTTGTTGAGTGATCTTTATTCCGCAAAGAGGGACCATGACAAGGCGGTTGCTGAAGGAGAACGGGCTGTGGCGCTTGATCCCAACGGGGTGGTTGCCCATGAGTTTTATGCCCTGAGCCTGGTCTATGCCGGCCGGCCGGAAGAAGCAATTCCATTCTTCCAAAAAGCAATCCGACTCAACCCTTTTTCTTCGACAGGTTTCTTTTTACATTATGGCCACGCCTTCCTGGGGGCGGGACGGTTAGAGGAGGCGGTTTCGGCATATAAGAAATCAATTCAGCTTTCGCCCAATAATATCTTCGCTCATATTCGCTTGGCGGCTACGTACAGTATGATGGGCTGCGAGAAGGAGGCTCGTGCTGAAGCTGCCGAAATCCTGAGGTTAAATCCGAAGTTTTCAATGGATTCATGGGCAAAGAGGCAAAATTATAAGGATCCATCGGAAACAGATAAAATCGCTAACGCCTTGCGCAAGGCAGGGATGAAGTGAAAAAACTTTTCAAACAATTCGGCAGTCTTAGATAACCTAATAAACCAAGAATTTATTGTTGAATGCCCATCACTATTAGAGTCGATTAGACCAACTTTTCTATCACATGAAATTCAAATAATAAAAAAATCGTTGATAATGACAGCGAAGCGGGCAAAAAATCCAGGGCGGCAAAAATTACAGATATCGACCGGCCGAAGGGTATATTCACAGATCACCGCCATGCCGGTGATTTTATCTGACATATCTCAAATGGGAAAGTATCAAAGATAGGGGCATATCGCAGCGTGGGGCAAAAGTGATTTGAAGTGCCGTCAAGAGGTGCCTCGGTCATGTCGAATTATCCAGAGGACAGAATTCTGCATTGCCTTAACCAGCTCGGTCATTTTTACGCACCAAAGTTCGGAAATGCCGATCATCATGTGGAGAATACCGTACTCCATGCTGCTCGCTTTTCCCTTCAGGCTATCTCAAAATCCGATGCTGCCTATCATGATGTGGATCATACAATTTTAGTAACGCTTGCTGGCCAGGCGATTCTTGAAGGTCAGCACCTTTCAGGCGGGTCAGTAACTAAAATCGATTGGGGGCATTTCACCATAGCCCTTCTGTTCCATGATATCGGCTATGCAAGAGGGATAAGCAAAGGAGATCACGGCAACTTGGTCGCCACGGGAACGGGAGACGAGGTAATCGAACTTCCCGTCAATAGCACAGATGCAGCTCTATCCAGTTATCATGTGGATCGAGGCCTCATGTTCGTGAGGCAGCGGTTTAGCGCTGAATTTAACATACAAGAACTGTTAAATGCTGAAGTCATAATAGGTTTCATTGAAATGACACGGTTTCCTTTTCCTCCTGGGGAACGTAAGAATGCCAACCCCCTGGCGGAGCTGGTTCGGGCAGCGGATTTAATCGGGCAACTGGGCGACCCCAATCGGTTGCAGAAGTGTTCAGCCCTTTTTAAAGAATTTGAAGAGATTGGACTCAATGCCAAGCTCGGATACCGGCGACCTGAAGACCTTCGGAACGACAACGCCTCATTTTACTGGAAAATAGTGAGCCCCTACATTCAAAGGGCGCTTGTAAACCTTAAACTCACACGGGAAGGTAGGCGGTGGATCGCCAATCTGCAGGCAAACGTAGGCGAGCCGATTATATGACCACGGGCTTCAGCGGTAGATTATGGATGACGACCTGATATCATCTATCACAGAAAAAACCGTTAGCCTAAATTTGTGATTGTGACAGCGAAGGGTCAAAGATTGCAGCTATCAAGAAATTACAGATAATGAATGGTTCAAGGACATATTCACAGATAGCCTGCTTCAGGTGCTTTAATCAGACGTATCAAAGATCTGCGTCACCTTGAGGCAGAATGGTTCGCAGATTGAAGGGTCGAGCTGAAGGGACTTTCGCATGGACAGAACGGCTGAACTGAAAGCGAAGATCGAGCGGCTGCAGAAAAAAAAGACGGCGCTGCTGACCCAAAGCCGGCTGCTTCAGGATTTTGTGTCCTTGGCGAAGTCCTCGGCCAAGGAGCAGATGCTGACCGCCATTCTGCAGAAGACGCTCGAGCTCACGGCCGAGCTGACCAAGGCGGAAACCGGCAGCCTTTTTCTGTTGGACCCCGACGGGGTGGTCCGGGACTGCATCCTGACCCGGGGGCCCCGGCAGGCGAAAGAGCGCCTCGATCTCACCGGCAGCGTCCTGGAAGGCGGGCTTGCCGGCTGGGTGGTGCGCAACCGCCGGATCGGGCTGATCACCGACACCGAAAAAGACGACCGCTGGCTCAATCTGCCCGACCAGCCCTATGCCGCGCGATCCGCGATGGCGGTGCCGATCATCCGCGACAATGAAATGCTGGGCATCCTGACGCTGCTGCATTCCCAGCCCGGGATCTTCCATCAAGGCACGGTTGATTTAATGGAGGTGACCGCCGGGCAGCTCGGGTTGGCCCTCGAGAGCGCCAAGCTTTATTCCAAGCTCGACGAATATTCCCGGGCCCTGGATGCGGAACTCGAAAAAGGCAAGCAGATCCAAAAGGAATTCCTGCCCCACGAGCTTCCGCGCCCGGCGGGTTGGGACATTGCAGCCTGTTTTCACGCGGCGCGGCAGGTTTCCGGCGATTTCTACGATGCGTTCTTGCTGCCGAACGGATGCCTCGCTGTCGTCATTGGCGACGTTTGCGACAAGGGGATCGGCTCGGCCCTTTTCATGGCGCTTATCCGCAGCCTGATCCGCGTCTTTACCGGCAAGATTAGCCTGAGCGGGGTGTCCATTTCCGCCGGCGACCGGCCCGCCGCGGAAGCGATGGATGTGGAGGTTGGCACGGCCCTGGGCGCCGTTACACTGACCAGCGAATACATCGCCCAGGAACACGGCGATCAGGGAATGTTTGCAACCCTGTGCCTGGGGATCATCAACCCGGAGACCGGCGAGCTGGCATATGTTAACGCCGGGCATCTGCCGTTGCTGATCATCGGGAAATCTGGAGTCCGCTCAGCGCTGAACGTCACCGGGCCCTCGGTGGGTATGGCCCCGGGGTTGAAATTCAGGAGTGCTGTGGCCCGAATTGAGCCGGGAGAGATTTTGTTGGGCTACACGGATGGAGTTACAGAGGCCTTGTCCCCCGATGAAGCCCTGTACACCAAGCAGCGTTTCTTCGCCTTCCTGGAGAAACCGTTCTCATCCGCCCTTGAATTGATCGAGGGTGTCAAGGCGGACCTGTTCAGTCACGTTAAAAACGCGCCCCAGTCAGATGACATAACCATTATTGCAGTTCATCGGCAACAAAATGCTAACTAAATCAATCTAATATTAGCAGAATCCTATTTAGAATTATAGCTCGATTTTTGTTCTAACCATTACGATTCAAACTTCATTATTTAACAACTGGAGGCACCAGAAATGGAATGCTCGGAATGCAAGTTTGATAATCGTAAAGGGGCAAAGTTCTGCAAGAATTGCGGACTAGAATTAAAATTTTCATGTCCTGAATGCGAAAACTTGCTATCTATAGACAGTAAATTTTGTGATGAATGCGGTCACGATCTCTCCAAACCGTTTGTGTCCTACGAATCATTAGAATCTTCACAACAACCTGATTTGCCGCACGACACATCCGGAGCTACGGTCTTACCCGAAGGGGAACGCCGTCAGGCCACCGTAGTCTTCTCCGATCTTTCCGGGTACACAGCGATGAATGAACAGCTCGATCCCGAAGAGGTTGAAAAGATCATGAGCCGGATCAAGGAAGAAGCGGTGCGCATAGTGGAAAGTTATGGAGGGAGCGTCAATCAGTTTGTTGGGGATGAGATTTTGGCCCTGTTTGGCATTCCCACGGCCCATGAAGATGACCCTCTCCGGGCTGTCAAAGCTGCCCTGGAGTTACATGAGATGGTTCGACATACAAGTCCTGAAGTAGAGGGACGCATTGGAAAACCGCTCAGGAT
>Ga0315287_10007191_pt1 | contig 11138 bp, 10 predicted proteins | sample YL17G11_0_MG_FD_205037 | JGI IMG/M metagenome (GOLD analysis project Ga0315287, IMG submission 205037) | Sediment microbial communities from Yellowstone Lake, YNP, Wyoming, USA - YL17G11_0 | ecosystem: Environmental > Aquatic > Freshwater > Lake > Sediment | place: USA: Wyoming | collected...
TTTTTCGACTCCGTCATGGTGATGGCCGAGGATCCGGCGCTCCGGCGCAATCGCCTGGCGTTGCTGAAGCGCATGCAGGGCCTGTTCATGCACGTTGCGGATCTCTCCCGCTTGCCGGGCTGAGGGCTTACGGATGCAGTACGTCCGGTCGCTCGTCTATTTCGCCCTGTTCGTCGCGACCACCGCGGTATTCGGGGTGATCGTCCTGGTCTCGGCCCTGCTCCCGCTTTCGATCGAGCAGCGCTACGTCATCCCGCGCGCGTGGGGGCTCTTCCTGACGTGGCTGGCGGGGGTGGTCTGCGGATTGACGTACACCGTCGAGGGCCAGGAGAACCTCCCGAACGAGCCGTTCGTCTCGCTGTGGAAGCATTCGTCGACCTGGGACACGTTCGCGCAGATGTTCGTCGTACCGCCGGCCGCCTGGCTGCTGAAGCGCGAGGTCACCTGGATCCCGATCGTCGGCTGGGCCGTGGCCACCTTCAAGCCGATCGCCATCAATCGCAGCGCCGGGCACTCGGCCGTCAACCAGGTGGTGAGCCAGGGACGGGAACGGCTGCAGGCCGGCATGGGCATCGTGGTGTATCCGGAAGGCACGCGCGTGGCCCCTGGGCAGACTCGCAAGTACGGCATCAGCGGCGCGCTGCTTGCGACCGAGACGGGCGCACCCATCGTGCCGATCGCGCACAACTCGGGGTATTTCTGGCGCCGCCACAGCATGCTCAAGAAGGCCGGCGTGATCCGTGTCGTCATCGGCCCGCCGATCGAGACCCGAGGCCGCACGGCCCGTCAAGTGAACGAACTGGCCCAGCAGTGGGTCGAGGCGAAGGTCGCGGAGATCGTCGCTCAGCCGGGCGGACAACCGCGCTGACTCGCGCAGGCGCCGCAGGGCTTCCGCGGAGCCGGTCGTCAGATAAATTTTATTGGATAGTTGAGCTATACATCGATATTCCATTGCGTGATTGTTCGATTTTGATTTCATATTCAAAGGGACGATCCAGAATCCTCAAGCTCGCGGACTGCGACCTCCATGGACCGGACTCCGGCGCGGAACTGTTCATCGTGGAAGGCGACTCCGCGTCGATCGCAGCGACCCAGGCGCGCGACGCCAGGTGTCAGGCCGTGCTCCCGATGCAGGGCAAGCCGCTCAATGCGGTGCGCGCCTCGGATCGCAAAGTCGCCGGGGATCCGTTCTATCGGGCCCTGACGGAGAGCCTCGGCACCGGATGGGGCGACGCGTTCGATCCCGGCAAGCTTCGCTACGATCGTGTCGTCCTGCTCACGGATCCGGACGCCGATGGAATCCACTGCGGCGCGTTGCTGTTGATGTTCTTCTATCGCTGGATGCAACCGTTGCTCGATGCGGGGCGCTTGGGGGTCGTGCACGCGCCGATGGGGGAGATCCTGTGCGACGGCGACACCGCTCCCGTCCTGGCCTTCAGCGATGCCCAGTTCCAATCGATCTGCGCCAGACTGCGGGGCCTCGGGCGTCCGGGGTTCACGGCGCTGCGGTACCGGGGCCTCGGCAGCCTCGACCGGGACGCGCTCCAGACGCACTGCATGGCGCCCGCCACGCGCAACCTGCGCTGGCTGACCTCGGCCGACGCGTTGGCCGCGCTGGAAGTCTTCGGCTCCCTGCGCGACTTACCGCCTCAACGCACATTGCTCTGAGCGGGCGGCGCCGAGCCTTCTCGACACGCAGGTCTTCCACTAGACTCGGTCGCCCCGACCCGCGAACCACAAAGGACCGGCAATGAAGACTTTTCGCTTGATGCTGGCTGGCGCAGCCCTCCTGTCGTCGACCCTGGCTTTCGCGCAGGCAACGACCGCGCCCGAGACCGCCGCGGCGCCGGCCGCCGCCCCTGCCACTCCGGCCAAGAAGCTGAGCTACACGGACGACTACCGCATCAACGTGAATCACGATGCCGACTCGGACGGCCAGATCGTCTTCCAGGTCGTGACGAAGAAGGACCCAAAGACCACGGACGTCACCGTCACCATCAAGAAGGGCACGAGCGAGAACCACGTGGCTGACGCCATCAAGAAGGCATTCGTTGAACAGCTCGGCACGAAGGGTTACAGCATCGAGATGGATGGAGACGAAAACGTTGTCATCGAGGGCAGCGGCGGCAAACAGTATTCGCTGGTGCTCGTAAGCACGACGGTCAAAGGCGTGAAGGTCAGCGTCCACCACGACTGACCGTGCCCGGCCCTGCCGGGCCGGCTGAGGTTGAACCACAGACGCCCGGCGGACCTCACGGTCCGCCGGGCGTCTCCTTTTTCGCTTCAGCCCTGGCGGATGATCTGCGTCGGCGTCGGCGCAGGCCAGCCGGCCTCGCGACACACGCGCACGATCGCCTCGTTGGTGTCGAAGTAGACCTGCCAGTAATGGTCGTTCGCCGTATACGGCCGCACCGAGATCACCGGACCGACGAGGTTCATGTCGAGCAGGTTGACCTCGGGGGCGGGGTTCGTCGCCACGTTCGGAATCTTCGCGACCGCAGCACGGAAGCGCGCGATCGCGTCGATGGGATCCACGCCGCCCGCAAGCTGCGCCGTGCGCTCGACGCGGCGGTTCGGCAGCGCCGTGAAATTCTGCACGGTGTCGCCGAAGACCTTGCTGTTGCCGACCAGCGTCATGACGTTGTCCGGCGTGACGATCGTCGTGCCGAACAGCCCGAGCTCGTGAACGGTGCCGGTGATGCCGCCGATACTGACGAAATCGCCCACCTTGAACGGCCGCAGGATCAGCATGAATGCCCCGGCCGCGAAGTTGCCGAGCATGCCGCTCCAGGCGGCACCGATCGCGACGCCTGCGCCGGCGAGCAGCGCGGCGAACGAAGTGGTCTGGATCCCGAAGTAACCGAGGATGCCGAGCACCAGGGTGATGTTCAGCGCGACGGCGACGATCGAGCCGAGGTACTTGATCAGGGTCGGGTCGATGTTGTTGCGGTTCAGCGCGGCACGCATCACGTCGATCACGCGGTGGATGAGCCACCGGCCAATGAACCAGAAGGCGATCGCCGCCAGGATCTTGATGCCGAGCTCGGTCGCGGTCGTGGTCAGGAATTGGTGGATGGCCTGCATGTCCAAGATGGGTCTCCTCGTCGGCTCGTGGGATCGTTCTCGCGCCTTCAGTCGTACCAGGCGACTTTGCCGCTCTTTACGTCGTACATGGCGCCGACGATCATGATCTCGCCCTTGTCTTCCATTTCCTTGAGGATCGGGCTCTGCTCACGAATCTGCTGCACCGTGATGTGCACGTTCCGGTCGGCGACCTTTTCGACGAATCCGTAATTCCTGGAAGTCCGATCCGTGCCGTCGTTGGGAACGGCTGCCACCGAGGGCATGATCCTGGCGAGCAGTCCGGTGAGGTTGCCGAGCTTCACGTTGTCGCAGGCCCCCTTGATGGCGCCGCAACTGGTGTGGCCCAGCACGATGATCAGCCTGGACCCCGCCACCTTCGATGCGAACTCGAGGCTGCCAAGGATGTCCTCGTTGACGATGTTGCCGGCGACGCGCGCATTGAAGAGGTCGCCGATGCCCTGGTCGAACAGGATCTCGGCCGGCGCGCGCGAGTCGATGCACGACAGCACCGTGGCGAGCGGATACTGGCCGGCAGCCGTGGCCTGGACCTGCTGCGAGTAATTCCGATGCGTGCCGTGCCCGTTCGCGAATCGCTCGTTGCCCTTCTTGAAGCGCTCGAGCACCTGCTGCGGCGTCACGGCCGTCTGGCAGTCCTTCGTGTGCTGCGTGTCGCAGAAGACGCCGGGCTTCGGGGCAGGACTTGTGGCCGGTGACGGATCCGCGGCCTGCACGGAACCAGCACCGACTGACATCATCGCGATCAGCAAGAGCGGCTTCTTCATAACGGCCTCCGGATTGATTCTCGGTCGCTGGACGCTACCGAGGGACGGCCCGCCGGTCAACGTTCACATGGCGGGCGGCGCATAGTCGAAGATGTCCTTCAACCCGCCAATTTCATCGGGCGCGCTGGTGCCGGCCAGGTACGCCTGGAACTCCGCCGAATACGAATGCCTTCGCGCCGGCCACCAGACGTCCTGAACGCCCTTGCCGTGATAGAGCTTGCGCACGTTCTTTTCCCAGCCTTGCCACTGCCCGGCTTCGAGAATGCCCGCTTTGCACTGGTACCAGGCGTTCTCGGAGAGCTTGAAATACGAGAACAGGAAGTAATGCGCCATGATGCGTTCGTCCCGCGTGGCCACGGCCCAGTCGGTGACGGCATGCGAAACGGCCGACCCGAGCGCAGGCGAGCTCATCGCGGGGACGTTGATGGCCGCAATGGCGGCCGCCAGCGAATCGACGGCCAGTGCCTTCTGCGACCGCGTGTTCTGGCGGATCGTGACGGCCAGGAACAGCAGCGTGACGATCACGGCAACGGCGTTGACGATCTGCGCCAGTGCGACGAGCGTGTCGAGATTCATGGCGTGTGCTCCCTGATCATCCGGCGGACGTGTCTGTCATCGCGCAAGACGGATGCCCCTCACCCGCGCTCTGCGCGACCTCTCCCGCAAGCGGGAGAGGTGAGTTACCCTCACCCGTCCCTGCTGGGCGACCTCTCCCGCAGGCGGGAGAGGTAAGTGCCCTCACCCGGCCCTGTTGGCCGACCTCTCCCATGCGCACATGGGAGAGGCGAGAATTACACGTCGAGGTTGGAGACGGACAGCGCGTTGCGCTCGATGAACTCGCGGCGCGGCTCGACCTGGTCTCCCATCAGCGTCGAGAAGATCTCGTCGGCGCCCAGCGCGTCCTCGATCTTCACCTGCACCAGCCGGCGCGACTGCGGATTGATTGTCGTATCCCAGAGCTGCTCGGGATTCATCTCGCCGAGGCCCTTGTAGCGCTGGATCGACTGCCCCTTGCGAGCCTGGTCGAGCAGCCAGCCGATGGCGTCCTTGAACGTCGCCACGTCCTGCTTCGCATCGCCACGCTGCACGTAGGCGCCAGGCCCGAACAGGCCCGCAAGCGTGCGCGAGAGATCGGTGATGCGGCGGTACTCGCTCGAGTTGAAGAATTCCTTGTGCAGGTGCTTCTCGACGGTGAGTCCGTGCTCGATGCGGGTGACGACGAGGTGCGGCGGCGTGCCGTCCTGCAGCGTGACCGTGTACGTGCGGCCCGCCGAAATCGTCGCGTTGAGCAAAGCCTCGAGCTGCTTTCCCCACGCGGTGAGGCGCACGCCGTCTTCACGCTCGGCGGCGCTGAGCTCCGGCAGGTGCAGCATCTGCTCGAGCACGTGCTGATCGTAACGACGCGGCGAGCGACGCACGGCGTTCTGGAAATCGAAGTACTTGCGCGCCAGGGTCTCGAGCGCCGTCGTGGTCATCGGCTCGGCCGTCGCCGAGACCTGCAATACGGCATCTTCTAGCGCCGCGCGCAGCAGCATCTGGTTCAGCTCGACGTCGTCCTTCACGTACGTCTCGGCCTTGCCCTTCTTCACCTTGTAGAGCGGCGGCTGCGCGATGTAGATGTGGCCGCGCTCGATCAGCAGCGGAATCTGCCGGTAAAAAAACGTCAGCAGCAGCGTGCGGATGTGGCTTCCGTCGACATCCGCATCAGTCATGATTATCACGCGGTGATAACGCAACTTGTCGATGTCGAACTCGTCCTTGCCGATGCCGCAGCCGAGCGCGGTGATCAGCGTGCCGACTTCGGCGGACGACAGCATCTTGTCGAAGCGCGCGCGCTCGACGTTCAGGATCTTGCCCTTCAGCGGAAGGATTGCCTGCGTGCGACGGTCCCTGCCCTGCTTCGCCGAGCCGCCTGCCGAATCACCCTCGACGATGAAGAGTTCCGAGAGCGCCGGATCCTTTTCCTGGCAATCCGCGAGCTTGCCTGGCAGGCCCGCGATGTCGAGCGCGCCCTTGCGGCGAGTCAGCTCGCGCGCCTTGCGTGCGGCTTCGCGCGCACGCGCAGCATCGACGATCTTCGCGACGATCGCCTTCGCCTGCAGCGGGTTTTCCAGCAGGAATTCACCGAGTTTTTCGGCGACCAGCGATTCGACGACGCTCTTCACTTCCGAAGAGACGAGCTTGTCCTTCGTCTGCGACGAGAACTTCGGGTCGCTCAGTTTCACCGAGAGGACGGCCGTGAGGCCTTCGCGCGAATCGTCGCCCGTGGTCGGCACCTTGTCCTTCTTGTTCGCCATCTCGCGCTCGATGTAGTCATTGAGCGTGCGAGTCAGCGCGCCGCGGAAGCCGGCGAGGTGCGTGCCGCCGTCCTTCTGCGGGATGTTGTTCGTATAGCAGTACATCGTCTCCGCGTAGGAGTCGTTCCACTGCATCGCCACCTCGACGCCGATGCCGTCGCGATCGGCTCTAAACCAGAACGCAGATTCGTGAATTGAAGTTTTGCTTCGATTCAGGAAGCGCACGAATTCACGGATGCCGCCTTCGTGGTGGAAGCTTTCGCGCCGGTCGTCGCGCTCGTCGATCAGCTCGATCCGTACGCCGGAGTTCAGGAACGACAGTTCACGCAGGCGCTTCTGCAGGATCTCGTACTCGAATTCGATGTTCGTGAAGATACTGTCGCTGGGCTTGAAGCGGATGGTCGTGCCGCGCTTGTCGCTAGGGCCCGCCATGGCCAGCGGCGAGACCGGATCGCCCAGGCGGTACTCCTGCCGATATTCATGGCCTTCCCGGTAGATCGTGAGGTGCAGGACCTCCGACAGGGCGTTCACGACGGACACGCCGACGCCGTGGAGCCCGCCCGACACCTTGTATGACGAGTCGTCGAACTTGCCGCCGGCGTGCAGGACGGTGAGGATCACCTCGGCCGCAGACACGCCCTCTTCCGGGTGGATATCCACAGGAATTCCACGTCCGTCGTCCGACACCGTGACGGACTGGTCGGCGTGGATCGTGACTTCGATGTGGGTGCAGTGGCCCGCGAGGGCTTCGTCGACGGAGTTGTCGACGACTTCGAAAACCATGTGATGCAGACCGGTTCCATCGTCGGTGTCGCCGATGTACATGCCGGGCCGCTTGCGGACGGCGTCAAGGCCCTTTAAGACTTTGATTTTACTTGAATCGTAGACGTCGGCGCCGCTCATGGGATACCCGGTTCGAGGGGACGGCGGATTATATCAGACGCGTCAAAATGCCGTGTTCCACGTGAAACATGTGTCCTTGCGGCAGCGCGCGAATGGACGGGTTCTGGGCATCGAGCGCGGTCACGAAGAGCTGCGCCGGGAGGTCCAGCACCTCATTCAGGAGCCTGTCGAGGTTCCCGGCGTCGAGCTCCGCCGCAGGATCATCCACAAGTAGCGCTGCCACTTCGGACCCCTGCTCCGCATCACATCGGAGCTGTCCCAGGAGCATCGCGGCGGCGGTCAATTTCTGCTGCCCTCGAGACACTCGATCTCGAGCAAGGTCACCGCCCACGCGGATCGAGACGTCGGCCCGATGAGGCCCAGCGTGGGTCACGCCCCGCTCGACGTCCCGGACCCAAGCCGCTTCCAGCGCCTCCGCCAGGGAATACTCCGCCACCCAGCCCCGATTCAGATTCAGCTCAACCGGAATGCCTAGCAGTCGCTCGCCAACGGCTGCGACGTGAGGCTTCAGGAGGTTCAGGTACCGAATCCGGAAATCCGCGACCCGCTCGCCCGCCTCCACCAGTTCCGGGTTCCACGCTCGAACGACTGCAGCCGTCTGGCCCGACCTGAGGGCGGCGTTTCTCTGCCGAAGGGCCTTCTGGTACCGGCGCCAGTGTTCCACGAAGTTTGGTTCCACGTGGAACACTCCCCAGTCGAGATAGCGGCGCCGCTCCTGTGGGCCCTCCTCGACTAGCCGGTGAACCTCCGGGTCGATGGCTTGAACGGGCATGACGCCCGCCAATTCCGCCAGGCTGCTGATGCGTTCCCCTCCCGCGCGGGCTTCAATACCCTCACGGCCGAAGCGGACGCCAACCGGCACCGTGCGCCCGCCCTTGAGCACTTGGCCGGTCAACATCAGCTCGTGCGTGCCCTTTCGGACCAGCGTTTCGTTCCGGGCGGTCCGGAACGAACGCCCGCGTCCCAGAAAGAAAATCGCCTCGAGCAAGCTGGTCTTACCCGAGGCGTTCTCGCCGCTGATCACGTTGCAGCAGCCGTGGAGTTCCAGCTCAGCCGACTCGATGCAGCGAAAGTCCCGGAGCCCGAGTCCCTGCAAGCTCATCGATGGTTGGCAGGACCCGCCATCACAAGCGCATCGGCATCACGACGAATCGGGCCGAGCCGTCCGTGCCCGCCCTGATCAGACAGCTGCTGTTACCGTCCGTGAGGCCGATCTGAACGTCCGAGCCGTCGACCGCCGCCAGCGCGTCGAGCAGGTAATTGACGTTGAAGCCAATCTCGACTTCCTCGCCCTCGTACCCGACCTCGACCTCTTCCTCGGCCTCTTCCTGCTCCGGGTTGTGCGCCTGGATGGTCAGCAAGTTCGGCTTCAAGGCAAAGCGGATGCCGCGATACTTTTCGTTCGAAAGAATGGCGGCCCGCTGCAACGCCTGGCGCAAATCCTCGCGAACGGCCGCAACCAGCTTGGGAGGATTGGCCGGGATCACGCGGCTATATTCCGGGAAACGGCCATCAATCAACTTTGAAGTGAAACGAATTTCGCCTATCTGGACGCGAAGGTGATTACTTCCGATCGAAACGGCGAGGATCTGGTCCTCATTGCCCAGGATTCGCTGCAATTCGAGCACGCCCTTGCGCGGCACGATGACCTGCTGGCCGGACTTGGCGCCTTCAGGCAGTTCAACCTCGCATAATGCCAGACGATGCCCGTCAGTCGCGACTGATCGAAGCATTTTCGCCGAAGTTTCCAGCAAAAGACCGTTCAGGTAATAGCGGACGTCCTGCTGGGCCATCGAAAAGTGCGTCTTTTCCAGGAGGCGCTTGAAGTCCTTCTGCGCCACCTTCACGGTCTGCTCGGCGTTGATCTCGTCCACCGTCGGGAATTCCGACGCAGGCAAGGTGGAGAGTGTGAAACGGCTCTTTCGAGCTCGCACCAGCATTCTCTCGCCCTCGAGCGTGAGCGTGATCTCGGTGCCTTCCGGCAGTGCGCGGCAGATGTCGAGCAGTTTGCGTCCTGGAACGGTGATATCGCCGCTGCGCTGCACGTCCACCTCGGATGTCGCGACGAGCTCGACTTCGAGGTCAGTCGCCGTGATCGAGAGCTTGCCGCCCTTCGCCGCCATCAGCACGTTCGCCAGGATCGGCATCGTCTGCTTGCGTTCGACCACGCCGATGACGGCCTGCAGCGGGCTCAGGATCGCTTCACGCTTCGCGATGATCTTCATCTTCTTAATTCCAAGGATTTTTATCTAAGAATTCTATGATTACTGTATTTAGCACAGCCCGGGCCTGTGCAAAACGCCATTTTCCCCTGAGATGGCACGCAGTTGCGAGTCTTTCAGACAGGCGGGTAACTGCCCTGTTGCCTGTCCGCAGCCTGTGCATGAAATGTGGAGTATCTCGACCCCCGTTTCATCCACAGGTTGGCCACATCACCCTGCCAGGGTTCTCAACAGGTTCTGATAGTCCTCGCCAAGCCGCGTTTGCGATTCGCGCAATTCCTTCACGACGCGGCACGCATGCAGCACCGTCGTGTGATCACGCCCGCCGAAGGCATCGCCGATCTCCGGCAGGCTGTGATTGGTCAGTTCCTTCGAGAGCGCCATCGCCATCTGCCGCGGACGCGTGATCGAGCGGCTGCGCCGCCGCGAGAGAAGATCGGCAACCCGGATCTTGTAGTACTCCGCGACCGTCTTCTGGATATTGTCGATCGTGACCAGGCGCTCCTGCAGCGCGAGCAGGTCCTTGAGCGCTTCCTTCGCGAATTCCAGCGTGATCGGCCGCCCGGTGAACTGCGAGTTTGCAATCACACGGCGCATCGCGCCCTCGAGTTCACGGATGTTCGAGCGAATGCGCTTCGCGACGAAAAACGCGACTTCTTCCGGCACTTCCGCACCGCTCGCCGACGCCTTGCTCATGAGGATCGCCACGCAGGTCTCGAGCTCGGGCGGCTCGATCGCCACCGTGAGTCCCCAGCCGAAGCGCGACTTCAAGCGCTCCTCGAGGCCTTCGACTTCCTTCGGATAGCGGTCGCAGGTGAGGATCACCTGCTGCTGTCCCTCGAGCAGGGTGTTGAACGTGTGGAAGAACTCTTCCTGCGAGCGTTCCTTGCCGGCGAAGAACTGGATGTCGTCGATCAGCAGCGCGTCGAGCGTGCGATACGCCTGCTTGAACTCGTTGATCGTGTTGTGCTGCAGGGCACGCACCATGTCGCCGACGAAACGCTCCGAATGCACGTAGGCGACTTTCGCGTCCTTGTTCTTCGCACGAACCTGGTTGCCGACCGCGTGCATCAAGTGCGTCTTGCCGAGGCCGACGCCGCCATAGATGAACAGGGGGTTGTACGCACGGCCCGGATTCTCTGCGACCTGCACGGCCGCGGCGCGTGCGAGCTGGTTGCTCTTGCCCTCGACGAAATTCGCGAACGTGAAATCGGGGTTCAGCCGGCCGCCGAACTGCAGCACCGGCGCAACCGCCTTGGCGCGCGAAATCGCGGCTGCGATGCGTGCCGCGGGAGCGGAGGGCAGGGCGATACCATCCGTCACTGGCGTCGGACCGGGCGCGGCAGCCCGGCGCGATCCCACTTCCAGCACGACCTGGGGCGCGGGGGCCGGGACGAGCTCGTCGACCAGTTCACCGATGCGCGCGGCGCAATTCTGGGTTACCCAGTCGACGACGTAGCGGTTCGGCGCGAGCAGCCGCAGCCGGCCCTCGTCCTCGACGGCCTGCAGTGGGCGGATCCAGGTGTTGAAGGATTGTTCCGAAAGCTCCGCTTCGAGACGGCGGAGGCACTGATTCCAGAGCGAAATCTCCACAACCGGCGGGCCTTCTGACAGGGACGGAAACGGGTGCGAGCGGGAAAGGGGCGGGGAGTGTATACCGCAGGCTCGCCTGTGGATATCTTTGCCGGTGGTTGACGATGGTGCCCCGGATGCGTATTCTTGCCGGCCCTTTGCAGGCCAGTGCATCTTGTTGTTTCTGGTCCAGTTTAGGGCACTACGGAGCCGACGATGAAGCGCACATTCAACCCGAGCAACCTGCATCGCAAGCGAGTCCACGGCTTCCGTGCGCG
>Ga0315287_10007193_pt1 | contig 11138 bp, 10 predicted proteins | sample YL17G11_0_MG_FD_205037 | JGI IMG/M metagenome (GOLD analysis project Ga0315287, IMG submission 205037) | Sediment microbial communities from Yellowstone Lake, YNP, Wyoming, USA - YL17G11_0 | ecosystem: Environmental > Aquatic > Freshwater > Lake > Sediment | place: USA: Wyoming | collected...
CAGAAGAAGACGAAGGCTGAAGACTCGCAGTCGCGCCGTTCCGGCGTCGTGCTGCGCCAGCTCTCGGACGAAGAGAAGGATGCACGGCTCCGGGCGCTGAGCGATTCCAAAGTTCGCGAAGCCGAGGAGCGTGAGCGCGCCGAGGTTGAGGCCACGCTCCGCACCGTCACCGACGAATTGCGGGGCAAGGAGCGCGAGGAAGCCGACGAGCGCCAACTTAAAGAGCAGGCACGCGTCGCCACGGAAGCTGAAGCCCGCCGCAAGGGCGAGGATACCGCGCGCAAGCATCTGACTGTCGAACCGGAGGAAGCCCCGAAGCGCGGCGAGCTGGATGCCCGGCATAGCAAGAAGGAGCGCGTGGCGCCGAAGCGCGCCGATGAGCGGCGCGTCCGTGGGCGCCTCACCATCACCAACGCGCTCGACGAAGAGCAGCGTCAGCGGAGCCTGGCCTCGCTGAAGCGGCGGCAGGAGCGGCAGAAGAAGCAGATCGCGGGGCCGCAAGCTCAAGCTAAGATTCAACGCGAGGTCGTGATCCCCGAGATCATCACCATTCAGGAGCTCGCCAATCGTATGGCCGAGCGTGGCGTCGACGTCATCAAGGCGCTGATGCGCGACGGCACAATGCACAAAATCACCGACGTGATCGATTCCGACACCGCGCAGCTGGTCGCCGAAGAGTTCGGCCATATCGTGCGCCGCGTGTCGGAAGCCGACGTGGAAGAGGGCTTCATCGGCGAGGAGGACCATGAAGAGGACCTCACGCCGCGGGCGCCCGTCGTCACCATCATGGGCCATGTCGATCACGGCAAGACCTCGCTACTCGACTCCATCCGCACGACCGACGTTGTGGCGCACGAGGCTGGCGGCATCACCCAGCATATCGGCGCCTATCAGGTCGTGACGCCGGCGGGGAACAAAATCACGTTCATCGATACGCCGGGCCATGAGGCCTTCACCGCCATGCGGCAGCGTGGCGCTCAGGTGACCGACATCGTGGTGCTTGTGGTGGCCGCCGATGACGGCGTGAAGCCGCAAACGGTCGAGGCCATCAATCACGCCAAGGCCGCCGGCGTTCCGATGATCGTGGCCATCAACAAGATCGACAAGCAGGGCGCCGACCCTCAGCGGGTGCGCACCGAGCTCTTGAGCCAAGAGATCGTGGTTGAGAGCCTCGGCGGCGATACGCTGGAGATCGAGGTCTCGGCGCTGAAGAAGACCGGACTCGACAAGCTGTTGGAAGCAATCGCGCTACAGGCCGAGGTGCTGGAGCTGACCGCCAATCCCGAGCGCCCCGCCGAGGGTGTGATCGTCGAGGCCAAGCTCGAGCGCGGACGCGGGCCGGTCGGCACGGCGCTCATCCAGCGCGGCACGCTGCGTGTTGGCGATCTGATCGTGGCGGGCTCGGCCTATGGCCGCGTGCGGGCGCTGATCGACGATCATGGCGCACAAGTGAAGGAAGCCGGCCCATCGGTTCCGGTCGAGGTGCTCGGCTTCGACTCGGCGCCAGAGGCCGGCGATCAGTTTGCTGTCGTCGAGAACGAGGCGCGCGCCCGCGAACTTACTGATTATCGCATGCGCGAGCGCCGCAAACGGATTGCGGTTGCCGGCGCCCGCGGCTCGCTCGAGCAGATGATGAGCCAACTGAAAGAGAGCGGCGCGCAGGAATTCATCCTTCTCGTCAAGGGCGACGTGCAGGGCTCGGTCGAGGCCATCGTTGCGGCGCTGGAGAAGCTCGGCACGGATGAGGTCCGCGCTCGCATCGTGCATGCGGGCGTTGGCGGCATCACCGAATCCGATGTCGGTCTCGCCGCCACATCGGGCGCCGTGGTTCTCGGCTTTAACGTGCGCGCCAATTCGCAAGCTCGCGTAGCGGCCGAGCGCGACGGAGTCGAGATCCGCTACTACAACGTGATCTACGACCTCGTCGATATCGTGAAGCAGGCTATGTCGGGCATGCTGGCGCCGACGCGGAAGGAAAACTTCCTCGGCAATGCCGAGATCCTCGAAGTGTTCGCCATCTCCAAGGTGGGCAAGGTCGCGGGCTGCCGCGTCACCGAGGGCAAGGTCGAGCGCGGCGCGCATGTCCGCTTGATCCGCGACAACGTGGTCATCCACGAAGGCAAGCTCTCCACCTTGAAGCGCTTCAAGGACGAGGTGCGCGAGGTCACTGCCGGTCAGGAATGCGGCATGGCCTTCGAGGGCTATCAGGACATGCGGGCCGCCGACGTCATCGAGTGCTTCGAGGTCGAGCACATCCAGCGCAGCCTGTAGCTTGCCGTAAACCTCTTACTGTCATGCCCGCGACCGGGGCAAGATCGCAATCATGGTCAGAAAACGAGAGCAATCCTCAGCCCCCTCGCAGCGCCAACTCAAAGTGGGTGAGTTGATTCGGCATGCGCTGGCCGAGATCTTCACCCGCGGCGAGATCGTCGACGATGTGCTTTCCAACTATTCGCTGACGGTCCCCGAAGTGCGAATGACGCCGGACCTGAAGCTCGCCACGGCCTATGTGATGCCGCTCGGCGGCGAAGGCGCCGACGAGGTGGTGAAGCATCTGGCCAAGCATGCGCGCTTTTTGCGCGGCGAGCTGGCGCGGCGCGTCAACCTCCGCTATATGCCGGAGATCAGATTTAAGGTCGACACGTCGTTCGAGAGCTCGCGACGTATCGACGAGCTGCTCGCCTCGCCCAAAGTCGCCCGCGACCTCGACGAGTAGTTCGGCGAAATCACCGGAACATCACCATGGCGCGGCAGCGCAAAGGCTTACCCGTCAATGGCTGGCTCATTCTCGACAAGCCGCAAGGGCTGAACTCGACGAAGGCCGTCTCCCGGGTCAAGTGCCTTTTCAATGCGCAAAAGGCCGGCCATGCCGGTACGCTCGATCCGCTGGCCACAGGCGTCTTGCCGATCGCGCTCGGCGAGGCGACCAAGACCGTGCCCTTCGTCATGGACGGCAGCAAGGCGTACCGCTTCACCATTGTCTGGGGCGCGGGCACCGACACCGACGACGCGGATGGCACCGTGACAGAGAGATGCGACAAGCGTCCGTCGCGGGGCGAGATCGAGGCTGTTCTGCCTCGCTTCACCGGCACGATTAGCCAGCTTCCTCCGCGCTATTCGGCGCTGAAAATCGATGGCGCTCGCGCCTACGATCTTGCCCGCGAGAACCAGGAATTCGAGCTTGCGCCGCGCGATGTCACGATCGACCGCCTGAGCCTGGTCGAAATTCCCGACGCGGATCACGCCGTGCTCGAAGCGGAATGCGGCAAGGGGACGTATGTCCGGGCGCTTGCGCGCGACATCGGGCGCGTACTTGGAACGCTCGGCCATGTCGGCGCGCTTCGCCGGACGAGGGTCGGTTCTTTCGATGAGGCTAGCGCGATCCCGCTGGCGAAGCTCGAGGAGTTGGGAGAGAGTGAAGCGGGGCGAGACGGCTTGCTCGGGGCGCTGCTGCCGGTCGAGATGGCGCTCGCCGAGATTCCGTCACTCAATTTGAGCAGTTCGGACGCGGCGAGGCTTAGGATGGGACAGTCCGTCCTGTTGCGCGGAAGAGACGCGCCGATCCGTAGCGGTCCGATCTATGCTGTTTCGCGCGGCGCGCTTGTCGCCATCGGAGAAGTGAGCCAAGGTGAATTCAAGCCGAAGCGCATCTTCAATCTGTCGTATTGAAGGCAAATTGCGAGCCGAACAAGGAAATTGGCAGGGTCTTCCGCGAATTCGTCTCCTGTTTCTCAGGCGGGATTGCCCGCTTTAGGTGCAATTTCCACTGGCCTCGGACGGGATAATCCCTATAGTGCGCCCGTGAACCGGCCTTCCTAAGGCCGGTTTGCACTTTGAGCCGACCGTGCTGGACGACATCCCGGCCCGGCCATTCACCAACCCCAAAAATTAGAGGATCATCCGATGTCGATCAGCGCTGAGCGCAAGCAAGAGCTTATTCACGAGTACGCCACCAAGCCGGGCGACACCGGCTCCGCCGAGGTCCAGGTTGCTATCCTGACCCAGCGGATCACCAATCTCACCGACCACTTCAAGACCCATAGCAAAGACAACCATTCAAGGCGCGGCCTGCTCAAAATGGTGAGCCAGCGGCGCCGGCTGCTCGATTACGTCAAGGCCACTGACGAGGATCGCTATCAGAAGCTCATCAACCGGTTGGGCATTCGCCGGTGACGCGACCGTTCGGATTTCGCGCCGCTGGATCAGTTTGCACCCATTGGCCTCGAGCCGTCGCCTATCAAGGGCCGGCTCGGCCACAACCCTTTCATATTGAGATGTCACCATGTTCAAAACGCATACCGTAGAAATCGAATGGGCGGGACGCCCACTTAAGCTCGAGACCGGCCGCATCGCCCGCCAGGCGGACGGCTCGGTGCTCGCCTGCTATGGCGGCACATCCGTGCTCGCCACCGTCGTTGCCGCCAAGGAACCCCGTACCGGCATCGACTTCTTTCCGCTGACCGTGAACTATCAAGAGAAGACTTTTGCCGCCGGTAAAATTCCCGGTGGCTATTTCAAGCGCGAGGGCCGTCCCACGGAGAAGGAGACGCTGACCTCCCGGCTCATCGACCGCCCGATCCGGCCGCTGTTCGCGCCCGGCTTCAAGAACGAGACGCAAGTCATCGTTACCGTGCTCTCGCACGACATGGAAAACGATCCCGACGTCGTGGCCCTGGTCGCCGCGTCCGCGGCGCTGACACTTTCGGGCGTCCCCTTCATGGGCCCGATCGGCGCGGCACGGGTCGGCTATATCGCCGGCAATTATGTGCTCAATCCGACGATCGACGAGATGGCCGAGAGCGCTCTCGACCTCGTCGTGGCCGGAACCGTGTCCGCGGTGCTGATGGTGGAATCGGAGGCCAAGGAGCTGCCAGAGGGTGTGATGCTCGGCGCCGTGGTGTTCGGGCAAAAGGGCTTCCAGCCGGTGCTGGATGCAATCGTCAAGCTCGCCGAGCGCGCCGCGAAAGAGCCTTGGGACCTCAAGGTCGATGAAGGCGCCGAAGCGCTTGCCATCAAGGTCCGCGACGCCGCATCGGGCGATCTCCGCGAGGCCTATAAGATCGCCGTGAAGCAAGATCGCCGCGACCGCATCGCCGCGATCAAGGATAAGGTCGTCAAGGCACTGGTGCCTGGGGACGACGACGGCACGCTCGGCCCCAAAGTGTCGAGCGCCTTCAAGGACGCCGAAAAGGGCGTGGTGCGCGGCTCCATCCTCGAGACCGGACACCGCATCGACGGCCGGGACCTGAAGACCGTGCGCCCGATCGTGAGCGAAGTGGGCATTCTGCCGCGCACGCATGGCAGCGCACTGTTCACGCGCGGCGAGACGCAGGCCCTCGTGGTGGCGACGCTTGGTACCGGCGAGGACGAGCAATATGTCGACGCGCTGCAGGGCACCTACAAAGAGACGTTCATGCTGCATTACAACTTCCCGCCCTACTCGGTCGGCGAAACTGGCCGCATGTCGGGGCCCGGACGGCGGGAAATTGGCCATGGCAAGCTCGCTTGGCGCGCCATCCATCCCGTGCTGCCGGATCGCGAGCAATTCCCCTACACCATTCGAATCGTGTCGGAGATCACGGAATCGAACGGCTCTTCGTCGATGGCGACGGTTTGCGGCTCATCGCTGGCGATGATGGATGCAGGTATTCCACTCAAGCGTCCGGTCGCCGGGATCGCCATGGGGCTGATCAAGGAGGACAAAGGCTACGCCGTCCTCTCCGACATCCTCGGCGATGAGGATCATCTCGGCGACATGGACTTCAAGGTGGCAGGCACCGAAGCGGGCGTGACTTCGCTACAGATGGACATCAAGATCACCGGCATCACCGAGGAGATCATGAAGGTCGCGCTCGATCAGGCGCGAGACGGCCGCCTACATATCCTCGGCGAAATGAACAAGGCGCTGACCGCCGCGCGCCCCGAGCTCGGCGAATACGCGCCGCGCATCGAGACCATTCATATTCCGGTCGACAAGATCCGCGAAGTGATCGGCTCGGGCGGCTCGGTGATCCGCGAGATCGTCGCGGAGTCGGGCGCCAAGATCGACATCTCCGACGACGGCACGGTGAAGATCGCCTCGGCCAATGCCGAATCGATCCGCGCGGCGATCGCTCGCATCAGGGGCATTACGGCAGAGCCCGAGGTCGGCGAGATCTACCAGGGCAAGGTCGTCAAAGTGATGGAGTTCGGAGCCTTCGTGAACTTCTTCGGCCCCAAGGACGGGTTGGTGCATATCTCGCAGCTCTCCGATGGGCGTCCGAAGACGGTCAACGAAGTCGTCAAGGAAGGCGACATGGTCTGGGTGAAGCTGCTCGGCTTCGACGACCGCGGCAAGGTCAAGCTGTCGATGAAAATCGTCGACCAGAAGACCGGCAAGGAAATCGCGAAAGAAGCGGCGAGCGAATAAGCCAACCGCAACAGCGACGCTTTTAGTCATGGCCGGGATGCGTCCCGGCCATTTTCTTTGACACTATTTCTTTATTTGGCAACGCCAGCCAATCACGGAATATTGGGTGTTGCCTACCAGCCAGGCGTTGGCGTCGGTCTCGCCTTGGCGGATGCACGTCACCACGTCATCCGGAGCCGAACTGGTGACAATTGTTTCGCCGCAAGTGTGCGGCGCGGCAATAAGGCAGGTAATCAGAACGAGTTGGGCCATGCCCGACTTTCCTCCAAATTCGATTGTTGGTTTGGCAGCGATTCTACAGGTCTCGACGCGCGGTCACAACATCCAGCGAGCCTACTGGGCCGCCTCCCGGGGCGGCTTCTCAGGCTGGGTGTCCGCTTCCTTATCGCCAAAATCCAAGGATTTCACCGCGTCCAGGCGCGGCATGGCGATGGTCGAATAACCACAATCAACGAAATGCACCTCGCCCGTGACCGCGCCAGACAGGTCGGACAAGAGATAGAGCGCCGAACCGCCCACCTCGTCCAAGGTCGGCGAACGGCGCATCGGGGCGTGTTCGCGCTGATAGTTGAAGAGCACGCGCGCGTCGGAAATGCCGGCGCCCGCCAGCGTCCGCATCGGTCCCGCGGAGAGCGCGTTGACACGAATGCCTTGCGGCCCGAAATCCGATGCAAGATAACGCACACTTGCTTCCAGTGCCGCCTTGGCAACGCCCATGACGTTATAGCTCGGCACCACTCTCGTTGCGCCGCCATAGGTCAGCGTCAGCAACGAGCCGCCCGACGGCATCAACTCCGCGGCGAGTTTGCAAATCTCGGTGAAGGAGAAGCAGGAGATCACCATGGTGTGGCTGAAATTCCCGCGTGTCGTGTCGCAATAGCGGCCCTTCAATTCGTTACGGTCGGAGAAGGCAAGCGCGTGCACGACGAAATCGAGCGAGCCCCATTTCTTCTTAATGACGTCGAATACGCGTTTGACGCTGTCGAGATCCTCGACGTCGGCCTCTTCGATGATCTTGGCGCCGATCGATTGCGCCAGCGGCAGGGCGCGGCGGCCGAAGGCACCGGCTTGATACGAGAAGGCAAGCTCCGCGCCCTGGCCATGGAGCACCCGCGCGATGCCCCAGGCGATGGAGCGGTCGTTGGCGACGCCCATCACCAGCCCCCTCTTGCCGGTCATGATGGGCCCCGGGGTCGCGATGTCTTTTGTTGTTGTCATGGCAATTGACCTAATTCTTGGGGGGTTAAAAAACTCATGCGCTGTTCCCCACTCAGCGATCATGGCGACGGAAGACGAGCGTGGCGTTGGTACCGCCAAACCCGAAACTATTGGACATCACGCAATTCAGATCGACGTTGTCGATTCTCTGGCGCGCGATCGGCATATCGGCGACTTCCGGATCGATGGTCTCGATATTCGCGGATTTGCAGATGAAGCCGTTATGCATCATCAGCAGCGAGTAGATCGCCTCATGCGCACCGGCGGCGCCAAGCGAATGGCCGGTCAGCGACTTCGTGGCGCTGATCGGAGGCGCGTTCTCGCCGAACACCTCACGGATGGCCTCGATCTCCCTGACGTCCCCGATAGGGGTCGAGGTGGCGTGAGGGTTGATGTAATCGACCTTCTGGCCATTGAGATTGGACATGGCCATGCGCATGCAGCGCGCCGCGCCCTCACCGGACGGCGCCACCATGTCGTGGCCGTCCGACGTCGCGCCGTAGCCGGCAAGCTCGGCATAGATCTTGGCGCCGCGCGCTTTGGCGTGCTCCAGCTCTTCGAGCACGACGACGCCGGCACCGCCGGCTATGACGAAGCCGTCGCGATTTAGATCGTAAGCGCGGCTTGCGACTTCTGGCCGATCGTTGAAGTCCGAGGACATGGCGTTCATGGCGTCGAACAGGACCGACAAGGTCCAGTCGAGCTCCTCGCCACCACCGGCAAAGACGATATCCTGCTTGCCCATTTGGATCAGCTCGCCGCCATTGCCGATGCAATGCGCGCTTGTCGAGCAGGCAGACGAGATCGAATAGCTCGCGCCTTTGATATGATAGGGCGTGGAGAGCGTCGCGGAGTTGGTGGAGGACATCGCCTTCGGCACCTCGAACGGGCCGACTTTCTTCGGACCCTTCTCGCGCGTGGTGTCGGCGGCCTGGACGATGGCTCTGGTCGAGGGACCGCCCGAGCCCATGATCAGGCCGGTGCGCTCGTTCGAGACATCCTTGTCTTCAAGGCCGGCATCCCGGATCGCCTGCTCCATGGCAAGATAGTTCCAGGCGGCGCCAGCGCCCATGAAGCGGCGCACCTTCCGATCGATCATGGATTCCCAGTCGATCTTCGGCGCCCCATGAACCTGACAGCGGAAGCCAAGCTCGGCGTAAGTGTCGGCCTTGACGATGCCGGACTTCGCCTCGCGCAACGAGGCGAGCACCTCTTGAGCACTATTGCCGATCGAGGACACGATACCCATCCCCGTTACGACCACTCGTCTCATGGCTTCAATCCTCGATGCGCCTAAGGCGTCTATGCAGGTCAGGCGCCGGCCGGAGCGGTCTCGCCCGCTTGGAACAAGCCGACCCTGAGATCCTTGGCGGTGTAGAGCGTCTCGCCATCGGCCTTGAGCCAGCCATCGCCGGTGCCAAGGGTGAATTTGCGACGGATCACTCGCTTCAGCTCGACGACATATTCGAGCTTCTTCACAGTGGGCAGCACCATGCCGGAGAATTTGACCTCGCCGACGCTGAGCGCGCGACCCTTGCCGGGGGCGCCGAGCCAGCCGAGAAAGAAGCCGAGCAATTGCCACAGCGCGTCGAGGCCGAGGCAGCCCGGCATGACAGGGTCGCCCTTAAAATGGCAGGCGAAGAACCAGAGGTCAGGCTTAACGTCGAGTTCGGCGACGATGCGGCCATAACCATGCTCACCGCCCTCCTCTATCACTTCGGAGATGCGGTCGAACATCAGCATCGGCGGCAGCGGGAGCTGCGCGTTGCCGGGCCCGAACAACTCGCCACGGGCGCAAGCCAACAGGTCTTCATACTCAAAACGGTCACGCCGCACTGTCATCGGGATTAGTTTCTCCGGCCTTTTTGTCTGTGACGTATGATCGTGTCCGACAAAGTCTGCAACTTTTTGGGATTGTGCTCCAAGGGGACCCTCTATGTGGCCCGTTTCCTAACATAGACAAGCCCTTGCCACTAGCCCGGCGAGGAGTTTGACCCGGCTTGGACCTAGGACTGTTCTTCGTCAGACAGCGGCGTTTGGCGCGTTGCTTGAATTGCCGCTTACCCCTATATTCTCGGAAAATCGGTAAGTCTGGGCTTATTGTGAATGCATAAAGCAGCATTGGCACCGAACGAGATCTCAAAGCTCCTACGCGGGGCCGGGCTTCGGCCCACGCGGCAACGCGTGGCGCTGGCGACCCTGCTCTTTGCCGCTGGCGACCGGCATGTGACTGCGGAGGCCCTCCACGAGGAGGCTTTGCTGCGGAAAGTGCCGGTCTCACTCGCCACAGTTTACAATACGCTGCACCAGTTCACGGAAGCCGCACTCTTGCGCGAGGTCGCGGTCGAAGGCGCCAAGACCTATTTCGACACCAATACGTCGAACCATTATCATTTCTTCTGTGAGAACTCGGGGCGGTTGCTCGACATCGAGACTGGCGAATTGCTTATCGCGGGCCTGCCCGAGGCGCCCGAAGGCATGACGATCTCTCGCGTCGACGTGTTGGTCAGGCTGGTCGCCAAGCGCGGTTAAGTACTCCTCGTCATTCCGGCGAAAGCCGGAATCCAGCACAAGACTCGCTGATTTTCTTTTATCTTATCGTTCGGTTGTTTTTCGTTGGATACCGGCTTTCGCCGGTATGACGCGCACAGAGCACGTCACTTGATCTCCTCGCCTTTATAGACGCCCCACAATTTGTCCTGCTCGACATAGCCGGAATAGTCGTCCACCGAGATCTGGCACCATTCGCCGTCGCAATTGGAGACGTTGCCGAGAACACCGGGCTCGAGCGCGGCTGCTGCGCCCCCACTTGCCGATTTGCTCGTATAGAGCGGCACGCTCTCCTGGTCCTTTGACCACGGCGCGATGAGTATGGTGCGCCGCCCGCTCAAGAGACTATGCAGAACCCAACCGTCGGCGCCCTCGCTGTCGCGCACGCGGCGCCAATTTTCCGATTCTGCGATCACCTCGACAGGCAAGCCGGCACGGTTGAACACCCAAACGATGGCCTGATCGGTGCTCGGTCCTTTGCGGACATTCACCTTGTCGGATTTCAGACTGACGAAGCGGGGCAGCCCGAGCCCGCTGGCGCCGGTCGGCTCGGCCTTGGCTGTGTCATCATCGGCCGCTTGGACTGGGCCTACGACGAGCACGACCACAAGCGCCGTCATCGCCAGGAGAAGTCGATGTGAAATCAAGAGACCGAGCCCCATTGCCGTATTTCCGGGCAGATTCGGCCCGGCGATTCGCCCCTCTCGTGCATGCGCCAGAAAAGTGAACGGATCGTGGCTTCGCGCCAATAAGACGCTTATCTGTCGCACCCGGTTCTGTTAGAGAAAGGCCCGCATAGCCTCGCCTTTGCCATGACCCGGCGGTCTAAATCTGCCGCTGGATCAATAAGAAACAGGACGGATCATGACTGCTGAACGACCCCTCATTATCGTCACGCGGAAGCTCCCGGACGTGGTGGAAACGCGCCTCAGAGAGCTGTTCGATGCGCGCCTCAATCTCG
>Ga0315287_10007197_pt1 | contig 11135 bp, 10 predicted proteins | sample YL17G11_0_MG_FD_205037 | JGI IMG/M metagenome (GOLD analysis project Ga0315287, IMG submission 205037) | Sediment microbial communities from Yellowstone Lake, YNP, Wyoming, USA - YL17G11_0 | ecosystem: Environmental > Aquatic > Freshwater > Lake > Sediment | place: USA: Wyoming | collected...
GCCATCGTGGCCGCCGTCGAGCTCGGGTTGCCGCGCGCCGTGGTCGGGGAGGAGGTCCCCGACGACGGTTCCCGGTGGCGCTGGTCCGGCCGGTGGTGGACCAAGCCCGTCCCGTCGCGCCGCGGGCGCCCCGGGGCCTGACACTGCTCCGGTCCGGCGACGGGCGCTGTCCCGTGGTCGGCCCTCTGAACCCGGCGGCGCCGGCTCTGCGTATCCTCGGCCCGTGGAACCGACGGACGTCCGCCCCGAACTGATGACGCTGGCCGATGACGAGGCCGTGGTGTTCCACGGTGCGGAGTTCCGCATCTTCGGGGACCTCCCGCCCGACGCCCAGGTGGACCTGGACGGGTACCCGGTGCGGACCCTGCCCCGGCGCGGGGAGCTCCTCAGTCGGGTGGCCACGGTCAACGACGTCCACTTCGGCGAGACGGTCTGCGGCCACGTCGACGGGATGGACGCATGGGAGACGTTCTCGGCGGAGCCGGGCGAGGCGCCGTACCCGGAGATCATGAACGCCGGCGCGGTGGCAGACATCGCCGCGGTCGACGCCGATGCCGTGGTGGTCAAGGGCGACCTCACCTCCAACGGCACCCAGGAGGAGTACGACCGCTTCCTCGACGTCTACGGGTCGGCCTTCGGCGACCGACTCCTGCACGTCCGCGGCAACCACGAGAGCTACCACTCGCTCCCGGTAGCGGCCTGGCCGACCCAGGAACGGGTCTTGCCGGGCGTGACGCTGGCCGTGCTCGACACGTCACGGGATGCCACCGTCAACGGCCATCTGTCGGCCGGACAGCTGGAGTGGCTCGACGAGTTGGGCTGCCGGGCCGACCGACCGGTGCTGGTGTTCGGCCACCATCCGGTGTGGAACCCGCACGAGGAGCGGCGCCACGACGGCACCTTCGGGATCGTTCCCGACGACACCGAGGCCCTGGCCGAGGTGTTCGGGCGTCGGCCTGCGCTCCTCGGCTACTTCGCCGGCCACACCCACCGGAACAAGGTGGTGCACCTGCCCGCTGCGGGCACCGCGCCCTTCGTGGAGGTGGCGTGCGTCAAGGACTACCCGGGCAGCTGGGCCGAGTACCGCGTCTACGACGGGCTGGTGCTGCAGGTCCACCGCCGGATCTCCTCGCCGGACGCGCTGGCCTGGACGGAGCGGACCCGGGGCATGTTCGGCGGTACCTACCCGGCCTACGCCCGGGGCCGGTTGGCCGACCGCTGTTTCGCGATGGACGCCACCGCGGCCCTGGGCTGAGGATGGGCGGCGTGAATACCTCGGACAGGACCCGGACAGCCTTCGCGGAGGCCGTCACGGCGTACCTGCGCACCGTCCGCTCCGTGGGCCCGGACCAGTGGGACCTCCCGGCCATGGGGGAGTGGACGGTCCGCGAGCTCGTCGCCCACGCCTCGCGTGCGCTGATCACGACCGAGAGCTACCTCGACGTCCCGGCCCGGACCATCGAGGTGGCCACGTCGGCGGGGTACTTCGCCGCCGCGCTCGATCTTCCCGGAGTCCACGCCGACGTGGCCGAGCGGGGACGGGCCCAGGTCGCCGAGCTCGGCCCCGACCCCGTCGCCACCCTGGACGTGCTGGCCGAACGGGTGCTGGCCCGCGTCGCCGACACCCCGGACGACGCCGTGCTGGGCACGTTCATCGGTGGCATCCGGTTCGTGGACTACCTGCCCAGCAGAGTCGTCGAGCTGGTGGTCCACACGCTCGACCTGAACGACGCGCTCGACCGGGCGCCCGACCTGCCGCGGACGGCGGTGGTGGTCGCCCTGGAAACGCTGGCCGAGGTGGCGGCGGCCCGGCCCGGTGTGGTCGACCCGGCCGCGTTGGTCCGGGCCCTCACCGGGCGGGCACCATTGCCGGGTGACTTCAACGTCCTCGGCTGATCCGTCGTCCCCCGATCCGTCGCCCCCCGGGCCGCTGGCCGACCTCCGCGTCATCGACGTGTCCACCGTGATCGCCGGACCCGGGTGCGCCCGGTACCTGGCCGACTTCGGGGCCGACGTGGTGAAGGTCGAACGTCCGGGCACGGGCGACAGCTCCCGCAACATGGGGTGGCGGGACCCGTCCGACGGACAGACCCTGTGGTGGAAGCTCGTCGGCCGGGGCAAGCGGACGATCGTCCTGGACCTCAAGGACGCCGACGACCTGGATGTCATGTTGCGCCTCTGCGACTCGGCGGACGTGCTGGTGGAGAACTTCCGACCCGGGACGTTGGAGCGCCTCGGCCTGGGGCCGGACGTGCTGCTCGGCCGCAATCCCCGACTCGTCATCACCCGGGTTTCCGGGTTCGGCCAGACGGGGCCGTACCGGGACAAGCCGGGCTTCGCCACGCAGGCCGAGGCCCTGTCGGGTTTCGCGGCCATCAACGGAGAGCCGGACGGCCAGCCACTGCTGCCCCCCGTCGCCCTCACCGACGAGGTGGCGGCGTTGGTGGCGGCCTTCGCCACCATGGTGGCGGTCCACTCGGGCGTGGGCCAGGAGGTCGACGTCAACCTGATCGAGTCGATGCTGCAGATGATGGGCCCGCTCGTCCCCCTGTACGGGCTCCTGGGCCAGACCCAGGAGCGGCTCGGCGCCGGCATCCCCTACACGGTGCCCCGCAACACCTACCGGACCGGCGACGGGAGATGGGTGGCCGTGTCGACCAGCGCCGACTCGGTGGCCACCCGGGTGATGGAGCTCATCGGACTGGGTCACGACGGACGCTTCGCCGATTTCGAGGGCCGGATCGCCCACCGCGTCGAGATCGACGACCACCTGCGGTCCTGGATGGCGGAGCGCTCCCTCGAACAGGTGCTGGCCGAGTTCGACGGCGCCCACGCCGCCGCCGCGCCCGTCTACGACATGGCCGACATCTTCGCCGACGGGCACTATCGGGAGCGTCGGGCCATCACCGACGTGGACGGGTTCCCCATGCAGAACGTGGTGGCCCGACTGTCCGCCACGCCGGGTCGGATCCGGTGGGCGGGCCGGACGCTCGACGCCGACGGCGACGAGATCCGTGCGGAACTGTCCGACGACGGGTGAGGCAGTACCGGGCCATCGCGGCACGGCCTCCTCGGCGTGGCACGGCCTACTCGGCGTGGCGCGGCCTACTCGGCGCGGCGCGGCCTACTCGGCGACGGCAACCTCGATGCGGTCCTGCTTCCACTCCTGGGCCGCGGTCAGCGCGGCACGGGCCTGGTCGAGCAGTTCCTCCGTGCTGAAGGCGTGTGCCGGGTAGCAGGCCACGCCCGCCCACATGGTGTGGTTGCCGAAGCGGCTGACGAGGTTGCGTCGGATCCGCTCGATCGTCCACACCGCGCCGTTCTCCGGGGTGTCCTCGAGGATCACGGCGAAGGTCCCGTCATCGAGCCGGCAGGCGATGTCGGCCTCGCGCAGCGTCTCCCTGATCGCTTCGGCCACCCGGGGGGCGGGCGCCGGGGCGGGCTCGTCGTCCACCTGGCCCTCGGACACCTGCAGCAGTCCGACGGCCACGGGGCGCAGGTGGCGACGGGCCGAGGCCAGGCGTGACTGCAGGGCGACCCGGAAGTAGGCCTCCGAGAAGAGCTGCGATGCCGGATCGGTCAGTATGGCGGCGTCAGCCTGGTCGGCCCCGGGGTCGTCCGCCTCCGTCGCCTCCACGATGTCGGACTCGAGCTCGGCGATTCGCTGGTGGGCGGCGGCCAGTTCGCCACGGGTGGAGTCGAGCAGTTCGTCCCGTTCGGCCAGGATCTGCGCGGCCTCCGGGTCATCGCGGACGACATCCGTTCGGGCGCCGAGCAGCGCCACCAGCCCGGCCAGCAACGCGGCACCACCGGCCACCAGGCCGAGTGCGGGCAGGTCGGCCACGACCGCCGCCGCCCCGAAGGCCGCGCCGATCACGCCGATCACCAGTGCCATGACGCGTGTGTCCACCATTTCCTCCCCATCGGCGCCGTCGGCGGCCGACGTGAACCTTTCGGGCCGGACAGCCCCGCTCAACGTAGCGTCGGAGCGCTGCGCCCTCGCCGACCGAGGGTCAGCGCGGCGGTGATGAGCCGTTCGACCTCGTCGGCTCGGGTGGCCCAGCTCGTGACGAACCGACCCTCCACCAGCCCGCGGGCCAGCGGTTGGCTGTAGTAATGCGCCCCGGCAGCGGTCAGCGTGGCATCGGCCTCCGCGTCGAGGGCCAGGAACACCATGTTCGTCTCCACGGGGTGCACGGGGGGCAGGCCGGCGTCCGCCAGCCCCTCACCCAACCTCGCGGCCAGGGCGTTGGCGTGGTCGGCATGGCGCAGCCAGGCGCCGTCGTCGAGCCACCCCAGGAACTGCGCGGCCACGAACCGCTGCTTGGACACCAGGTGGCCGTTGCGCTTGCGGTGCCGGTCCAGGTCGGGCGCGAGCCCGGGGGTGAAGACCACGACGGCCTCGGCGGCCATGGCCCCGCCCTTGGTGGCGCCGAGCGAGAGGATGTCCACGCCGGCCCGCCACGTCAGGTCGGCCGGGCTGGCGCCGGTGGCGGCCACGGCGTTGGCGAAGCGGGCCCCGTCCATGTGGACGACCAGGCCGTGTGCTGCGGCCTCGGCGCCCAGGGCGACGATGTCCTCGACGTGGTAGCGGGTGCCGGCCTCGGTGGACTGGGTGAGCGTCAGGGCGGTGAAGGGCACGGTGTGCACGCCGTGGTCCACTCGTGTCGAGGCGGCCTCGATCGCCCCGGGGTCGATGCGCCCGTGGTCCCCGGGAAGGCGCACCAGGGTCAGGCCGTTGCCGATGGCGGTGGGCGCCGCGAGCTCGTCCACGGCCACGTGGGCGCGTTCGTGGCAGAGCACGCCGCCCCACGGCGGACAGGTGGCGGCCAGCGCCAGTGAGTTGGCGGCGGTGCCGGTGGCCACGGGGTACACGGCGACGTCATGCTCGAACACATCGGCCAGCACCGCGGTGAGTCGGGCCGAGCTGCGGTCGTCCCCGTAGGCGGCACCGTTGCGGACCGCCTCCTCGGCAACGGCGTCGAGCACCTCCGGACAGACGCCGGCGGTGTTGTCACTGGCGAACTCCACGGGGCCCGTCAGCCCCGCGCCGCGATGGCCAGGTCGGCGATCTCACCCATGATCCGGGTCAGTTCGAAGTCCTTGGGGGTGAAGACGGCGGCCACGCCGTCCTCCATGAGCTGGGGCCGGTCGTCCTCGGGGATGATGCCCCCGGCGACGACGGGTGCGGTGACGCCCGCGGCCCGCAGGAGCCGGACGACCTCGGGCACCAGCTCGAGGTGTGAGCCGGAGAGGATCGACAGCCCGACCACGTCCACGTCCTCGTCCCGTGCTGCCGCCACGATCTGTTCCGGCGTCAACCGGATGCCCTGGTAGATGACCTCCATGCCGGCATCCCGGGCGGCCACCGCCACCTGTTCGGCGCCGTTGGAGTGTCCGTCCAGTCCGGGCTTGGCCACCAGGAGGCGCGGTGGGCCACCGGGGAGCGCCCGGAGTCGTTCGGCGAGCGCCCGCAGCCCGTCGGATCCGCCGGCCACGCCGGAGGCGGCGGCCACGCCGGTGGGGGCCCGGTACTCGCCGAACACGTCCCGGAGCCGGTCGGACCACTCACCGGTCGTTCCTCCGACGCGGGCCAGTTCGATGGTGGCGGGCATCACGTTCTCGTCGCCGCGGGCCACCCGCTCGAGCTCCTCGAGCGCCCGGTCGACCGCGTCCTGGTCCCGGGCCGCGCGCCACTCACGGACGTCGGTGATCATCTCGTCCTGCACCGCCGGATCGACCTTGAGGATGCTGTCCTCGCCTTCGAGCGGCGAGGGAGCGGACTCCACGAAGGTGTTGACGCCGATCACGGCCAGGTCACCGGACTCGATGCGCCGCATGCGCTCGGTGTGGGACCGCACCAGGCGGCCCTTGAGTTCGTCGATGGCCTCGAACGCGCCACCCAGTTCCAGCACGTCGTCGAGCTCGGCCCGGGCCGCCCCCTCAAGGTCCGACGTCAGGCGCTCCATGACGTGGCTGCCCTCGAAGATGTCCGGGTAGTCCAGGAGATCGGTCTCGTCGGCCAGCACCTGCTGGATACGCAGTGACCACTGCTGGTCCCACGGCCGGGGCAGGCCCAGCGCCTCGTTCCAGGCCGGCAACTGCAGCGAGCGGGCGCGGGCGTCGCGGGACAGCGTCACGCCGAGCGCCTCGAGCACGATCCGCTGCACATTGTTCTCGGGCTGGGCCTCGGTGAGGCCGAGGGAGTTGACCTGGACGCCGTAGCGGAACCGTCGGGCCTTGGGGTCGGTGACGCCGTAGCGCTCGGCCGTCAGCTGGTCCCACATGCGTGTGAAGGCCCGCATCTTGGCCGTCTCCTCGACGAACCTGATGCCGGCGTTGACGAAGAAGCTGACCGATGCCACGACATCGGACATGCGGTCCTCGGGGACCTGGCCGGACTCCCGCACGGCGTCGAGCACGCCCACGGCGCAGGCCAGCGAGTAGGCGATCTCCTGGACCGGCGTGGCCCCTGCCTCCTGGAGGTGGTACGAGCACACGTTCATCGGGTTCCACTTCGGCACGTGGGTGTTGCAGAAGGCGAACATGTCGACGATCAGGCGGCGGCTGGGCCCGGGCGGGAAGATGTACGTGCCGCGGGACAGGTACTCCTTGACGATGTCGTTCTGGGTCGTGCCGCGCAGTGCGGAGCTGTCGACGCCCTGCTCGGCGGCGTTGGCCACGTACAGGCCCAGCATCCAGGCGGCCGTGGCGTTGATCGTCATCGACGTGTTCATCTCACCGGGCGGGATGCCGTCGAGCAGGGTGCGCATGTGGCCGAGGTGGGCGACCGGCACGCCGACCTTGCCCACCTCGCCCCGGGCCAGGGGGTGGTCGGGGTCGTATCCGGTCTGGGTGGGGAGGTCGAAGGCGATCGACAGGCCGGTCTGACCCTTGCTCAGGTTCGTCCGGTAGAGCTCGTTGGAGGCCGTTGCCGTCGAGTGGCCCGAGTAGGTCCGCATGAGCCACGGTCGGTCGCGCCGGGGGAGCACGGCACCTCCGGGGGGCAGGGCGCTGTCGGGGGAGCTCGCGGAGGCCATGGCACATTCTCGGCGCGGTGCCGAGCCGGTGTCATCTTCCGCGTCGGTGGTGGCGGGAGCCCGAGCGGCCGGTGCCCGAAAACCACGACGACCGAGCCAGTGGCTCGGTCGGGTGGGTCACAGCCGCGGGGCGGAGCGAGGGCCACAAGGCGCCAGCACCTGGAAAGCGCTGGTGGCGATGCGTTTGGAGGGAGATTGCGTGTCCCTCGCTCCATTGCCCCGGCTGTGTGTGCCGGTGGGGGCGATATCCACCGACGTGTCTAGTATCGGCACAGGTGGCCCCGGCTTGAACAGTTTTCCTGCGGATAATCCCGTTATTTTCTGAGAACTTTCACTGCTTGTCACCGAACCAGGGATCAGCGTGATGATGTGAACACTCTCCGTGGTATCGGGTGTCGCGGAGACGGACATGAGGTGAACGGGTGTCCCACGTGGTGACCGCCGCAGTCATGGTGCTGGCTGCCGACGACGGCCAGTTGTTCCTCGGCAGGAACTTCTTCCCCTGGATGATCCTCGCCTTCGGCGCGGCCATGGTCGTGGGCAACGTGCTCGCCCTTGTCCGACCGCCCGCCGATGGCCGACGGGCGCCCGTCGGGCGGGTGGCGGCGATGATCGCCCTCGGTCTGGTCGCTGCCGTGTGGGCCGTCGCCACGCTCGTCGGTGGCTGAGCACGGACCGGACCTGCCCGGTTGGTGCTGGCTAGGGTGCGCCGGTGACCGCGATGCGTCTCCGCACCGACAACCTGTCCGTGAGCTACGGCGGCCTCGTCGCGGTCTCGGACGTGTCGCTCGGGGTCGGTCCCGGCGAGCTCGTCGGGCTCATCGGTCCCAACGGTGCGGGCAAGACCACCACCATCGACGCCATGTCAGGGTTCACCCCGCACCGGGGGCGGGTGGAGCTCGACGGCGCCGACATCTCGACCCTGCCGGCGCACGTGCGGGCCCGGTCCGGTCTGGCCCGGACCTGGCAGTCGATCGAGTTGTTCGAGGACCTGACCGTCCGCCAGCACTGCTCGGTGGCGGCCCAGCGCACCGGTCCCGCCGACCTGGTGCTCGACCTGTTCCGCCCCCGGCGGGCGCGATCCGACACCGTGGTGGACGAGGCGCTGGACCTGCTCGGCCTGTCCGACGTGGCCGATGAGCTGCCGGGCGCTCTCCCCCACGGCCGTCAGAAGCTGCTGGGGGTGGCCCGGGCCCTGGCGGCCCGGCCCTCGGCCCTCCTGCTCGACGAGCCGGCGGCGGGTCTGGACTCGGGTGAGAGCATGAGCTTCGGCCGTCGCCTCCGGGAGTTGGTCGACGGCGGACTGGCCATCCTGCTGATCGACCACGACACGCAGATGGTGCTCGAGTTCTGCGACCGGATCTACGTCCTCGACTTCGGGGCCGTCATCGCCACCGGCACGCCGGCGGAGATCCGCGACGATCCCCGCGTGGTCGAGGCCTACCTCGGGGTCGGGTCGCACCGGCCACCGGCTCCACCGGCGCAAGAGGTGGGTGGGTGACCGCGGTCCTCGAACTGGACGGGCTGTCGGCGGGCTACGGCCAGGTCCCGGTCGTGCGTGGACTCGACCTGACGGTCGCTGCGGGGGAGGTGGTGGCACTCCTCGGTCCCAACGGCGCCGGGAAGACGACGACGCTGCTGACCGTGTCGGGACTGTTGGCGCCGATGGGCGGTGGGATCCGCTTCCTGGGCACGCCCGTCGCCGGCCGGAAGCCCTACCTCCTGGCCCGGGAAGGCATGGCCCACGTCCCGGACGACCGCGGCCTCTTCCCCGGGCTCACCGTTTCGGACCACCTGGACCTCGGTGGCGGTCGCCGCGGCCGCGACGCGGCGCGGGACAGGGTGCTGGGCTGGTTCCCGCAGCTCGAAGCGCTGCTGGGTCGGCGCGCCGGCCTGCTCTCGGGAGGCGAACAGCAGATGCTGGCACTGGCGCAGGCGCTGCTCCGCGAGCCCAGGCTCCTGATGGTGGACGAGATGAGCCTGGGTCTCGCACCGATCGTGGTGGAGTCGTTGCTGCCCGTCGTTCGTCGCATCGCCGCGGAATCCGGCTGCGGTGTCCTGCTGGTCGAGCAGCACGCCCCGATGGCGCTGCAGGTGGCGGACCGGGCGGTCGTGCTCAACCACGGTGACGTCGTGGCCACTGGTTCGTCGGACGAACTGCGCCGCGACTGGGACCGGTTGCTGGCCAGCTACCTGGGGTGAGACGGCGCGGCTACTTGCCGCCGGCCGCGCACTTCAGGGTCTGGGCCGTTGCCAGCTTGGTGATCTCCTCCTGGTTGCTCTCCAGGATCAACTTGTTGAACCCGGACTCGCCCACCTCGGCCACCATGCCGTCGACGATGCAGGTGGACACGTCCTCGGGGAGACCGCTCTTGGTCAGTTCGTCGATCAGCATCTGCTTCACGTCACCGAAGCCGCCGGAGCCCTTCTCCGCCGGGCATCGGGTCCCGGCAGGGGGCACGGTGAGCTTGATGAGGTAGTTGACCACGGCGTTCTCGATGCACGTCCCGCCCCGGAGGAAGGCGGTGTGCCCGTCTCCCTCATAGGTCAGGAGGACCCCGGACTTGAGTGTCGAGGCCATCTGTTGGGCCCACTCGTACGGCGTGGCCGGGTCGCCGACCGTGCCGACGACCAGGATCGGTGGGGCCCCGGCGGCGTCGGGAACCGGGACGGGGTTGGCAGCCCGGGGCCAGCCGTCGCAGCTGGTGAGGCCGGATCCGAGCAGGGGCCCGAAGGTGGGTGCGGCCTGGATGATCTGCGCCTCGGCGGCGTCGGCCTCGGCCTTGGTGGGACGGACCTTGGCGTCCGCGCAGTTCACCATGACCTGGGCATCGGTGGAGTTGTCGTACGAGCCGTTGGGCTTGCGGCCGGTCTGGCGGTCGACGAGCGCCAGCATGGTCTCGGCGCCACCGGTCCGGATGTCCTTGATGGCCTGTGCCGTGGGTCCCCACGTCGACGAGTCGTAGAGCGCGGTGGCCAGTCCGTACTCGAACAGGTCCGGTCCCAGCGTCCGGTTGCCGCTCTTGGCCTTCACCGTCACGGGGTTCGCCTCCAGGGACGATCTCGTGGATTCGATCGCGGCGGCGGCATCGGGGGCGAGGGGACAGGACGTGTCGGCGTTGCACGCGGCGACGAAGTTGCCGAGTGTCCGCTCGAACCCGGTGGCCTGCACCAGCGCTTCCTCGGTCGGGGTCGACGACGGGCTCACGGATCCGTCGAGCACCATGGCCCGGATGGTGTCGGGGTACGTGGTGGCGTAGGCCGCGCCGATGGCCGTGCCGTACGAGAAGCCCAGGTAGTTGAGCTTGTCGTCGCCGAGCGCGATCCGCATCTGTTCCAGATCGGCGGCGACGTCGGCGGTGCTCATGTGGGTGATGAGCTGAGGGTTGCGCTGCTCGCAGCCCTCGCGCAGGTCCTTCTGGTCAGCCTCCATGCGGGCGGTTTCCTGCGGCGTGTCCGGGCTGAGGTCGCCGGTGAGCTGTTCGTCCTTCTGGGCGTCGTCGAGGCAGCGGACGGGATCGCTCTCGCCCACGCCGCGGGGGTCGAACGACACCAGGTCGAATCGGCGTGTGAGTTCGTCCGGAAACTCGGTGGCCGCGTTGGCGAGGAACTCCAGGCCCGATCCGCCCGGACCGCCGGGGTTCATGACGAGGGACCCGATCCGTTGGGACGGGGGCCCCGTGGACTTCTTGCGGGCCAGCGCCAGCTCGACGGTTCCGCCGGCGGGCTTCGCGGGATCGAGGGGGACCTGGAGGCTGGCGCACTGCAGCCCCGCCAGTGATGTGAGCTCGCCCTTGCACCGCTTCCAGTCGAGCTGCTGGGTTCCGGAGGCGGGTGTGGAGTTCGGCGTACCGGAGGAGCGGGGGGCCGATTCCTTCTGCGCCACGGGATCCTCACCCCGCGAGCACGACATGGCCAGAACGGCGGACGCGGCGAGGAGGATCAGGAAGGGGGAGCGCTTCACGGAGTCCGAGGCTACCGACGGGCCCGGCGTACCCGACCCCGACCCCGGCGACGAGCGGAGCGCGCTCTCAGGACGTCGGGTTCGTCGTGTCAGAACTCGATGCGGCAACTCACGCCGGCGTCGAACACCTG
>Ga0315287_10007198_pt1 | contig 11134 bp, 7 predicted proteins | sample YL17G11_0_MG_FD_205037 | JGI IMG/M metagenome (GOLD analysis project Ga0315287, IMG submission 205037) | Sediment microbial communities from Yellowstone Lake, YNP, Wyoming, USA - YL17G11_0 | ecosystem: Environmental > Aquatic > Freshwater > Lake > Sediment | place: USA: Wyoming | collected...
ACGGCGAGCGTCTGGAACTACACTTCGGGCAAGTGGGTCGCTCTCGGCACGACTTCCGCCATCGCCACGGGTGCGGGAGTTTCAGCCCAAAACGATTATTTCGGCTTTTCGCTGAATGTCGCAAACGCATCGCAGGTAATCAACGGAGGCGTTATGAAATTCTGGCTGAATTCCACGGGGACGGGCGTTGTGTGGTGGAACGCTCTTTGGGCTTCCGTTTATTCCTTTGACGAAAAATATGTCCCGATATACGGAAGCGGAGAACTCCATATTTCAAGCGAGAGCGCAAGTCCTTTGATTGTTTCGACTCTTTGCGGTGACTCGACTTCGGATTGCGCCGTGTTCTACAATAATTTCACGAACTATCCTTACCCCGAAGGCAGTATCTACGATAATGTCACGGTTCTCGCACAGGAAACGGGGGATTTTGAATGGATTTATGAAACTCCTTCCGAAGTTGATTGCACGGCGTTCAACAGAATACTTTTCAGGAACAGCACAAACGCCTCTTGGACTGAACTCTCTTTTGCGGGCTTCAATCAAAAGACCACCACGCAAAAGAACTGCGCTCTACAAATTCCCCTGAACGCAACAAGGGGGCAAACCTACTACTATTATCTTGACTACGGGAATTATATGAAATATGGGACAAGAGAAAACATCAACCTCGTTAGGAAAATTAATTCAACCGCCTTTCTTTACTGCTCCCAATACTCGCACGATTGGTCGGTTCCGATACTCCACAATCACACCGTTCCAGTCAGTTCGGACGAACTGGATACGACAATTATCCTTTGCCATCAGATATTCGATGGCGCATATTGGTCGGAAACTTACTATGCGCAAGGGGAACTTATTGACACGGCAGGCAATTATCAGCAAGCCCTCATAGAAGGGAATTACTACCAAGAAAAACTGTTCAGGTCGGTCACTTCACTCCTTAAACTCACCTCCATCAACAACCTCACAAGTTTCAATACGAGCGTAACGGTTAATGCGAACCTCACGCAGGTTTTGACCGATATTGCCTCGACCAATAGAACAGTTCATTCGGCTATGAGCGTTAACTTCTCCCAAATCTCAACAGAACACAGCCAGATACTTTCCAATCTTTCAAGCGTCAATTTATCAATCCAGACAGTCAGCAATAAAATAGACCTTCTTTCTTCCGCCTTGAACTTTATGAACGCAACACTCCATTCCGCTTTTGTCGGTAACTTCACCCAAGCGTTCAACACTCTTTTCGACATCAAGACCGAGATTGAGATAGCGAACCAGAGCGTCCACACCGCCCTTGAAAACAATTTCACGAACACCAACGCAATCATAATCAGCACGAACAATACTCCTGTTGTTGACCTCACACCCATAATCAATGACATTCAGAGCACCAACGCCACTCTTCACGACAGCCTCAACAACCTCAACCTTTCCACAGTTTCCAATGATATATCCTCACTCAATTCGTCCCTTTCCATCCAAATCGCCCAAGTCGGAAACGAGGTCGCAGTCGCAAACGCCTCTCTCCACACGGCGATTGAGGCTAACTTCACCCAAACCAATGGGTTGATTGTCTCCACGAACAACACGCCGAACATAACGGTAGACCTGACCCCTGTTCTTTCAGCGATAGGTTCTACCAACGAGAGCCTTCACGGAGCGATTGCAATCAACGCAACCGAAACGAACAATCTAATCATTTCTGTCAATAATACGCCAGTCGCCAATCTCACACCCGTCCTTTCAGCGATTTCATCTGCCGAAGGCAACCTGAACCTTTCAATCCAGACAGTCCAAAGTGATGTGCAAAACAGTAATTCCACTTTGCACTCGGCTATTGTGAGCGTCAACAACACTCCAAACATAACGGTTGACTTCACACCTATTCTCTCCGCAATCAACGCAACTAACATCTCTCTCACAAATGAAATAGTGAGCGGAAACGCAGGCACAGTCCAAGCAGTTGCGTATGTCTACGAACTGATAAATTCCACGAACAGCACCATCCACAGCACCTTGACTTCAATGCAGAGTGACCTATCCAACCTGCAAACCCAAATGTCTCAAACCAACCAATCCATCCACAACGCAATCTATGACAACTTCACGAACACGAACAATCTAATTAGCGGGGTCAATTCAGGCATTTTGGGCTATCTCGGAAGCAACTTCACGCTCGTCAACGCCAACTTGCAACTCGTGAATACCTCGCTTTCAAACGAAATCCAGACCTCGAAGAGCGAGATACTTTCCGCTCTTGCCGTCAATTCAAGTGCAATACTTGGAGACCTTTCAGTTCTTTCAGGAGATGTCCTTGCGGTGAACAATACGCTTTACACGCTCGTCCTTCCAGATTTGGCAGGGATACGAGGCGACATCTCTTCCGCTAATGTGACAATCCACTCGGCTCTCGCCAACAATTTCTCCATTGTCCTTCTCGACATTGCTTCAACTAACGGGACTTTGCACTATGCGATTGCCAGCGAGTTCGCAAATACCAACGGACTCATCACCGCTCTTGATGGAGCATTATTCAACAATTTCTCCACAATAAACGGCTTGATTAAAAATACTAACGACACACTCCACTCGGCACTTGCAAGCAACGGGACAGCAATTCTTTCCCTTTCTTATTCCATACAGTCCGATATTCAGAACGCCAATTCAACGCTCCTGAACGCCCTGAACTCTGGCTTTTACGAAACGCAGAGCCAAATACAGAACACGAACTCAACCCTTACGACTTTGATAAATGGTATCGCTTTCTACTTTGACGGCCTCTTCGGATTGCACGATACGAATATGGCGAACAATTTCACACAGACGAACAACCTCATACTCGCAGTAAACGGGACAGTCGGAACCTGCCCGACAGCGAACACGATTTCCAACACAGTCTGGTCTGCTCCAAGCAGGACTCTGACCGAATGGAGCACAGTAATTCCTGCAATCTGGGGAAGTGAAGAGAATAATTGCAAGGTAAAGACTGTTGTTCCAGTCCAGACAGTCGGAAATACGGAGAACGAGCCTGCGGGATACAAAGTCGGCAACACCGAGAGCGGGTCTGACTGCGGTATCGGTTGCAGAGTTTCGGGCTTCGTGAACAGCATATTTGGGGGTTGAAATCCTTGAAAAATCAAGGATTTGAGGGAAAATATATAAAGGAATGAGGTAAAAAAGAGATATGTCAAAGAAAATAGTGGCGATAATGCTGATGGCAGTTTTGGTTTTGGGTATGGGTTTCTCCACCTTTGAGGGCGGAGAACTGAATGTCACCGTGAACGGAAAGACAAATCTCTCGCTCGTTGGCGAAGGTGCTTTCGGCTTCGATACGACATACTTCGATAACAATATTATTTTGCAGGTGAGCAATGCAGGAACCGTATACGGCGTAATATCGAGCGACAACAAAGACGGAAGCGGGACTGCGACTGATTTGACCCCACCCACTTTCAAATTCAACGACACGCTTCTTATGGATAACGCAACGAGATGGAGCAACTTCGGTTTCGATTGTGACGCTGTTGGAAATTATTGTCCAGCGAATTATTCCGAAATTACTGACTTTGTTTTAGACCCAGATGTAGGAGGAAACGCCCTGAACATTATGGGAAACCTTGCCCTTCAAAATCTATCTGGCTCTCTCGGTGGCAAAGCGATTAACATTTGGTATACTGTGAATTGGAGACAAGCGACCAACTTCACTTTCAATGAGAGCATAAGTTCTTCCTTTGACCTGCCTCTTTTTGCCCCTTTAAAATTCTACAAGAACACGGCACAAGGGCTCGGAGCGGTTGTCATTGACTTCTTGCCTGACACTCCCGCATATATCTTATCGAACCAATCCTACGCTTTCCAAAGAATAAGGTTCAACAGAGATAGCGATGGAGTCCAAGTAGCACGAGTCTATGGCGGTAACGGAACCTACAAGGCGTTGATTTTGGATAATTCAACTGCCCCGATACTCTATTTCAATTATCCGCTTTCGTCCGTCAATAACGCTTCGGAAGCATACACGGTTTCCTCCGTTCTTCAATACTCGATGGACACTCCCTATCCTGTTGCGGGCAACTTACCTCTCGGCTATTGGACTACGACAGGACTCAATCAACGGGGAGCCACAAATGGGGACACGGGCTACGCTCCGAATGACCCTTTCACGACAGCCGAGTATGTCGAAACGACTTGCGACTTGCAGAATTACTATCCGCTAACTAACGGAAGTTGCGTCCTTTACGGAACCTACACCGCACCAGTAACGACCACGACCTATGCTCCGACTTATGTGACTGGCGACCTTGTTGCTATGACTTTTGATGGTCTTGGAACGCTTGGAACTACGCTGGTCGCTTGTGCGGGGCTTATCGCACTCGGCGGAGCCTATATGTATTTTTCAGGAAAACCTATGTTGAAGGGGAAGAAATAAAATGCCATATATTCCGACATACGGGGGGGCAGACATAGCCCCGATTGCAACAGACGCAGTTGGAAAAGGTCTGGTCGCAGTCGGAACGCTTGCACCAATCATAGCGGGAGTGGCGACCTATCGGTATCTGAAAACTCCGAAGAAGAAAAGAAAGAGCCTAACTCCGAAGTGGTTGAAGAAATGAAATGGATGGAAAAGCAGTAAAAAGCATACTCTTCATAACTGCTTTACTGCTTGTCCTTACCGTGCCCGCCTTCACAATTGACAATACCGCTCCAACGATACACTTACCTGTTTATGATAATATCACTTTTAAAGTCAACACTTCTTCGTTGACTTTGAACATCTCGTGCGTTGATACGGAGTCAGGGTGTTCATCTCCGATATTCATTTCAATCGGCAGTCTATCGAACCAAACTCTTGATTTTTCAGACGGCTGGGCAAATGGAACTGTTAGTTTGAATGGACTTTTAGATGGAACATATTCAATCTCAATTTTTGCAAATGATACTGTTGGCAATTCAGCCACGAACAATTCGTATGTCGTCACTATGGACTCGACTCTTCCAAGCAACATACAATGGGTTTCTCCTACCCCTACCACCAACAATGGGTATTATCATTTTTCTGATTTAATCCTAAATGCGACTTTCACCGAGTCAAACCCCACATACTGCGGGTTTATCGTAGAACCTTATTACTTGCTTAACGATACCCTCGCTCCCCAAATAATCTCCAACACAGTTCCGCAAGCGAATAACTATTGCTACTTGAACTATTCAGTCAGCGTCCTTCCACAAGACACTTCAATTTATGCTTTTTATGTTTCAATAACAGATAAGGCAGGAAATGTCAAAAATAATATTGGATTTGGAAAACAAATAATAAATGATTGGCACGCACCAAGTCCTTTCTTAAACAGTCCAACAGAGGGATTTTTGGCTACTCATTCAATAGAGTTCCAAATCGGGGCGTTCCCACCTGCGTTTGGGGGTGATAATTCCACGGATTGTGTCTCAATCTGGACTAATATTTCGGGAACTTGGGCGATTACAAACTCATCCTGTAAACCGACAAGCAATTCTGGATATTTCAATTGGACGGTAAACATAAGTTCAATTCCAGAAGGAACTTTTCTTTGGGGGGTCTCCACCAACGACACAGCAGGCAACACCAATACCTCTTTTCTTGAAAATAGAACCTTCACAATTTTAACAACATCCCCGATATTCAATTCATTCTCAATGACGGATGATGATTTGGGACTATCAGGTTGGCAAGTCAATCCCGTAGAAAGTGCGAACAAAACAATCTCGTTAACAGTCAATTTCTCTGACGGTGACGGGGCTTCTGACATCTCTTCAATCTCTTTCAATGTCACCTACAACAACAAGGAAATATTCATCATCACGAACAGCACACCAGTTCAAGTGGATACCTATATCGCTTCCGCAACGGTTTCCTTCCCTTTGACTTATTATTCTACCCCAGCAAATTATGACATTTTTATCGTAGCAAATGACACAGGCTCCGCCACAGGAAATTCAACCCACTCGTTTGAATACACCTCTCTGTCTGCGTTTGTAGTCCCGACAGGAGACATCTCTTACGGAGCACTCTATGTCGGGCAGAACTCTTCCGTAGAAAACCTGACAGTCCGAAACACAGGCAACCTCGCATTTTATCCTTCCTTTTCAGGAACCAATCTTTCCTCTGGAACGAACTCGCTTCCTTCAACGACAATCTGGTATGGGGCAACCACGAGCCAGACATATCAACTATCAAACTCCGCAGTAAATTACACCCAAGTAGTCTCGGTCTTCAACGAAACCGCAGGCTCAAATGAACTCGGTCTCGGTTGGAAATGGGCTGTGCCTGTTGGCACTCCTGCGGGAACCTACACGGGAACGATAACCGTTCAGGCGTAGAATGTCCTTGAAAAATCAAGGATTTGGGGATAAACATATAAAGGAATGAGGTAAAAAAGAGATATGTCACAGGAAAAGTGGGCAGTTTTGAGTTTGGTTGTAGCCCTTCTGCTATGTGTCGGAACGGGGTTCGCAGACACAAATCAGAGCGGTAATGTATCTAATTCAGCACCGAATACTCCTTCTGTTTTCACACCGACCTCTACGCAGAACGCTCTTCCGACTTTGAGTTGGACGAGGGGAACAGACGACAACTCTGACGGAGTTAGAACTTGGTGGAATATCACTTTGAGCGACAACACCACGCTTGTCGAAGATGGAACGACTGTTTATGGAACGCAAGGAACGAGCGACACTCTTTCGGTCACAGTCCCGCTCACAAGCCTAAACAATCCTTACACCGTCAATATGTGGAGCGAAGACAACTCAACCTCTGGATATTTGAACTCATCCGTGCTAACTGGAACTTTGACAATTACCCCCCCTAACGCTCCGACATCTCCCGTTCCTTCCAATAATTCAGATGTTCATCAGAGCATAGTCAGCATTTCTTGGACTAACGGAACGACCACAAATCCCACAGCAATCTTGCGACACGATTATCAATGGTGCAATACAGACGCAACCTGTGCGTCCCCAAGCACGACTGTAAATGCAACGGCTCCACAAACGCAAACTGGACTTGTCCAAGAAACAACTTATTATTGGCGGGTCAGGGCGTGCGACTATGATACGAACACTTGTTCTGCTTATACAGGAGCCTCTTTCACATTTACTGTGACAAACACGGCTCCCTCCCTCCCAAGCACCTTCACACCAACGATTACGCACAACCCATCTCAAACATTATCTTTTACGAGAGGAACTGACGCAGACGCAGACCAAGTTAGGACTTGGTATAATTTAACCAAATATGTCGCAGGAAGCGTTGTGGTTGAAGCGAGTCAGTTCACGAAGGACGGTTCTGTTTATGTCAGCAATGTTCTCGGAAACACTTGGCAGACTTTCAACACTTCTCAACCTATTGCTCTGACAAAAGTGATGTTCGACTTGAAAACCGTAGGAGGAACGCCCGCAGAGGCGACAGTTTATGTCTATGACACGGCGGATAATTCTCTCATTGCAACATCTAATACAGTTATTTTAACTAATCCCAACCAAGCAGAAATCAACTTTACCTTTGTAGGGGAACACCTGTCTGCAAACGGAACTTATGGTAAATACAAAGCCGTCCTTGTTGCGAATATGTCTTCGCAAGTAATTGTGAATAGATTTACAGGAAACCCCTACATCGGGGGAATAAATGACGCAGGAATTGACTACACTTTTGCAATTTACGGGAACCAACTAACACTAACAACTGTTGAAGCGAACACAGTAGGCTCTTATGGAACGCAAGGAACTGGCGACACAGTTAGTCTAACCTCGCTACCTTATGGAAACTACACCGTCAATATGTGGAGCGAAGACGAGTTCTCTGGGGGTAACAAAAACAGTTCAGTCAGGACAGGAATTTTGGCGATTGCGAATACCCAACCAACTTCTCCGAGCCTAAACGCAATTGGGACTGTTTGGTTTGACCCGACAGGAAACTCCGTCACAATGACTTGGACTAACGGAACTGACAGCGATACTTCTCCGACAGACACGCTCACACACTATTGGCAAATCGCTTCCGATAGCGGATACACCACAATCCTTGATGAAGGATACAAAGTCTCTTCCGCAACCTATTCCGCTTCGAGCACATACAACACAAACACCACTTTCTATTGGAGAGTCCTTACTAACGACAACACAGGGACAGCCAATGAAAACTCCACTTGGGATACGGACTCTTTTGTAGTAAGAGAACACAGACCAACGGTTCTTGCGACTTTCTCAATGACGGATGATGATTTGGGACTATCAGGTTGGCAAGTCAATCCAGTTGAAGCGACTACGAAGACCGTTCAGATGAACATAACTGTCGGTTCGCCCGCAGGGTTCGCAGACCTCGCCAATGCGACTTTCTCAATCTTAAACGGGGCAACACCTTTTAGAATAGTTTCAGACCTTGTTCTTGATAGCGTGGACGCAACGACAGGAAAGGCCATCGTGACCTTCACAATGGGCTACAACGAGACTCCAACCACCTATGATGTAACCGTGACCGCAAAGAACATAAACGGAACTGCGGAAGTAACACCTAATACGGACTCATACACATACACTTCCTTGACCGCTTACACCGTCCCGACAGGAGACATTTCCTACGGCGTTCTGACCGCAGGTAGCAACTCTTCCGTTCAGACAATGACTTTGCGAAACACGGGGAATGTCGCCTTCCAGCCGAGAATTTCAGGAACAGACTTGACCTCTGGCGGGAATGTTCTACCTTCAACAACTGTTTGGTATGGCACAGTTCCTTCGCAAACAATACAACTGACCACCTCTCCGCAGACCTATTCAGAGACAAACAATGTTTATGACGGCTCTGGCGGTAGCAACGAACTCGGACTTGGATGGAAGTGGGCTGTTCCGATTGGAACTCCGATAGGAACATACACAGGCACAATAACACTCGCAACGGCGTAAATGCGAGTGCCTATTTAAATTGGGGCTGAATTGAGGTAGTGTGACCCCAAAGCCCGATACTTATTTAAGCAAGTTACCACCTATTAGTAGTATGGGAAAGAAAGAAGTCGTGTGCTCGTTGTTTGTTGTCTTCTCTCTTCTCGCAGTCGGCTTCTCCATTGGATTTGCTCCATCCTCAAAGCAAGTTCAGGTGTCGGGCAATACTGGACTTGATTATTTTACCTTCTCAAATCCAGAAGGTGTTGCGTATACTTGTTCAATGAGTGTCAATGATAGCCGAGTTTCAGTCGTCTATTCTCCGAGCAATCCGTTCACGACATCAGCCATCTCCAAACAAATAATTGCCACTTACACAGTTCCGACAGGGTTTGTTCCTTCCACTATGAAAATGACTCTGGTTTGTTCAAAAGGCTCTGGGGGCACGCAGAGCATTATCAATCAATTCTCTCGGACTTTGAGTTTTGTCCCTTCACCAATAACGACCACTACAATAAGACCTGTGACTACGACCTCAATTAAACCCGTAACGACCACTACTGTTGCAGTAACTCCTATTGTTTCAACAACGGTAAAACCCTCAACCACCACTACCTCAATCAAGCCCAAACTAACGACCACTACAATCAAGCCATTTATGACCACGACCTTGCGACAATTCCCGCAAATTCTCCCCCCAGACCTGATACGCCCGACCACAACCACAAAGACCGCACCGATAGCGAACAAAACCTCAATCCCAACGGGGAAGTTCTCTCAAATCGTCCTTGACCCAAAGGCAATGGGTGTCGGCTTGCTCTTGCTTATCGCAATAATCTTCGGATTTGCCTCATTTTCAAGGTTTTGAGGCGTAGGTTTAAAAACAGAGTGAGCGAAATATGACTATGTTCCTTGAAAAATCAAGGATTTGGCTGACGGCTATCCTTTGTTTTGCTCTCGTTTTAGGAACAGCCTTCGCCCTCAATCAGAACGGAATTGTCGGACAAGCCTCTTACAACTCGTCCTTTCAATCCCAAGACCTTCCCATAATTATAATTGACGGTCTTGGACAAATGGCGATTGTGGCACTTCCTTTCGCTCCCTTAATCGCCATTGTTTTGTTATTTATGCTGATTTGAGGCGAGTGCCTATTTAAATTCAAATCAGTAAGCAACTGTATGAAGTGGCTTCTGCCTGCTTTATTCGTCTTTATCCTACTTGCCCCAGCCTTTTCCGCTTCAACAAGCCCTTCATCCTTCTCCCTTGACGCAAGCCCAATGGGAGAGGTTCAGGGAAAGTTCCTTCTTTTGACATCTTCCGAAGAAGACTGCTCTTTCGCTTCCTCTCCCGCTCAACTCATCACTATATCCGAACCCGCACAAGGAGCGAAGGAAATGGCTTTCTCTTTTTTCGTCCCAGCAAACTCCATATATCCTTATTACAACGAACTGAAATTCAATTGCAAAGTCGGAGACCGAACCTCCCTCTTGTTAATCCCTGTCAATGTGATGAAGCAAGGCAACCCCCAGATGATTTTTGACACTTCTGCAATCCAGACTTTCTTCACCGCCTATTCAGAACCGCTTCCATATCTTTACGCTCCCGAAGAGAAACAATATATTGATTACCCTTACTTCTACGGGATTGGAACAGGTTTCGGTCTTGACTGGATAATCTGCGGGGTCGTGGCAGTCTTCGTTTTCTGGGCGTTTTGGCAGGTGTTGAACACATAATGGCAGAAAATTCCTTGAAAAATCAAAGATTTGAGGCAACCTTTAAAAACAAAGGCGGGAAAAGGGGAAGCAGTATGCGAAAATCACTTGCGATAGTTCTTTTCCTCGCCTTGCTCATTATTCCTTGTTTTGCAGGAGTCGTGAATTACTCCGCTCCGAGCGAAAAGGAAATCGGACAGGTCTATATCTTCACGGCAAATGTCCAAGACGGCGGAGGAAGTCCCGTCAACAATTCCCCTTGCCAAGTCTATGTCTCCGCTCCCAACGGGGAAATCGTGAATTATTTCAAACCAGACACGGACACAAAAACGCTCTACACGGACGGTGCAGGCAACCTTGTCTATGGTTTCAAAATCGTTTCTTCAATTTATCAGGTTGACAATATCTACAATGTCACAATCCTTTGTCCAAGCGGGAGCGTTATGCAACCTTTTATGACAATCTCTCCCCCGACACCCAACTGGTTCTTCAACTTCTTGTTCTTCTTGAAAGAC
>Ga0315287_10007199_pt1 | contig 11134 bp, 7 predicted proteins | sample YL17G11_0_MG_FD_205037 | JGI IMG/M metagenome (GOLD analysis project Ga0315287, IMG submission 205037) | Sediment microbial communities from Yellowstone Lake, YNP, Wyoming, USA - YL17G11_0 | ecosystem: Environmental > Aquatic > Freshwater > Lake > Sediment | place: USA: Wyoming | collected...
CCATAACCATTCTTCAGGAAGTTCCTGTGTGGCTAGAAGAGACTTTTCCAAATTGGGAATATGTTGACGCAGAACATCAACTATACGAACCCATAGAAAAATATCCTCATGCATTCAAAGGGTTTATTGACGGTATTATCAAAATAAAAGGTAAACGTGGCGAACCAATTTACTGGCTTTTGGATTGGAAATCGACCGCTTGGGGGTGGAGAGCTGATAAAAAATCAGATCCAATTGTTCATCAACAGTTGATTCTTTATAAGAATTTTTGGTCTACAAAAGCAAAAATAGACCCAAAATCAATTAGATGTGGATTTGTTCTTCTTAAAAGAACCGCAAAACCCGGGGCTCACTGTGAACTTATAAAAGTTTCTGTAGGTGATGTAACAACTGAACGTTCACTAAAAGTATTGAACAGTATGGTAAGTTCAATCAAAAAAGGTATTAAGCTAAAAAATCGTAGTTCGTGCCTGTACTGTGAATATAAAAATACTGTTCATTGTACTTTAAGTAGATTACACATCTTGTAGTTGTATTATGATAAGTTAAGAAAAACATGGCAAGTGAAAAGAAAAAAACAATTTTGATGATGTGTGACCATCCGCTTTCCACGTCGGGAGTTGGAACTCAGGCGCGATGGTTGATCAACGGGTTGTTGGCAACTGGGAAATATCGCTTTCGTGTTTTTGGTGGTGCTGTTAAACACGATGATTATTCTGAAGTAATGGTTGGTGATAATCCCGATTTCGTTATCAAACCAACGAATGGTTTCGGTGACAAACAACTGTTGCGAAAAGCGCTAGTTCAACTAAAGCCAGACGCAATTCTTCTATTCACTGATCCAAGATTTTTTCTTTGGGCATGGGAAATGGAAGACGAGATTCATCAGGTTTGTCCAATTGCATATAACCACTTGTGGGACAATCCACCATGGCCAGAATTTAATCGTGTTCTTTACGAATCAACTGATCTTGTCAACTGTATCAATTATCCTACGTATGACATGGTACATAAGCGTTTTCCAGAAAAAACAAATTACATACCTCATGCAGTTCCAAAAGAATTGTTCAAGCCTCTTCCCGCAGCCGACGTTAAAGCTTTCAAAACTAGCATTCTTGGAGCTGAAAGACAAGATCACTTTATTGCAATGTTCGTTAGTAGAAACGCTAGGCGTAAAATGCCTAGCGATATTCTTATTTCGTGGCGAATGTTCATGGAAAATCTTAAGTCTAAACATGGACATTCAAAAGCAACGCTTGTTATGCATGCTGATCCACTTGATCATGAAGGTGCAAATCTTCATCATGTTATTGACGTCCTTCAAATAAAGGAAAGCGTTGTTTTTTCGAAAGACCGCGTTGGTTTTCAGGAAATGGTCGGCCTTTTGAACGTTGCTGACACTGTTGTAAATCGCAGTGTTAACGAAGGGTTTGGTCTTGCAACGCTGGAAGCAATGATGTGTGGAAAACCAATCATTGCAATAAAGACCGGTGGTCTGACAAGACAGGTTGAAGATCACGTAACCGGTGAACAATACGGAATTGCACTTGAACCTGAAGTTAAATCACTTGTTGGTAATCAGATGGTTCCATATATTTTTGAAGATTTTATTTCACATGAAACACTTTCAAATGCATTCATGAAAATGTATGAAATGGGACCAGAAGCAAGAGCAGAACTTGGAAAAAAAGCAATGGCTCATGCACATAAAGATTATGACATGCAAACAGTTATTAGCGAGTGGGATAGAACTTTGACAGAATGTATTAACACATGGAAAGACAAACATGAACGTTGGTCATGTACTGAGATTTTATCAATGAAAACCGTTATTCTAAGAGGTCCTGTTCTAACGCAGTCTGGTTATGGTGTTCACTTTCGACAGGTTGCAAAGTGGTTGCTATCTCGCCCAGATTTGGACGTAAAATTTCATGCACTACCTTGGGGTGATACACCGTGGTTGCTAAATGAATCTTTGCACGACGGTCTGGTTGGAAAGATCATTAACCGAATTGTTGATGAAAAAGAAAGAGGAGACGTTAGTTTCCAATTGCAACTCCCCAATGAATGGGATCCCAAAATTGCAAAATACAATATTGGAATGACAGCTGGAGTTGAAACTGATAGATGTCACCCAGATTGGATAAAAGCATGTAACTCAATGAACAGAGTTATTGTTCCTTCGAAACACGTTGTTTCTTGTTTTGAAAACACTGGGAAGGTCACAGTTCCTATCGACATAGTGCCAGAGGCGTTTATCGATACAATTTCTAAGCGAACAGAAGATCTTCCAATTCTGCCTCAGCTTTCTACAAACTTTAATTTTTTGATGTTTGGTCAACTGACGGGTAATAATCCTCACAATGATAGAAAGAATACGTTTTTTACGCTTAAATGGTTGTGTGAAACATTTAAGGACGATAAAGACGTTGGGATTGTAATCAAAACAAACATGGGTCGACATACAAAGATCGATCGTAATGTTGTTAAGGGTCTTTTGAACGGTGTTCTAGCAGAATGTCGTAAGGGTCCTTATCCGAAAATTCATTTTCTTCATGGTGATATGAACGATAATGAAGTTGCATCACTTTATCGCCACCCACAGATCAAGGCACTTGTTGCACTTACAAGAGGTGAAGGCTTCGGTTTGCCAATTCTTGAAGCCGCTGCATCAGCACTTCCAGTAATAGCAACTGGTTGGTCTGGTCATACTGATTTTCTTAAATTGGGAAAATATGTAAGTGTTTATTACCAACTCGGTGAAGTTCATCCTTCAAGACTTGATGGGAACATTTTTGTCAAGGGTGCTCGATGGGCTAATCCTGCAGAAGACGATGCAAAGAAAAGAATTGCAAAATTTCGTGCTCAGCCAACTGTTCCAAAAGAATGGGCAGTTGATCTTTCCGAAAAAATTCAGAAACTGTATAATTTCGAAACAATCGCAAAAACATATGACGAATTGTTGAAAGACGTTTTGTAATATGTTGTGGTTTTTCATAATTGCTCTGATTATAACTGTTCTAATACTTTCCGGACTATTGTTCTGGAGCGTTAGTTTGAACCTTAAATATTCTGAAAAAATTGAAGAAATAAAGGATGTTGTAGATGAATCTCTTGATGTACTAAATCTACATTATCAACGGGCGGCTCGTCGTGCTAAACTTGAAGTTATGTCTGATGAACCAGTTGTTAGAGAACTAGTTTCAGATCTACAAAGTGCACGTAATGTCATATTGCTTGTTGCAAATCTAATTGTCGGTCCATTTAAAGACGACGAAAATGACGATGAAAGCGATGAATAATATGGCAACTGCTAAAGCAAAAAAGACTAGTTCAAAAATTACAGAACCCGTTGTAGAAAAAAAGAAAAAGCGTCGCAGGCGTGTTTCAAAGCCAAAAGTTGTTGTACCAGAAATTGAACTAACTCCTGAAGAAGCAGCACTTGCCGAAGCTGCAAAAATTCTAGCTGATGAAGATGCTGCAAAAAAGAAAGCAGCTAGAATGTATTTTAACGCAAATACACAAGCAGCGATCTGTGCATATCAAACATGTGTTGACAGAAAAGAACATAATCGTCTTTATGAAAAAGAGATTATGCCTGCGTTTGAAAAGCTTTCAGAAAACTTGATTAACATTCATAAGTTCACTAGTCTTCATGACACATATGATGATCTGAAAAATGATTGTGTTAATTTCTTGTTCGAAACAATTCACAAATTTGACGGTGCTCGAGGCACTAATGCATTTTCATATTTCAACGTTGTTGCCAAAAATTGGTTGATTATACGAACAAAGCAAAAGGCCCAGCGTGTAAAAAGAACAGTTTCCCTTGATGACCCAGATGCGCTTAATGCGCTAGAAACACAGATGGTTGATGAACATTGTATCGTTCAATCTGCAGAAGTATTGATGGAGAATGATTCGCTGGCTGGCGGTATACTTAAATTGCTTTACGAAATTAGATCTAAAGCAAAAACTGAAAATGAGCTTTCGTGTATTAATTCAATCATTACAATTTTTGAAAATGTTGAAGACATTGACCTTCTAAACAAAAGCGCAATCTTGTTGTATATGCGTGAATTGTCTGGTCTAAGTCCAAAACAATTGACAACTGCTATGCAAGTTATCAAAAAGCATTATAAGAAATTGAAGACCGAACCAAAGTTCAAACTTTTCTGAAGGACGAATATGACAGACATTGGTGAAACAACAGAAATTATAGAAATAAAAGATCGTGATGTTCTTGAGCGAATCAAAGATTTTAGTAGTCTTCTAACACAAATAGACTCTCTAAGCGACAAAAAAAGAAAATTGTGGCTTGAAATTTATGAAAATGCTATCTCTGATAGACAAAATTCGTATGCGATGTTTAGCCAACTAGTAAAAATTGTCCAGGGAAAAAGCAGTGAACATGCTATTCATGGAAAAACTATTGCTACGTACATCGAAAGAATGAGTAAAGCAAACGAACAACTAATAAAACTTGCTGAACTGATCGCAAAGGCCGAAAAAGCCGATGAAGACATCAATCCTGATGACATGTATGATCGCATGGTAAAAGGTTCATAAATAATCGTTTTTCATAGATAAGATATATGACTGATTTTTCTGGACGTATCGCCGAAGGTTGGGGCGAGCGAGCGCTCGACATACACATGAGGAAACTTGGTGTTAGTGGAGATAAACCATATCTGCCAATGTTTTATCGTTACGTTGTAATCGATACGATTTTTGATCCGTCAATTATTGATAAAGACAAAATAGACACATGGAAACATATTGTCGGAGTTTCGAATATGGATGAAGCTGCCGTGCTTCCAAGAAACACGATTATTGGCAAACGTATCATTGATGGCTCATCGACCTCGGCCGAAGCTCCAATGTTTCTACTTCCGTTCTTTCCATCACACCTATCATTTCCATGTAAGCCGGGTGAACATGTTTGGGTAATGTTCGAAGCTCCTGGTGTTGTTGAAAGAACTGTTGGCTATTGGTTTTGCAAAATAACAGAACTAGGTTATATCGACGATGTTAATCATCAACACGCGCCGCGGCGCTTTGATCCGTCATTTACTCCAAAAATAAAGGATCTTTTTAACGGAACGGGGGCACCAATATATGAATATCGAAATGGTCAACCTCGCGAGCTCGACAATGAAAGATATACTGTCGCAGAAACTGCTCTAATTGGTGGAGGCGACGAAGAGGCCTACGAAAAATTGATATCTAATTCAGATGGTAGCCAAATTCATAAATATGAAAAGATTCCTAGATACCGCAAGAGGCCCGGAGATATGGCCTTTGAGGGAAGCAATAACACCCTTATAGTTCTAGGTACAGACAGAGCCGGAGCAGCCGCCGATCTAAAGAAAAAAATTGATCCCGTAAGAGGGGCGATTCCGTCAAAGTTTGAAAAAGACATGGATGGCGAAGCTGGGTCTATTGATCTTGTTGCCGGTCGTGGACAAACAGAAGAAACTGGTGGGAAAGAAGTAAAGTCAAAAAGAATTGCTGACAAGTCTGATTTTAACACAGAACTTGGTAAAACGACAGCAGAACTCGTAGAAAAAGAAGGCGACCCCGATCTTAAAGCGGATAGATCTAGGGTTCTTATTGTTCAACGCACAATGGTCGATAAGAATCTTGGTATTGATAGCTTTAACACTGACAATTTTGGCGACGGCATTGGTGATCCTGATTCAGCTGTTGCAGATCCATCAAAAGGTTGCGGTGCTATTGTTATTAAATCAGATAAAGTTCGAATTATTGCTAGAATGGATGTAGAAATTCTTGTCTCTGGATTTGAATCTGATACAAAAGGCGCTGTAAAAAGTCTAGAAGACCCAGAAAAATATGCAGCAATTGTTCTTCGAAGTAATGGTGACATTATTATTCGACCGTCAAAAGACGGCTATGTAAAGCTTGGTGGTGACGATGCAAGTCTGGCAGTTCTATGCCAAGACAATGCTGTGACTGATCAAGGAAAAGTTACTGCTATTCCTATAATTGATTCAATGGGTGGTCAACAAGGTACCGGTACGTCTGGTCAAGGTCAATATTCAACAAAGGTCTTGATGAAGTTATGCCAACAACGAATAAAGATCCGGACAAAAGTACTCGTTCACAACACATTGCCGGAATATTGGGCGAAGATTCAATTACTGGTGAAACTGTTCTAACCGACAGTGCCATGAAAAGATTTAACGGTGAAGTCACGAAGTTGATGACTTTGGGACTACCAGAAATTAATGCAGATAAACTTTTGTGTTTCAAAGTGCCTCCTGTAAAATTTGCAAATCTTATCGATCTAAACGATAAAGACAAATATCCTGATTATCATAAATTTATTCTTGGTACGTTTCTAGAGATTGCAAAAGCGCTTGACTTTAAGTCAGACTTTAAATTTCTACCAATTCTTTTTGATCCAATCGCATTTGGTCTTGCAATAGGAATACCAGATCTCAATATCAAATTCCCGCCGCAGCCACCAGATCTACCTAATCTAATTCTTGATATACCAGATCTCGCGATTAAAATTCCTAAATTGGGATTCGATCTTAAGGCACCAATCCCACCTGATCTGGGGTTTAAGATGCCGAAATTGCCAGAACTCCCAACTCTTGCATTTTCTTTGAAGATATGGTTTGATTTGATTCTTAAACTACCAGAACTTCTTCTAGAACTAGTTGTAAAAATTCCAACACTAATTTTGAATTTTCCCAAATTTCCACTGTGTGATATTTTCGGAAAATTGCTACCTCCAAATGCAACAGCAGAACCACTGCCTGGAACTTTGTTGGCCGGTGCAGTTGTGTTGATTAAGTCAGTTGCAGAATGTTCAGTTTTGGGTGCAATTGGTGGTACACTAGGAGCTTCGCCAGATGGTGCTGTTGGAACGCTAGCAAAATCATATGGATATACCCCTGCAACAGGTGCTGCGCCTCCACCAGATAAATATGTAGGCAAAACGTTGCTAGCAGTTGAAGGCTTGGAAGGAACATCTACTGAATTTCGTAAAGCTGTTATTGATCTAGCAGAAGAATTTGCCGAAGGGCCGGGTCCGCTTGCTGACAATTTTGCAGACTGGATGGTGACAGTTTTTTCTTTCGAGACTGCACATACATTCAGTCCACGACAACGACCAATTGTTGCAGGACCAAAAATTACTCCAACAGATAAAGTCGCCGCAGTTGGCCTAATTCAATTCACACCAATCTCATGGAAGTTGATCAATAAAAAATACAATAAAGATTATACTTTTGATAAACTTTATGCAATGTCAGACGTTGAACAACTAGTCCCAGCTGGTCTACATTGGAGAACTGTTTTGCAGCAATATAATAACAAATCACCAAAACAAGTGTATACATCATTGGAAAAATTGTACTTGGGTGTATTTGCATCAGGTTTTGTAGCCAGCGAGCCGAGCGCAATTGCATATGCAGCATTGCCGACACCAGGACCAAATGATCCTCCACCTGATCCCAAAGCAAAAAAACCACTAGATCTTTATACCAGGAATAAAGGACTTGATCATAGTCCTAAAGATGGGAAAATTACTGTTGCTGAAATTTCAAGTACTATTCGCGGTGTATACAACGGTGCAAAGAAACAAAGAATAAAAGTGATTAAAGGAACATTAGCGTTAGAAGTCTTATATAGAATAGATCTAATGGGAAATTTTGATTTCAGAAGTTCTGGTAAGACACAAGAACAAAAAATAATTGAAACACTTGTTCGTAGTTCAACTCCTATAGGAATTAAAACGCCGCTAAGATTGAACCTCGGTGAAGGCACCGATATTTTGGTCACATATGATAATCTTGTCGATACAGTAAAAGACAACTTGCGTAATATGTTGCAGACAAATTGGGGAGAACGCTTGGGTCTTTATGATTTTGGTGCAAATCTAAGACCTCTAATGTCAGAGCTTTCCTCAGCAGAGAACTTTGATGGACAAGCAATTGAAAGAATATCTGGTGCCGTAGGTCGTTGGATGCCATATGTTTCACTAGAAAATTTTTCATCAACGATTGATCATTCTGACAATAAAAATACTGCACATGTTGTTATAACGATAACATATAGCATACCAACACTTAACACAACTAATCAGGCGCTTGAGCTAAATTTGTACGCTATGTGAATGGATCTCGTCGGGCGTTGTATGATAGTTAATAACTTAGCGGTGAATTATGGCATTGAAACGCGACGACCTCGTACAAGTTAGACAAAGAAAATATCTAGCAAAAGACTTTGATGGTCTACGATCACAAATACTAGATTACGCCAAACTATACTATCCAGATCGCCTTAGAGATTTTTCGGAAGCCTCGTTGGGTGGCTTGTTTCTTGACATGGCAGCGTTCGTTGGTGATAACATGTCGTTTTACATGGATCATCAATACTCTGAACTTAATGCAGAAACTGCGGTCGAAACAGTTAACATTCAGCGTCATCTTCGTTCATCAGGTATTCCTATCGTTGGAGCATCACCTGCAACTGTCAAAGTAACAATATTTGTTCAAATACCCGCTGTATTGGTTTCAAACAAAATAGTACCCAGACAAGATTGCATACCTCAGGTTCTGGCAGGATCTATATTTTCTTCAGACAGTGGCGTTGATTTTATTCTCATTGAAGACGTTGATTTCGATAAAAGAAGAACTGACGGTACATTTCTTGCAACGATAAAAGTCGGAACAAAAACATCTGATGGCACGCCAAGAACGTTTATCATGGCACTTGAAGGTCTTTGTGTTTCTGGTGAAGAAACAACTGACACGTTTAGTATCGGTGAAACGTTTGTTCCATTTAGACAAATTACGCTCAATAACTCAAACGTTACCGACGTTATAAATGTTGTTGACGCTCTCGGAAATACGTATTATCAAGTAAATGCACTAACACACGATGTTGTCTATAAGAACGTCATTAACACGTCAAAAGATAATGACATTGTACCTGAAGCAATAAAGGTTATCCCAGTTCCATATCGATTTAAGTCAGATACTGATCTAGCAACACGAAGCACAGTTCTAACGTTTGGTGGCGGCACGGCAGAAACACTTGAAGATGACATCATACCAGATCCTTCCGATTTTGCAATATCATTTCCGTATGCTAGAACGTTCTCTAGAATCACTGTTAACCCACAACAGCTATTGCAAACAAATACATTGGGCGTAGCAGCAGCAAATACGTCTCTGAGCATTACGTACAGATACGGCGGGGGACTAAATCACAACGTATCTAGTAATAGTATCAGTATTGTCAAAACAATTAGTACATTTTTCCCTGATAATCCACCAGCAAATTTGTCAGCAATTGTTAGGGGAACAATTGAAATAACAAACGTAAAAGAAGCATCTGGTGGCGAAGATGCGCCTAGTGCAGATGATTTGAAGGCGTTGATTCCGTCAATTCGAAATTCTCAAGAAAGAATCGTTACACGTGAAGACATGTTGGCCCGCGTATACACAATCCCCTCAAATTTTGGTCGTGTATTTAGAGCCGCAGTAAAGTCCAACAAAAATAACCCGCTGGCAACACAACTATTCATAGTATCAAGATCCCCAGAACAAAAATTGATACTTTCACCAGATACATTGAAACAAAATCTTGTCAAATATCTTAATCCTTATCGGATGATATCAGATGCAATTGATGTTCTTGATGCAAGAATTATCAATCTAACACTAACATTTGAAATAGTTGTCGATCCGACTTTGAATCGTGCAATCGTGTTGCAAAGTGTTTTGAAAAAATTGCAAACAATCTTTGATATCAAAAATTATCACATCGATCAACCAATCATAACGTCAGAAATCGTAAATGCAATTTTTTCAGTGGCTGGGATCATTGCGGTCGACCGTGTTAAGTTCAACAATATTACAGGAACTGTTAATAATCGGGTTTATAGCGACAATACTTTTGATGTTTTGGCAAATACAAAACAAGGAATTATTCTTGCACCTGAAGGTTCAATTTTTGAAGTTCGGTTCCCAGAAGTTGATGTTGTAGGAAAGGTTGTCTGATGTACAAGATTCTAAAAGCAGATAAAGACACGTATATTACAGACAAAGTAGTTAATGATTCACGTTCTCACGGAGCCAATGTCGGTATCGCAGGAACGCTAGACTTGTTTAAATTGTATGGGTCAACTGTTACTGGTAGTTTGAAACTACCAAACATTGAACTGTCTAGATTGCTTATACATTTTGATCTTACTTCACTAAGAACGCTTGTTTCTGAAAACAAAATTGACGTAACGAACAACAGTTTTTTTGCAAAATTGAAACTAGTTGATGTTTACGGTGGTCAACCCACACCCGATAAATTTACTCTTACGATATCACCATTGTCAAAATCGTTTGATGAAGGCCACGGTAAAGACATTGTTTATTACGGTGATTATGATGTTGCAAACTTCCTAACTGCTTCAACAAATAATGTGTGGCTATTGTCTGGATGTAATCAATCTGGTTCTGTTGGATCATCTTGTGATTATTACACAGGATCTGTTTCAACAACACAATATTTTACGACTGGTGAAGAAGACCTTGATGTTGACGTAACGACTGCGGTTAAAGCCATGATATCTGGAACGATCCCAGATTCTGGTTTTAGAATTTCATACACGCCCGCAGAAGAAACAGATCATTACACGTATTTTGTTAAGCGATTTGCAACGAAACGTGCCGATGAATCTCGGCGACCAAAACTTGTATTTGGGTTTGATGATTCTATTCGTGATTCATCAGAGGGAATGGCACTTGACACAAATGAAACGTTGTTTTTGTACAACTACGATCATGGAAGACCTACAAATCTATCTGTTACAGGCCTTAATTCAATCGCACTTAAAATGAGACTTCCAATCTCTGGAGGTTTTTATGAAGTTGCAGTTACAGGTAGTCAACACTATTCCGGAATTAATCCCGTAGTTGGCGTTTACTCCGCGTCGATTTATTTGTCTTCAAGTAATTCAACTGTCGCAGCAGCACTGCTAGCGTCTGGAAGTAAACTAAAATTTACTCCAATTTGGGGCACTCTTAATGGTGCAACCGCGTTTTTTACCGGTTCAAACGTTACAGTTGTTCCGCCCAATAGAACTTCTCGTTCACTAAGTCCA
>Ga0315287_10007200_pt1 | contig 11133 bp, 10 predicted proteins | sample YL17G11_0_MG_FD_205037 | JGI IMG/M metagenome (GOLD analysis project Ga0315287, IMG submission 205037) | Sediment microbial communities from Yellowstone Lake, YNP, Wyoming, USA - YL17G11_0 | ecosystem: Environmental > Aquatic > Freshwater > Lake > Sediment | place: USA: Wyoming | collected...
GCGTCCCTGAACCTCTTTACGCCGGCGCAGTGCCACTGCAGCGCAAGCATAGAGGCGTGCTATTGCCTCCCGTGCGCGCTGTGCCTCCATCGGCCGCGGGAAGCGCCGACGGAGCGGCCTCGACGATGACGACGACGTCGGCGACGACAGCCGCAAAGCAGCCTCCTCCTCCTCCTCCTTCCCCCCTCTCCTCCTCCGCCGGCTGGTGGGCGGCCCCGCCGACCTTTGTCGCTTTCGCGGCGCAGCAGCGAGGGGAGACCGCTGCAGCTGCAGCTGCAGCAGCTGCTTCTGCTTCTGGAGCAGCTGCTGCAGCAGCAGCGGCAGCAGCACCTCCCCCTCCGACGACACCGCCGCCGACGCCGCCGACGCCGCCGCCGACGCCCCCCGCGACCCCCTCCGCCTCCCCGCTCCTCTCGGCCGCCGCCACCGGCCCCCGCCCGCGCGTCGCCTACCAGGGCGTGCCCGGGGCCTACTCCGAGGCCGCGGCCCTCGCGGCCTTCCCCGGCTGCGACCCCCTGCCATGCCGGACCTTCGAGGGCGCGTTCCAGGCGGCGGCGCAGTGGTCGGCCGACGCCGCCGTTGTCCCGATCGAGAACTCGCTGGGTGGCTCGATCCACGCCGTCTACGACCTGCTGCTCAGGTACGGCGACGGCCTGCGCATCGTGGGCGAGGTCGGCGTCGCGGTCTCGCACTGCCTGCTCGCGCCCGCGGGCACGAGGCTGGAGGACCTGACGGAGGTCACGAGCCACCCGCAGGCGCTGGCGCAGTGCGAGGGCTTTGTCCGGTCCCTCGCCTCCGCCTCCGCCTCCGCCTCTGGCGCCTCTGGCGACGCTGCCAGCGGTGAGAGGAGAAATATCGCGCGCGTGGCGGCCGAGGACACCGCCGGAGCCGCCGCGGAGCTCTCGGCGCGCTGGGCTGCCGCCGCCGCCGAGGGGGGGTCGTCAGACGGAAAGAGGAAGAGCAACACGACGGCAGCGATCGCCTCTGCCCGCGCCGCCGAGCTCTATGGCCTGGAGATCCTCGCGTCCGACATCCAGGACGCCGAGGCGAGCTCCAACGTGACGCGCTTCCTCGTGCTCGTGCGCGAGCCCGCCGCGCCGCGGCCCTCCCCGGGAGACGCGCGGCGGCACAAGACGAGCGTCGTCTTCTCGCTGCCCGACGGGCCCGGGGCGCTCTTCCGGGCACTGTCGGTGTTCGCGCTGCGGGACATCAGCATGACGAAGGTGGAGAGCAGGCCGGCGAGGGACGCGCCCCTGCTGCTGGAGGAGGGAGAGGAGGAGGACGAAGAGGAGGAGGAGGAGGAGGAGGGGACAGAAGCGGCGGCGTTTTCTTCCTCGAGCTTTGACGAAGAGGACGGGATTCCGAAGGGGAAAAAAGCTCCTCGCCGCCGCCGCCGCCGCTTCAACTACCTCTTCTACCTCGACGTCCTGGCCAACACCGCCGACCCGCTGGCGCAGAATGCGCTGCGGCACCTGAGGGAGATCGCGCCGTTCATGCGGGTGCTGGGCTGCTACCCGGAGATGTCGGGCGTGCCCGTGGGTCTGCCCGGGGTTGCCAATGGCGCGGGCGGCCTGCGCGGCGGCGCGATGAGAGGGCAGAGGGCGGCACCGGCGGCCTCTCCCCTTTCTTCCTCCTCCTCCGCTCCCTCCTCGCCTCCCCCTTCCTCCTCGACGGCACTGCGCGTCGCGTACCAGGGCGCCCCCGGAGCCTACTCCGAGGGAGCGGCCCTCGCCGCGGCCCCGGGCTGCGACCTCCTCCCCTGCGAGCAGTTCGCCGACGCGTTCGAAGCGCTGAGCCTCGGGCGCGCGGACAGGGCCGTGCTCCCCATCGAGAACTCGCTCGGGGGCTCGATCCACGCGGTCTACGACCTGCTGCTGCGCCACAGGCTGCACGTCGTCGGCGAGGCCTCGGTCCGCGTCGACCACTGCCTCATGGCGCCGAGGGGGACCAAGATCGGAGACATCCGGCGCGTCTCGAGCCACTGGCAGGCCCTGGCGCAGGTCGCGGGCTACCTGCGGTCGCTCAACGGCGGGGCGGTCGAGCCCGTGGTGGCGGACGACACTGCCGGGGCCGCGAGGGCGCTGTCGCTGAGCAGCAGCAGCGGCGGCGGCGCTTCTCCTGGGGGCGGCGCCGAGGCGGCCGTCGCGAGCGCGAGGGCGGCCGAGCTCTACGGCCTCGAGGTCCTCGCGCGGTCGATCCAGGACAACCCGGCCAACGTGACTCGCTTCCTGGTGCTCGCCAGAGAGCCCGCGCTGCTGCCCTCCTCCGCCGTCGCTTCCGCCTCGAAGACGAGGAAGGGGGAGGAGGGGAGGAGGAAGCAAGGCGCCTCTGCCTTCCGCGCCTCGGTCGCCGTCGCGCTTCCCGACGGGCCCGGCGCTCTGTTCAAGGTCCTCTCCGTCTTCGCGCTGCGGGACATCGACCTGACCAAGATCGAGTCGAGGCCGCTGCCTCCCTCGGTGCTCGAGGAGATGCAGAGGAGCGGGCTCGTCGGGGCCGGAGGGGTCGGGGTCGGGGTCGGGGTCGGGGCCGGAGTCGGGGCGAGCGGCGTCGGGGTCGGCGGCAACGGCAGCGGCCCGCTGCCGCCGGCAGGGAGTTTTCCTCTCCAAGACGCCCCCAGCTCTTCTGGTTCCTCGGATTCCTCTTCTCTTCGCGGCGGCCCCTTCGGCTACGTCTTCTACGTCGACGTCGCGGCCAACCTCGCCGACGAGGCCCCGCAGAACGCGCTGAGGCATTTACAGGAGATTGCCCCTTTCATGCGGGTCCTCGGCTGCTACCCCGTCTCGGACGCGGCCGAGTGAAGATTTTTTTTAAATTGTAAGGGGAAAAAAAGGGCTCGTTCATCTGACCCCCCCCTCATCCACTTTTTCTCCCTCTCTCTTCTCTCTCTTTCCCTTAGCTTTTTCTTTATGTCAAAAAAAAGTGTGCGAAAGAGTTACAAAACCAGGGGACAAAAAATAAGTTGGCAATTTCGCGCGCTCTTGCGGGGGGGTTGAGTTTGGTGGTAGTGGTTGGGAGGGTGGTTGGACAAAAAAAAAGTGGATGAAAAAGAAGAGGAAGAAAAAAAACATATCTCCTTCTTCCCTTTCAGAAACTCGACGTCGCCGCCCTCGACAAGTACTGGTCCGTCCTCGTGTCCACCTTGACCTTCTCCCCGGCATTGACGAAGAGAGGCACCTGCACCACGGCCCCCGTCTCGAGCGTCGCGGGCTTGGACCCGCCGCTGACGGTGTTGCCCTTTACGCCGGGGTCGGTCGAGGTGACCTCGAGCTCGACGGTCGTGGGGGGGTCGACCGAGATGACCTTGCCGTTCCAGGTCACGAGCTGGACCTCGGTGCCCTCCCTGAGGTACTTGGCCCAGCTGTTGAGAGGGAGAGAGAGAAGAGAGAGCGAGAGAAGAGAGAGAGAGAGAGAGAAGAGAGAGAGGGGGAGAAGAGGGAAGAGAGAAGAGAGAGAGGGGGAGAAGTGGGAAGAGAGAAGAGAGAGTGAGTGAGTGAGTGAGTGAGTGAGTGAGAACAAGACTCGTTCCTTCTGTTTTTTTCTCTCTCTTCCTTGTGCTCGCCGTTCTCTTTCTCTCTCTCGCCGCCCTCTCTCTAAAAACAAAAAGAGAGAAAACCTCCTTCTTCTCTCTCACCTCTCGTCCTTCTTCACGCGCGTCTCCTCGTAGGTCCTGCTGTCCATGAACACGTAGTCGTCGCCATCGGCATACGTGTACTGTGTGTCGGTGCGGAAGACCTCGGCCGTGGAGACCGGCTCGCCGCCGCGGAACGTCTTGTCCATCGTGCCTCCCGTGACGTAGTTCTTGAGCTTGGTGCGGACGAAGGCAGCCCCCTTCCCTGGCTTGACGTGGAGGTGCTCTGGTTGGGGAGAGGGTTGTTGGATTGGATTGGGGGAGGAGGAGGGAGAGGAAAAGAGGTCGGGGTTGAGAGAGAGAGAGAAAGAGAGAAAGAGAGAGAGCAGTTGCCAAAATCGCATTTGAAGGAAAAAAACAACTAAAAATCTTACCGACAATCCTCCACGGCGCGCCATCGAGCTCGATGGTCGAGCCGACCTTGAAGTCGTTGGAGGACATGGTGCCGGCACAGACGACGAGGCCGCGCGCCTGGCGAGGAGCAGCCGAGGCGAGGCGCTGCTGGCGAGGAGGGTTGAGGACCTGGTGTTTTGGATTGAGAGGTTTTTGGAGCTAGTAAAATTCGGAAACGTCGGCGGCTAGCACCCTCGTTGATGCCCTCGCGCTGGGCCCCTCCTCAGTCCGCCTTTCCCTCCTCTACCGATCTGGTGCGAGACACGCACCATCCTCGCCGACGTCGAAGGGAGCGTGAGCCTGTGCATGGCTGCCTTGAAAGAGAGGGAGAGCTGAGAGAGAGAGAGAGACGGGAAGTCGAAGAAAGAGAGAATTTCTGAAGAGGTTGTTCTCCTCGTCGTCATCACTCTTTGTTTTTTCTTCTCGACGTCATAACTTCTGAAGCAATGCCTCAGCTCCTGCTGCGCGGCCTGCCGCCGCTCGTCAGCGGCAGCGACAACGGCGCGGCCTCGTCATCCAGCAGCGTGTTTCTGGATGGCGACTGGCTCCTCTCCTATCCGAGGGAGGCCGTCGCGGCCGCGCTGATGCAGCGACACTTGCTGTTGTCGACGTCGGCGGCGGTGACTTCTTCTTCTGCATCTGGCGCGCAGCTGCTGCCCTCTCATCCGCTGCTGTCGCACGATTCTGCTTTGGCTCTCGCTGACAAGGTACGCGTGTTGAGAGTGCGCGCACGGAGTTTCAGCGAGATAAAAGCATTCTCTCTCTTGCGCGCGAGAACAAGGGCTTCGACCGATTCTTTCGCTCTCACATTTGTCCCCTTTCCTTTCTTTCCCTCTTCTTCAAAACCTCACCTTTCTTCTCTCTTTCCTCTCAACAACCCCCCCCCTCCCCCAAAAACTCTCCCTCTGTCAGTGCTGGCTCGAGCACGGCGGGCGTCCCCTGCCCTCCGACAGACCCCTGGGAGCTTCGCTGATAGAAAACGACTCGCGCTCCTGCTGCTCCCAAAACAACAACAACAACAACAACAACAACGCTTCGCTCTTCCCCTCCGTCTCCGTCTCCTGCCGCCTGCGCGCCCTCGGCGGCGGCGGCGACGGCGGCTCGACGGGCGCCGAGTCGCGCTCTTCCTACCTCGAGATGTACGCCTCGACCAAGCCGGACGCGATAGACCCGGCGCTGGCGGCCGCGACGAGGGCCACGGCCTGCGCGCTGAGCGGCGGGCCGCTCCGCCCGCCGCTCGTCGCCGACGCGCTGGGGTCGCTCTTCACCAAGGAGGCGGTGCTCTCGGGGCTCGTGGCGAGGAGCTTGCCCCCGGCGCTGGCGCACATCTCGTCTATCAGGCACGTGTTCGACGCTCGCATGACCGAGATCGAGAGCGGAGATCGGGAGGGAGAGGGAGCGGGAGGCGGAGGAGGAGAGCGAGAGGGCGCAAGCGGAGGGAAAGCGCCGAGCGGCAGCGACGCGCTCGCGCCGCGCTTCTGCTGCCCCATCACGGGAATCCACCTCAACGGCAGGAACAGGTTCCTGCTGCTGCGGCCGTCGGGGCTGGTCGTCTCCGAGAGGGCCGTGCGGGTGGCGCTTGCCGCCGTCGAGGAGGCCGCGGCGGCTGCGGAGGAGGAGGAGCTCTCGAGGAGGAAAGCAGCTGCCGCTGCTCCTCCTCCTGCTTCGACACACGGAGGAGCAGCCGAAGGCGGAAACGAAAGGAGCGAAGGGAAGGCCAAGAAGAGGCTCGACCTCTCCGCCGCGATCCGCCTCCTACCTCCCCTCTCCGGGCTCGCCGCGGCCCGGGAGGAGCTGCTCCTGGAGCGCGCCGCCGAGGCCGCGGCCAAGGCCGAGAAGCAGAAGAAGAAGTCGTCGAAGAAGAGGAAGGGAGGATGGGAGGGCAAGGAAGAGGAGAAGGAGGAGCTCAACGGCAACGGCGACGGCGTCCACACCAGCAACAGCAAGAAAATCGCCGACGACGAGGCCGCCGAGCGCAAGCGCCGTATCGCGGTGTCGACGGCCGCTCTGGCCCCTGCCGGGGCGGACAAGGAGGTCTTCGCGAGCCTCTTCCTCTCTTCGAAAAAGAGCGAGGAGAAGGAAAGTTTTGGCTGTCGCGCTACAGGGCTCGGGAGGAGGTAAAACGATGAAAACAAATGTAAATGTAAACGGCACCGCTTGAGAGGCCTTTTCCGTTTATTTTTTCGTGTCGTGATCGTTTGGGGAGTATAGTTGTTGCAAGAAGAAGAAGGAACGGGAAAAAAAAGAAAAAAAAGCTGCGCTGGGAGTCCTCTCTCTCGGGGCGCCGCGCGCTCTCATTCTCTTTCTCACCTCTGTCTCCATCTCTCTCTCTCTCTCTCTTTCTCTCTCGCCGAAGGGGTAAGTGTGGGGGTGCTTTTGGTTGGTGATAGTAAGTTTTTTGAAAGGTAAAGGAGTAACGATTTTTTTCCCGCGTGCGCGGCAACACCACCCCTCCTCGCTCGTTTTTGTTTTCGTTAAAAAAAAAGAGTCTCTTCGCTCGCGTTCCTCTCTCAGCTAGCTGGCTCATTTTAATTTTGGTTTGTGGTCGTTTGCTTTTTTTTTTGTCTCTCCCCACCCCTATCTCAAAACTCTCTTTCTCAGGGCCAAGGCAAAACTTGCTGCGGGGGGGAGGAAGGAGGAAAGATTATGGACTTTTTTTTCAAGTCTCTCTCTCAAACTCTCACCCCCCTCCCCCTGTGAGCGCGCGCGCTCTTTCCCCCCTCCCTCCCTCTCAGGCGTCTGCTGGTGTACAAGTGGTGTGGTGGTCGGTTGGTGGTAGAACAGGAGAAAAACGGGAACAGGCACAGCGAGGAGGTGGCGGAAAAGAAGAAGAACGCAAAGGGGGCAAGGAAGAAGAAGGACAAGACGAGACAAGGAGATTCCTTCCTCGTCCCTTATCTCTCCTACGAGAGGATCTCTTCCTCGTCAACGGGCTCCCACGCCTTGTGCTCGACCCTGTTCCCCTTCAGCGCCGTCCACACCGCCGAGTTGCACTTGAACCCGCTCCCGAACGCGATCTGCCACACGCGCTCTCCCCTGCGCACGCCGGCACCCCGGGACTCGATGCGGGCGAGGATGTACCAGATGGAGGACGAGGACGTGTTGCCGTACCGCCGCAGCGTGTCGCGCGACGGCGCGACGGCGGCCGAGGGCAGGCGCAGCTGCTTCTCCATCTCGTCGATGACGCCGCGGCCCCCCGTGTGGATGCAGAAGTGGTCGAACGCCGTCGTGAAGTCCGGGGTGTAGGGCGCCAGCCCCTTGATGCGCAGGGCCTTGCGTCCCACGAGGTTGGCGGCGAACTTGAGCTTTTCTCCGAGCGGCAAGACCCGGGGGCCGAGCGCGGTGATGTTGGCCTTGAGCGCGTGGCCGGCGATGGCCATCAGGTCCTTGCTGAGGTGGACGCCGACCTGGCCAGTCGCGTCCTCGTGCTGGTAGACGCACTGGTAGCTGGCGTCGGAGGCGCCCATGTGGGTGCGCACGACGTGGTCCTGAAGAAAGAGGAGAAGATGATTTTTTTTAACGATTTCGAGTGAGTTTTCTTTTTCTTTCATCTTCTCTCCCGCTCCGTTTTTCTCCGTTTTCTCTCTCTCTCTTCTTTCTCTCTCAACTTGTGAAGCATACTCACCAGCCTGTACTTGGCCCTGCGCGCGTCCTGCGGCTTGTTCGAAAGCACGATCGCCGCGCCTCCGACGCGGAACAGGCAGTTGGGGATCAGCATCGAGCGCTCGTTGCCAAAGTACCAGTTCAGGGTGATGTTCTCCTGAGATTCGTTATGTTTTTGTTTTTCGGGGGAGAAAAAAAGAGAGCGAGCGAGAGAGGAGTGTGAGAGAGGAAGAAAGAAAGAGGGAGAAAGACTGGAAAAAGAGAAATCGAAAAGAAAAAACCCGAAAGAGGAAGAAAAAAAAACTCCTCACCGTCGACACCACCAGACACGTCGAGTTCTTGTACGTTTGCAGCAGCTCCCTCGCCAGCGCGATCGAGATCACGCCCGCCGAGCACCCCATCCCGCCCAGCGAGTAAGACACCACGTCGGACCGCATCTTGAAGTGGTTGACGAGCATCGCGGCCAGCGAGGGCGTCGGGTTGAACAGCGAGCAGTTCACGACGACGCAGTCAACATCGGTCGCCCTGAGGTTGGCGGCGGCCAGCGCGTCCCTGACCGCCGTGAACATGACGATCTCGGCTTCCTCCCTCGCCAGGGCCATCGAGGGCACGGGTGGCGACGCGTGCATCGCATCGGGCAGGTAGGTGTGGTCCCCGAGGCCGCCCTTCATCACCATCTTGTCCTGGAACACCAGCGCCTTGGCGTCGAAGGCGGCGGCCTTGCGGCTGCAGCCCATGAAGGCCTCGCGGGACATCTTCATGCGGTCCGGGGCGCGGAACACGTTGAAGTCGACGAGGTAGACCGGGCGGGCCTTGCGGCGCAGGGAGAAGGCGACCGCCAGGAGGAGGAGGACGGCGGCGAGCGCGGTGGCGAGCTCGAGCTGGAGGGGGAGAGAGAGACGAACGGAAGGGGTTGGAGGTCGAGGAGATGAAGAGGAGCGCGAGTGAGTGAATGGCAATCCATTGATCGGAGTGGGAAATATAAACAGGAGAGCGGACGCAGCGTGCCGCGGCAGATAGCAGCAGCGGACGAGGGCGGCAGTAAAAAACGAAAAAGCAAGATAAGGAAGAGAGGAGGTTCGAAAAAAAAAAAAAGAGCCGGGGTCGACGACGACGAAAGCCCGAGAGGCAGCAAGCGGAAAGGTAGATCTCGCTCCAAATTGAAATCTCTCTCTCCCCCCCCCTCTCTCTCGCGCGCGTCTGTCTCTTCTCTCGCCTCTTTTCTCTCAACCGCGCCAAGACTCACCCCTCCGATCTTGAACTGCGCCTTGACGACCGAGTCGGCAGCGTTCCTCAGCACCGAAGAGACGTCGTTGGCGCTCTTGGCTTGGGAGGCTCCGACAAGCGTCCGCAGCGATGCCGACACAGCCGAAGCAAAAGAAGTCGGAGCCATATCGTCTATTGTTTTTCTCGTTTGTTGTTGCTGTTGTTGCTGAAGGAGACTAAGAAGCAGCCTCGAAAGGAGCGGTTGAGATGCGAGAGCAGAAGGCTGTGCGGCTCAGAGAGACCTGTGCGTTGGAAGATATGAGTTGAAGGAAGGAAAGAAAAAGAGCAGGGTGAGTTGATTGTTGTTTTCGAGGTCCAAGAGGCATTCGTTTTTTTGCCTCTCCAAACGGAAGAGGCGCGGCGGTCGTGGGCACGAAAGCAGCAGTCTCAAGCTTTCGCCATTCCCCAGGACGGCGTTGCTTGACCGAGAAATCGGTGTTGAGCACGAGACAGAGCAAGTGCGAGGTCCGCGAGTGGTCTAATCTGGCCCCCCATTCTCTCTTGCTGCTGCCGCGAAAAGAACCAGAGGCGCGCCCGACAAAACAGAAAGTTGAAGAACGAAGAAAAAGAGAGGGCGGCGGCAAAATAAAAAGAGGTGCTCGATCCGACGCCGGGAACGCGTCCTGGGCCCTTCTCCCTCGCGAATTACGATAGAAGCGGACGTCTTGCAAGCGATCGACAGGGTGCGGCGGTCTTGCGAGCGCAGGGGGGCGCAAGGAGCGGTACGAGGTGGTTCTCTCGCCGAGTCAACGGCTGACGAGAGCTCTTTTCTTTCGCTGCTTTCTTTTTTTCGCTCCCAGGACTGCGGCGGCGGGGGCAAATCGAATGGAAGCGGCATGTAGAGCGTGGCAGAGGCAAAAGCGAGCCCACTCTCTCTCCCTCGTCTGGGGGACGCAGAACACACGCACCTGTCGGAAGGTGAAACAGGACGAGGAAAAGGGGGCGTTTGAAGGCGACCCCTCCGCTCTAAAAGCAAAGAAAAAAAAAGGCTTTGAGATTTTATGTTGCTGAAGAAAGAAAGTGAGAACCGTGGATTTTTGTTTTACTTTTTTTTTGATTTTTTCTTCCTCTTGTGTTTGCAAACTCCCAAAATGACCTCCAAGCACCGCCCGCCGGCAGCAGCCACGACGCTGCTGCTGCTGCTGCTCCTCGTGCTCCTGGCTGCTCTGGGACCATCGCCGATCCTGTCTCAGTCAAACAGCGGCAACAACGGCCCGAGCCAGGGGACCCGGGCCGTCCCGACCCCGGCGCAGAGACAGAAGCTCGCCGACGACGCGAGGCGCGCGGCGCTCGCGGCCTCGTCGCCGCCGGCGCCGCCCGCGCCCAGGCGCGAGTGGGCTGCCGCCGAGAGCGGCAAGGAGGCCGGCACGGACGCGTCGCCGCAGCAGCAGAGGCTCGAGCAGCAGCTGGTGGATCTTAAGCTTGAAGTTTGAGGGGGAGCAGAGAAAGTTCTTTCCCTTTTTTACGTCACCGACTCTTGGGCGAGGCGCGAGGACCCGGAAAAGTTCAAGGGAAAAAAAAAAACCTCTCTCGCTCTCTCTCTCTCTCACACACACGCACACACACTCTTTTTCTCTCTGTCACACACACAAAAAACAGATCACGACTCCCCGCGAGCCCGCCCCGGAGAAGCCCGAGGAGCCCAAGGAGGCGCCTCCCCCCAAGGAGGCTCCCGAAGTAGCGCCGCCGCCGCCGCCGCCGCCGGCGACGGCCGCCGCCGCTCCTGCTCCTGCTCCGGCCGCCGCCGCCGCCGCCGCCCCGCTCGTCCGCCCCGAGGCTCGGCCATCCCCCTCCGCCGCCTCCCCCTCCTCCGTCATCAGAATCGATCCGGCCACGCTCAACTTCGTCGACGGCTGCTCCACCTTCTACCCGAGCGGGTTCAACATCTGGGAGGCCGTCGAGATGGGGTTCGGCGCGAGGAACCTCTGGGCCGCCTCGCTCCCCGCCGGGACCACGGTCCCTGCCCTCCTCCGCGACGTCCTCGACTCGGCCGCGGCCGCCAAGTTCAACGTGATGAGGATCCTGAGCCACGGAGTCAACAAGGAGAGCGACATGACCCTGAACGGCGTCGCCGGAAAGTTCAACGAGAACGTGGCGAAGGGGCTGGACTACGTCGTCGCCGAGGCTGGGAAGAGGGGGATCAGGTCAGAGAAAGAGAGCAGAGAGAGAGAGAGAGAGAGAGAGAGAGAGAGAGAGAGAGAGAGAGAGAGAGAGAGAGAGAGAGAGAGAGAGCGCGCGCGCGC
>Ga0315287_10007203_pt1 | contig 11133 bp, 10 predicted proteins | sample YL17G11_0_MG_FD_205037 | JGI IMG/M metagenome (GOLD analysis project Ga0315287, IMG submission 205037) | Sediment microbial communities from Yellowstone Lake, YNP, Wyoming, USA - YL17G11_0 | ecosystem: Environmental > Aquatic > Freshwater > Lake > Sediment | place: USA: Wyoming | collected...
CGCCTACCGCTATCTGCGCGGCCGCGTCGACTGGATCGTCATCGAAATGGAGAAGAACGCGATGGCGCTGGCCGATGCCGTCGAGGCGGCGGCCGGCAACGAGACCCCGGCGGCATGAAACTCAGCCGGCGGCGCGCCGAGGAACCCGAGATCAACCTGATCTCGCTGATCGACATCCTGCTGATGATGGTGATCTTCTTCATGGTCTCGTCGACGTTCGTCGACGAGAATCGCCTGCGCATCAGGCTGCCCGAAGCGAGCGCCTCGCCCAAGTCCCGCGGTGCGGCCGAGCCGCTCGTCCTGACGATCACCCAGGGCGGAGGCTATCGCGTGAACGATCGAGAGCTGATCAATGCCAGCGCCGAGACGCTTCGGGCGGCGATACTGAAGATGGCGACCGGCGATCGCGCGCAGCCGGTCACGGTGCGAGCCGACGGTCGCGCCACGCACCAGTCGGTCGTCACGGCACTGGACGTGCTTGGCCGGCTCGGCTTTCGCGAAATCGACATCGCGACGGTCGGTTCGCAGGCGGGAGCCGCAATCTCCCGTTCCGTGCCGTCAGCGCCGGCGGCCGCGGCGCCGACGGAGTCCGCGGTTGCCACGCCGGGCACCAGCGGCCCGGCGGTCGCACCGGCGGCGGGCAATCGTTGAGCCAGGCGCCGGTGCAGATCGACGATCCGGGTCGCGTCTATCGGCGCCTGCTCGGCTATGCGCGCCCCCACAAGGGCATGTTCGCGATCGGCGTGCTCGGCATGGCCTTGTTCGCCGCCACCGACTCCGCGCTCGCCTATCTGGTGAAGGTGTTCCTCGGCGGCGCGTTCGTCGACCCGGATCCCGCCGTGCTGTGGATGGTGCCGCTCGGCGCGATCGTGCTGTTCACCGTGCGCGGCATCGGCGACTACGTCTCGAACTACTTTCCCGGCTGGGTCGGGCGCCAGATCATCAAGGCGATGCGCGGTGAATTGTTCGCGCACTACCTGCGGCTGCCGAGCCGCTACTACGATGCCAATGCCTCCGGCCAGATGCTTTCGCGGCTGACCTATAACGTCGAGCTGGTGGCCGACGCGACGACCAACGCCGTGACGGTGCTGATCCGCGACACGCTGACCATCGTCGGCCTGCTGGGCATGCTGTTCTGGTTCAACTGGCAGCTCGCCGCATTCGCGCTGACGCTCGCGCCGTTGATCTCCTGGCTGATCCAGCACATCAACCGCTCGTTCCGCCGCTACAGCGCGCGTATCCAGGCCTCGATGGGTGACGTCACCCGCGTCGCCAAGGAAGCCCTCGACGCGCACCGCGTCATCAAGGTCTTCAATGCAGAGTCCTACGAGGAGCAGGCCTTCGCCAAGGTCATCGAGCTGAACCGCCACTCCAACATGCGACTGATCGCTGCCAAGGCGCTGTCCAACCCGGTGGTACAGCTGATCGCCGCGATCGGGCTTGCGGGCGTGCTGTATTTCGCGATCCGCCAGGTGTTCACGCGCGAGATGCGCATCGACGAATTCATGTCTTTCCTGACCGCGCTGTTGCTGATCACCGCGCCATTGCGGCGCCTGGTGCAGGTGTTCGGGCCGCTGCAACAGGGCATCGCCGCGGGCGCCAGCGTGTTCGAGGTGCTCGACACGCCGGCCGAGGATGCCGGCGGCGAGCGGCGTATCGAGCGCGCGCGTGGCGAGATCGAGTTCCAGGACGTCGGTTTCACGTATTCGCAGGACAAGGGCGTCGTGCTGCGCGGCGTCAGTTTCCGCGTCGAGCCCGGCCAGACCGTCGCGATCGTCGGCAAGTCCGGCAGCGGCAAGTCGACGCTCGTCAGCCTGGTGCCGCGCTTCTACGATCCGGACACCGGCGCGGTGAAGCTCGATGGCGTCGACGTGCGCGACTACCGGCGCGCGGACCTGCGCGACCAGGTGAGCCTCGTCAGCCAGGACGTGGTGCTGTTCAACGACACGATCCGCAACAACATCGCGTTCGGCCTCGCGGGTAGCGATATTGCGGCGGTCGAGGCGGCGGCGGAGGCCGCCTACGTGATGGACTTCGTGCGCGAGCTGCCGCAGGGCCTCGACACGGTGGTGGGCGATCGCGGCGCCCTGATCTCCGGCGGCCAGAAGCAGCGCATCTCGATCGCGCGGGCGTTGCTCAAGAACGCGCCGGTGTTGATCCTCGACGAGGCGACCAGCGCACTCGACAGCGAATCAGAACGCTGGATCCAGGCAGCGCTGGCCAGGCTGGTGCGCAGCCGCACGACCCTGGTCATCGCGCACCGGCTCTCGACCATCGAGCAGGCCGACCTCATCGTCGTACTCGACGAGGGTCGCGTGATCGAGACCGGCAACCATGCGCAGCTGCTGGAACGCGACGGCCTCTACGCCCAGCTGCACCGCATGCAGTTCGCGGCCTGACCGCGCGCGGACCATGCAGCGCTGGCTGGAATCCGTCTGGTACGACCCGACCGGCCGCCAGGGGCGCTGGCTGCAGCCGCTCGCCATGCTGTTCGGTGGCGTCGTCGCGCTGCGCGCTGCGGCCTTCCGTCGCGGCCTGCTGCATGGCGTGCATCCGGGCGTGCCGGTGGTCGTGATCGGCAACCTCACGGTCGGCGGCACCGGCAAGACGCCGTTCACGATCTGGCTGGCGCGGGAACTGCGGGCGCGCGGCAGGGCACCCGGCATCCTCGCGCGTGGCTATGGCGGCAGCGGTCACGGCCCGCGGTGGGTCGATGCGGGCAGCGATCCGCGCGAGGTCGGCGACGAACCGACCCTGCTGCGCGCAGCGACCGGCGCACCCGTGGTGGTGTCGGCGGCACGCCCGGCCGGCGCCGCGCTGCTGAGGGCCGCGGGCGTGGACCTGATCCTCTGCGACGACGGCCTGCAGCACCTGGCGCTGGCGCGCGACGTCGAGATCGCGATCGTCGACGGCACGCGCGGCCTGGGCAACGGGCGGCTGCTGCCGGCGGGTCCGCTGCGCGAGCCGGCGGCCCGCCTCGCCGGTTGCGATTTCGTCGTGATCAACGGCAGCGCCGGGCCCGGGGCGGCCGCCGTCGGCGCGACGCGGGCGCGGCGCGGCGTGTTCACCATGCAGCTGGTGCCTGGCCAGGCGCGGCGGCTGACCGGCGATCGCGAGGAACTCGCGCTCGAGTCGTTTCGCGGGGCACCCGTGCACGCCGTCGCGGCCATCGGCAACCCGGCGCGTTTCCATGAGACCCTGCGGGCCGCCGGCCTGCGGCTGATCGAGCACGCCTTCCCCGACCACCATCCTTTCGACCCGCAGGAACTACGCTTCGACGACGACCATCCGATCCTGATGACGTCCAAGGATGCCGTAAAGTGTCGGGGGTTCGCCGATTCCCGCATGTGGGAGTTGCCGGTCACGGCGCAGATCGAGCCGGAGGCGGGCAGGGCGATCGTCGAGCACGTCATGGCGCTGCCGCGCAGCCACGGCGAAGCTGATCCGGCGCGGCATTAGCGCAAGTCAATGGCGCAAGGCACTGGCGCGAGGCAAAGATGGACACCCGACTGCTCGAGATTCTCGCCTGCCCGATCTGCAAGGGGCCGGTCGTGCACCGCCGTGATGCGCACGTACTGGTGTGCCGCGCCGACCGCCTCGCGTTCCCGATCCGCGACGGCATCCCCGTGATGCTCGAGGACGAAGCGAAGCCGCTCGCCTCGGACGATCCGCTGCTGGAGCGCTGAGCGTGTTCCGGGTCGTGATCCCCGCCCGGTACGCCTCGACGCGATTCCCCGGCAAGCCGCTGGTCATGCTGGCCGGCAAGCCGATGCTGCAGTGGGTCTACGAAAACGCGGGTCGCTGCGGCGCGCTCGAGGTGATCGTGGCCACCGACGACGAGCGTATCGCGAGAGCCGCGCGCGGCTTCGGCGCCCCTGTGGCGATGACCGCCGCCAGCCACCAGTCCGGCACCGACCGCATCGCCGAGGCCGCGGCGAACGCGGGCTGGGGCGCGGACGAGATCGTCGTGAACCTGCAGGGCGACGAGCCGCTGCTGCCCTCGGCGCTGCTGCGCCAGGTGGCGGGCCTGCTCGAGCAGGACAGCGCTGCCGCCCTCGCGACGCTCGCGACACCGGTGCGTAGCATGGCGGAGTATCTCGATCCGAACGCCGTGAAGGTGGTGGCGGGCGAGGACGGCCGCGCGCTCTACTTCAGTCGGGCGCCGATCCCGTGGCATCGCGACGGCGCGGTGGGCGGCGCGCCGAGCTACGCCGGCGCGCGTCGCCACATCGGCCTCTACGCCTATCGTGTCGGCGCGCTGCGCCGGCTGGCCGCGCTGCCGGCGTCGACGCTCGAGCAGGCTGAAAAGCTCGAGCAGTTGCGCGCGCTCGCGCACGGGCTCGCGATCCGCGTCGCCGACGCGGTGGAGCGGCCGGGGCAGGACATCAACACGCCCGAGGATCTCGAGCGAGCGGCGAGCCAGCTCGTGGCCCCGCACGGCACGCAGGGCGTGGAGACTTCGCGGTGAACGTGCTGTTCGTCTGCCTCGGCAACATCTGCCGTTCGCCGACGGCCCACGGGGTGTTCCGCACGATCGCCGCGCGCGAGGCGCCCGGTCTGGTGCGATCGATCGACTCGGCCGGCACGGCCGACTACCACGTCGGCGATCCGCCCGACCCGCGCACCTGCCGCGTGGCCGCGCAGCGCGGCTACGATCTCTCGGACCTGCGTGCACGCGAGGTCGAGCGCGAGGATTTCGAGCGGTTCGAGCTGCTGCTCGCGATGGACCGCGCCAATCTTTCTGCACTGCAGGCGCTGGCACCGTTGCGGTTGCGCTCACGCGCTCAGTTGTTCCTCGAGTACGCGGGCCACGAGTCGATGCTCGAGGTGCCCGATCCCTACTACGGTGGCGAGGCCGATTTCCAGCGCGTCGTGGATCTCGTCGAGAACGCCTCGCGCGGCCTGATCGCGCGGTTGCGCGACCAGGCTCGCCAGGGGGCTGCCGGTTAGTCTTCCCGACCGCGATCGGGCGGCGCCGCGGACGGGCTCGACGACCAGACCACGCGCGACGGCGCCGGAGTCGCCGGCTCGCTGTTCCAGGCCGGCGCTGGCGCGTGAGCCACGGCGGGCTCGGTCGCGGCGACGGGCTCCACCTGCGGTGAAGCTTGCTGCGGCGCAGCCTGCACTTCGAGGGCGGGCGCAGGCGCTGCAGGCTCCGCCACAGCTGGGCCAGGCGCGGGGTCAGCGGCCATGGTCGTCGCGTACTCGGCCGCTGCGTCCAGCGTCGGCAGTTCTGCCGTATCGATCGCGAAGGGTTCCAGTTCCTCGACCGGCGTCGCCACCGGCGTCACGGCGGGAGCCGCGTCCGCCACCGCAAGGCCAGTCCAGCTGATCGGGCCGCTGCGCGGTTCGGCGCGCGGCGCTTCGCCGGGCGCGAAGTCCGCACCATTGCCGCCATGACCGTTCGCCGCGGCCGTCGCGCCCGCGCTCGACTCGTCCGCCTCGGCCTCCTCACCCGTGAACGCCTCGGCACCGCCTTCGGCATCGTTCGGCGAGAACGCCGCCTGCGCAGCGGCGCCCTGAGCGCCGGCTTCGCGCGGCCCGCCACCGCGACGACCGCGACGACCGCGACGCCGTCCGCGGCGTTCGCCGGAGCGTTCCTGTCCCTCGGCGGCCCCGCCCTGCGTCGGGCCTTGGCCTTCGCCGCCCGCGGCACCCGGATTCGCATCGATGTCCGGCTGCGGCGCTGCCTGCTGGCCCGCGTCGATGAAGCCCTCGAGCGGCACACTGGCTGCATCGCTGCGAGCCGGCTCTCCGACATTGCCGGAGCCCGCCACCGCAGCGGCCGCGGCAGCGCCGCCGACGGCCGGCGGCCGATCGCGATGACCGCCGCGTCCGTCGCGATCGCGGCCGCGCCCCCCGTCCCGTCCACCCTCACGTCCACCCTCACGTCCACCGTCGCGATCGCGACCGCGCGGAGTCGTGCCGGCGTCGCGCTCGCGCGGAGCCGAGGCCGGCACTGCGCCGGCGCCCACGGCTGCCACCTCCGGCGTGCCCGGGTTGTCGCGTGACGGATCACGCGGACGATCTCCCCGCGGCCGGTCGCCGTCGCGCGGTCGGTCACCACGATCCCGATCGCGACCCCGCGCGTCGCCACGCGGGCGATCGCGATCCCGGTCGCTGCCGCCACGACGTCGGCTGTCGCGACCGCGGTCGCTGCGATCACGCGAACCCGAAGCAGAGCCCGATCCGCCGGCCGGACGCCCATCGCCGCGCGCACCGCCGTCGGCGCTGGTCGCAGGCGGAGGCGTGATCGAGGCGGGCGGAATCGGGTCGCCGAGCAGCCACCGCTTGAAGCGACGCAGCGCGCCGAGCTGCGGCTGAGGGGCCAGTACCTGTACCTGTACCGGTGCCGGCGCGGGTTCGGGCACCGGCGCGGCAGGCGCCGGCACGTGCACGATGATCGGCGCGGGCGTGGTCGGCAGGAAGGTCGCCACGGCAGCCGGCTCCGGCTCGGCCTTCTTCTCGCGCGTGCCCGCAGGGTCCGCGACCTGCGCGGGCGTGGGCATCTGGAAACTGAGCCGCTTGTTTTCCGGCGCCTCGATCTCGTCGTCACGCACGCGACGGATCGAGAACTCCGGCGTGTCGATGTTCAGGTTCGGCACCACCACCACGTCGACATCGCTCTTGTCCTCGAGCGTACGCAGCCATTCGCGCTTCTCGTTGATCAGGTAGGTGGCGACGTCCACCGGCACTTCCGCGATTACCTTCGCGGTGCGGTCCTTGCGGACCTCCTCGCCGATCAGGCGCAGGATCGCGAGCGCGGTCGACTCGACCGTGCGGATGCTGCCGATGCCCTGGCAACGCGGGCAGACCGTGTGGCTCGAATCTCCGAGCGAGGGACGCAGTCGCTGGCGCGACATCTCGAGCATGCCGAAGCGCGACAAACGCCCGATCTGGATGCGGGCGCGATCCATCTTCATCGCATCGCGCAGGCGGTCCTCGACTTCGCGCTGGTTCTTCGACTCCTCCATGTCGATGAAGTCGATGACGATCAGGCCGCCGATGTCGCGGATGCGCAGCTGCCGCGCGATCTCGTCGGCCGCCTCGAGGTTGGTGTTGGTCGCCGTCGTTTCGATGTCGCCGCCGCGCGTCGCGCGCGCGGAGTTGATGTCGATCGAGACCAGCGCCTCGGTGTAGTCGATGACGATCGAGCCACCCGAGGGCAGCTGCACCTTGTGCGCGTAGGCCGACTCGATCTGGCTCTCGATCTGGAAGCGGGTGAAGAGCGGGATGTCGTCGATGTACTGCTTGAGCCGGCGACCACCCTCGTTGGGCATGAACCGCTGCATGTACTCCTGGGCGAGGCCGTAGGCATTGGCCTCGTCGATCAGCACCTCGCCGATGTCATCGGAGAAGTAATCGCGCAGTGCGCGAGTGACCGGATCGCTCTCGCGGTAGATCAGGAAGGGGCCGCCCGGCTGGACCGCCGCCTTGAAGATCTCGTCCCACTGGATCTTGAGGTTGTCGAGGTCCCACTGGAGCTCCTCGACCGCGCGGCCGACGCCGGCGGTGCGCACGATCGCGCCCATGCCGTCGGGCACCTTCAGCGCATCCATGATCGCCCGCAACTGGTCGCGGTCCTCGCCCTCGATGCGCCGGCTGACGCCACCCGCCCGGGGATTGTTCGGCATCAACACCAGGAAGCGGCCGGCGAGGGAGATGAAGGTGGTCAGCGCCGCACCCTTGTTGCCGCGCTCTTCCTTCTCGACCTGGACGACGATGTCCTGGCCCTCGACCAGGATCTCCCGCATGTTGATGCGATTGCCGCCCGGCTGCTTCAGCCAGTATTCGCGGGCGATTTCCTTCAGCGGCAGGAAGCCGTGGCGCTCCGCGCCGTAATCGATGAAGCAGGCTTCCAGCGAGGGCTCGATCCGCGAGATCTTGCCCTTGTAGACGTTCGCCTTCTTCTGTTCGCGGGAGGGTAACTCGATCGAGAGGTCGTAGAGCTTCTGTCCATCAACCAGCGCTACGCGCAATTCTTCCTGCTGGGTCGCATTGACCAACATTCTCTTCATGGGCCCCTAGTCTCCGATGTGGGGCCGACAGCTCGTCGACGGTCGTCCGATGGGACAGCCCGGCGCACGATGGCAAAAGCCATGGGCGAGAGGGCGGGAGAGCCAAAGAGGCGTTACGGGGCGCGGAAAAGGTCGGAGGGCGGGCGGTCACTGGGGTACGTTCCGGGAAGTACTTGATGGGCCTGCTGTTACCTGAGCCCGACTACGCCGGCCCGGGGTTCCCCGGAGTCGCGCGTGGACGGAGCGCCTGTCAAACCTGCGGTGGTCTCTGAAACCGACGGCGCGCCGGGGAGTCTTTGGGACTCGACGCCGGTCGCGGCGGCTGTCAGCCTGACTTCGATGGCCTCGTTGTCGAGGACCAACTAACATGCGGCGCCGCCGCCACGAGTCTCGCCAGGAGATCGGGGCAGGGTGCCACGCTACCGTCTGCCGAAGGATGGTCACGCTTGCAGCGCGGCCCCCGGCGACCGCTGAATAATATGGCAAAGACTTTGGAAAAACAACATCTTACGGAAACTGTTCCCGCCAGCGTGCGGCGCGTCACGATCGGCGAGGACTTTGCGGGCGTGCGGCTCGACAAATTCCTGGCCAAGCAGTTTCCGCAGGTGCCCCGCACGCGGCTGTTCCGGATCGTTCGCAAGGGCGAAGTGAGAATCAATGGCCATCGTTGCCAGATCGACCAGCGGCTGGCGAGCGGCGACGAAGTGCGCCTGCCGCCCGTTCGTGCGGAGGCTCCCGTCCCCGAGCCGGTGGTCGGCGAGGACGGCATCGTCGTGCCGCGCGTGCCGGTGTCGCGGGTGCCGAAGCCGCTGGTCCAGGCGATCACCTCAGCGATCATCCACGAGGACGAGCGGCTGCTGGTCATCAACAAGCCATCCGGCATCGCCGTGCATGGGGGCAGCGGCATCAGCAACGGCGTGATCGAGGCGCTGCGCGCGGCGCGCCCCGAGGAGCGCGACTCGCTCGAGCTCGTGCACCGCCTCGACCGCGATACCAGTGGCGTGCTGCTGGTCGCGCGCAAGCCGGCGGTGTTGCGCATGCTGCATGCCGAGCTGCGCGAGGGCGAGCATTTCGAGAAGCGCTATCTTGCGCTGGTAAAGGGCAGTTGGCAGCTCGGCAAGAAGCGCATCGACGCGCCTTTGCGCACCGATCTTCGGGTCGGCGGTGAGCGGACGGTGCGCGTGCAGGCGGGCGGCAAGGACTCGGTCAGCGATTTCCGGCCGGTGCAGTTCTTCGGCAACCGCGCGACGCTGATGGAGATCGCGATCCTGACGGGGCGCACGCACCAGATCCGCGTGCATGCCGCCTATGCGGGCCATCCGGTGGCGGGCGACGATAAATACGGTGACCGTGAATTCAATGCCGAGCTCGAAGACCTCGGGCTGAATCGCATGTTCCTGCACGCCTCGAGTGTGTCGTTCACCTGGCCCGACAAGGGCACGGAATTCAGCGCCAACGCGCCGCTGCCAGCCGACCTGGGTGCGGTGATCGATGCGCTGTCCGCGGAGGGTTCGAGTGGCCGACGCCGCGGTGGTGGGCGCCGCCGCTGACGTAGGCAGGGCGGCCGCCACGCGCGGCGGCCTCGGCGCCGCCGCCGCGAGCCTCAGGCCGAGTGCTGCAGCAAGGGCCTGATCTTCTCCGCGACCCAGATCAGCGGCAGGCCGATCAGGCCGGTCGGGTCGCGGCTGTAGATGCTGTTCATCAGGCTGATGCCGAGTCCCTCGGCCTTGAACCCGCCGGCGCAGTCGAGCGAGGGCTCGCGGTCGACGTGCCGTGCGATCTCGTCCTGCGACAGTTCGCGGAAGCTGCACAGGGTGTCGTCGACATGCTCGTGCAGGATGCCGGCCTCGATCCCGACGATCGCCACGGCAGTATGGAAAGTGGCCGTTCGACCGGACAGTGCGGCGAGCATCACGCGGTTAGCGGCGGGCGTGCCCGGCTTGCCGAGCACCGTGTCGCCTAGGGCGCAGACCTGGTCCGACCCGATCACCAGCGCACCCGGGTGCCGGACGGCGACTGCCTGGGCCTTGGCCAGCGCCAGCCGGATGGCCTGGTCCCGGGGAAGCTCGCCGGCGGCCCGGGCTTCATCGACCCCTGGGGACTCGCTGTCAAACGCAATCTGCAGCCGGCTCAGCAGCGCCTTGCGGTGTACCGAGGTGGACGCCAGGAGCAGCCGGCGGGTGGTGGTAAATGGATGTTTTTCAGCCACGGAAACAACGAGTTAGGGGTGGAAATTTTTGACTCGGAGAGGACTCGCACCTATTATACGCGCCCCATGCCGGCTGACTGGTCACGTCCTGTTGATGTCGATCGTCTGGCTGACGCGGGGGAAGTCCGTGAGTTCGACGTCGACCTGGCTGATTTTCCTCGTCTCGGGGATCAGCTCGCGCGCAGCGGAGCTCGGGCGCGGGGCTCGCTGAGCGTCTCGCGAGTACGGGGCAAGCCCGTGGTCGAGGTGGCGGTGCAGGCCGACATCCCGCTGCAGTGCCAGCGCTGTCTGGGCATCGTCGAGGTGTCCGTCGACAGTGCGGCGCGCGTCGCGATCGTCAAGGATCTGGCGGCCGCCGATGCGCTCGAGGCCGACCTCGACCCGTTCATCGCGGCCGACGGTCGGCTCGCGTTGCGCGACCTCGCGGAGGAGCAGTTGCTGCTCGCGTTGCCGCTGGTGCCGCGGCACGAGGGCGATGCGCAGTGCGAGTCCCTCGTGGCGGCGGCGCAGGCCGCTGCCGAGGACGCGATGGTGCGGCAGGAGACGGACCCCGGCCCGCGTGAAGCAGGGCGCAAGGGCGCCGACGACGCGGCGGAGGAATCCGCCGCACAGGTGACACAGAAACCGTTTGCGGAGCTGGGCGAGCTCCTGAAACGCAGCAGATGACCGGCGTGCAGGTGTGCGTCGGCGTCACAGGTTCGCCCCCTTAAGGTTTTTTCGAGGAGATTCCCATGCCCGTTCAAAAGAGCCGCAAGACGCCGTCCAAGCGCGGCATGCACCGCTCGCACGACAAGCTGGCCAAGCCCGCGCTGTCGATCGACCCGCAATCCGGCGAGACGCACTTCCGCCATCGCATCACGCCCGATGGCTTCTACCGCGGCAAGCGCGTGATCGAGAAGCCCGCGG
>Ga0315287_10007205_pt1 | contig 11131 bp, 8 predicted proteins | sample YL17G11_0_MG_FD_205037 | JGI IMG/M metagenome (GOLD analysis project Ga0315287, IMG submission 205037) | Sediment microbial communities from Yellowstone Lake, YNP, Wyoming, USA - YL17G11_0 | ecosystem: Environmental > Aquatic > Freshwater > Lake > Sediment | place: USA: Wyoming | collected...
GTGCTGCCCGTCGGGGCTCGGGCTGGCGTGCGCCTGGCAGCGGTAGCAGCTGCTGGCTGCGGAGTGGGTGTGGCAGAGGCGCTCGACCGACCCGCTGCCGTCCAGTCTGACGGCGACGACCTCGTCGCTGAGGGTCTTGCCATCTTCCTTGTAATACGTCAGGTAGGCCCAGCCGGGGCGGCTGACGTTTCGGCAGGAGGCGTGCCACAGGTACGCCTCGTGGGATCCCTTCGTGAGGGGCGCGAGCGCGCCGGTGTCAAGAGGGATCCTGACGGGGCGACCGCTGTACGTCCCGCCTTCGGCTCCGCCCACACGGACATCCGTGCCGCTGTAGGGATTGGCGGCCATGTCCATGTGGTTGAAGTTCAGGATCCAGCCGTTGGAGCGGGCGGCGTAGCCCGAGGCGCGTGGCGAGCTGGGGGCCATGGTGTGGGGACCAGTGATCGTGAGCGTGGTCGTGTCCACGTCGAATACGCCCACCATGCCATAGTCAGCCGAGCTCGTGCCGACGTACTGGATGACTACGTACCTGCCGGAGGGAGGAATCGACACCCAGTCGATGTCACGGCTGGTTGTAGGCTGGACGACGTTCAGGCTGCAGGGCGGGATGGCACATCGGCGGCCCACGCGGGTGGTCGGGTAGGAGTTCATGCCGAGTACGAACATCGAGTCCGCATGGCCGAGGGCGATGAATCTCCCGCTCTCGGAGGGGTTGCCCTCGCCGGAGTCGAAGCCGGACACGGTGATGGGCAGGGTCCAGGAGCGGGTCTTGGTGCAGGCGGTGACGCCGTACCAGTACAGCTCCCTGCCGCTCGACGGAACGCCGATCAGTTCGTGCGGATGGGCCGGGTCAGGGGTGCCAGCGATGATCCCAGCCCGGGAAGCTCGAGCAGCGGCCGTAGGCCGCGCGGAAGTTGCTGCCGTCGAGCACGAGAGTACTGGGAGAGCCCCCACCGGATTGTCCAGGAGGAAGAGGCTCTGGTCACTGCTCCACGCCTGCTGTTTGGAGTAGATGTGCCGGGCATCGGTGCCCCAGGTGCCGGAGACGGGGGTCGTGGAGGCGGTGGCGTTGTTGGCGATGCGCACGACCTCCGACCCGAAGGCCGGATCGAGGATGGGCGAGAGGTATGCTGGCCTAGGTGCCGGCGGGACGCTGAAGACTCTTGATGAGTCCGTCAAGTTCTCCGCGGCGGCACTGGACGCCGTCGCCGGCGCGTAGCGTTGCTTGTCTAGGAGGCCGTGTCGGGCGCGATCGGCATGGACTGGGCGCCGGCGACGGTCCAGGCCGCGAACGCCAGCGGGAGGGCCAGCAGCGCGCACGACCCCAGGGGCCGGATGCAACGGTCCGAGATCGAACGCGGCAGCATGTCAGGATTTCCTGTCAGCGCACGTGCGGCATCGTCGAAGTCGGGCTGTCCCTCGCGGGGTGGTTCAAGCTCCAGAATACCCGATACTCGGGATGATGAGGAGTTTCGCCGGATGGGTAACCGCGCCGGCCTTGTCCGGGGTGCGCGATGAAGGCGGAAACGTCCGGGTCTGCAGCATCATGCCGATGGAAGGCAGCGATGGGGGGAAGTGCCCGCAGCGGGCTAGATGGCGAATCCGGCCAGGAGCGTGGTCACGGACCGCGCCTGCAGAATGCGAAGACCTGTCTGTCTGGAGCGATCTCATCCAGGGATTCCCTTGGTTGCTCGCGCTTGGTGTCCGCGGTTGTGCCTTTCGTAACCAGACCCACTGGGCCCTTGGTACGGGGACTCGTCCCGGTTCCATGCTGAGTTCGTGCCGGCCCGGTCCTCCGCATCGAGGGATCGGGCCTGGCCACGGCTGCCCGCCCAATTCGAAACCGGGTGTGGCCCGGGCTCCGAGAACCGCGCTGCAGATGCGCACGAACCGTGCCCTGCACAGGTGTGCGGCCGGCAACCGGGAGGCCGCTCGAGCCATTCGCCGAACGTCACGCAGGGCCGCCCGCTGCGCGTGTCATTGCATTGCGCCGCGACCCGGTCACCCCGGGCCGGCCTGGATTGCAGTATTGGAGACTGCATCCGGCCGCGTTCCGGAACGGCGCGTGCTGCAACGAGGCGCCACACCGGCATGCTGGCCGACAGCGCAGTCACCGCCTGCCTGGACGGGGAGGATGCGCACCACCCGCCTGCACCGGGCCGGGTTCTCCACGGCTGTGCTGACGAGGGGCGGGCCGCTCCGCACAACGGCCGTTGCCTATTGGGCGCGCCGCCCTCGGCCTGTCGAGAGCCCGCCATCCCACGCCCGCGTTCCCGGCCGCGCCTCGGCTGCGGTGGGGAGGTTGTCATCCCGCTCCGCACTCAGTAGATTCCACCAGATCTGACGCGAATCGAAGATGCCGTCCAGGGGGGAGAGAGCCGTGAAGATCCTGATCGCTGATGCCTTCAACAAGGGGCTGCCCGAGCGTCTCGAGAAGTTCGGTGAGGTGTTCGACGACGCCGGGCGGATCGCCGGGGCGGACGTCATCCTCGTCCGCTCCAAGACCAGGCACCCCAGGATCCTCGTGGCCGTGGAGACGGCCGGTGCGGTCGAGCGCAGCGGGAGCGGGAACGGGGACGGCAGCGTGAGCGAGAACGGAGCCGGCCAGGGCCACCCGGATACCATGCAAGCCACGGAGATGAAGCGGTTGGCGGGGCTCATCCGGAACGCGGCCGACCGGGTCGGTGTGCCCCCCGCGGCCGAGCTGGCGCAGATGCTGGAGGAGATCTCCAACTGCAGTCCGGAGGAACGACGCCGTGAGGGAAGGACCCACGGCGCCCGCGATGTCGGAGGCGCTTAGCGGGCCAGCGCGGGGGCACGTGCTCGCGCGCGGCTGGGGGCTCTACCTCCTGTTGGTGGCAGTGCTCGTGGCGTTCGTCGCGCCCTCGGAAATGAGTCGGTCCCAGGTGGTGTATGTGGACTTGCTCAATGTGGCGGCCGTGGCTGTCTTCATGGTTGCGGTCCTCATCTATCGCATTCCCGTGAAGCTCCACTTCGCGCTCCCCGTGCTCCTCATCCTGGCAGGATCCGCGTTCGCGTTCACCAACGCGACGTCCGTCATGGGCTGCGCACTGGTTGTCGCCAAGGAAGCCTACATCTACGTCTGGTTCCTGGTCCTGGTCACCCTCATGAGCGCGCGCGGGGATCTCAAGGGCATCCGTTTGGTCTGGCTCTGGACGGCGCTCCTCATCGCCCTTGTCGTGACCGTTCAGGTCGTCAGCAGGTCAGGTTTCTCTCCGGGGAACCTGTTCGACCGTGAGGTTGGACGCGAGAAGGGGACATTCGCCAACGAGAACATGTTCGTGGACTACCTGATGTTCAGCATCTTCATCCTGCTTGGATTCGCGGGGCAGGTCCGGTGGTTGTTCCTCGCTCCGTCACTGGTGTTGTTGTTGTTGGCCGTGCTGACGACGAAGTCGAACGGCGGCCTGGTCTCGCTGGTGGCCGGTCTCATGACCTGGGTCCTCGTGCTGGTCTGGGCCCGGACCGTGCGGCGGGCGCGCCTGGTGGGCGGTCTCGCCTTCGGCCTGGCGGTCGCGGTCGTGGCGGTGTGGCTTCTGGCGGAGTCGGGACTGGGCATTGGGAGGGGGGCGCAGCATGTCGTGGAGCGAATGGAGATGAGCGCCGATACCCGGGGGAGCATCCGCCAGAAACTCGTGGAGAACTGGATGCGCACGCCGATGGGAATCGGTCCCGGGGGCAGTGCATTTGATGGATTGCCCAGCGGCGACGTTGTCCATGAAGACCCCAGAGGCTTCAAGCCGAAGCTGGTCTATCGGAGGTTACGGCCGCACAATGACTATCTGGGGTACTTGGTCGAGCGGGGTCCGCTCGGGCTCCTGGGGTTGCTGCTCTGCATCTGGCAGGCGTTCGCGATGGTCGTGCGTTCCCGCCGGCGGCTGAGCAACCTCGTCGGGGGCGCCCGGGCGGGAGACGCATTGTGGGCTGCCTTCCTCGGCGCACTGGTTGCGACCTCCGTCCACTCTCTGGTCATCGACAAGCTCCATTTCAGGCACTTCTGGCTGTTCCTGGCCATCCTCACAGCGATGACCTCCTACGAGGGCACCGTCAAGCGCACAGCCTTCGCGCCGGCCTCCCGGCGCGCTCCCGATCCAGCAGACGAGGCCAGCCTCGCGCCAGAGCCGCAGGGCTGAGTCCGTGGCCGAGCGGGTTGCATCGTCCCGGGAGGGGCCACGTCCCATCAGGGTCGTGGACATCATTGAGCTCAGCACCTCGGCGGACACGCTGCTCAAGGCGCGCGTGCTCGCTTTGCGGGCGAGCGGCATCGACAACCGGATCGTGTGCATCGACGGGCCCCGGATCGCCGCCCTGCGCGCCCAGGGCATTCCCGTGCACACCGTGCACCTGCCCCGCAACCTGAACCCGTTCCGGCTGGCCGCCTCACTCATTGAACTCGCCGCCTATCTGCGACGGAGCCCGGTGGATGTGGTGCACACGCACGGCTCCATCCCCGGGGTCGTGGGGCGCCTGGCCGCCTGGCTCACCGGGGTGCCGGTCATCGTCCACACGGTCCACGGCTTCCATTTCCACGAGCGGACGTCGTGGCTGGCCCGCCTGCCGCACCTGACGGTGGAGCGGCTGTGCGGGCTCGTCACCGACACGCTCCTCACGCAGAACCGGGGCGATCTCGAGCAGGCGGAGCGTTTCGGAATCGGGCCACAGGGCCGCCGCCACCATATCGGCAGCGGGGTGGACCTGCAGCGCTTTCGCCCGGAGGACCGGGGCGAGTCCACCGAGGGGCTGGTCACCGTGACCTGCGTGGCCCGCCTGGAGCCCGTCAAGAACCACGGCATGCTCTTCGCGGCGGCGGCGAACCTGGCGCGGCGCGGAACGCGGTTCCGCCTCAAGTTGGTTGGTGACGGCCGTCTGCGGGCCGAGTACCAGCACGAGTGCGCGCGGCTCGGGATCGACGGGCTGGTCGAATTCCTCGGCTACCGCCACGACCTCCCGGACATCCTCGCCATCACCGACATCGCGGTGCTCACGTCCGAGCAGGAGGTCCTCCCGCGCGCCGTACTTGAGGCCATGGCCATGGGGATTCCCGTGGTCGCTACCCGGGTCCCGGGTACGCGCGAGGTGGTGCGCCACAATGAGACCGGCCTGGCCGTTGAACTGGGTGACGCTGCGGGCCTGGCGGATGCACTCGCCCTCCTGATCGGTGACCCCGCGCTGCGCGCGCGGATGGGAGGGCAAGGGCACCGGGTGGCGACCGCGGAGTTCGACGAGCGCTCCCTGGTGGATGCATTGCGCCAGCTCTACGAGTCGCGTCCGCGCGCCCGGAGCGCCGCAGCTCCTGGGGAAGTCTCCCAGGACCGCGTCGCACCGGCCCCGCCCGGCAGCCCCGCGTCGAGCGGCGGATCCCCCGCGACCGGCGGGAACGCGCTACGGGTCGGACGCAATGCCTTGTTCCTCATGGCCGCGCAGGTCGTCTACGCGCTGTTCAACGTGGCGGCCATGGTCCTGCTGGGGAACTCGCTTGCCGCGAAGGGCTACGGTGAGTACGCCTTCTACTACGCGTTCATCCCGCTGATTGCCAGCGTGTGCGACGTGGGCACCGGCATCATCGTCATGCGCGGCATCGCCCGTGACCACTCGAGCGGCCCCCGTCTCCTGGGTGACGCACTCCTGATCAAGGCGGCGGTCGCGGGGTTCATTCTCCTGGTCGGGGTCGGGGGCGCCTGGGCGATGCTCGATCCCGCCCGCGCGATCCTGATCACCATCGTGACGGTGGGCGCGCTCATCGCTCATGGTCTGGATCCGGCGATCTGGGTCTTCAGGGCCCGCGAGAAGCTGCATCTGGAGGCCCTGATGCTCCTGCTGAGTCTATTCCTCTGGCTCCCGCTCCTGATCGCGGGCATCATGACGAAGGCGGGCATGCCCGGACTCCTGGCTGCCCTGGTGCTTGCCTCCGGGGTGCGCTTCGCGACGGGGGCGTGGATCGTCTCGAAGCGGTTGTACCGGCCGGAATTCCGCCTCGATCCTGCCAGGCTGCGCGGGCTCCTGGTAGAGGGTTTGCCGTTTGGGGCGGCCATGTTCGGGACGGTACTCTATGGCCAGGTCGGCCTGCTGATGCTCAAGGGCTTCGCCACCGCTGCCGATGTGGCGTACTTCAATGTGGCCTTCATGCTTTCCCAGCCCATCACCTTCATCGCCATGGTCTTCGGGATCGCGGTCTTCCCCATGGTCGCACGTGATGCGCGCGGGAATGAGCAGGCCCTGCGTCGGGACCTCACCCTGAACTTCAAGTGGCAGGTCCTGTTCTCAGTGCCGCTGATGGTGGGGCTCTTCCTGCTCGCGCGGCCGGTCGTGTCCCTGCTGTTCCGCGGACGGGACTTCCAGCCAGCCGCGACGGGGCTCGCGGTGACGAGCCTGGGGCTGGTGGTCTTCTTTCTCAACATCTCGTACCGCTACGTGCTCGCGGCGCTGGATCGCCAGCGGCAGTTCTTCCACGCCATCCTGGCCGGACTGGCCGCAAATGCCGTCCTGTGCGCGATTCTGATTCCGCGCCTCGGCTACCTCGGGGCTTGCGCTGCCTACCTGGGCGCGGAGGCCACCATCCTGATCGTGTGTCATCACGCGCTGTCGAAACACGTTCGCCTGCGTGAGTTCCTGGTGGAGGCCGTGAAACCGCTTGCGGCGGGAGTGGGCATGGGCCTTCTGCTCCTGGCTTTCCGCGGGACGAACATCTTCGTGCGCGTGGCGATCGGATGTGTCTCGTACCCGGCGCTCCTCTTCCTGCTGAGGGCCTTCACTGCGGAGGAGATGCGGGCCCTCCAGCGCATCTACGCGTCGTTCGGACTTCCCGGCGCAGCCCTGTTCCTGGGGATGGAGCCTCCCAGCAGCGGGGAGGAACGCGTACCATGAGCGCGGTGGACGTCATCAATCTCAGCGCGTCGGCGGACACGCTGCTCAAGGATCGTGTGCTCGCGCTGATCGAGCTCACCGCCTATCTGCGGAGGAGGCAGGGGCAAGCAGTGCACACGCACCGTTCCATTCCCGGTGTGCTGGGGCGCCTGGCCGCCAGGCTCACACGATGGTCGAATCGTGGCCACCACGCACCCGATCCGTTGCCGGAGTTGATCAGGGGTTGAGGATCGTGTGGATCTTCTGGCCCAGTTGCCGCCGCGCGTTCTCCAGGGCGACCGGGTCACGGGTCCAGGTGTGCCAGTCCTGGCCCACCGTGCGCGCCACCCCGAGCGCGAAATCGCCCTGGCCCTGGTCCTTCAGGATCTGAATGTAGTCGAAGTCGTCCGCACCGTCCCGCAGCCACTTCAGCCGGATCGAGGGCGCCACTCCCGGAATCCCCACCTGCGTCCCCGGATACACGAGCTTTGCCTCGCCCGGGTAGACGCCGGAGCCTTCCGCATAGTTCACGTTGTTCCAGGGGTCGCTGGTCCAGACATCGATGCGCCAGTAGAGCAGCCCGGTGAGACCCAGGCTCTGATTGATGAATCCCGGCTGGATCCGGAAGTCGAGGGGTGAAAAATCGATCTCCCACTTGGGGGAGTACGAGTCCTGGACCAGACAGTTGTACGACCACGCCATATCCCCCTTGCTCAGCACGTAGGCGACGCTATCCGGCACTTCGTCGTACGTCACCGGCAGCATCACCCAGATGTCGACCGCGGAGCGGCCGGTCCCCGAACCGTCGTCGAAGAGGATTCTCTTGGGCGTCATGGTGATCAGGTTATTGATTCCGGCCTGGTGCATGTTGCGGGCCCACGCCTTGATGGTCGGCGCCAACTGCGTGGCACACCTGCCGATTTCATCGGCGCTGTAGTCGTAGAGGAGCAGACCGGGCTGGTGGCGGGCGGCGAGTTGCTGGAACGTACTCACCGACGGCGCGGCGCTCATGGTGCAGGTACCAATGTCGGCGCCACTCCACGGCCCCGTACTCGCGGCGTTGAGGCCGAGGCTGTCGATCAGCGCCCGTTCGTCTGAAGTGCTCACACCCGTCGGCATGAGCCGGTTGCGCAGCAACTCCTTGTAGCTTGCGATTCCGACCGAAGCCGAATACGGGAACGAGGACTTGAGCTTGGGCTGAACCGGAAGGTCGAAGCCCCAGACGGTCAGCGCCACCGACACCTGCGCCATTCCCTCGTTGGCGGTAATGTCGACGATTCCCGTGTACTGGCCGGCGGCAATCCCCCGCGGCACGTTGACGTCGATCCACACTGGCTGGTTTTGACCGGCTGCCAGCGTAAAGGGGAACGCCGTCAACTGGGCGCCCGACAGCGGGGCGCCGGTGTCCGGGTCGACCGAGGGGATGAGGCCGTCGGGAAACCACCCGGGAACGCCCGAGGGGCGGTTGGTCCCCCTCCAATCCGGACTGGCCTGGGCGAGGTAGACGTAGTGTTCCCGGAACAGCGAGAGATTCCGCGCGGCGATCACGCTGGCGCCCGGCCCCGTCAGATTCGAGGCCGAGACCCGCACGTTCGTGAGCCCGCCGGCCGGGGCGCGCACGATGACCTGGAACGACTCGGATTCGCCCCGCGCGGCGTAGAGTTCCATCTCTGTGAGAGTCCCTGCAGCGTCGCTGGGTCCGATGCGCACGAGGCTTGGAGCGACCCACGCCGGGAAACTGCCGGAAGTGACGACCCTGAGATCCTGGATTCTGGCTGGCGGAATGGTGTCGACCGCCGACGAGACGGCGACGCCGAGCAGGAGTGCGGTCACGGTCAGCGCCAGCGCCGCGAGCCGAGCCTTGTGGCTCTGCCTGAAGGCGGGTCTGCGCGCCGCGTCCCGGTTGTTTCGCTGCCCGCCTCTTGGCGTTCCGGTGTGCTCGTTGAAGCGGTTCAGAAGGACCTCCTTGGAGACCATCTTCAATCTCACGCCGCGGCTCGCTTGCCGTAACCGGACCCAGTACGCCCCCGGTGCAGGGCCTGGTCCCGGTTCCAACCTGAGTTCGCGCCGCTTCGGTTCTTCGATCCGAGGGACCGATGCGGCACGGTTCGCCTGGCCACGTTCGCTGACTCGATTCGTGCCAGAGTCCGACTACCGGGAGAATACACGATGCCCGGCCTGGACACAGCCGGTTTTGGTCGCGGCCTGCCGAGGGCGCGGGCGGCCGACCGCGTCCCGTCGGTCGGAGTCCTGCCCGGGATCTTTCCCGCGCCCCTCTTGCCGGGGCCGCCGGTCCGGTGACCGTGACGCATGCCAGCCACTGCGTCAGGCGCCCTGCAGACGAGGTTGCCAGTGCCGTCAGGGAAGACCGCTCTGAGGCCGGTCCGGCCGCCTGAAAGGGTCCGTCGGCGGGCCTTTGCCGCTTGGCCGTCCCGGGCCTCCGCGGGCACGTTTGAGAGCGCCGATGGGGGGCCGGCGCGATCTGCGAGGTGAAGTGGCGAAAGTCGCATGGATTCTCCGGTCGCTCCGCCACCGTGGCTTCCACTGCCCGGCGCGCGACGTCCGCGAGTTCGTTCCGAAGTGACTTGTGCGGGTGGACGCGGTGGGCGCGGGGGCCGCTATTCCCATGGCGGTCTTCGCGGGTCCGGGTGCGACCCGGGCTCCGAGAACCGGTCGGCAGAACTGCACGAACCGTGCCCTGCACGGGCGCGCGGTGGGCGGCCAGGGGGCCGCTCGAGCCAGACGCTGAACCTCGCGCAGGGCAGCATGCTACGCGGGGCGTTGCATCCTGCCACGGGCCGTCCGCCCGGACCGGCGCGGAGAGCGGTATTGGAGACTGCATCCGGTCGCACACCGGGACGGCGCGTGCTGCAACGCGGCGCACCGAACGGGAGCTCCGCGGTGGCCCTCGCCGGGAGAGCAAATCGAAGCGCCTCGCACGACGGCCGTGGCCCGTCCGACTCCCGCGGAATGTTCCCGGGACGCTCTCCCCGTGGCCCCGCCACTGCCTCGTGAAAGTGACCCGGCGAATCGTTGGCGGAGCCGGCTTCTGCCCGGGCTCGTTCGTCCTCTGCCGTCCGGCGCGCCCGCCAATTCACGGTCGAGAGCCCGCCATTCCGCCTCCGCGCTTCCCGCCCTGCCTCGACCTCGATGGGGGGTTGTCATCCCGCTCCAGACTCAGTAGATTCCGCCCGGTCAATCGTGTGGAAGATGCCGTCCTGGGAGGAGAGAACCATGAAGATCCTGATCGCTGACGCCTTCGACAAGGGCCTGCCCAAGCGTCTCGAGAAGTTCGGCGAGGTGTTCGACGACGCCGGGCGGGTCGCCGAGGCGGACGTCATCCTCGTCCGCTCCAAGACCAAGGCCGACCGCGCCTACATCGACAACGCCAAGAACGTGAAGCTCTTCATTCGCGGTGGCGTCGGCATGGACAACATCGACCAGCCCTACTGCAAGGAGAAGGGCATCGCGGCGATGAACACGCCCGCGGCTTCCTCGGTGGCCGTGGCCGAGCTGGCGATGGCGCTGATGATCGCCCTCCCGTGCCGCCTGATCGAGGGCCACAACGGCATCGTCGCCGGCAAGTTCCTCAAGAGCGAGCTCAAGCGCACCGAGCTCTACCAGAAGACGCTCGGCCTGATCGGCGTCGGCCGCATCGGCACCGAGGTGGCGAAGCGCGCGCAGGCCTTCGGCATGAAGGTCGTGGCTGCCGACAAGGTCATCGAGCGGCACCCGATCGCGACCATCAAGCCGCTCGACGAGGTGCTGGCGGAGTCCGACTACCTCTCGCTGCACACGCCGCTCACCGACGAGACCAAGGGGATGATCAACCGGCAGACGATCGCGAAGATGAAGAAGGGCGCGATCGTGATCAACACCGGCCGTGGCAAGTGCGTGGTCGAGGAGGACATCGTCGAAGCCCTGAACTCGGGCCAGCTCGGCGGCTACGGCACGGACGTCTGGTACAAGGACGAGATCTACGGCAGCCCGATCGTGGGCGCCCCGAACACGGTGGTGATGCCGCACCTCGGCGCGTCGAGCAAGGAGAACCTCCTGCGCATCGGCGACATCGTGGTGGACATCCTCGAGCAGTGGGCGAGCAAGTGAGGAGCGGACGATGACGAAGAGGATCTTCAATTTCGCTGCCGGGCCCTGCACCCTGCCGCTCTCCACGCTGGAGCAGGCCGCCGCCGAGTTCGTCGAGTACGGCGGCTCCGGCATGTCGCTGTTCGAGATGAGCCACCGCGGCAAGCAGTACGACGCGATC
>Ga0315287_10007207_pt1 | contig 11128 bp, 6 predicted proteins | sample YL17G11_0_MG_FD_205037 | JGI IMG/M metagenome (GOLD analysis project Ga0315287, IMG submission 205037) | Sediment microbial communities from Yellowstone Lake, YNP, Wyoming, USA - YL17G11_0 | ecosystem: Environmental > Aquatic > Freshwater > Lake > Sediment | place: USA: Wyoming | collected...
GGGGCGAGAAGAGGAAATCGCCCGCATGTTGAGCGGTCTGACCATTACGAAAAAAGTGCGCGAAACGGCAGCGGAACTCATCGCGGGGGCGAAGGGGAAGCGGTCTGAGTGAAGGAGCAGGCTGCGGCTGAGGTCAAGGTTGAGGGAAGATCAGACTCTCTTTATCTCAACCTTAGCCTGAGCCTCAACCTTCTTCGTGTTGGCGGACTTTTTCAGCATCCTGTTAAGAATCGGATCGGTCGGTCGGGGTGGTCGCCATCGCCATGGCAGGAAGGGATGCCTTGCATTCCTGGACCACGCGCGCAAAGAGTTCGGTCAACTTCGGTTCGAAGTGGGTGCCGGCGTGCGAAAGCATCTGTTGGCAGGCGTCATCAATCGAGAGGGGCATCCGGCCAGGAAGTTCCGCGGTGAGATGGTCGAACGTTTGGGCTAGACAGACGATGCGGGCCAGTTGAGGAATGCCTTCTTCCTGAAGTCCAAATGGATTACCTGAGCCATCCCACCGTTCATGGTGATAGGCAATAATCTGTCCCACCTCAGCCGGGAGTCCCAGCGGTAACACGAGTTTCGCACCCTGCTCCGGGTGGTGCCGATTGCCGGCAGACTCCCCAGTCACAGCGATTTCATCGTCGGCAAATTGATGGGTCTCAGGCCCGATCTTGCCGATATCGTGGAGGAATGCCCCCAGCGCCAACGATTTTTGCTCAGCGAGTGTCAGGTTGATGCGGTTGGCCAAGAGTGTGGCGTAGAAACTGACTCGGCTGCAGTGGTTGAGCAACTGGCGATCATTGGCTTCAAGCAGGTCGGAGAGCACCGGGAGAAGGTCCGGCATTTCTTCAGCGTGGGAGGCATGATCTGATGCAGATTTTCCGATCGCCTGGTATCCCGCGAGTAATTTCTTCCACGCTTGCGCGCATGCTGTTTCTGATCCCCAGAGGCCGGGTGATGTCTTGAGAAAATTTCTGAGAAAATCGAGCCGTTGTTTCTTTTCGAGTGTCTGGTTGACGAGGGAAAGCAATTCCGTGACGTTGAAAGGTTTGAGCAGGTAGCCAGCGGCGCCATGGCGTATCCCTTCCATGGCGGACTTTAAGCTCCCATATCCGGTGATGATGATGACCTCAATGTCGGCGTGGTGCTGCTTGATTTCCTGAAGGAGATCTAAGCCCTGGCGATCTGGAAGCCTCTGATCGAGTGTGATGAGGTCGATCGGCTGGGAGTTCAGTACGTCAATCGCTGCACTGGCTGATTCCGCTGTCTGGATATTGAAAAAGGGGCGGAGAACCACCTGCAGCGCGTCACGAGGTCCTGCCTCGTCGTCAATCACGAGCAAGGTCGGCTTATTCTTCGCCGACTCAGGAGTCACAGGTCGGTCCATATTATAAAGCATACCACTAACTACGTACTTTGTAAAGCAATTATTGTTCCGTTTCAGTGAGTTAGCATCCTGTCTCAATGAAGTATGGCCGGTGCATGATTGAGACCCATATGTAGTTTTCTTAAAAGAAACACTACGTACATCAGTGAGGAAATCCCATGCCCAACTGTGCAAAAAAAAAGGACGCAGTGGGGGGAGTGGTGGTGCTATTCCTGCACTACGGCCTGAGTTTCGGTGCTGACTCCCTGGTCGGGTCGGCCGATTCCCAACGTATCCATGCGGTATTTGAGCATCCGGCGGCTGATTCCCAGCAGGTTGGCGGCATGGGTTTGGATGTAGCTGGTTCGTTTCAAGGCATCCAAGATAATCTCGCGCTCGAATTCCATCACGGCTTTCTCGAGCGACAGGCGCCCGGCGAGGGTGTCGTCGCGAAGTGAAGAGGATCGGGTGTCGTTTTTGAGAATGGTCGGGAGATGTTCGGGGGTGATGGTGTCCGATCCCTTGGACCAAATGAACGCCTGTTCGATGATGTTCTCCATCTCTCGCACATTGCCCGGCCAGGGATAGCGGCTTAACAGGTCGATGGCATCTTTGGAAAACTCTTGGGGCGGCCGGTTCTCTTCTTCGATTCGTTTGGCCAGAAAATGTTTGGCGAGGAGGGGAACGTCTTCACCACGTTCCCGGAGCGGGGGCAAATACAGCGCAATGACGTTGATGCGGTAGTAGAGGTCTTCGCGGAATTGCCCTTTGCGAACGAGTTCCTCGAGATTCTGGTTCGTCGCCGTCACGATGCGCACATCCACCTTGATGGATTGCACTCCACCGACTCTGGTGAATTCTCGTTCTTGCAAGAAGCGCAGCAGCTTGGCTTGCGTCACGGCGCTGAGGTCGCCGATCTCGTCGAGGAAGAGCGTGCCGGTATTCGCGAGCTCAAATTGCCCGACTCGACGAGCCGTGGCATCCGTGAACGAGCCTTTCTCATGGCCGAACAGCTCACTCTCGATGAGCGTTTCAGGAAGGGCTGCGCAGTTCAGCGCGATGAAGGGGCGCTCGCGCCTGCCGCTATTATAGTGGAGCGCCTTGGCGACCAGTTCCTTGCCCGTGCCGCTCTCGCCGGTGATCAGGACGGTCGTGCGGCTGTCGGCGACTTGTTCGATCTTGGTGTAGATGTTCTGCATCGACGGGCTCTTGCCGATCAGGTTGTGAAAGGCATAGCGCCGAACGACTTGCGCACGGAGTTGTTTGACCTCCCGTTGGAGTTCCTGGTCCTGGAGCGCGCGCTCGACGATGATGCGGAGTTCTTCCACATCGAAGGGTTTCGAGAGGTAGTCGGCCGCGCCGAACTTCATTGCATCGACGGCGGTTTTGACTGATTTCGTTCCCGTCAGCATGATGACCGGTGCCGTACGGTCCTCGGCGCGTAGGGTTTGGAGTACCGACAGCCCGTCGGTGCCCGGCAGGATGACGTCTAGGATGACCAGGTGGGGGGCTTCCTTGCGAAACAGCTCGAGGCCTTCCTGGGCGTCGGCGGCTTGGATCGTTTCGTAGGTCGGCTCCAGCACCGCTTTTAATGAGGCCCGAACCCGGGCCTCATCATCGATCAACAACACTCGTTTTTTCATACTGCTGTCCATAGGGTGTTGGCGGCTATGCGGGTAACGCGGGCAGGCTCACGAAAAACGTGGTACCGACACCGACCGAGCTCTTCACCCGGATCTCGCCGTGATGCTCTTGAATAATTTGATGGACGATCGTCAAGCCAAGTCCCGTTCCTTCGTGTTCTCCACTCTCGTGTTTCGTCGTAAAAAATGGGTCGAAAATATGTTCGAGATTCGTATCCTGGATTCCCACACCGGTATCCTCGATTTCGATGTGGGCCCAGACGTCCCCTCCCGGCTTCACCAGCTTGCGGGTCTGAACGCGTAAACGCCCACCTGCTCCTGCCATCGAGTCCATGGCATTGAGGAGGAGATTGAGCAGGACCTGCTTGATCTGCTGTCGGTCCAGCATGACACGAGGCAGGTCGGACGCCAACTCTTTTTCAATCTTGATCCCACGGCTGTCCGCCTTGACATCGATGAAATAGAGGCATGAGGTGACAATCTCGTTGAAGTTCTCGTCCGCCAGCTTGGGTTCCATGTATCGGGCGTAGTCGAGAATTTCCTGGATCAGCCGTTCGATCCGATACACATCGGCAAGCACGATTTTGCTGAACTCTTGAATAAATTCGGGATCGTCTTTTCGTTCAGGCACCAATTGAATAAAGATTTTAATCGACGTGAGAGGGTTCCTGATTTCATGGGCGAAGCCGCCGGCGATCGTCTCAAGGGATTTCAGCCGATCCGTGCGTTTCATGTGTGTGTGAGAGCGATGGAGGTCCTCGTACAGGACAATGGTGTCAAGCGCATTCGTGGCGGTTTGTGCCAGCGCGGCGAGCACGGACCTGGTCAGTGCATTTTCTCCAGCCATTGGAACTGCTGCGCCGAGGAGTGAGAAGGCGATGAGACGGCCTTTATTGAGGTGTGGCACGATGCGTGTGGCCTGCATGGATTCCATGGTCGCGCGTGCGCCGGTTCCGGAGTCAGTTTCTTGGAGGTCTGCAGCCGAGTCGGCCTGCGTCATGATCCGGTTGGTTGTAATCAAGTATTGGGGCAGGGGATGGCTCACGGCCAGCGTCGGAGGAATAAGGGTGGGGGCGACCGGGCCAACCATGCTGGCGCGGCGATAGCATTCGTGCTCGCGATCCAGCAGGAACAGCGTCCCATGGGTCGTGGCGCCTGCGAGACACAGCTCTTGGATAATGCGATTCCCGAGTGTCGTCAGGTCGGTCATCGTTCCCAGGTCGGCTGCAAACCGTGTGACGATGTTCAAGAGCTCGCTGGAGGAAGGCGCCACAATGTCGGTACTCGATGGGTGTGATGTCATGATAAACAGAGGGCGCAGGGGCGCCGTGTGACCCGCCATCGGAAATGCAGATTGAGCATGAACAGCTTATGTGTTCAAAGATGTACGGGGGAGTATACACGGCTTGGGCACGTTCAGCTAGCGGATTTACCTTTTCCGATGACAGCGAAGAGGGCATGCCCATCGAGCGCAGGAAGGATGCGGGGTGTGAGGATGTCGGCTTGCTGGAGGAACGAGGCCAGTGAGGGCCGGTTGAAGGTGTGCAGCAATCCATGCCGGATGGCCTCTCGGAGTCGCCCCAGGTAGTGCAGGACGATGTGGGCTTGTGGACTAAATTCATCCTGATTCGCTCTGTGCAGATGCCGGCGATAGAGCACCGAGAGATCGGTGTCGGGGTGGAAGACCGTGAGGACCAGCCGCCCCTGCGGATGGAGCATGCGGTACAGCTCCCGAATCGTGACCAGTGGAGAGGAGACGAACGGGAGTGACAGATTGCAGACGATGCGATGGAGGGAGTGGTCCTTGAAGGGAAGGCCCTGCGTCCAATCCGCGTGCATCCATGCGGTGGTCAGGGGAGGGTGGATGGTCAGGGTGCCTGCGAAGTCGCTGTCGAGTTCCCGATGCAAGGCACGAAGACTCTGTCGGGCCTGCGTCAGCGAGTCTTGAGAATGTCCCAGTCCGATCACGTGAACGGGACGCTCCGGACTCCATCCACGCTGTCGCGAGCGGTAGGCCTGGTTGACCATCGTGGCTCGGACCACATCGCCGTGGCCGACTCCCACGTCCACGAGCATGGAACCAGGATCGAGCGGGCTGAGCAGCCGGTAGAGATCGTCCAAGAGCTTCCAGTGCTCATGGAGGTTCCCGAGTTGGGGCAGCTGCTGCAGATGCGCGACCCGCAAGGCCTCACGCGTGATCTGCGAGAGATTGTGGCGAAGACGGGTGCGCTCCATTTCGATGCGCTGTTGACGGGCCAGCATGTGACGGGTGTGTGCGCGGAATTCAGCCGGAATGGTCGGCAGCGAGACGGTCGTGGCGATCTGCTCGAGGATCTGCCGGAAGGCCGGGGGGTGTTGTTTGTTGAGCGGGAGTTCCTGGCCGATCAGCGGTGCGGGGACTGTTGCCAGACGGGAATGGGTTCCCAGCGCGTTGAGAAAAGCCTGCGGGAGGTCAGCCGGAGGCAACGGCCCGAGCGGGCTGCTGGGAATCGTGACAATGGCTGATGGAGAGCAGAGGAGGCGCAGATCCGCAATTGTGGAGGCCAGATCCGTAAAGTGGCCTGCGACGATATCGCCGACAAAGCGATCGACATTGACGTTGAGCCCGAGCAGATTGGCGATGCCGCGTCGAAGTCCGTATCGGTGGTCGGCCACGAGGTCATGACCATGGACAGTCGTGAGCATGGCCTGAATATCGACGACCGGATTGATCAGGAGCAACAGGTCGAGGGGACGGCATTGCACCGCCATCTTGAGCGCGACGCGTGCGGTGATATCGCTCGCCATGACGATCAGTGGAGCAGTCGGCCACGTATGTTGCACAAACTCCACAACTTTAAGGAGGTCGGCTTGCATGCTCCGTAAGGTCGTCTGTTGCAGCTCGCCGTCGCTCAGCCCCACGTGGTTCGTGTGGTCGTAACGCAAGATGCGGAGCCGGTGATGTGCCAAGTAGTACGCCAAGGTTATGGCGTCCAACGAGGTCTGGCCATAGCCGGGAGCGATGATGACGACCGGTGTGTTCGGTGCGAGCGACTGGCGGAGATGGTCGTCGGTGATCATAATCGCCTGGCCACGGGGATTCCGGCACTCTCGCGGAATACTGACGACCGACGCCTGCTGCGAGGAGGATTCCGATTCGCCCGGGGACGTCAGATGTTGTCGGACGACACGGTGTACTTCGCGCTCTGCGTAGGGTGTGAGTCTCTGAAAACGGAGGCCGGCCCGAAGGGCAGGGTCGGAGCCTTGGTCACGAAATTCGCTGGGTGCTGTGGGATCCGGAGCCGCCCAGATGATCCGGGCGGGAAGTGCGGAGTCCGGCGCGCCCGGTTCATGGGTCCCGGGGTGGTTCTGGGTCTGTGTGGTGGCGAAGTGTAGCATGGCGAGGCCGCTCAGGAGTTCAGGGCGAGCGTTGAGGTGAAGACAGGCACCGTCCCGGCTGAGGTTGATCGTCAGCGCCGCCAGACGGTGAGGGTGACCGGTATGGTCCATCACATCAAGCCGGACTGGGAGCTCCACGACCACCCGAACCGCCTCACGCGGGTCGTAATCTTCCTGCTCGCTTGGTACGAGGGGGGCGACGGCAGTCAGTTCGAGCTGCGGCCCTGCCGCAAGCAGTAGTTCAAGGGAGAAGGGCAACGTCTGCTCCTGCGCAGCCTGGATCAGTGAGGCCAGGACGGCGGCTTCTTCTCGCTTGGGCGAATCAAATGCGATGACGAGATGGGAAACCGGCGTCCCGGAAGGGAGCGAGAGGGGCCGTTCCTGCGCCTCACCTTGGAGTTCGAGGATCCCCACGGCGGTTTTGAGTACAACATAGGCATCTTGTGGCGCAACGGTGGGGAAGTCGTTGGGGAGTGTAATGCAGATGCCGCCGCCGCTGAGGTTGGAAATAGTGCCGTTCCAGGTCGCTGACCCGACGGTGATCGTGGCAGGCAGGGTGGTTGGAATTCGAGGTGAATGGCGCCGCTCCTGTTGTCGAATGCCAGAATCGGTTGTCGGAGCAGGTGCCGTCGTGGCGCTCTTTGTTTCAGGAGCGAGTGCGGGCGGGGCGGCAGAGACGGCCATCGGCAGCGGGAACATCTCGAGGGGGGGGCGAGAGGCGACCGGCAGACGGAGGACCATACGAAGGGGGCCCTGTATCGGTGCCGATAAATCAAAGGTGCCACACAATCGGCGGACGAGCTGATACGACTCGAGGAGATCAATAGACGGGGGTGAAGGAGCCGGTGATTCTTCTACCGACCACACCATGTCTGATTCGAGCAGCTCGACTTCGACCTCGCTAGGTGGGGCGAGGGGAAAGAGTGCGGGGGCGTCTGCTGAGATGGGGGAAGGCCCAACTGCGCGCGTGCTCAAGATGAGTCGATGCGCACGGCCGATCGTCAGTAAATAAGTCTGCGCGTAGTTCAGGAGATGGCGAACGAGTTTCGTGACCTGCTCGCGATCGCCGACGAGAGGGGGGAGGTGTGAGGAGAACTGTCGTATGATGCCCGCACCATCCACGATCGCCGGGGTAGTGGACGTGAGTACGTCGTCAAGGACGTCGTTGACGGTGTGTCCTAAGGCGCCTTCCTCTCTCTCGTGGAGGGCCTGCGCCAGCTGTGCTCCGAGTTTCGTCGCTTCTGCGGCGTGGCTGGCGAGTGTTTCGGCTTGGTTGTCCAGACGTGCGTCGCGAATGGTGGTGAGGAGTTGGTGGGACTGTGTCAGCAGTGAGGCCAGTGGATCGTGCAGCTGTTGGGACAACAGTGTGACTCGCTGGGCCAGCGTGAGCAGTTCATCCGTACGCCGGAGTTGTTGGCGAAGTTGATGGATCGTGCGGTCTTGTTGTTTGGGTTGGGAAAGGTCTCGGATCAGTCCCACCGTGCCGAGAAATCGGCGAAGGGGGCCGTAGAGTCCTCTGGCGTTGACCTCCGCCGTGAGGGTCAATGGCTTGTTGTCCTGCGTGGGTTTCCCCCGAAAGGTTAATTCAAGGCGGCTGGTGCCTCGCGCTCCGGAGCGGCGTTCGTTAAGGCGATACCGAGCCACCGACTCCTGGCCGGGAGGAATGAGAGTGGTATAGGGCAATCCGATGAGTTCATCGGACGAGTAGCCCAATAGTGTGGCGATGCCCGGGCTGACCGTCACAAAACAGCCGCTGACATCCAGTTCGTAGACGATGTCGCTGAGTGATTCGATGAGCCGACGATGGCGTTCGTGCGCGTGGTCCAGGGACACTCTCAGGTGATGTTTCTCGATGGCTTCCTTGGCACAGAACAGGAGTTCCGTGAGAAAGGCCGGAGATTTCTTCGAGAGGAAAAAATCAACGTCGGCTTGGAGCGCCTGAAGGGCCGAGGCTGAATCGGTGCGGTCGCTGAGCAGAATACTCGCCGCGTATGGTGTGCGGCGTTTGAGTTCGCCGGGCAGGGAGGCGTGGTCCCCGGCGAGGCACTGTTCGTCGATGAGGATGAGGGTCCATTCGTGCGACGACGTCCATGCACGGGCTTCTTCGGCGGAATAGGCGACATCCACGCGGCAGCCAGGAAAGAATCCGCGCAGACTGATGGTGACGAGTTTGATGGCCTCAGCGTGTTCGCTGATAATCAGGATGGTGACCGGCTCACTCTGCGGCATCTAAATATCCCTGGTGCGTCTGGGGAATCCGAGCGCACCTAGTCCCAGAGGCGACAACACAACGTTCGCTCGTCACGTGATCTGAGACACACCAGCCCCTATTTTCTTCTGCTGCAAGCGACTCGGGGCACGCGTCTTCGGGGCACGCGTCTGAGGATGAAGATGTGAATAGCACAGGCGGAGGTGGGAAACCCAGTCTACATGCGATGGAATGAACTCCTTCTTGGTAGAGAAGAGCCCGCACGGACTTCGATGAGGAACAAAATTGAACGGAATTAGAGGGAGACAGGGCGTGGGTTACGTGAGGGAACGTCGCGGCACCAGCCGCAGACCGTGCGGCGAGTACAGGATGCGCGCGTTGTCGCTACTTGTTGGCGAGTAGCGAATGGGATGTCGTCGGACAGGCGCCAGGGGTCATGTACAGCAAATAGTTTCCCATCCCATGTTGGGCCTCTTGTTTCTGCAAGGGATGGTGATGGACCATGACCATCTCATAGTCATCGGCCTTCGTCACAGGAAACCCCTGGCTGTCCGAGTAGACTTGATGCGGCTGAAACTGGAGAAAGGTTCCGTCCTGGGTGACGTCGGGAACCGTCCGCAGCAGGGTCTGTTTCTTGGTCTTATTGTCCAGCCCGATCATTAAGAGTTCGTCATGCCCATGGGGGTAGGCGAATTTCACACAGCCATCCATCGAGAACTTGAGTGGCGCGCTGTGGACCTGGACTCCGGTTGTAATCTCAATCCCTTCATCCGTCTGGTCTGGGCCTCGCTGGGAGAACTTGCTGAAGCACACAATATTGACCCCCACCTGGTACACGTCCAATTCTTTGACGGGGGCGCCCTCGGGTGCCATATACATGGTGAAGGTGGCCATGACGTCCTTGGTGATCGGCGCCTTGTGATAAAACGCGACAATCGACATGAGGTGCTGACCCTTGGCGAGCTTGACCCCGTAGCCTTCCGGAAAATGCGTCTCGGTCATCTCCAGCCCTGCCCCCGCAAAGAACAACGGTTCGCCCTCGCATGAGACGCTCGGTTTGTCGTTGTTCATCATCAAGATATGATGGAGATAGTTCTTGGGAAGGGGCTTCCCTTCTTTGGTGAAGACCGCTGTTTTATACCCCACCATATACATATCTTTGGGAAGCTGAAAGTTATGTTTGGGCATCGACGCCGCGAGGTCTCCGTCGTGACCGGCTGGAAGATCGATGGGACCGAACGTGAGGGTGACGACATTGTCCTGAATCGTGACGGTCGTGGTCGTTTGATTCTTGAGCGTCGGAACGGCATGGTGGTCGTGACCGCCGTCTGCAAGGACAGGGGTCACCAGACAGATGCCGGCGAGCAGAGTGAGGAGTGCCTGACGCATAAAACCTCCCAAGAATGAAAAGTGGTCACGCGAAGTATGTGGTGCGATGCTCATATACGCCTGTGAGGTACGCAGGTGTCATCGTGCGGATGGTGGCGGGGTCAACCGTTTCCAGACATAGGTCCCGCCGTGTTCCCGAGGGGGAATATTTTTATGAGTGCCAACCCGCGAATACCACCACACGCCCTTGGCCTGGGTCCCGTCCTCGGAGAGGAGAAGTTCAAACTCTCCTTCGCGATCGTTGCCCGGCTGCTGCCACGTGCCTTGCCAGAGACGGTCGGCATACTTCGTGGTGACGAATCGTCCACCGTGCTGGGTATAGGGGCCGTTGCCGGCTTTGTCGAGTGTGGCCATGTAGCGCTTGTCGTCCTCCACTTCGAGAATATCCCAATCCCCGCTCAAGTCAAGCGTTGACGAAAGTTGAGCATTGTTGACCAAGCGTTGCGGGGAAGGTGTCGTGTGATGCTGTGCCAAAGGGGCGGCCAGTTGCATGTTCCGAAACGACTCATGCCAGGACAAGAGGACCCATTGTCCCTCGCGCAGTTCCAGGACACCGCTTTCCCGGAGAGGAAGCACCGTTTCCCGTTGATCCGGTCCCTCTCCCACGAAGCGGATATAGTCCAGCTCCATGGTAAACCAGGCAAGAGTCCCTTTCGTCCAGACTTTCAGCTCATGAATAGGAAGCTCAAGTTTGACCACGGAGGAAAACTCCTCTTGCATGTCATGCTCGAACTCCGGCCACCCTACATATTTCCGTCCACCGATGCTGTAGCTGGTGATATCGGCATCATGCGCCATGAGGCGAGAGAGGGTCGGCATATCCCTCTCGGCGTTGGCACGAACCAGGGTGCGGATGACTGCCTCCGGACCGGTCGATTCATGTGCAAAACCGACCGTCGTATGCTCGGTCATCAAGAGGAACGCTACGGCGAACAGAACGCCGCGAACAATGCAGGACATGAGAGCCTCTTTATATGATGGCCTCCTCTGTGCAGGAGGGAAGGAGCTGGTTAGATATGCAGGTTACACAGCTCGTTTTGTCTTGTCAACGGCGGAGCATGGGGGCAACCCTTAATGATGATGCGCCAAGACGATCACGGTCACATTATCTTCCCCCCCTCTGCTCAGCGCCTGCTCGATCAGGTCATGGCAGGC
>Ga0315287_10007208_pt1 | contig 11128 bp, 11 predicted proteins | sample YL17G11_0_MG_FD_205037 | JGI IMG/M metagenome (GOLD analysis project Ga0315287, IMG submission 205037) | Sediment microbial communities from Yellowstone Lake, YNP, Wyoming, USA - YL17G11_0 | ecosystem: Environmental > Aquatic > Freshwater > Lake > Sediment | place: USA: Wyoming | collected...
GGCGATGGCTGAGCGCCGGCTCCCGGTCATGAGCCGCCCGGCGCTCCACAGCGCGCCGCCGATGATGACCAGCGCCGCCACCCCGGATCCGGCGCCGGCGGCGATGCGCGGACCGATGCCGAACACGTCCGCCCCCTGGGGGAGGACGCTGGGATCGATGATGGCCAGGACCGGCGAGGCCACCACGATGCCGGCGGCGAATGCCGCGAGCATCGTCACGCCGGCGGCGGCCGCATCGGCCCGGCGCCGCCCGACGAGCAGGTACACGGTGCCCAGGGCCAGGAAGGGCACGTTGAGGATGGCCCCGAACAGGTAGAACATCTTGAAGGTCCACTCGCTCCACCCGATGGCGGCTCCGAGCCAGAGGCCCAGCGAGCCCAACGCGAACATGAAGAGCGAGATGGTCCACATCAGCTCGTGGCGTCGACGTCGAGCCAGGTAGCGCTCGAGCGTGAGCATGGCGAAGGCCGTGGCGAGCAGCGTCGCGGTGGCGGCCAGGGCGGTGTGCATCGAAGGTCAGCCTAGGGGGGCTGGGCCGGTCGATGGCGACGCCGGACACTGATCGTCGGCATCACGTGGACCGCTTCGAGACGCCATGCCGCGTGGTGTCGGGTCAGGGAGTGGTGACTTTGTGAACGCATGCACGTGGGCGTACCCTGCCCGCACCATGGTTGATCCGTCCCGGCGCCGCATACCCGAGGCCACTGTCGCCCGGCTGCCGCTCTACCTGCGCAGCCTGATCGAGCTCCACGGCCACACGCCGACCGTCTCGTCCGAGCGGCTCGCGGAGCTGGCCGGGGTCAACGCCGCCAAGGTCCGCAAGGACCTCAGCTACCTCGGCTCGTACGGCACCCGGGGGGTCGGGTACGAGGTCGAGTACCTGGTCTTCCAGGTGCGTCGTGAGCTGGGGCTCACCCAGGACTGGCCTGTCGTCATCGTGGGAGTGGGCAACCTCGGCCAGGCCCTGGCCAACTACGGCGGGTTCGGCGACCGGGGCTTCCCGGTGGCGGCGCTCGTCGATGCCGACGAGGCCAAGGTCGGCACCATGATCGGCGATCATGTGGTGCACCACATCGACGAGCTCCCGAACCTGACCCGCGACCTGAAGATCTCGATCGGCATCATCGCCACGCCGGCCAACGTCGCGCAGGACATCGCCGACCGCCTCGTGGCCGCCGGGGTCAGCTCGGTGCTCAACTTTGCGCCATCCGTGGTGAACGTTCCCGACGGGGCCCTGTTGCGCAAGGTCGATCTGGCGAGCGAGCTCCAGATCCTCAGCTTCTACCAGCAGCGCCGGACGGCGGTCTGATGCCGATCGACGAGCCCCTCTACCCGGTCAACCTGCGCCTGGCCGGCCAGCGATGCCTGGTGGTCGGCGGCGGGGGCGTCGCCCGGTCGAAGGTGCAGGGCCTGCTCGAATGCGGGGCGCTGGTCACCGTGGTCGCCCCCGAGATCCGGCCCGACCTGGCATCGCTCGACGGCGTCACGTCCGAGGTCCGGGCCTACGGTGAAGACGACCTGGGCGAGTACGCCCTGGTGATCACCGCCACCGACGATCCCGAGGTCAACCGCCTCGTGGCGCGCGATGCGCGGGCGCTCGGCGTCTGGGTCAACTCGGCCGACGATCCCGCGAACTGCACCTTCATCCTGCCGGCGCGGGTTCGTCAGGGCCCGCTGCTGGTGACGTTCGCCACGGGTGGCCACAGCCCGGCCCTCGCCACCTGGTTGCGACGCACCTACACCGAGGAGTTCGGTCCCGAGTACGTCACCCTGATAGAGATGTTGGCCGACGAGCGGCAGAATCTTCTTCGGGCCGGACGCTCGACCGAAGGCCTTGATTGGCAACCGGCCCTCGACTCGGGAATGCTGGAACTCATCCGCGAGGGTCGCCTCGCCGAAGCGAAGGAGCGCCTCCAGGCGTGTCTGTCGTCGTCATCGGCTTGAATCATCGAAGTGTGCCCCTCGATCTGCTCGAGCGCATGACCATCGACGACTCGCGTCTCGGCAAGGCGCTGCACGACGTGGCGTCTCGCGAGCACGTCAGCGAAGCCGTCGTGCTGTCGACGTGCAACCGCACCGAGATCTACGTCGTGGCCGAGAAGTTCCACGGGGCCTACGCCGATCTGCGGAACTTCCTGTCGGAGATGGCCTACCTGCCCCCCGAGGACTTCGCCGACCATCTCTACGTGCAGTACGACGACGATGCCGTGGCCCATCTCTTCGCCGTCACGTCCGGGCTCGAGTCCGCGGTCGTGGGCGAGGCCGAGATCCTCGGTCAGGTGCGCCGGGCCTGGGAGCGGGCCCAGGAGGAAGACACTGCGGGGTCATCACTCAACCTGCTCTTCCGCCATGCGCTCGAGGTCGGCAAACGGGCCCGTACCGAGACCGGCATCTCCCGCCATATCGCCTCGGTCTCGACGGCGGCGGTCGCCATGGCCGCCGAGCGGCTCGGCTCCCTCGCCGGGCGGCGCATTCTCGTGCTGGGCGCCGGCGAGATGGGCGAGGGCATGGTGCGGTCGCTGGTCGCCGCCGGCGTGGCCGACGTGCGCATCGCCAACCGCACCTGGGAACGCGCCGTCGAACTGGCCGATCAGCTCGGTGGCGCGGCGGTGCGACTGGCCGACCTCAACGAGTCGCTGGCCGAGGTCGACCTCCTCCTCACGTCGACGGGCGCGTCGTCGATCATGCTCGAGCACGGCGATCTGGCCCGGGTGATGGCGGCCCGTCACGGTCGTCCCCTCCTCATCGTCGACGTGGCGGTTCCGCGCGATGTCGATCCCACGGCGGCCGACCTTCCGGGCGTGACCCTGCTCGACATGGATGACCTGCGCACCTTCGCCGATGCCGGCCTGGCCGAGCGTCAGGGCGAGGTCGCCGCCGTACGGCGCATGCTGGTCGAGGAAGTCGAGCGGTTCGTGTCGGTGAGCACGGCCCGCGAGGTTGCGCCTCTCGTCGCCGGCATGCACGAGCGCGGCGAGGCTGTCCGCTCCGCCGAGCTGGAGCGCTATCGGAGCCGACTCGGCGAGCTCGACGCTCGCCAGATCGAGGCGCTCGAGGCGCTCACCAAGGGCATTGTCGCCAAGCTCCTGCACGACCCGACGATCGGGCTCAAGGATGCCGCGGGCACGCCCCGAGGCGAGCGCCTGGCCGAGGCAATGCGCGACCTGTTCGACCTCTAGGCCGATCTCGCTACCCGTGCCCATCACCGTGCGGGCCGCGACCCGTGGCAGTGCTCTGGCCCGTTGGCAGACCGAGCATGTCGCCGCGCTGCTGCGGGTAGTCGACCCCGAGGTCGTGGTCGAGGTGGTCGTGGTCGAGACGGCGGGCGACCGGCGACAGGACATCCCGATCTGGCAGATGGGGGGCAAGGGCGTCTTCGTCAAGGAGGTGCAGGCCGCGGTGCTCGAGGGCCGGGCCGACATCGCCGTGCACTCGGCCAAGGATCTGCCGTCCGAGACCCACCCCGACCTCGTGATCGCCGCGGTGCCCGAGCGGGCCGATGCACGCGATGTGTTGATCGGCGGTTCGCTCGACGGCCTGGCTCCCGGTGCCGTCGTCGCCACGGGCTCGGTGCGTCGTCGCTCGCAGCTCGCCTGGGCCCGGCCCGACCTGACGTTCAGTGGCCTGCGCGGCAACATCGACACCCGGCTGGCCAGGGCGGCAGGGTTCGACGCGATCGTCATGGCCCTGGCCCCGCTCCACCGGCTCGGTCTGCTCGATCAGGTGCGCAGCGAGCGCCCGGTCGAGGTGCTCGAGCCGGTCGTGATGCTCCCGCAGGTCGGCCAGGGCGCCCTGGCCATCGAGTGTCGGGGCGTCGGCGGCGCCGCCGACGGGCCGCTGCGGGCGCTGCTGCACGACATCGAGCACGGTCCGAGCCGTCTCGCGTTCGACGCCGAGCGGGGTTTCCTGAGCGAGCTGGGGGGTGACTGCGATCTGCCCGCCGGCGCCTATGCCACGGCTTCGCCCTGCGGTGGCCTGCGCATCGAGGGGCTGATCGCGTCGCTCGACGGCCATACCCTGCTGCGCCACGCCATCGAGGTCGGACCGGCGGTCGACGATGACACCGCCGCCGCGGCCGGCCACGAGGTGGCCCACTATCTGCTGCACGACGCCGGCGGCGCCGCGCTGCTCGATCGCTGACCCGGCCGTTTCGCCTTCGTTTCGGCATTGATGCACCGTTTCGGTGCGCTCCTGCCGGAACGCCGCCGCCCGCCGCCCGCCGCGGGTTCAGGCCGAAGCCGCGGCCGGGGCCCACTGGTGAGCGGCGAGGATCTCGCGCTGCACCCGGTCGGGATCGTCCCGCAATTCCTGCCAGGTGAACCGGAGGGTTCGGTACCCGAGGATGGCGGCCCGGCGGTCACGTTCGCGGTCGCGGGCGAAGTCGTCGAGCCGGGTGTGCCAGGAGCGGCCGTCGGCCTCGATGACGAGTTGTGAAAGGGCCACCATGGCGTCGACCCGGCCTCCGGTCCGCGTGCCGGCGATCCGAAACTGACGGACGTAGGCCGGCATCCCGGGCCGATCGAGGACGTCGTACAGCAGCGACTCGAGCACACTGGTGGGAGGCTCGAACTCGTTCTGGAGCCGCTCCAAGAGCATCGCCCGCATCAGAGTCGACCCGGCTCTTCGGCCGGCCTCGAGCTGATGGAACCGCTGCGCGACCTGCTCGATCGCAACCCGCCGCGACGCCAGCAGATGGTCGAAGGCCAAGCGGGTGCGGCCGGCGTTGGCTAGTCCGGCGACATGGATCAAGGTGTCGACAACTGTCAGCACCCGCAGGCTGTGGATCACGGTGAGTTGGTGCTCGGTGAGTTGGTGCACGATGGCGATGCGGCTGCGGGTGCCAGCCCCGGATGGGACCGTGATCTCGGGCCGACACGGTCGAAATCCTTCGAAACCGTGCAGCGCGGCCGCGGCTCGGCCAGCGATGGTGGCGATCGGCTCGCTCAGCTGAGCGGCCATCAGCGACTGGTGCCAAGTGGGGGCGACAGCGGCGAGTCCGTATACACCTGGATCGAGGCGGAGCCACCGGCCCGATGTCACCCGGCTGGCAACCATGCGATCGGTGCCACCCAGGTCGAGCACCTGGCGGCGGCTGACGGCGCCGTGCTGTCGACGTGAGAGGGCGGCGACGGCCTGGTCGAACTCGGTGGATCGCATCCCCCCATGCTGGCCATGGGGTGTGACAACGATCTGAATCTGCGATCGTTTCGGCATTGATGCACCGCTTCGGTGCGCTCCTGCCGGATCGCCGAATTTTGACCCGGCAAACTATTGACACACTGACTGCCATTAGTTACCGTGTCGCTCAATGGTGAACAGACGGGGCGCATCTCCCGAAATCGGACCAGGCGAGCCAGACGACGAGACGGATGGCCGGATCATCCGACGTGCGCGCAACCGTGAAGCGATCATCGACGCCATCATGGTGCTCATCCATGCCGGGGAGGTCTCGCCGAGTATGGCCGAGATCGCCCAGTTGGCTGATGTGTCCGAGCGTTCGATCTTCCGGCATTTCGATACGCGTGAGTCGCTGCTCGCTGCCGTGATCGATCGACAGATGGAAGTGGTGGCCTCGCTGCTGCACGAGATCCCGTCGACCGGGTCACTCGCGGCCCGGACCGAGGTGCTCGTGGCCGAGCGGGCCCGGCTGTACGAGGAGATCACGCCCATGCGGCGAGCGGCCGTGCGGATGGCCTCCGGGTCGGAGCTGGTGGCCGGTCAGCTGGCCGACGCCCAGGGCTGGCTGCGCGACGAGCTCGAAGAGGTCTTCGGACGTGAGCTCGGTCGACGTCCTTACGCGGAGCGTCGTGATCTGGTGGCGGCACTGGGCATGGCGACGAGTTGGGACGCATGGGACCTGCTGCGCACGGTCGAGGGCTGCTCGGTCATGCGAAGTCGTCGCATCCTCGAACGGATGATCACTCGAACAATCGGAGCAAACTGACATGCAGGTCATCACGCTGGGCACCGGCTCGCCGCTTCCCGATCCCGATCGGGCCGGGCCGGCCACACTGGTGCGCGTGGCCGATCTCAACCTGTTGTTCGACTGCGGCCGCGGCGTGCTCATGCGGGCGGCCGCCGTGCCCGTCGGCCCCGGCGGCTTCGCCGTCGTCTTCCTGACCCATCTGCACAGCGACCACATCACCGATCTCAACGACGTGATCACCATGCAGTGGGCCATGAGCTTCGCCCCGACCCCGTTGCGCATCATCGGGCCCGTCGGTACCGCCGACGTCGTCGATCGCACCCTGGCCATGCTCCGCGAAGACATCGGCTACCGCGTCGCCCACCATGACGATCTCAACTGGGAACCGATGGTCGAGGTCGCCGAGGTCACCGAGGGCGTGGTGTTCGACCAGGGCGGCGTGCGGGTGATCGCCCAACCGACCGATCACCGCCCCGTCCACCCGACCGTCGGCTATCGACTCGAGGCCGACGACCGGGTCGTTGCCATCGCCGGCGACACCAAGCCCTGCGACGGGCTCGACCGGCTCTGTGTCGGCGCCGACCTGTACGTGCAGACCACCATCCGTCGCGCCGGTGTCGAGGCCATTCCGCTGCCCCGCCTGCTCGACATCCTCGACTACCACTCGAGCATCGAAGAAGCGGCGGCGACCGCCACGCGCAACGGCGTCGGCACGCTCGTGATGACCCATCCCGTGCCGGCCCCGCCCGTCGGCAGCGATGCCGAGGCCGAGTGGGCGCGCGACGCGGCCACCGCCGGCTTCCCCGGCCAGGCCGTGGTCGCCCGTGATCTTCAGGTGTTCGAGGTCTGAACCGACCGCCAGCTAGGAGCGTCCATGCAGGTCCTGCGCACATCCGACGGTCGATTCGATGGTCTGAGCGACTTTCCGTTCACCCCGCACTATCGCGAGATCCCCGACCTCGACGGTGGCACCCTCCGCGTGCACTACCTCGACGAGGGCCCGGTCGGCGGCGAGGTCGTGTTGTTGCTGCACGGCGAGCCGTCGTGGTCGTACCTCTACCGCAGGATGATCCCCGTGTTGAACGCCGCGGGCCTCCGGACCATCGCCCCCGACCTGGTCGGCTTCGGTCGCTCCGACAAGCCCACCCTTCGCACCGACTACACCTACGAGCGCCATGTCGAGTGGCTTCGGTCGCTGGTGTTCGGCGAGCTCGACCTGACCGACGTGACCCTCGTCTGTCAGGACTGGGGTGGCCTGCTCGGGCTTCGCCTGGTGGGTGAGCATCCCGAGCGGTTCGCCCGCGTCGTCGTCGCCAACTCGTTTCTTCCGACCGGTGACTCGACGTTGAGCGAGGCCTTCTTCGGCTGGCAGCGCTTCTCGCAGGACGTCGAGACGTTCCCGACGGGGATGATCGTCAACGGTGGCTGCGCCACCGACCTCACCGCCGACGTCATCGCCGCCTATGACGCCCCTTTCCCCGACGAGTCGTTCAAGGAGGGGGCCCGGCAGTTCCCGTTGCTCGTTCCCTCCAGCCCGGACGACCCGGCTTCGGCGGCCAACCGGGCGGCCTGGACGGTGCTCGAGCAGTTCGAGAAGCCGTTCCTGTGTGCGTTCAGTGATGGCGACCCGGTGACCGCCGGCTCTGACAAGGCGTTGCTCGCTCGCATCCCCGGCACCCGGGGGCAGCCGCACACGACCATTGCCGGCGGCGGGCACTTCCTGCAGGAGGACAAGGGCGAGGAGCTCGCCACCGTCGTGGCCGACTTCGTCCGTTCGACCCCGAGGACCTGAGGAGTGCCGGGTTCGACCACATCCTCCTCTCCATGCAGGAGAATCACTCCTACGACAACTACCTCGGCATGCTCGGCCGCGGTGACGGCCTGACCCTCGAGCCCGGTGGCCTGCCGACCAACACCCGCACGTCGTGGAACGGCGGGGCCATGGACGGCTTCGTGCAGGCGGCCGGCGCCGGCCACTACGACCATGTGGCGCCACCGGCGGCGGTCGCCCCGGACGCCATTGCCCCGCGCATCACGGTGCCGCCTGACCAGCCCGGCGTGGTCGGACCCGGTGGTCGTGGGCCCGGTGTACGCGGGCTGACGATCAGGTCTCGACCGGCTGGGGCTCGCGCCACATGAACCAGATGGTGGGGCCGTCGTCGCCGAGTCGCGTCTCGCCCGTGACCTTGAACCCGAAGCGCTCGTAGTACGGCACGTTGGCCAGCTTCGAGGATTCGAGGTAGGCGGGCAACCCTTCGGTGTCGCAGCGGTCGGTGACCTGGCGGATCAGCGCTCCACCGATGCCCTGGCCCTGGGCGGCCGGATCGGTGCCGAGCACCGCGAGGTACCAGTGGGGCTCGACCGGATGCTGCGTCTCGACCTTGCGCTGGACCTCGAGCGATGCCGGCAGCCGTCGGCCGAAGGCGCGGAGCAGTTCGGGCAGCGACCGAGCGATGGAGGTGTTGCTCAGCCTCCATTTTCCCGGCGGCTTCCACAGTGAGGCGCCGGACAGATCAGCGGTGGTGAAAACTTCGCCGACCCGCAGCGAGTCGCGCAGGTACACCTGGAAGACCTGCCGGGAGCGCTGTTCGCGCGTGCTCTCGTCGGGAAACAGCCAGGCCCACACCGGGTCGTCGTCGAAGGCCCGGGCAAGTGTCGCGGCCAACGCTCGCCGATCAGCGGCGACGGCCCGGCCGATGGTCGGCGGTGTGGTCCGGGGTTCGGCCGGTGGGGGACTCATCGGGGACGGATCCTTTCAGTGCTCGCCGCGATGGCGGTTGAGCTTGGCGTACAGGCCTCTGTTCTTCTTGTAGAGGTCGACGAACGTGGTGAACAACCGGTCGTAGGTGTCGCGGTTGCGAGGATCGGGATGGAACGTCTCGGTGATGGCGATGCGGGCCGGGATGTCGTCCCACTTCAGGCGGCCGAGGGCGACTGCCGCGGAGAATCCGGCGCCGCGCACGTTGGCCAGGATCGGTTCGGCCACCTGACGGATCGGTCGGTCGAGAACGTCGGCCAGGATCTGGCACCAGAGCGCCGACCGGGCTCCGCCGCCGACGAAGTTGAGGTGCTCGAACCGGCGCTTGGTGAACTTCTCGGCGGCCTCGTTCATCCAACGGGTGTTGAGGGCGACACCTTCGAACACGGCGCGGACGAGGTGCGACCGTTCGGTGGTCATCGACGCGTTGAACCAGCCCCCGCGCAGGTGGTGGTTGTCGACCGGCGTGCGCTCGCCGTTGAGCCAGGGCAGGAAGATCACGTTGCCGCTGCCGGGCGGCGCCGATGCGGCCAGGGTGTTGAGCTGTTCGAGCACGTCGGCCGGCGGCGGCCCCGAGCCGAGCCCGTCGGTGGGGTAGAGCACGTTGTCGATCAGCCACGTGAGGCACTTGCCGGCCGTGTCCTGCTCGGTGGCAACCCAGTAACGCTCGGGGATGCCCGACGGCAGCGACGTGATGTTCGAGAGGAGGTCCGTCTTCTTGAACGGCACGTGGCACGACAGCCACGACGACGTGCCGATGTAGAGGTGGCCCTCGAAGTCGCGCACCGCCCCCGAGCCGATGCCGGCCGACGCCGTGTCGCCGGTGCCGGCGACCACCTGCACATGGCGGCCCAGGCCGAGCTCGGAGGCGGCCTCGGGGCCGAGGGTGCCGATGACCGAACCGGTCGCCACGAGCTCGGGCAGCTTCGACCGGTCGACGCCGACCCAGTCGATCAGCTCGTCGTCGTAGGTGACGCGGGTCAGGTCACGGTTGTCGGTGACCCAGTGGCCGACGATCGTGTCGTACGACGCCACCGCCCGACCGGTCAGGCGCAGGTTGAGGTAGTCCATGGGCTCGAGGAAGACCGAGGCCGCCTCGTAGACCTCGGGTCGCTCGTGCTTCAGGAAGAGCATCTGGCCGACCGGGTCCTTGCCGGTGCGGGACGGGACCCCACCGGTCACCCGCAGCCACTTGCGCAGCTTCTTGGCGTTGTACCCGACGGTCGGGACGATCACCCCGCCGCCGGAGACCGCCTGGGCGTAGCGGGCACCCCGGGTGTCCATCCAACTGATGGCGTTGCCGATGTGGAGCCCGTCGGAGCCGACGGCCACCGTGGTCATCCACTGCGTCGTGATCGAGACGGCGACGACGTCGTCGACGGCGACGAGCCCGCGGGCGAGCAGTCGTCGCGTGCCCGCGACGATCGAGCTCCACCACTGACCCGGGTCCTGTTCGGCGCCGCCGTCGGGCAGCAGGATGAGGTCGTTGGTCTCGTACTCGTGGCCGATCACGTCGCCGGCCATCGAGACGATTGCCACCTTGGGCCCGCCGGTGCCGAGGTCGACGGCGAGTACGAACGTGTCGGTCTCGGCCATGGGTGCCACGCTAGTGGCCGTCAGTTCTTGCGGGCCCGGCTCGGTGCGACCCGGGGTGGCTCGTTGGGCTGCTTGGGGTAGTCGGGTGGCCACGGCGCATCGAGCAGGCCGTCAGCCAGGTCGCGAGCCGACCATGCCAGGAGCGGCTCGATGGTCTGAGGTGCTGCGGCCATGTCGGCCCACGGATCGCCGCGGCGGGCGACCAGGGCGGGCACGGTGGCGATGGTGAGATCGTCTGGGTGCAGCGTGGCCACCTCGTCCCACGTGATCGGTGTCGACACCTGGGCCCCCGGTCGGGCGCGCACGGACCAGGCTCCGAAGATCGTCTTGTGGGGAGCGTTCTGGTTGAAGTCGACGAAGACCCGTTGGCCGCGCTCCTCCTTCCACCAGGCGGCGGTGAGCAGGTCCGGTCGACGTCGCTCGAGCTCGCGGGCGAGCGCCACCGCCGCCGCCCTCACCTCATAGGAGTTCCAGTGAGGCTGAAGGCGCACGTAGATGTGCAGGCCCCGGCTGCCGCTCGTCTTCGGGTGGCCCACGATGCCGATCTCGTCGAGCAGCACCTTCACCTCCGCGGCCCCCTCGCGGATCATGTCGAACCCGACGCCGGGCGTGGGATCGAGATCGATGCGCAGCTCGTCGGCGTGCGTCAGATCGGCTGCCTTCGAAGGCCACACGTGGAACCCCAGGCAGCCCAGGTTGACCGCCCACACCACGTGGGCGATGTCGGCGATCACGAGGGCCTCGGACGTGGTGCCATTGGGGGTGGACACGATCACCGTGGCCAGCCAGTCGGGTCGCTTCTCGGGCACCCGCTTCTGGAAGAACGACTTGCCCCCGGCGCCATCGGG
>Ga0315287_10007209_pt1 | contig 11128 bp, 8 predicted proteins | sample YL17G11_0_MG_FD_205037 | JGI IMG/M metagenome (GOLD analysis project Ga0315287, IMG submission 205037) | Sediment microbial communities from Yellowstone Lake, YNP, Wyoming, USA - YL17G11_0 | ecosystem: Environmental > Aquatic > Freshwater > Lake > Sediment | place: USA: Wyoming | collected...
AAAAGGGGAAAAGCTGTGTGGATTTATCTCTGATCGCTACTGGATCGATATCGGAAAACCGCGCCAGTACCGGCAGGCGCACGAAGCCATCCTGCGCAATGAAGTAACGGTCAGGATCTTTGGGGCCAGGGTGGATGGAAAGATCTGGATCGGAGAAAATTCACATCTTGATAAAACCGTCAAACTGATTGGCCCGGCGATAATCGGCAGAAAAGCAGAAGTTGGTCATAATGCTAGGATTCTGGATTATACCGTACTGGGTGACGATGTGAAGGTTGGAGAGGAAAGCAACCTTGAACAATCGATTATCTGGTCTGGCACCAGGATCGGCAAGCATGCCCATATCAAAGGCTGCTTGATCGGTTATAACTGCACTATTGAAGACTATGTGCGGCTGGGTGAGGGGACAATTGTCGCGGACAATTCAGTGATAAAAAAGGGGTCAATCCTTACCGCTTAATTCTTTAAGCCGCTCTTCTCCAACCTGATCCAGATTAAAACGCAAACCCGGAATTTCCTGACAGAGCTCTTTAAAGGTAGCTTCATCCAGGACCAGTGCTTTAACGGCTCCGCGCGCCTGCACGGTGGCAGTGGTCGGAACGCCTTTGATCAATGATATTTCTCCCATGACCGAACCGGCGCCGCGCTGGGCGATCAATTTCTCTCTACCATCAAGACTCTTGACCACAATATCAACTTCGCCTTCGGTGATAACAAAGAACGATCTTCCCCTGGTGCCTTGTTCGATCAGGGCAGTGCCGGGTTTGTAGGCTTTCAATTTAAAACGCGAAGCCAACAGGGCCAATTTGTCGGCGGGCAGTTTTTCCAGAAAAGTAACCTGTTTCAAAAGTGAACGGATGGTCGGAATATTCCGCAGGCTTTCGGCTAGCTGGGGGAGCTGATTCATCAGCTCGCGGAAAGCGTCGCCTTCGATCACCAGCAGCCTTCCGTCAGAAAGAGCGTCGATGTTCGCGGTCCGAGGCACATCTTTGAGCAGAGCGGTCTCCCCAAAATAATCCCCTTTTTCCAGCACCGCCAGCGTGTCTTCTCCCGCGTTCACTCTGACTTTGCCGCTGATCATTATATAGAATTTATCGCCGGGAGTACCAGCACGGATGATCCTCTCGCCCATTCCGAAGCTAACCACTTTTGCCTGCCGGGTTATCTGCATGACGTTGCGAAGCGGCAGCACCCCAAACAGGGAATTACCGGCGATGGCTTCGAGCACCCTTATTTCCGAATCGGACGAGGGGATGATCGCAATCGTTTCGCCCTGGCTGGCCATTCTCAGCCCAAGATTTTCGGGGATCGATCCGGTATGAACGATCCGGATCTTTGGCTTGATCGGTTCCGGTAGTTGTCCCAGACATTCGGGGGGAGTATGAATGGGCGGGACATAAGTCTCGTGCACTAGCAGGTCGTAATCACCGTTCTCGACGAACTCGCGCAGCTCCCTTAGCCGGGCTGCGCTGATTACTCCGGCGGTCTTCAGCTCCTCCATTTTTTCCGGATTATAATATGTGTCGGCGGCGTACGCGATCTTGCGCTGGACCGTTCCGCCGGGGGTATTTTCGGTATACTCGGCTTTAAAGCGGATGGTGGGAATAGAATGGAGGGCGGAAGAGATTTTTAATTTTACCCCCTCAATCTCGATCTCATCCCCCGGATTAGCTTCAACCAGATCAATATAATCCCTAACGTGAAAACCGATCATGGCTTCCGCTTTTTTCAGAAAGCTTTCATAGATAACTTTGGAAGTGATCAGCTTGACCTTTTCCCCGTTCAGGATCCGGCGCAGCACTCCAACGTCATGGTCGGCGTGGCAGTGGGTCAGCAGGACATAGGGAACATCCTTGGAGGCGATCCCCTGTTTATTCATTTCCCCCTCCGGATCGGCCAGCGGATCAACGAATATCCCTTTGCCGTTAGCCCACAGGATAAGTGAGGTAGTGCGGTGATAGGGATCAAAGCCGCTGCTGGTGCCCATAAAGGTCAGGCCGAAGCGTGGGGCGTCAAACGGGTTTTTTCTGAAGGTCTCTTTTGCCTCCCTGAAAGGCTTCAAGCTGTTAGTATTAACCGTTCCCAGCATGCTGCCGTCTTCGATGATAGAAAAAACGCCTTTATTGATCTGAACAATCTTCACCCCGTTGATCTCGACCTCTTTTCCATTGATCTCGACGAATTCGATAATGTCACCCAGCTGGAGCGGCTTGCCGGTTTTTTGGTCTTTCCGGAAATAATCTCGCTCTGCTTTGCCTTCTACTGCCTCATCCGGTCCGAAAATGGATTGACTTAAAATAATCCGGGCCCGATCGATCATCTCCTTCGTGCCGACGATCCTGAATTTTCTTCCCGAAAGGAAAAAATTGTCATAACAGGGGAACTCTAACTCGTTGATTAAAAAGCCGTCTTTGATAAAATCCGGCCCGAGAACAACGGTTTGCGGCACGGGCCTTTTATCCAGCTTGAATTTTTTGATAATCTCGGGAGGGCTGCCAAACATGATATCGCCCAGCTTCTGGGTGACGACCACGCGGCAGTCGCTGCGGATATCGCGGACATACAGGTTTGGGTCTCCGCCGCCGAAAAAGCCAAGCGTCCGTCCGACCAGGTTTGCTTTGATCCCGGGCAAACTGGTTGAGACCAGCTTGCCATCTCTGGCGATCAGCCGGCTATAACCGCGCAGTTTAATTCCGGTTATTCCATCCATAGCGATCACTATCCCTATATCGGGCAAATAAACCGGCAATTTCAACTTGTTTGCTAATTTTTGATGTGTTATATTTGGCGAAGCCGTGATAAAAATAATTGATAAAGCCAAAATTAATGCGGAGATAGAAAAACTGATCGCTGCCCGGTCCTTTGTCCTTGACCGGCCGGAAGAAAAAGTGGTGCGAGAGATCGTCGCGGCGGTAAGAGAAAAGGGCGATTCCGCTCTGCTGGCCTATACCAAACAGTTTGATAAAGTGGAGCTTTCGGAAGACGAGCTTAAAGTTACTGAACAAGAAACAAAAAAAGCCTACAAGAAGGTCAAAAAAGAATTTTTTGATCCGCTGAACAAAGCGATCCAGAATATCACCGCTTTCCATCGCAAACAGAAAAGCGACGAATGGTTTGAAACCCTTCCCCTGGATGTGGTGCTGGGACAGAGGCTGATCCCGCTCGAAAAAGTCGGGATCTATGTTCCCGGCGGCAGAGCGACCTATCCTTCATCCGTTTTGATGAATACCATCCCGGCCAAGGTGGCTGGGGTGAAAGAGATCATATTGGTTTCGCCTCCGCCCATCAGCCCCTATGTACTGGTAGCCGCGGCTGAAGTCGGCGTAAACTCGGTTTATAAGGTTGGCGGAGCGCAGGCTATTGCCGCCCTGGCTTATGGCACGGAAAGCATTCCCAAGGTTGATAAGATTGTTGGGCCGGGGAATGTTTATGTGACACTGGCGAAAAGAGAAGTATTTGGCGCGGTTGGGATCGAGAGCCTGGCCGGCCCTTCGGACGTGCTGATCATCGCTGACGGCGAAGCGGAACCAGAATTTATCGCGGCCGATCTGCTGGCGCAGGCGGAGCACGATCCAACCTCTTCTGCTATTCTGCTTACCAATTCGGCCAAGATAATCGAAAAAACCGAAAAAGAACTTCACAAACAATTAACCAAGTTATCGCGCCGCAAAATTATCGAACAGGCAGAAATAATTTTAATTCAGGTTGAATCGATCCATCAGGCAGTCGATATTGCCAATCGGATCGCGCCCGAACATCTCGAATTGGATATTGGTTCGCCGCAGCGCGTGCTGGAAAAAATCCGGAATGCCGGAGCGGTATTTTTAGGCCCCCATTCACCGGTGGCGGTCGGTGATTATATCGCCGGCCCGAACCATGTATTGCCAACCGGTGGGACTGCCCGGTTTTCTTCTCCGCTCGGGGTTTACGATTTTGTTAAACACCAGAGCATTATCGGATATACTAAACCCGCACTGAAGAATGTTTGGAAGGATGTTAAATTCCTGGCGGAAATCGAGGGGCTGGAAGCGCACGCGCGTTCTATCGATGTTCGATTCTCATGAAATGTGCTAGGTGCGAGGTGCTATGTTCTAGGTTGTTGAAGTTAAAGGCCGAGGCGTTTTAAGAGTTCGAGCGGATTATCTCTAATAGTTTTCACGGCTTCATCATCTGTCAGACCTGCTTCTTTGCATAACTGGAAAGCTTGTTCTTGTGTGATCAGGTCGTTTTCGTTATGACAATCCGTATCGACTAGCAGCTTTGCGCCGAATTTGCGCGCCATTTCAGCCACATGCTGGTTTCCCTGTTTATGCCCTTTGCGGGCGGTGATCTCCAGGAAAACTCCATTTTGAACGGCTAGTTTTACATCTTCTTCGCTGATATTACCGGGATGGGCCAAGATATCGACCACCCCTTTTTGGGCGACAGCGGCGTGGTTCGATCCGGGATAGACCGGTTCGACCGGCGATTCGCCGTGTACAATGATTAGTTTGGCCCCCAGCTTCCTTGCTTTCCGGCATTGATCGATAATATGGCGGGGATCGATGTAGCTGATCTCGACCCCGGGGATGAATTTGATCGGCAATTTGCCGCGGGTGTTTTTCTCGAAGGCGACCAGCGTTTTTATGACGCTCTCGATATTGGAGTCGTCAACGTGATCGGTGATGGCCAGGACCGAATGGCCGCGGACATCGGCTTCACGGATCAAGGCGGCGGGGAGGAGATGTCCATCGGAAAAAATGGAGTGGCAGTGGAATTCGATCCTTGGCCCAAGGTTTTCCATAGGCCTATTTTAGCACGAAGCGGATCGGACAAAAAGAATTATAACAAAATGAACTGGTGGGACACCACGCAATCAACCGCGTGCTTTAAAGCCTGGCTCCAACTGGCGCCAAAATCGCGGAACAGATTGTAGGTGGCAAAAAGTTCTTTCGGGGTCCGGATCGCAAGAAGTAGATGATTGAGACTCATGTTTGGTCCTCCTGTATTTGATTTCCTATATATATATCGGCAAATTCAGAGCGATATTTCATATAATTTAGAAGACAACTTTCAGCGCACTTTATTCTTATTTCTGCCAATCAGCTTTAGTTTTCTGATAAAGCTTTGTGACCCTTTCTAAAATAATAGATTCAATTTTATTCCTATTGTTTGGTGGAACGGAGATAGGAAATCTCCGCGCAAAGATCTGTAATCTTCTGGCTGATTCACAAACTCTTTTAGGTGAAATCCTTCCTGAAGCGACGGCATGCTTTAAAACTGATCTAACTTTATCTGGATCCACAAGTAAAAGGTCCGCCCCGGCCTCAAAAGCCCTGAGAATCGCGTCTCTTTCAGTTATTCCTTGTTTCTGAATCGCGCCCATTCCAAGCGCATCCGTAACAACTACTCCTTGAAAATTCATTTGTCCTCTCAGTATATCCGTTATCCATATTTTAGACATAGAAGCCGGGTTATTAGGATCAACTCGCGTAAAAATGTCGTGCCCCACCATGATCGCGGGCAATCCGGCATCTATCAGCGGTTGATATCTTTGCCTAACGTGTAATGCGCCAATAGGAAGATTTACCTTGCTTACTTTATCGTGCGGGTTAGTACTTGTAGAACCATCGGGGAAATGCTTGGCACAGGCGCCTACTCCCGCTCGCATCAAGCCTTGCATAAATGCCTTGGCATAGAAAGCTATCTTGTCGGGATCATCTGAAAATCTCCGCGTTGGAGTATAGGTGTGTAAATCAACAAAAGGGGCAAAATTTAAATTGATCCCGTATAAAGCTAAGAGCTGACCGGTCAAATATCCGGCCTCATCAGCGATCTTAGGATTGTTCGATGCGGTCAACATAGCGGGATAGATGTATTTAAAGTCCGGCATCCAGCCAAATCGGTTCACGAACCCAAGCTCCTGGTCGATGCTTACGATGCGGGTCGGTTGCGAGGGATTTGCCAGCGCTGCTTGAATTTTTTTCATCCGATCACGATCATGCCCGCCGTAAATATGAAAAGAGGCAAAACCCTTCTTTTGAAATTTGGCGATGGTATTAGATGAGCTCCACATGAGGTTGCAATTCCTCAGATCCTTTAAGCATTTCCCGGGATTTGCGCCAGCAAACACTATTCCCTCTAGTGCGATCAACCCGGTAGCTTCATCAATAGTTAAAGCCGGCAGAGATTCTTCTCTTCCTTTTACCCCACCAGCTGATGGAATGGTAACTGTCCGGGGCTGACAGATGACTCCTTCTATGCTTGCTCCCATGTTTATTGATTCCTCCCCGTATATATCGTCACTTTTTGGAAAAAATTACAGCTAATTGGTAACTATTAAGGTCATTACTGGTTAGCAACGAGAACCCCAGACTATCATGCCAGAGGCAGATCCGCCTTTGGCGGAAAGTCTGGGGAATATTATTTCGTTTCTATTCTTTTTTCTTCCATCCCCCACACTTTAGTGTGGGGTGGACCAAAGCATTGTTGACCAGGTCGTAAAACGGAATTTCGATCGATTTATTCCCACACCAAAATACCCCACCGCTTGCGTGGAGTTACCTTTTGTGCGAAGAGCGTGGTCTAATACCCCGCTCGAGCAGGTGGGGTTTTGGTGAGGGAATTTATGTGTTATCATTAATATATGAAAACGATCGAACCGCGCTGTCCCTATTATGGCACCTGTGGCGGCTGCCAGCTGCAGCATATCGCATATGAAGACCAGCTGGAGATGAAGGCCAGGGATGTCAGGGAAAACATGGAGAAGCAAGGATTAGCAGGGATAGAAGTGCGGCCGACCAAAGGGATGAAGGATCCGTGGTTTTATCGTAACAAAGTCCAATTCCCGATCCGGGAGCAGAATGGACACCTCCAGATGGGATACTTCAAACAGAGATCCCACGAAGTGGTCAATATCAAGGAATGTTATATCCAGGACCCTTACCTTACGGAAATCGCCCAGATCGCCCGGGAAATATTTGAGAAGCGAGAATTCACCGCTTATGATGAAAAGACCGGGCAGGGTTTGCTGCGGCATTTTATCGGCCGCAGCGGTTTTTACAGCAACGAGATATTGCTAGGGATAGTTGTGAACGGGAAGGGCCTGCCGGCCGGTTTTACCGTCGCCGAAGAGATCAAGAAAAGAGAAAGGCTGATGCACCGCAATGTCAGAAGGCATCGCGAATATCCGGACTTCGATAAAAAAATGAGGATCGTAGGGATCGTGCAAAACATCAACACCGCCCGCAGCAATGTGATCCTGGGGAAATTTAACACCACGCTTTTCGGCGGGCATTTTATTAAAGAGAAATTGGGTAAATTTACTTTTAAGGTCCAGCTGCCGTCATTTTTTCAGGTCAATCCGCTGCAGGCGGAGAGATTATATGATCTAGTGGCAAAATATTCTGACATTGCCAGCGGGCAGGTGGTGGTTGATGCCTATGCCGGGATCGGCCCGATCGCTTTCTGGCTTTCAGATAAAGCGGCCAGCGTGATCGGGATCGAAGAGCGGAAAGAAGCGGTCCGGGATGCGATTGAGAATATTAAATCAAACAAACTGGTTAACGTTAAGATAGAAGAGGGGACGATAGAAAAGATATTCCCTAAAAATGCCGATGTGGTAGTACTTGATCCTCCCAGGGGAGGATGTTCTGAAAAAGCCTTAGAAATGGTCGTCCGGGCGAAACCCGGAAGGATCGTATATGTCTCCTGTAACCCCGAAACGCTGGCTCGCGATCTGGCTTGGCTGGCGAAAGAAAATTATCGGATCGAAGTGGTTCAGCCGGTGGACATGTTCCCTCAAACCAATCACGTTGAAGTAGTAGCCAAGCTAAGCCGAGGCTGATAATCTACGGTTTCTTTTTCGAATCTATGAAGGTATACATGTTAAAATCCTGCCCGCTCTCGCTGGTTACTATCCCAGCTAGGCAAGTGTAAAGTTTGAACTGTGTCATCGCAACCGCCGCATCTCCCGTAGTTACGCCAACTCCGCCGATAAAGAGCGGGGGCTTGTCCCCAACCAGAGCTACCACTACAAAAGGCCTAGCCTGATCCATGGTAATACTATAATGCGCGGTTCCACCAGTGAAATAAAATGTTTCTGGCGAGCCAACCAGGTCTCCAGTTACCATATTATCCGCATTTATATGAACGGTGACCCAACTCGCAGTACACTCATTTTTGTATATAGTCCCGCTCACGGTATTTGATTGAGAAATAGTGGTTGTGGTTGAGGGTCCGGTGCCGGTAAAGAATGAAGTAGATGTGGATGTTGATGTGCTGGTTGCTCCCGCGGTGGTAGTCGTGGTCGCCACGACTGTGGTTGTAGGGGCAGCTTCCGTCGTACTTTCAAAGGATAAATCCCCTACCTTGGTCGAGGCGCAATTCAACGTTATGAACCAAGTAGCCAAAAATACGATAATTATCGAAGCGATAACAATTGCGTTTTTCATTAAGACCATTCCTTATTAATTATAGGGTGGGACTGCTGAAAAAGTCCTTACTCCCAGGATAATTTTACCTCATTAATAGTAAAAAGCAAATACCTCCGAAGATGAAAATCATGGGCCGGTATACACTGCAGTTCCTATGTAATAATCGTTAAAGGGATAATTATTAGAAGATTCTGCCCTTGAATAGGCTATATAAGGAATACCATTAAATATAGCCAACGAACACCTTGCCACTTGGCTGGTAATGGTGCCGCCGGGGGGGACCTCAACCCAGGTTCCATTTGAATATTTTTTTAGTATCAGGTTGGCATTATTATCAACATAAGCCAGATAAGGCGTCCCGTTATCTACGAATAAATTACCGACCTCATTCGTAGCGATTGTGGTCCATGAATTCGAAGAGCTTTCATATGACATTACAGTGCCAGGATAGGCAAAATAAGGGATATTATCACTGACAAACAGTTGAATTGGATCAGGGATATTGGAGGTAAACCCGGCGGACCCGACCGTCTGCCAGCTCCCATTCTCGTATTTCCTGACCGTGCCCAGATAGCCATGCAGGGTAGAGTCTTGATAGGCTAAATAAGGAACGTTGCCATAGATAAAAAATCGCAAACCCCCAACCCCTCCATCGGCAGAAGCATTTCCTCCAAGATTTGTCCAATTGCCGCCGCTATACTTCAGCACTTTAGCCTTATATCCATCAACTTTATCGGAGTAGGCCAGATAGGGGGTCCCGTCATCAGCTGCCAAAAGATAAATCAATCCGTCAGCATTGACATCGGCATTGGCAACCGTTATCCAGGATGAGCCATCATATTTTTTTAGAGTGCAGTGGCCGTAAGGATAACCACTTGAATAGCCGATATAGGGAGTGCCGTCCCCTGCAATGGATAAAGAAAAATAGATTTTTTCGGTTGAGACCGCTCCTCCGACCGGAACCCAACTGCTGCCGGAATATTTTTTTACCATAGCCTGATTGTTACCGGCCTGGTCCGTGTAAGCAACGTAAATATCCCCTCCCTTTGAGATCTTCAGATCGACCGACCCGTCTGTCCCGGTTGCCACCAGGCTTCCCAACTGCCCCCACTTATCGCCGTAAGGCAAGGTGATAATGGTAACAGTTGTGGTAGTGGGGGTAACGGCTGAATTGGTTGAAGTTGATGAAGAAGTGGTCGGAGTTGAGGAGGAAGAAGCAGTTGTGGAGGATGAAGTAGTTGTGGCGATGGCTTCAGTTAGTTTCTCCGTGCTGGCGCAACCCCCCAGCCAAAACCCCAAGCCCCAAATCCCAAATCCCAAACAAATCACAAGCACTAGGAACCAAAATATATTTTTATTCATTATTTAAATCTCCAAACAGTCATTGCCTCGCTGCCGCCGCCAAAATAAGTGCCATCGTCGTCCGGATATGTCCTGCCCATGATGATAATTCTTCCGAACGCATCAACTAAAACCGATTTGCCGATCGCCTCATTATCGTAACTTTTTCCGGCAAAAGTGATCCTTCCATTTGCCCCAAAACTTGTGTCAGGTGTTCCATCGGAATTATAAGCCCAGGCAGCCATATCGCCCGTATTGCTTAAAACACCTCCAGTTACATATGTTTTGCCGGACGCGGCAATGGTTCTGGTTTCGTCCCTGAAGACCACTCCCTCGGGAGTCGCGGTGAGGTCAAAGGTTTTATCGAAAGTCCCATCTGGTTTGAAACGTAAAATACTAAATCCTTCTTTCGTTCTGAGCCCGAATGAATATCCCATAACATATATATTATCAGAATTATCAAGGGTGATCGAATAGCCACGATCAAACGGAGGATAAATAATCGCTCCATTCGTTCCAAAATATTCGTCCACCGCACCATCTGGGGTAAGTTTCCAGATAGCCAGGCCATTATTGTTGAGGTCATTTGAATATCGATCACCGGTGACAATAAATTTCCCGCTGGAATCAATGATCATAGAGCGGCCGATCTCATCGCCCTTAAAAGTGCTGTGAAATGTTCCTTTATTGCCAAAACTATTATCCAGAGACCCTGACGGCTCAATTCTCCAAACCGCTAAATTATATAAATAATCTGAACTATTATTCGGCTGATAACGGCCTTTGCCCGTAACTAAAATCCTTCCGCGGGAGTCGAGTATCATAGATTCGCCCTGTGAGCCTTGCGCAACTCCGGCAATTAATCCCCCGGATACATCATAATAAGTGCCGTATCCCTGATGGGTTCCGTCGGAAAAACTCACATCCAGCGTGCCAACTGCCGTAATGTATGAACCGGTCGTGAAGCTCCAGTTGTAAGGCGATTCAAGCTTTTCTCCTCCCGCTTCCTTTATCTGGTCTGAAATGGCTGCCGTATATCGGGTGGAAAAAGATAGGCTCCCGGAAGCTATAAAAGAAGCTGTTTTACTGATCGCGTCGTAAGTAACGCTGCCCGAAACATTGCCTTCAGCCGAGGAAAGCGTAAATGTGATGGGATTGATGGTCGAGGGGTCCATGCTTTTATCGAAGGTCGCATTAATGGCAGGGGTTAATTCAATTCCGGTTGCGCCGTTACGCGGGTAGACCGAATTAATGAGCGGAGCATTGAGATTTACCTGCTTGAGTGGATGACCGCAGCCGACTAAACCAAATCCCAAGCCCCAAATCCCAAATCCAAAAAAAATCCCAAACGCCAAAATCCAAAATAGCTTATT
>Ga0315287_10007211_pt1 | contig 11125 bp, 9 predicted proteins | sample YL17G11_0_MG_FD_205037 | JGI IMG/M metagenome (GOLD analysis project Ga0315287, IMG submission 205037) | Sediment microbial communities from Yellowstone Lake, YNP, Wyoming, USA - YL17G11_0 | ecosystem: Environmental > Aquatic > Freshwater > Lake > Sediment | place: USA: Wyoming | collected...
ACCGGGTCGAGCGTCTTGGCGTAGGCATTGTGGCTTCCCTTATCGAAGAGCGTCGTCTCACCGATGATCTCTCCCGGGCCGACGATTTTGAGGATCTGGCTCTTGGCTCGCATGCTTCGCTTGACCAATTTCACCATGCCCTCGAAGACGAGATAGAAACCGAAGGCAGGCGCCCCCTCCTGGAAGATGATCTCGCCGCGTCCGTACTGGATCATTCGGACGGTCTCGCGTAGCTTCTCCAGTTCCTTATCCTTGAGATCGGAGAAAATGCGGAACTCGTTCAGGTCAACCATACCGAACCCCCTCCCGACACTTGCCAGCACGAAGCTCGATGCGCGTGTCCCCTCTTGCCCGCCCCTCCATCACCCAGTGGACAGGGTCAAGAGTCCGCAGTGTAACCGATATCACACAGGGAGCCAAGTCCAGCCCTGTGCCGTCGCTCGATGCGCGGCCCGGACGCGACGGCCGGGCGCCGGAATCTAGACCGCTGACCAGAAGCCCCATTCCTCATCCGATTGCTTGACAGCTCTCGCCGCCGCCCCTACACTCCGCGGACGAATGCCGGAGTGGCGGAATTGGCAGACGCGCAGGATTCAGGATCCTGTGAGGTTCACTCCTCGTGTGGGTTCAAGTCCCTCCTCCGGTACAGAGAGCAAGGGGCCCGCAGGGTTCCTTGCTCTCTGCACCTTGGGAGCCACCTTGATCCGCCGGAGTTCGCGGCCTCAGACGCGGCGAACTCGCTAGCCGCACGGAGTGCGGCCGTGGGTCTCAAATCCCTCCTCCGGTACAGATAGCCCTTCAGAAGGGCATTTCCGCGCGAGACTCGACGGGATGCTCGCTCTTGCCATGTCTCCAGCCTCCAAGGCAATTCCCCTCCGGTGAACCCGGGGCGCATCAGACTGTCGCCTTGTCTCATCTCAACGCCGATTGACGAAGCTACAGCGAGCCAGCGGCCGTCCGGCGAATACTGCAGTGCGGTGACATGGCCCAGCCCAAGGCGAGCGACTGCACTTTCAGGAAGAACGCCCGCTCCTTGTGCAGACCAAACGGGGGCCACCGCCAAGACAGGAAACGCTGAGGTCAATCCCCAGCAACAAGAAGGAGGCGGGCATCGCCCGCCTCCAATCAGAGCACGACTCCATTTCTACTTCCCAGGCACAAACGTGCCAAACGGAACCGCCACAGCGGGAGCCGCTGGCTTGCTAGCGCTGGCACTTGTGAAGAGCTCCTCCGCATATGGCCCGGGGAAGGACCAGGTTAACGTTTGCACAGCTACCGGTGTCCCCGTCGGCCCAGTCAGGGTGAACACTTTCCACCAGTTGCCGGAGCCGCTCGCATCCGCCGCCGAATAGGTCGCGACAAGAGCTGTCCCCTTGTACAACTGCACGATGGCGGGGGTGTCTCCCCAGTCTGCTCCGCCATTGAAGTCGTTGACGGCAAAGACGTATTGCCCAGCGTACTTCGATTTGAAGACTACCGCTTCCACAAAGTCAGGATGCCAGGTGCGGGCAGGCATTTCAGTTGGCTCATTGCGAAGGTACCGCGCGAACGGATGTGCATTCAGATTGCCGCGATCAAACCAGCCCACCAAGTACTGGTTCCGTAACGGCAGACTGCCCGGTAGCCACAGATACGAGTCCAAGTCCCAAATGCCCCAGCCGTACCACGAGACGACCGCCGTGTACGTGTCAGTGGCTTGGGTTTTCGGCAGGGCGATGTCGGCAAAGCCCTGCGTCCCCGACACGACATAGACGTTCCCCCCGTTTTCCAGCTTGTACGTGGCTGTGACATAGGTGGACTTCGCCGCCGTCACGGAATAGGTGCCCGCTGGCACGTTGGTGATTGTGAAAGTGCCATCTGTTCGCGTTGTCGCCGTGAATGTCAACGTTCCTGCCTTCGCAGTCACTGTCGCTCCCTGCAGCCGCAGCCCGGTATTCGCATCGACGATCTGCCCAATAATGACTCCGGGCGCCGGCGGCATTGTCCCTAGCTTGCTCAAGAATGCGGCGTACAGGTCGAGCCGGCCAACCCCGGAATCGAACGCATGCCCAAGGTCCCAATCAGGCAAGATGGGTTTGTGCGCCGTGGACGTGAGCAGATCGGAAACTTGTTGTGCCGTCATCGTCGGCCACTTGCCCCACACGAGTGCTGCTGCACCGGCCACGCAGGGGCTAGCCATCGACGTACCGTCCGAATCGGCGTAGTTGGGGTAGTAGTAGACCGACCCTGCCACGGGAGTCGTCGAGGAGATGGCGACACCGGGCGCTGCGATGTCTACCGTGCTGCCGTAGTTGGAAAAGGTCGCCTTGTAGTCGTCGCCGTGGTCCCCCCACTGAAAATCGGACTTGGGGATGTCCGTATCCGTCGCACCCACACTCAGTACGGCGGAGTCGGACGCGGGGTACGACGGATCGGTTGTGTCACCGTTCCCTGCTGCCGCTACGACAAGGATGTTCTTCCCAACTGCATACGCAACCGCATCAGCGATGTACGGGGCGTCCCAGGGTCCGCCCCAACTCAAGTTGATGATCTTCACGCCCGTCGCGTCTGCCGCATACGCAATCCCCGCGGCGCCAGAGAAGATCGGAATCCCGCTTTCTGTTCCTACACGCACCGCAAGGATCTTACTTGGGCCAGAGACCCCAGCGATGCCAAGGTTGTTGTTGTTGATTGCTGCGATGGTCCCGGCAACGTGAGTCCCGTGTCCCGTCGTGTCCTGCGGATCCATGTCCCCGTCGATGTAGTCAGGCCCTTTGGTGACCTTGTTCAACAGATCCGGGTGGGTGTAGTCAACGCCGGTGTCGACAACGGCTACCGTTGGAGCCGATGTCGGAAGCACCGAGGCAGCGATGTCGGCGAACCCGATCTGATACATCGCCCACTGACCGCGCCAGTAGGCGTCGTTCGTGATTGCCTTGGGAGTTGCTACCGGTGCCCCTGTCTCAAACAAGGCATAGACGTAGTCTGGGCTTACCGACTCGACATTCGGCTGTGCAGCAAGTTTCGCCTGCATCGCGGCAAGGTCCGCTCCCTCTGGCAACTTCACTAGGGTCAGCCGGAGGCTGTTGATTCGCCCCTTGAGTGCGACTCCTTGGCTAGTGCAAAGGGCGTTGATTGCCGTGTTTGTGAGTTTGCCACTCTTGAACTTCACCACCAACTGCCCTGGGACATACGCAGGCTGATTGCCAACTCCCTTTGGCAGGTTCTCAAGCAAGCTCGCAGGGAATGCATCCGTCGCCACCCAGATCGATGCGGTGGATGGATCCGCCTGCTGTTGACTTGTAGAGCTCGTCCAAAGGTCCGCACATCCCCATAGCAGCGCGCCGAGCACTGTGACTAACCCAACGACGCACGCAATCCGTACCCACCGATCCAGCGTCATTCTCCGATCCTCCTTGCCCCAGCCTTCTCCCGTGCCACACGACACAGGCCACGTCATCGGCCTCTGGCTCGAACCTCTCGCCGGGCTGTGACGAACCGCCTTGCCCGATTTCACTTCTCCCTGCATGCCAATGTAGGTTCACCTGCGGCGTTGGTCAACGATTGCGATGCATCTTCCAGCTTCATTCCTCTTATATGCTCCCGCACTGTCGGGCCTACCCCCGAGGATCAGTCGAGAGCGAATGCTGGAACCCTGGAAGACCGAAGCCGCCGCTCTCGCGGTGCACTTCTCAGTCCAGTGGAACAAACCTCGCGGGAGCATTGCTGAAGAGCTCAACACTACGGTAGTTCGACCGTCCCGAAGTGTCCAGGAATTTCGTGTAGATAGTCTGTTGCAGGAGCTTGTTCTGGAATTGAAGCGTCCCAATCCTGGTCGCAAAGCCCTCGTTGATGATCCATGTCGCGCAGAGCGCCTCGCTGGCGCTGACAGAACTGGCATAGACTACTAGCTGGGATGGAACCCAGACGCAGTCTGTGGGGTGGCACTTCCCATAACCTTGGTAGAGTAGAGCGTCGGCCGACGCTCCAGAGATGACAAAGCGCGTGCATCCGTTCGTGGCCGGGTTGACGTTGGTCCAGGTGCCAAGGAACTTGCTCCAGCCCGTTGTCACGGACTTGGCCACCGAGATATCTTGGTTCCCCACCGCGGCCATCCCGATGTCACTCTCTTCTGCCGTCTGGCCTGTGCCAGAGCCAATGGACTCCTGAAGCTGCGTGCAACCCACCAGGACAAGCACCCCGACACAACAGATCCCCACGATCCCCCACAGCTTTCGATACCTCATCTCGCCCTCCTATTGATACTGCAGTGTAGCTCGGAAAGAATGCGGCGCCAACAGCAGAGAATGCCCTGACACACATGCACTGGAAACGAGAGAGGCGGGGGCCGCGACGATCCCGAACTCTCTGCTGACGTCTCTCTTCCACTTCCACGTTCCGGCCCCTCTTAATGACCTGTCGCAGCTCGTCGTAGCGGTCAAGAGCCGACAGAGAGCTATCGAACGGCAAGGCGCATGGCTGTTCCGTACGAAGTTGCCACCCGAGTACAACCACTCATCGGAGGTGGGCGTTGCCACACTGGCATCGTCCGATGACATCGACTGCGGTGGTCCCGTTCGCGGCGCGGTGTGAACAGGGCTGAGATCCAGTGTGTTCCGTCTGACCGATCGAAGATGGAGTTCGAGAGTAGTCCCGCAGAGGGTAGTAGCGATGGGATGGCCCTATTCATGAGTCTTCGGAGACGGACCCCGCGAGAGGTCTTGAACTCCGCGGCTGTACCAGCCAGGACGATCCCGATGAGGTCAACCCGCCCCCAGCTCCTCAATCCGGACCGTTCTGAGGGGGGCAGGCCAAGGAGCGCCTCATGAAGGCGAGCGAGAAGCTCGACCGGTTTGTGAACTACCTGGTGGTCGAAGCGGTCCTGCAGTACCCGGACCGGGAGGAGAGGCGGTACGGACGGCCGAGGTGGCCGGACTTCAGGCAATCCACCCTCCGGAGAACCCAGGGCGGCTCACAGACCACAGTTGACTCAAAGATGGGCGTCCACTAGAGGAGTTCAAGAGCAGTCCCGCAGGGGTATGGAGCACAGGAAAGGCCTATGCATGGGTGTTCGCGTGCAGCCGACGCGGGCCTGAGATGCTGAATTACCCGCTGAAGCACTGCTCCAGTATCCTCCTCGTCACGAAGGAGGAGAAATGAGTAGCCGGTATCAGCTGCTTGCGTTCGCTTGCATCCTCAGCTTCTGTCTTGCGCCTAGCGCCGCCTGCGCGACGACGTACCGAGGGGTGAACATCACCCCTGAGCTGGTTGGCGACGGAGACATAGCGGTTCTCGCGAGGGACTGGAACGCCAACCTAGTTCGCATCTGTCTTGCCGGACAAACCAGGTGCAGCGCATTCATGTTCTCCGACGTCACCTCCGGTCGCTGCAGCGCACACGATCTGGAGGAGCTTGACCATCTCATCGATACGTGCGAGGAGCAGGGGCTGCGAGTGATTGTGGATCTGCATCAGTTCGCGGGTTACTTCTACCTTGACCAGTACGAAGAGGTTCAGAATATGCGCCTTTGGTCCAATCTCAGTCTGCAAGAAGCGCTGATCGCCTTCTGGCGGACGATTGCTGCTCGTTACGCAGAGAGGGGCGATGTCATCTACGGATACAACTTGCTGAACGAGCCTCATGCGCCAGCAACTGAGACCTGGCTAGGCCTGGCCAAGAGAATCACGACCGCCATCCGTGAGGTAGACCGGAGTCACGCGATCATCGTCGAGTCGCGCGATGGAGTGCCGGAGTCGTTCAGCGAGCTTCGGCCCACTGGCGATCCGAACACGATCTACAGCTTCCACCTCTGGCAGCCGATCGAGTTCACGCACCAGGGGATCTGGGGCAACCCAATAGGCGCTGACTACCCAAACGGCACTTGGAACAAGCAGTACCTTGTCGACGTCCTCAGGCCAGTCGTGGAGTTTCAGCGCCGGTACGGCGTGCCTGTTCTTGCGGGGGAGGTTGGCGTGTATGCAGTAGTCCCGCCAGCAAGTCGGGCAGCGTATCTGCGAGACGCGCTCGGCCTGTTCGAAGATTACGGCTACGACTATGCGCTTTGGGCGTACCGGGAGACTACAGACAGCAGCCTTGAGCATGGACGCTACCTGATGACAGGAGTTGGGTACGCCCCGTACTATGAGAAGGAGGGCACGCCAGCTCTAGAGGTCTTCAGGGAGTATCTCGAACGTAACGACACGCCAAGGCCGTCTACAGCTGTGAACCCGAAACCGCGCTGCCTGTTCGATACGGCGCACTGGTCAGCCATGGCAGCAGATACGAATGCCTGGTCAATGAACCTGGCCTGGCGACTTGCAGGGTCGTGTGACGTAGTCGACTTCACGAGCGGCAAGATCACGCCTGATGCCCTGACGGGCACCGCGTTGCTCGTTAGCGGGAACCCCTATGGAGAACTCCACAGCGCTGACGAACGCGAGGCGATCCGGCGTTTTGTGGAGGGCGGCGGAGCCTTCCTCTTCTACATGAACAATGTCAAAGCTCCCTCTCTTGTTGGCGGCGTGAACGCCCTCCTCAGTAACTTCGGGATTCACTTTGATGGGACGCTGATAGCATCGCCAGAGCCAGCGTGGCCCGGAGCGGAAAGCACGGTGTACTGGACGCAGACGTTCAATCGGGACCATCCCGTCGGACGGGAAAGCTCTTCCTACTTCGTTTCCTCGGGCGGGAGCCTGACTCTGACCCCGCCGGCGGTATCTGTGGCAGAGACTGGGGCTGGCACTTGGCGAGACAGCAACGGAAACCTCAAGGCCGACGTTGGAGAGGTGAAGGGACCGTTCTGCATCATAGCGGCATCGGAGTACGGGCAGGGGCGAGTCGTAGTGATCGCCGATGATGATTTCAAAGAGAGGTGTAACTGGCAAGTGCAAGCCTTGATAGTCAGGTGGCTTCTTGGGGAGGGCAATGCTGACTAACGAAGATCTCACATGGATCTCCGTAGCCGACTCTCGACGCTTTCGGGCAGGTAGCCCGAGCTAGGGAGTTCAAGAGTAGTCCCGTAGAGGGTAGAAATGAAGAAGGGCAGGCCTTTCTGCCCTTCTTCGTTTCTACGGTTGGATGCTCTTGATCCTCCTGGAGTTCGCGACGATCAAGCCAGCGAACTCCCAAGCTGTCCGAAGAACGGCTCATGGCCTTCGGACAGCCGGGGGTCATCAAATCCCTCCGGGCGCAGTAGCGCCGAGACATCCGTATTCATGAGCCTTCTGAGATGAACCCTGCGGTTGGTCTTGAACTCCATGACTCTGCCAGCTACGGGAATCCCGACTAGGTAAGGATTGTCCCGTTCCGTGGAGCGCTTCTTGGGGATCAGGTCAGCAGGGAGGAGGCGCGTGCGGCAGTCGAAGTTCATCAAGACCGAGATCATCTACGCCGTGAAGCAGGTGGAGATGGGCGTTCGGGCCAAGGAGATCGCACGCAAGTACGGGGTGTGCGACAAGACGGTGTACCTGTGGAGTCTCACCAGCTCGGACCCCGCGTCGCACGGATTCTCACTCTCACGGCATCGAAGCCGGCGATGCCACCCAGCCGCCCCGTGATCTCGACCATGCTCCAACTAGCCATAGCGTCAAACACGCCGCCCTCTCCCAGATCCCCGTCGAGTTGCTGAAGCGCGCTGTCCAGAGCCTCCTGCAGGTTGCCGGTGAGTGACTCCCCGTCGTAGTAGCGGGTCGCCACTCCATCCGGTGCCTGGAACAGATCGCATGAAGCAAGAACGAGGGCGACGAGTGCAACCCCAACGACAACGGAAACCCTTCGCAACGCCACATGGATCACTCCCTTTCGGTCACACCGTAGTGGCCGGGAATGCATCCGCCAAGTTTGTGGGTCAGCTGAGCTGGCGTCCTGGCGATTCGCGGCAGAGACCCGGCGAGGCCCGCAAGCCATCACCCTGTCGAAAGCCTTCGGAACAGCGTCCTTCGGAAGGGTTCTGGCTGCTACGTGAATGGGCAAGACCAACCAGTCTCGCGTTCGAGCCCGGTGAGAGTCCGGGGCTTGTCCGCTGTGTGCACCAAGCGGAGCCGGGTCCCGGGAGCATACAGTTCAAGAGTAGTCCCGTAGAGGATATTTGCGGAACCGCGGCCACATTGAGAAGGAGTTCGCATCTCCCGGCCGGCGAACTCCCTAGCTCCTCGAAGAGGAGCCACCTGGCCGCGGCTCCGTGATGTCGACTGGATGCTCTTGAATCCCCTGAGTTCGCAACATCCGACCCTGCCGAACTCCCAAGCTGTCCGAAGAACGGCCGATGGCCTTCGGACAGCCGGGGTTCCCAAATCCCTCCGGGCGCAGTAGTGCTGGGATATCCGTATTCATGGGTTAGCCGTGGTCGACCCGCTGATCGGTCTTGAACTCCAGAGGTCTTCCAGCTACGAGAACTACGAACAGGTAAGGATTCACCCGTTCCGTGGACCGGCTTAGGCTCGGGCCACGTTGCCAGGCGCGCCGCGCGTTCATGCAAACACCGCCGATTCATCCACACGCGAGTGCGACCAGCCCCGGCGCGGACTTGTCATGGGGAAGCCCAGAAAGCGCTCTCGTCGGTCGTGCAGATGATCGTGTTGCCGCGGGGTGTGACGCGAGGCGCTGCGAGCCACTCCTCGTGGTATCCGTCGGGAATGGCCTGGACATAGATGCGGCCGCCCTGGATCGATTCATACCCCGGCTCGCTGCGCACCGGGCAGTCGTAGCGGAAGCAGTTCTTCGAGAGGTACCAGCGGTAGAGCGACTTCTGCAGCGAGCGAGGGAGCCACTTGACGCCCGCCATGTCCACATCGTCGTTGATGCACAGCGGAAGGCCGGAAGAGAGCCGCGCACGCACTTCGCGAACCCCGATCGGTGTCCCTTGCTCGTCCACAATGTAGCCCCGCATGTCAGGGTCCATGAGCACCCAGCGCCCGACGTCACGCAGATAGACGCACGTGACGATGTGGCTCTCCCGCGGGGTCTCGGCAAACGGGTTGAGGTGGATGATTCGGGAGGCGAATCCGAGAGCGAGATAGACATCGTTCAGGATCGTGGCGAACAGCCAGCAGTTCAAGCGTTGCCCCTTCTCGCGACAGAGGTGGATCAGATGGACCGCATCGAGCTGCTTCGGCCGGGGCGGATTGGGCGTGTGCTTCGCAAGCGAATGGACCCAGTGCATCAGGGCAATCGCTCGGGCGGCGTCGGAACCGGCGCCCGCGATCTCCTTGAGCGGGATCTCCTCGAGCAGTTCGCGCAGCTTCGCATGGTCTGGCGCGGCGCAGATGATGGTCGGGATCGGGGCAGACGCAGCCTGTCCGGAGAACGCGGGGTATGCACGAAGCCGTCGCATGAACCGCCTCTTCGAGAGCACAAGAGCGACACACGACACCGCGAGCAGAGCGGCGATCGAGGCTCCAACAACGATGAGGGCGACAACCATCTCAACCTCCCAGACGGAGACTCTGCGCAGGCAGGTTAGCGTCCGCGCTCGTTCCGACAAGTATGTAACAACACACTGTGCCAGTCAACTCCAGCCGGTACGCAGGAACGGCATGCAAGTGGAGACTCGCAGTACGCAATCTGCGTCGGCTCGCCAACCGGCATCTGTCTATCTCGCGGGCGCTACGGCCTTCGCGACTGCATTTCGAGCCCGACTCGGAGCCGCTTGCGCCAAGGCTCAGTCAGGCATCCGGCGGGCTTCTTCGCACATGATAACAGTGTGTTATGATGTGGGCATCATCCTGCCAGCGTAGGCTGTCGTGGGAACAGGAGAGACGATGACCGAGCCACGGAAGAGCGATTGGGCTGAGGTGGATCGAGACCTCGATCTGCGATGGGCGGAGTCCCGCGTCCCGGGCATGACGGCGGCGGTCGTTGACGGAAACGAAGTGGTCTACACAAAGGCGCTTGGTGTCGCGAGCCTGGCCACAAGGCGAGCCGTCACGGCGCGATCGCTCTTCTGCGTTGCCTCGCTGTCGAAGCCGTTTGTCGCCGTTGCCGTGCTTCAGCTCGTGGCGCGCGGGCTTGTCGACCTGGATGCTCCGGTGCGAGACCACGTGCCGTACTTCCACATCCGTGGAGCCGAGGGCATCACCGTGAGGCACCTTCTTCAGCACACGTCGGGGCTGTCCCACGGGCGGGTGTTTCGGGGAGATGGGAGGGGTGACGACGGAGCTCTGGAGCGCGCGGTGCGTCGATTGGCATCGCGGCGCGTTCGGAGCGCGCCGGGAGCCCGGTACTCGTACAGCAATCTCGGCTTCATAATCGCTGGTGACCTGGTCTCGAGAACCTCAGGCCGGCCCTTCGAGGCCTATGTCGCGGATCACATCCTCCGGCCGCTGGGAATGAACGACAGCACCTACGTTCCCGGCGAGGCGCCCCCGGATCTTCTCACGGTGGGGCACATGCGCACGGCTCTTGTGGTCGGGAAGCCGCGAGCGCTGAAGAGGGAGAAGCTGCGCCGCGCCTATGCCCCGGTGGGAGGTCTGTACACGAACGTCCTCGACCTCGGGAGATGGGCAAGCGCGCACCTGAATCATGGCCAGTTCCGTGGAGTGCGAATCCTCACTCCCGAGTCGTTCTCTCGTCTGACGAAGGATCCGCTCCCTCTGCCGAACGGCTCTTCCGTCGGTCTCGGCTGGTTCCTGCGCACGGTCGATGAGCACCACGCGTTCGGGTACGTGGGCACCACGCTCGGCTACAAGGCGCACATCCTCATCGATCCCTCGCGGAGCACCGGAGCCATCCTCCTCTGCAACTCCCTTCTCGAGCCCACGAAAGAGCTGTTCGGCGCCGTCACTGCGGCAGCGCACCGTTGGCGTCTCGCGCGCGTGGCAGTTGACCAGAAGCCTTGAGCCCCAGGTCTACGCGACGAAAGGTCGAGAAGATGCGAAGGGTAGCAGGCGGACATTGGCTGCCGATGTCGCTAGGAGTTCAACAGTAGTCGCATAGAGGGTACCAGGCGAGTCACCCAGCACTCGTAGGCTCTTGAGCAACTCCTGCTTGCTGTCGATGCAGTCGTCCTAGCGCCCGATTCGTGAGGCCAGCACGGCGAGTCCGACGAAGAGCCCCTGCGCAATCCAGAAACGCACGACGACCTTCATCTCCGGCCATTCGTAGGCGGGAAGCAGATGAGCCCGCGGCGCGGCGCCCGGTGAGGCCTCGA
>Ga0315287_10007212_pt1 | contig 11124 bp, 12 predicted proteins | sample YL17G11_0_MG_FD_205037 | JGI IMG/M metagenome (GOLD analysis project Ga0315287, IMG submission 205037) | Sediment microbial communities from Yellowstone Lake, YNP, Wyoming, USA - YL17G11_0 | ecosystem: Environmental > Aquatic > Freshwater > Lake > Sediment | place: USA: Wyoming | collected...
CGACCAGGTTCGCGGCGAGTGGGCCGAACGGATAGGCGCGGCGCGGCTCTTCGATGATGCCGATACCCTCGATCGCGCGCGCCTCGAGCACTTCGACGCGCTTGGGATCCACCCAGCGCTCGATGTAAACGAAGGCGCGGTGTTGCGAGAGTCGCTCCTGCGCGCGCTTGGCGTCGGTGCCGAGGATGCGCGCCAGTTCTGCGGCCGTCTCGGTGGAATTCTGCACCGCGGACGGCACGCCGTATACCGAGGGCACAGCGACGGTGAGCGCCAGTTCGTTGCCCTGGCGGTCTACGATGCGACCGCGTTCGGGCGGCAGCGAGATCGCCGTCACGAGCTGACGCTCGCCGAGCAGCTGGCCGCGCTCGCCGAGCAGCGTCAGATGTGCTGCGCGAACGGTGAGCGCGAGGAACGCGCCGAGCACCAGCGCTTCGGCAATGCGCAGCCGTACGCGCAGCGGGCGGAGGTCGGCCGCTCTCACGGGGCGCCACCTCCGGGTGCACCAGGCGGTGCCAGCTCGAGCACCGCTTCGGGTCGCGCGAGGCCGAGCGAACGCCCCAGCTCGGCGAGTCGCACCGGATGGCGGAGCTGCCGCTGCTCGACGGTGAATCGGCGCTGCTGTTCGACGAGCTGCTGCTCGCTCTGCAGCGCTCGCGCGATCCGGTAGCGCAGGTCGATCGACTCGGTGCGGAGCTGCACCAACACCAGCGCGGCGCCGAAACCGCCGGCCGCGATGGCGAGCCATGCGCTGCGCGGAAAAGAGCGGCGCTCGCGGCGCGGCTCGGGCGCCAACAGATCTTGGCCGGTCGCGATGGGCGGGATGTTGCGAGGCGTGCGACGGCGCGTAAGCGGACCGCGTCGCGCTCGCTGGCGCCGCGCAGGAGCCAGCGGTCGCGGTCGCAAGTCCCTGCCAGTCGTCTTTCGTGTATCCATCAGGCTGCCTCCGGCAATCGCTCGGCGACGCGCAGCCGCGCCGAGCGGGCGCGCGGGTTCTCGCGCAGCTCCTCGTCGCTGGCGCGCACGGCGCGCGGCGTGATGATGCGCACGCGCGGCTTTCGGCCGCAGGTGCAAACGGGTTGGCGCGGCGGGCAGACGCAACCGCGCGCTTCGGCGCGCAGGCGTTGCTTCACGAGCCGGTCTTCCAGCGAGTGATAGGAGAGCACGGCAAGGCGCCCGCCGGGCGAGAGTGAATCGATGGCGGCGTCGATCGCGTCGTCGAGCGCGCCGAGTTCGTCGTTCACGGCGATGCGCAGCGCCTGGAAGACCAACGTCGCAGGATGGTGACGGCGCCCGCCGCCCACCCGGGCGCGCTCGACGACGCGCAGCAGATCGCGCACGGTGCGGAGCGGTGCAGCGCGACGCGCCTCGTCGATCGCCAGCGCGAGTCGATGCGCGCCGGGCAGCTCACCGTACTCGCGCAGCCAGCGTTCGATCTCGGCCGCGTTTGCGCTCGACAGCAGGTCGGCCGCCGTGGCGGGAAGGCGTTGGTCCATGCGCATGTCGAGGGGCGTCACGTCCGCCGTTTCCTCGGAGAAACGAAAGCCCCGTTCTGGGGCATCGAGCTGTCGGGAGGAGACGCCGAGATCGAGCAGCACCGCGTCGACCCGCAGCCAATCGTGCTTCTGGAGCACGCTCCGAAGCTCGCGGAACGACGCCTGTTCCAGATGGACGCGTCCGCCGCCGGGAGCGAGCCGCGCGGCAGTGGCCGCGAGCGCCTCCTCATCGACGTCGAGTCCAAGCAAAGTGCCGGTGGGACCAATCAGCCGGAGAATCGCCTCGGCGTGACCGCCGCCGCCGACCGTCCCATCCACCACGTGGTGGCCCGGCCGAAGGGCGAGCCCGTCGAGGCTCTCGCTAAGTAGAACGGGCCGGTGGTGAAAGGAGCCGGCCATATGCGAAGTCTCCAGCTGCCTTCCCGACGGCATCCACCGTCAAGAAAAAAGGGGTGCCTCGGAGCCCCTGAGAATGCGGTTCGAACCCCCCTTTTCTCCCCGCATTCCGTGTTGGGGCTCCGAGAACACCCCCTCTCGATCGGAGGCCCTGCGGCCTCCGATCCCCCCAGCGTGTCGAACCTCTCCCCCCTAAATCCCCTGCTTCGAGGCTCTTGCGGCAGTCGAGACCACCGACGCGAGCTCTCGGAAATTGCTCTGGGTGCGCGCGATGAACTGGTCGAAGCGCGCGCGGTCCCAGATCTGGATGTGCGTGCCAGCACCTGCGATCACCACGTCCTTGTCCAGGCGGGCGTGCTCGCGAAGGGCCGGCGGGATCAGGATGCGCCCCTGGTTGTCGGCTGCGCAGGGCGCCGCGCCTGATAGCATGAACAACTGCAGGTCCTGCGCCTCGGGCATGAACGGATCCGGGGCGAACAGTTTCTCTTCGTAGGCGAGCCAGTCTTCATGCGGATAGAGAGCCAGATGATCGGGCAGGTTGGTGAGGAACGGGGCGTGCTCGCTTCGCCGCTGCAGTTCCATCCGCAACTCCGCCGGCAGACTCACGCGACCCTTGTCGTCGATCGTGTGCATGTACCGGCCTCGGAACATCGGGGGCCTCGAACCGCTGGGTTGGCGTCGTGGGCCCCACTCGGTGATCAACCACTTGATCCCACTTCATCCCACGAATCGCCACCCTTATAACTCTCTGTCCCACGCGAGTGCAAGAAGAAAAATCAATCAAATCAGCGCTTTCGCTGATGTTTCGCCTACCGCGCCAAATCTTGTAGATGGCTGTGCGACAAAGCACGAGATGCCGGCAAGAAAAGAACGCGGTGCCGATCAGGCCGCGCCGAGGTCCGGGTAACGATCGCGATGGACCGCGGCGACCTGGCGGATCACCTGCGCGAGCGTGGTGCCGGCCGCCGCCTCGGGTGCTTTCGCGAGGGCCGGAGCCGCGCTGTCCAGTAACTCGTCGAGCAGCGCCGAACTGCCCTCGTAGAGACCACTCGGGGCGTAGCCGCCTTCGAGCACGAACACCATGCGACCGCCGCACACGGTCTCGGCGAGCACTCGCACCGTGCGTGCCATCTCCGCGAAACCCGCGCGACTCAACTGCATCGACGCCAGCGGATCGTCGCGGTGTGCGTCGAAGCCGCACGACACCAGTATGAGTTGAGGGCGAAACGCGAGTGCAACGGGTACCAGCACGCGCCGCAGCACGCCGACGTACTCTTCGTCGCCACAGCCCGGCGGCAGCGGCACGTTCACCGTTGCGCCGACACCGGCGCCGCGGCCTGCCTCGATGAAGTCTCCCGTTCCCGGATAGAACGGGAACTGATGCGACGAGAAGTAGAGCACGTCGCGATCTTCCTCGAAGGAATGCTGCGTGCCGTTGCCGTGGTGAACGTCCCAGTCGAGGATCAGGAGACGTTCGACACCGTCTCGGCGCAACGCCTGGGCGGCGACGGCGACGTTGTTGAAGAGGCAGAAGCCCATCGCGCGACTCGCTTCCGCGTGATGGCCCGGCGGCCGAACGGCAGCGAAGGCGGCGTCAGCGCGACCCCGTGCGACGGCACGCGCAGCGTCGATCGTTGCCCCCGCCGCGAGCCGGGCTACTTCGTAACTCGCCTTGGACACGTAGGTATCCGCGTCGAGACAGATCGGCGCCAGCCGTGCCGCGGCGGCGATCTGCCGCAGATGGTCGGCGGGATGAACCGCGAGGAGCTCTGCTTCGTCGGCAGGCCGCGCCGCGAGAGCGATCAGGCGGTCGCGACGCTCGGCGATCGCGCGTCCCACGGCGGCGAGTCGCTCGGGACGCTCGGGATGATCCTCCGGCGAACGATGCTCGGTGAAGCGCCGGTCTTCGACGATCGCGACGCGGCGGGTGGCGCTCATCGAGGCGCATGGTATCTGACGGGTCGTGGGGCGTCGCTTCATCGCGCGACGCGGGAAAGGAGTGGTCGTGAGTGCGCCTGCGACGGTGGCGATCACCGGTCTGCGCACCTTCATCGGTCAGCGCATCGCCGAGCGTCTCGCCACGCGTGCGCCGCGACTGCGCGTGGTCGGCATCGACCTGCGACGGCCGCAGCGCCTCGAACGCAAGATCGCGTTCGAGCGCGTCGACCTGACGGACCCCGCTTCGCACTCGCGGCTCGCCGAAATCTTTGCCCGCGAGCGCGTCGAGGCCGTGCTCCACGCGGCCTTTCGCCGCGATCCCACTCCCGATCTCGAGACCGACCACGAACTCGAGACGGTCGGCACGCTGCAGCTCCTGCACGCGTGCACGGCCGCGAAAGTTCCGCGTCTGGTGGTTGCGTCGAGTACGATGCTCTACGGGCCACGCGCGGACAACCCGAATTACCTCTCAGAGTGTCATCCGCTGCGAGGTCATCCCGAAGCGCACTGCGTGCAGAACCGCGTGCAGGTCGAGGCGTTGCTGGCTGATTGGGCGCGCCGCCATCCGCACGCGCAGGTGACGGTGCTGCGCTGCGCATGGCTGATGGGACCGACCTATTTCGACCGCGTCGTGCGGCATTTCGCGCGCCCGATCGTGCCGACGCTGCTCGGCTACGACCCGCTGCTCCAATTCGTGCACGAAGAAGACTGCCTCGACGCCTTCGAGCAGGCGGTGCTGGACGCGCATCCTGGCGTCTACAACGTGGTCGCTCCGGATCCGCTACCGCTTTCGACGATCCTGCGCCTGTCCGGTACCACGAGTGCACCCCTTCCGGCGCCGCTCCTCTACCGCATGCGCGACCTCGCTGCGCGCGCGGCAACCGGCGATCCGCCCGCTGCGTTCTACGATTACCTGCGCTGGACCTGGGTGGCCGACGGCGAGCGCGGCTACGCCGCCTTCGGCGAACCGGCCTACACGTCGCGCGAGGCCTGGATCTCGTTCATGTCGTCGCGCCGGCTGCGGCAGTATCGATAGGAGGTCCCGCGCGTGAGTGAGCAAGATGGCGATCTCGGCGCACCGCCCAGCGCTGCACCGGTGCTGCGCGACGCACTCGACGCGTTGCGCGAACGGCTGCTCGAGCGGTTCACACCCGAGAACTCCGACGGCGTCGACTGGATGGCGCTCTACGAATCCATGCGCCGGCGCTTCGCGTCCGTGGGCATGCGCGATCTCTCAGCCGATGTCGATGACTTCGGCATGGACGCCGAAGCGATTGCCAGCGCGCGACCATGGCTCGATCTGCTCTATGACCGCTGGTGGCGCGTCAGTGTGTCGGGGGCCGAAGATGTGCCGCGCGGACGCGCGAGTCTCTTCGTGGCGAATCACTCGGGGCTGCTGCCATGGGACGGGCTGATGATCGCCGCCGCGCTCGGGAGACACCAGCCCGCTGCGCCGCGCGCTCGCTTCCTGGTCGCCGACTGGCTCGCAACGCTGCCGTTCGCGCAGCCGTGGATCACGCGCCACGGCGGCGTGCGCGCCTGCCGTGAGAACGCCGAGCGTCTGCTGCGCACCGGTCGCTCGGTGATCGCGTTTCCGGAGGGCGCAAAGGGAGCCGCCAAGGTCTTCCGTCAGCGCTACCGCGTGCAGCGCTTTGGCCGCGGTGGCGTCGTGCGCACGGCGCTCGCGCTCGGCGCGCCGCTGGTGCCGGTGGCGGTCGTCGGCGCGGAGGAAGCGCATCCCGTGCTCTTCAAGGTAGAGACGGCCGCCCGCGCATTCGGGCTTCCCTTCGTCCCGGTGACGCCCACCTTCCCGGCCCTCGGACCGCTCGGGATCGTGCCGCTGCCCACGAAGTGGTCGATCGCGTTCGGCGCCCCGATCGAGACGGCCGAGCTCGGATCCGCCGCCGCCGACGACGAGATCTTGGTATGGCGCATGACCGAGGAACTGCGCTCTCAAATCCAGTCGATGGTGGATGCGGGCGTTCGCGAACGCCCCTCCGTCTGGCGCTGAGCCTAGTGCTCGCCCGCTTCGAACGGGGAGGCTTCTGCGGCGGGCCGCTCGGCGGCGGGGGGCTTCGCGTTCTTGTGCGGGCGCGCGCCGAGTTCTTCGAGCACGCGGTCGAGGCGCTGTTCGAGCGCTTCGAGATCCGAGCGACGCGGCAGGTCGAGGGCGCGCAATACACGCTCGAGCGCGCGCTGCACCAAGCGGTCGAGATCGGGCGTCGAGAGCGCAATCCAATCGGGGCGTCGGCTCGCAGCGAGTTCGCGCGGTGACAACAACTTCTTCATGTTGCGCTGCAGCTCTTCGAAGCCCTCCGACGCGTCGCCGACGCGTCGCTTGAGAGCGCTGTACAGCACGTCGCCGCTGCGCTGGATCAGATCCGAGAGAACGGTCCCCGGGACGCGCCGGTTGGTCCGCTCGGTGTCGACCAGAATTTGCGACAGCGTGACGGAGGTGATGTCCTCACCCGTCTCGTTGTCGATCACGCGCACTTCGTCGCCCGCTTCGATCAGCTCCGCGATGCCCTTCAGCGTGATATAGCGGCTCGTGGCGGTGTTGTAGAGCTTGCGGTTCGCGTAACGCTTGATCAGGACCACGCCGGGCTGCGAATGGGGCGACGGTTCCACGGCCAGGTGTTCCTCGATTGCGGGACGGGACGCGCAATCTAACGAAACGGGCGTGGTCGGTCAGCCCTTCACGGGGACGCGCTCGATCCGTACCGGCGGCGCGCGACGCGACGGGCGCTGGGCGCGCGCGTGCAGCGAATCACTCGGCGTCTCGTCGAAGGAGGTTGCGGCAGGGCGCGCGCCCGCGTGTCGCGAAGGCTCGCGCGGCCCGGGCTCGCTTCGCTCGGCGTGGCCCGGGCGAAGTCCGAACTCCCAGAGGATCTCGCGCACGCCGAGGAAGGCGCGCAGCACGGCGCGCGCCTCGGGGTCGTCACGCCCCCGCGTCTCCCAGCGCTCGATCTCCGCGTCCAACACGCGCGCGACGGCGTCCAGCCACGGCGCTCCCCGACGCCCCGCACCAGCCTGCATCTGCTCTGCGATCTGGTCGAGCCACGCACTCGCGCCCGAGAGGGACGCGTGCGCATCGGAGGGCGCACCCGTCGCCGCGAGCGACGCGGCGTCCACGAGTGCGCGCAGCGCTTGAACGCTCTCGGCAAGGGCGGCGAGTCCGTGTTGGCGCGCGCGCGCAAGTGCCTCGTCCGCGCTGCGCGGAGGCGGCGCGATCCTCGTGCCGCGTTCGTCATCTCGGTCCGTCATGCGTCCTCTCCGTTCTGGCGTCCGCTCGGCCCGGTCTGGAATAACCACTCGGCTACGCGCGCGAGACCCTCGAGGTCGTGCACGTCTCCCGACAGCTCGGGCACACGCCGCACGAAACCACCCGCCTTCGCGACGCGCCCGGTGAGTTCTGCCGTCGACTCCGCGTCCGCACGCACCAACGCAGCGTAGCCGTCGGCCGCGGCCAACGCAGCGCGCGCGGCTTCGTCGGCGGGGAACTCCGATCCCTCGGAAGTCGCGAACGCGGCGGCGAGCGCGCGGCGCGCCTCGTCTTCGCGATCTGCGGTCGGGACGCGATCTGGTGTCGGTCCGCCACCCGGCCAGGTGTGCACGCGGTTCACCACGACGCCCGCCAGCGGCACGTCCGCCGCAGAGAGCCGCGCGAGCATGGCGAGCGCATGGCGCGTCGACTGCTTCGCCGGTGATGCCGCCAGCACGAACGCCGCGTCGGGTCCGACCAGCCGCGCCTGCACCTCGCGCGCGCGCTCGCGGAACCCCTCGGACATCCCTTCGAAGGCGAGCAGGAATTCGGAGATGTCTTCCAGGAAGGCGACGCCCGAAACGCGCTCGATCAGGCGCAGCACGCGCTCGCTGCCGCGCTGGAAGAGGCGCACGCCGAAGCGTCCCGCTGCAAAGGCCGGATGCAGCAGCATCTGGACCAGCCGGCTGTCGAGGAACTCGACGAGTCGTCGCGGCGCTTCGAGGAAGTCGAGCGCGTGCTGCGAGGGAGGCGTGTCGACGACGATCAGGTCGAAGTCGCGTCGCTCCGACAGCTCGAAGACCTTCTCCATCGCCGAATACTCAGCGCTGCCCGCGAGTGCATCGGAGATGTGCTGATAGATGCGATTGCCGAGGATGCGCTGGCGTCCTTCCTCGGAGTCGGCGAAGCGGGCGACCAGCTCGTCGAAGGTGCGCTTCATGTCGAGCATCAGCGCGGCGAGTCGTCCCTCGGGCGGCACGCCCAACGCGGTAAGGCGCTCGCGCGGGAGATCGGTCGGCTGGTTGCCGAGTTCGGCGATGCCGAGCGCGTCGGCGAGGCGCCGCGCCGGGTCGATCGTCAGCACGGCCGTGCGGCGCCCGAGACGCGCGCCCGCGAGGGCGAAGCTGGCGGCGAGCGTGGTCTTGCCGACGCCGCCCGTGCCGACGCACACGATGATGTGGCGATCGCGCACCAGCGCGGCGGGATCCAGCGGCGCGCTCAAGCCGACGGCTCCCGCGGCGGTGCGACGAGCGCGTTCGCGAGCAAGGCCAGCTCATCGGGACCGCGTACGCCGCGCGCGATGCGCGGCAGCACGACGAGCTCCAGCTTCGTCGTGTCGGCGAGCACGCGCATCCAGCGCGCGTTCAACTCGTGACGCGCACGCAGATGAGCAGCGCACGCGGCCAGCGTTGCCGGCGACGGCGCGCCGGGTAGTGCGAGGTCGCCGGGCAGGGCCGCCAGCCGCGTGTCGAGATCGTCGAGGCCGGGCGGAAAGGGCGCGGCAGTCACCGCGTTCACCACCACGCGGTCTACGGCAACACCGACCTGATCGCGCAATCGCTCGACCAGTTCCGCCGTCTCGCGCACCGGCAGTTCTTCCGCGAGCGCCACGGGCAGCAGCACCGTGCGTTCGGGGTCGCGGATCATCTCCTCGACCCAGCCGGCGTGGCGACGCAGCGGACCCGCCTGTACCGCCGATCCCACCACGCGCGGCACGTCCAGGAAGGTGAGCCCGTGTCCGGTCGCCGGCGCGTCGACCACGATCAGGTCGAAGCGCGGCTTCCCGTTCGCTTGCTTCATCTGCTCGAGATGCCAGATCTTCCCAAGCGTGATCAGCTCGCGCCAACCCGGCGAGGCATCCATCAACTGGCGGAAGGCGCGGTTGCCGAACACGCGTCGCACCACACCGCGCAGGCCGATCTGCAGCCCCAGGTATTCGGCGAGCGCCTCGTAGGGGTCGATGCGCATGGCGCGCAGGTGCTTGCGCAGGTCGCGGCCTTCGTAGCCGACGGGGCTTGCGCCGGGCGCCAACAGGGCGGGTACGTGCTCGTCGAGACCGACTTCGGCGACCAGCACGCGGCGGCCGGCCGAAGCCGCAGCGAGCGCGAGCGCGGCGGCGACGGTCGTTTTGCCCGTGCCCCCCTTGCCGGTGACGACGACGAGCCGGCGGTCGAGGAGCGGGATCAGGGGCACTCGATTCCAGGGATGCGGCCCCGCTCTGCGGGACCAGGAAGGCCTGCGGCTAAAGACCCGCGCCAGCACGTCCGAAACCAACTTGGGCAGAAGCGACGCAAACCCGGCGCGAACAGCCGGGCCACCTATAGCAAACGCATCCTCGGCCAAGGGGTCGAGGGACCGCATCGAGGCGTCATTGATCCTCACCTGTGAGCGCTGCAAGACTCGCTTTCGCCTCGACGAGAAGCGGCTGCCGGCGGGCGGCGCACGCGTCCGCTGTTCGCGCTGCAAGCACGCGTTCTTCGTGAACCCGGGCGGCGCACCCGCCGCCGACCTCATCCATCAGCTCGCCGAGGCAGCTGTGACGCAGGCGCGTATGCCCGCGCCCGCTCCCTCCTGGGATCTCGAGGAAGATGCGAAAGGTCGCACCGCGCAGTCGGTCCTCAACGCGCGCACTTCGGTCGCCTCAGATCCCCTTGCCGGCGACTTCGAGGAGGAGAGTGACTGGCGCTTCGAGGACGAGATGCAGCTCGGCGACACGGGAGTGTCGCTCGATCTGCCCAACGGCGAAGCGCCGGCGCCTCCGAACCCGGATCCGAACGAGAGTTCCTTCGCCGAACTCGGCGACCCGGAAAGCTGGGACCTGCTCTCCAGCCCCGTGCTCGATCCGCCCCAGCCACGGCCTTCGCCGCCGGTGCTAGCTGCGATGCCGACGCCGCAGCCGATCGAACGCGTGGTGGCGAAGGCACCCGTACAGGAGCCGAGCGAGCCGGTCCAGGGAGGCACCGCGGCGACGCGCGTCGCGGAAGCGCTGGCGATCGTCCCCGGCTTCGAGTTTTCGCCCGCGGCGCGGGGCGGCGCGTGGTTTGCGCTGGTGGTGCTCGTTGCGCTTGCGACTTGGACGACCATCGTTCCCGTGGCGCCGGCGGCAGCACCGCAACTGGGCGTCGTGTCGCTCGGCGCTTTGGAGTTGCGCTCGGTGCGCGCGCGGCAGATCGAGAACGCGGTGGCCGGCCCGATCTGGGTCGTGTCGGGCGAGCTGTGGAATCCGAGCGACGAGCCGCGCGCGGTAGGTGCGACATTCGCGGTGTCGCTGCTGGATCGCGCGGGCGCGCCGATCGGAGCTGCGGAGGCGACCCTGAACGCTGCCCTCTCGACGCAGCGGCTGCGCGAAGAGGATCCGGCGCGCTTGCGAGAAGAGGCGGACGCGGCGGCGTCAGAGCTGGCAGCGAAGGTGCTCGCACCAGGAGCGAGCGTTGCTGTCGATGCCGTCTTTGCAACGCCTGCGCGCGAAGCCACTCGCTTCGCGGTGGAGACGCGGCCCGCGCGCGTTCCGGCTGCCGCAGTACCCACGCCCTAGCTGCAGACTACGCCTGGGGGCCGCCGCGACCCGAGACATCGTCGGGCTTGCTCGGCGTCACGTCGATCTCGTCCTTGCCCGAGATGCCGGTCTTGAAGTTCTTGATCGCCTTGCCGAGGCCGGAACCGATCTCGGGGAGTCGCCGCGCGCCGAAGAGCACGACCACGATGGCCAGGATGATGAGGAGTTCAGTGGCTCCGAGACCGAACACGGTGGCGTCTCCCGGTTGAGCGAAGCGATTGGTAAAGAGTGCCCCTCGCACCGGCCGGGGTCAACCAGCCCGACTGCGGGCCCCGGCGTCGTGGCTAGACTGCGCCGCCATGTCGATCTTCAAGGCTTATGACATTCGCGGAGTGGTCCCCGACGAGATGGGCGCCGACGACGTCTACCGCATCGGGCGGGCGGTGGCGCGCTGGTTGGGAGGCACCGAGCTGGCGGTGGGTCGCGACGCGCGTCGCAGCTCGCCCGAACTCGCCGAAGCGCTCGTGCGCGGCATCAAC
>Ga0315287_10007213_pt1 | contig 11123 bp, 8 predicted proteins | sample YL17G11_0_MG_FD_205037 | JGI IMG/M metagenome (GOLD analysis project Ga0315287, IMG submission 205037) | Sediment microbial communities from Yellowstone Lake, YNP, Wyoming, USA - YL17G11_0 | ecosystem: Environmental > Aquatic > Freshwater > Lake > Sediment | place: USA: Wyoming | collected...
CCGGCTGCTCGGCGGCTGGCTGGCGGGTTCGCCTCCTCCGGCGGTCATGCGCTTCGGCCCGTCGCGGGTGGTGCGGGCTGGGCGCGCCAGCGGCGTCGCCGTCGGGGGCAACCTGTCGGTGCTGAGCGCCCTCGTCGCCACGCCCTGGGAACCGGAGCTCGATGGGGGGGTGCTCTTTCTCGAGGACGTCAACGAGCCGGCGTACCGCCTCGACCGTTTGTTGACCCACCTTGCCCTCTCTTCTAGACTCGCCAAGGTCGCAGCAGTCGTGGTCGGGCGAATGGTCCGCTGTGGCCGCGGGGACAGGGGTTTCGCGCAGCATTGGCGCCAGCTTTTGGCAGAGGCCATCCCCCCTCCGGCCGTGATCGTGGAAGGGCTGGCGTTCGGGCACGGCAAGGTCAACACGCCGTTCCCGCTGGGTGCGGACGTCACGGTGGACACCGGAGCCGGGACGCTTTCGCTGGGAGGAAACTGAGTGGCGAAGGTCCGTGTCGGCGGCGTCAACAGCCTCAACCTCGAGGAGTTCGTGAAGAGCTTCGCCGCCGGGGCGACGATCTTCCGCGAGGGTGACGTCGGCTGCGAGATGTTCATCATTCAGAAGGGGCAGGTGCTGATCTCGCACCGGGTCGGCAAGGGTGAGAAGGAGCTCGCCGTCCTCGAAAAGGGTGACTTCTTCGGCGAGATGGCGCTGGTCGAGGAGTACCCGGAGCGGTCCGCCACCGTGCGCGCCGTAACCGACGTCGAGGTTCTCGAGCTGCGCAGCTCCGACCTCGTCGGCCTACTCCGGCGCAGGCCCAACGTCGCCCTGCGCATGATGGCCAAGCTCTCCGAGCGCCTGCGCGAGGCGAACCGTCGCCTCGAGGAGCTCACTGGACGCACCGCCGAGGCGGCCGCGCTCCCGCCGTCGCCGGCCAGCCAGGGCCTGGTGGCCGGGGCGGTGCTGATCCACGACGAGACGCGGCGCCTTTTTGCCGTCAACCCCCAGGGCGAGACGGCGATCGGCCGCCACGACCCGGTCACGGGCGTGACGCCCGACATCGACCTCTCCAGCCTCGACCCCGAGCGCACCGTGTCACGGAAGCACGCCGTCATCCGCAGCGACGAGGGGGCGCTGACCGTGACCGAGGTCAACGCCTCGACCAACGGGACCTTCCGCAACGGCGTGCGCCTCGAGACGTTCCAGACCCACCCCCTCGGCGACGGCGACGTGCTTCAGCTCGCGCTCGTGCCGCTGCGCGTTCACATCGTCCCGTCCCCCGAATGAGCTTGCGCCCCAGCGACCCGCTGACCTCGGTCAGGGGCGTGGGGCCCGCGGTGAATCGAGCGCTGGCCGGAGTCGGCGTGGCAACCGTGCTCGATCTCCTTTGGGTCCTCCCGTACCGCTGGGAGGACCGTGCCAACCCACGCCGGATCGACTCGCTGCTCCACCCCGAGACGGCGGTCACCGTCGCCGGACGCCTGACGCACCTGGTGGAGCGCAGGGCGCGCAACCGCCGGCTGCGCATCGTCGAGGGCGTGGTCGACGACGGCAGCGGCTCCCTTCCCGTCGTCTGGTTCAACCAGCCGTACATCGCCGCGTCGCTGCACCGCGGCGACCGGCTCTGGCTGCACGGGCCGTTGCGACCGGCGCGCAGCGGCTGGGGGGTGCAGATGGTGGCGCCGGAGTGGGAGGTCGAGGAGGCGGACGCCGAGCCGATTCACCTCGGGCGTGTCGTGCCCGTGTATCGCCGCATCGGCAGCCTCAGCGGCCGCCGCCTGCGCACGTTGCTCGCCCGGGTGCTGAGCGCCGTCGAGCTGCCCCCCGATCCGCTCGCCGACGTCGTCGCCCCTCTCGGCCTGCCGCCTCTAGGTGAGGCTCTTCAGCAGCTTCACTTTCCGCCGCCCCCCGAAGGCGACGCCGCAGTGGCGGGCGCGCTCGACCTCCTCGCGCGCCGCGTGTCGCCGCCCCACCGCCGCCTCGCCTTCGAGGAGCTCCTCGACCTCGCTGTCGTCCTCGAGCGGGAGCGCGAGCGGCGCGCGCAACAGCACGCTCCGGCGTTCACCATCACCGAGGAGCTGCGCGCGCGGGCCCGGGCAGTGCTCCCCTTCGTCCTCACCAACGCCCAGCGACGCGTCGTGGGCGAGATCGTCGCCGACCTGCAGAAGCCGATCCCGATGGCCCGCCTGCTTCAGGGGGACGTGGGCTCGGGCAAGACCATCGTTGCGACCCTCGCCGCCGTGGTCGCCATGGAGGGCGGCGCCCAGGTCGCCTTCCTTGCGCCCACGGAGCTCCTCGCCCAGCAGCACTTCCGTACCCTCGCCGCCCTTCTGGCGTCAACGCCGCACCGGCCCCACTTGCTGATCGGATCACTGCCGGCAGGAGAGAAGGCCGAGGTGCGGGGCCGTCTGGCCGCCGGCGAAGCGCTCCTCGTCGTGGGCACCCACGCGCTGCTCGAGGAGACCACCGCGTTTCAACGCCTTGGTTTCGCCATCGTCGACGAGCAGCACCGTTTCGGCGCGGCGCAGCGTCAGGCCCTGCTCGCCAAAGGCGAGGCCCCGCACCTGTTGGTGATGACGGCGACGCCGATCCCGCGCTCCCTCGCCCTCTCGGTCTATGGGGACCTCGACGTGTCGATCCTCGACGAGCTCCCGCCCGGCCGCACCCCGGTGCGCACCCTCATCCGCGGCGACGAGACGCGTCCGAAGCTCTTCGAGTTCCTCCGCCAGGAGGCGGCGGCGGGGGGACAGGTCTACTGGGTCTTCCCGCTCATCGAGGAGTCGCAACGCCTCGCGGTGCGGGCGGTCGAGAGCCACACGCGTGCCGTTCGGGAAGGCCTGCGCGGACTCACCATCGGCGTGGTCCACGGCCGGCTCGCCGCCGAGGAGCGGGACCGGGTGATGGTCGCGTTCGCTTCCGGCGAGATCGCCGTGCTGTGCAGCACGACGGTGATCGAGGTCGGCGTCGACGTGCCCGCCGCGAGCGTGATGGTGATCGAGAACGCGGAGCGCTTCGGTCTCGCCCAGCTCCACCAGCTGCGCGGACGGGTGGGGCGGGGGCGCCGCCGCTCCCTGTGCGTGCTCCTCGTCGGCGAGGACGCGTCGCCGGAGGCCCGCGAGAGGCTCGACCTCTTCGCCTCGTTAAGCGACGGGTTCCGCATCGCCGAGGAGGACCTCCGCCTGCGCGGCCCCGGCGAGCTCGCCGGGCTGCGCCAGTGGGGCCGGCCGGCGTTCGCCGTGGCCTCGCTCACCACGCACCAGGCCGAGCTCGAGGCGGCGAGGGCTGTGGCGGCGGCGGCCCGAGCCGAGGGCCGGCTCGACGAGCTGGCCGGCAAGGTTCACGGGGCGGCGCAGAGCGCGGCCGTCCCCCCCGGATAGCGCCGCTTCGCTACAATCACGGGCATGGCGAATCCCGAACACCTGCGGCTGGTGTGCCTCCCCGAGTGGTCGCGGTGGCGCAGCGAGAACCCGCGCATCATCCCCGACTTCGTGGATGCCGACCTGAGCGACATGCACCTGGAGGGGGTCGACCTGTCGCGGGCGGCGCTAACACGGGCCCGTCTCCGCGCCACGAACCTGCGCGGGGCCAACCTCGCAAACGCCGTCGTCGAGGGCGCGGTGTTCACGGGCACGATTCTCGACGGGGCGGATTGCTCCGGGGTCCACCTCGACCTCCTCGAGCTGCGCGAGTGCTCGCTCAAGGGGGCGGTCCTCACCGGCGCCACGTTTCGGGGCACCGACCTTACCGGCTGCGACCTCCGCGGCGCGACGATGACGCAGGTCAACCTCGAGGGGGCCATCCTCGACCGTGCCGACCTCAGCGAGGCCGATCTCGCCGGCGCGTTGCTGCGCGGGGCGCATCTCACGGGCGCGAAGCTGGTCGGCGCCAAGCTCCGTTCGGCGATCCTCGAGGGCGTCGACCTGAGCGGGAACGACCTCTCCGGCGCCGACTTCGAGGGCGCCTACGCCCTGCGCGTCCAGCTCGCCGACACCACCCTGGTGGACGCGAAGTTCCGCGGCACCAACCTGCGTGAGGCCAACTTCCTGCGCGCCAACCTCCTCCGCGCCGACTTCGAGGGTGCCGTCATGACGCACGCGACGCTGACCGGGGCTAACCTCGAGGAGGCGCGCCTCGTCAACTGCGACGCCCAGGTCGCCGACTTCCGCGAGGCCATCCTCCTCAACACCGTGCTCGACAACGCCCAGCTGGCCGCCGCCCAGCTTCAGGGGCAGGACCTGCGGGCGCCCAAGCTCGGGCGGGTCTCGTTCGTGCGGGCAAACCTGTCCGGCGCAGTGCTGACCAAGCTCACGCTGCGCACCTACCGTTTCGAGCAGGCCCGCCTCGAAGGCGCCGACCTGCGCGAGGCCAACCTCGAGTCGGCCAACTTCGAGGGTGCCAACCTCGCCACCGCGAACCTGCGCGGCGCGCGCATGCGGCAATGCAACCTCTCCTCTGCCGCTGCGGTCGACGCCGATCTTTCCGGCTGCGACCTCATCCTCGCCAACCTCCGCGGCGCCGACTTCACCCGGGCGGACCTGCGCTTCTCGCACCTGGTCGGAGCCGACTGCACGCGGACGGTGTTCAAGTGGGCCGACCTGCGCAACGCCGACCTGACCAAGGCGGCCGTGGTGCGGGCCCGCTTCTGGGGGGCACGCGTCGGCGCCTCCAAGCTGCCAGCCGCGGCGCTGCACTGGAAGCTGGTACTCGGCCTGGTCGCCGCCTTCGTCGCGTCGCGGCGCAAGCGTGAGGACCGCCTGCACAAGGAGCAGCAGCGCCGGGTGCGCGACACGGCCAAGCTGGTCCGCTCGCTCGAGGAGCGCGACCCGCGCCTGCGCCGCCAACCTCCGGCCCGCCCGGCGCGCCGCGACTGAGAGCGGATCAGGGGCGCAACGCGGCGGGCGCGGTCTCGAGGCGGATCTCTCCCGCCTTGACGAAGGCGAGGTTGCGGGCGCGGCGGTGGACCTCGAGGACCCCTGGCAGATTTCCGTGGACACGGCCACTGGCGTGGAACGCGTAGGAGTGCGCTGGGGTGTAGAGCTCGGCGCCGCGCGCGCTGGCGTCGCGCTGCACACGTTCCTTGTAGTCGACGACCTCGACGCCATCGGGCGGCGTCTCGACCAGGGCGAGACGCACCTCGGCCGCAGCGGTCTCCGAGAAGATCTCGACCGAGAAGTCGAACCGGGCCGACGTGACCTCGCTCACCGAGCCGACCTCGAGGTCGCACCCCCGCCCGTAGTCCGTCAACCCGGCGAGCAGCCGCCCGGCCACCTCCGCCGGCGCCAGAAAGGCGGCGTGGGCGCCGGTGCGCAAGCGGTCGATGAGCGAGTCGGGGTGGTGGGCGGTGTCGATGCCCGCGTCACTGGCGTCGATGACGACCCGACCCGAACCGGAACCGGCCTCGAACCCAGCCAGGAAGGCCCGTGCCGCCTTGGCCGAGCCGATGATGATGATCTCGTACCACGTGGTCATGGCGTCCACCTCAGAAGAAGAGCATGGTCAAGACGACGAAGGCGGGGATGAGCACCGGGACCGAATAGATGGCGATGTAGCCGAAGAACGACGGCATCGGCACCCCGGCCTCCTCGGCGATCGCCTTGACCATGAAGTTCGGCGCGTTGCCGATGTAGCTGTTGGCGCCCATGAAGACGGCGCCGGTCGAGATGGCCTGGAGCACGGCGGGATGGTCGACGATCAGCCGGGCGATGGCCTCGCGCTCGGCGACGCCCGGGAAGAGCCGACCGAGCGCCGTGGAGAGGAACGTCAGGTAGGTCGGTGCGTTGTCGAGGAACGAGGACAGCACTCCCGTGGCCCAGAAGAAGTGCGCCGGCTCGCGAACTGCCGAGACCACCCAGGCGAGTGCGCCGCGCTCGCCGGCGCGCAGGATGGCGAGGGGCGCGACGATGGTGGTGAAGATGGCGGCGAAGAGGATGGCGACCTCGCGGATCGGCGCCCACGAGTACTCGTTGTCGCGGCGCACCGAGGCCGGCGTGCTGCACCAGGAAAGCGCGAGCAGGCCGACGAGGACGGCGTCCCGGACCAGGTTCTGCGCCTGTTGGTGAACGCCGAGGATCGTGACCTCGCCGAGATGGACGAGCCCCGAGAAGACGACGGCGGCGAGCACGCCGGCGAGGAGGACGAAGTTGTGGGCGCCGAGGACGCGCAGCGGCGCGCCGCCTGCTCGCGGGGCGCGGACGAGGCGGTCTTCACGGCGCCAGAGAATCAGGTCGAGGGCGAGGTAGACGGCGAGGACGAACGCCGCCAGCGCCGCGGTCTCCTTCCACAGCACCAGTGTCCAGAAGAACGGCACGCCGTGGAGGAAGCCGAGGAAGAGCGGCGGATCGCCGAGGGGCGTCAAGGCACCGCCGATGTTGGCGACCAGGAAGATGAAGAACACCACCGTGTGGGCGCGCGCCCGACGATCGCGGTTGGCGCGCAGGAGCGGGCGGATGAGCAGCATCGCGGCGCCGGTCGTTCCCACGAAGGAGGCCAGCACGGTGCCGACGAGCAGCAGAAGGGCGTTGGTCCAGGGCGTGCCACGCATCGACCCGGCGAGGTGGATACCGCCCCCGATCGTGAACAGGGTCGCGATCAGGATGACGAATGGCACGTAGTCGACGATGGCCATGTGGAGCAGCTGGTGGAGGGCAGGGGAGCCGAAAACGGCGACGAAGGGGACGGCCAGGGAAGCGGCCCACGCCGCCGCCACCTTGGTGTAGTGGTGGTGCCAGAAAGAAGGGGCGACAAGGGGGAAGAGCGCGATCGAGAGCAGGATCCCGACGAACGGGAGGGCCGACCACGCCGCCAGCGACGCCCCGAGATCGGCGTCGCCGCCGGCGGCCGCGGCCAACGCAGGCCAGGCGAGGATCAGGAGCCCCAACACGGTGCGTCGCACTGCCATCGGCGCCATTGCCCTCCGGCTTTCGAGCGGGCAGGCTAGCACAGGCCCGCTTGCACGGAAGGGGGCGGCGCGGCACGATGGGGGGAGGAGGACGCAGCGATGATCCCGGTGCTCGACCGCTCAGGGATGCGCGAGGCCGACCGCATCACCATCGAGGAGCTCGGCGTGCCGTCGCTCGCACTCATGGAGCTCGCGGCGAGCGCCGTGACCGAGGTCGTGGCGGAGCGCCTCAGCGCCGCGGGTCCGGTCGCGATCGTGTGCGGGGCTGGCAACAACGGCGCCGACGGGCTCGCTGTCGCCAGGCAGCTGCGGGCCCGCGGAGTGACCGTCGAGGTCTGGCTGACCTCCGCCGAGAAGTCGATGCGTGGCGATGCCGCGCGGCAGCTCGAGCTGGCGCGCTCGTTCGCGGTGCCGATCCGTGCGGTGCGGGCCGCCGCTGCAGCGGCGCTCGATGCCAGCCTGGCCGGCGCCGACCTCGTCGTCGACGCGATCTTCGGCACCGGCCTCGACCGCGCCCTCGAGGGCGATGTCGTCGAGGTCGTGCGCGCGATCAACCGATGCGGCCGGCCGGTGGTCGCGGTGGACCTCCCCTCGGGGCTCGACGGCTCGTCGGGCGGGATCGCCGGCGAGGCGGTGGATGCTGCCGTGACCGTGACGTTCGCGGCCCCCAAGGTGGCCCACGTGCTGCCGCCGGCCTGCTTCCGTTGCGGCGAGGTGGCTGTCGCGGACATTGGCATTCCGCTCTGGGCGATCGAGGCGCGCAGCGTCCTTGGCCTCACCGAGGAGGTCGATGTCGCAGGCTGGCTGCCGCGGCGCCCGGTCGACGCCCACAAGGGGCACTTCGGCCACCTGCTCATCGTCGCCGGCCGCGTCGGGCGGGCCGGTGCCGCGAGCCTCGCCGCCCGCGCCGCGGTGCGCAGCGGCGCCGGCCTGGTCACGGTCGCCACGGCGGCAGGCGCCGTCACGCCTATCCAGGCGCAGGTCCCCGAGGCGATGGTCGACCCGCTGCCTGAGGGTCACGATGGAGAGGTCACCGGGGAAGGACTGGTGGCGCTGCTCGGCAAGGCGACGGCGCTCGCGGTCGGCCCGGGGATGGGCCTCGGCGAGGGGCCGCGGCTGCTGCTCGCCACCGTCCTCGAGTCGTGGCCGGGGCCGCTCCTCCTCGACGCCGACGCGCTCACGCTCCTGGCCGGCCGCCTCGGCTCCCTCGTCGGCCGCAGCGGGCCGACCGTCCTCACCCCGCACCCCGGGGAGCTCGCGCGCCTGCTCGGGTGGGAGACGGAGCGGGTGGTGGCGGACCGGCTCGCCGCCGCTCGGGCCGCGGCCGCCGAGAGCGGCGCCTGTGTCCTGGCCAAGGGGCCGCGCACCATCGTCGTCGAGGCCGTCGGGCCCGGGCTGGTCAACCCGACCGGCGGCCCGGGGCTGGCCTCCGGGGGTAGCGGCGACGTGCTCGCCGGTACGATCGCCGCGCTGCTGGCCCAGGGCGTGCCGGGGCGTGAGGCTGCAGCCGCCGGGGCCTGGCTCCACGGCAGGGCCGCCGAGCTGGCGGCGGCAAGCTACCCGGGCGCAGTGCCGGCCGGGGCGCTCGCCGAGTACCTCCCGGCGGCAGAGGCCGAGCTGCGCGAGGAATCATGAGGGAGGACGGCACGACCCGGCACGAGCTGGTCGACCGGGAGGCGACGGAGGCGCTCGGGGGCGTGATCGCGGCCCGACTTGCCCCGGGGGACGTGATCCTCCTCGAGGGGCCGTTGGGCACGGGGAAGACTACGCTGGTCCGCGGCTTGGTGGCCGCGCTTGGGGGCGATCCCGCTGAGGTCTGCTCGCCGACCTATGTCCTGCTCGAGACCTACGCCGTCGACCGCGGCGCGATCAGACGCCTCCACCACGCGGACCTCTACCGGCTGCGCGGTCACCCGGCTGCGCCGTTGGATGAGGTTGGTCTGGGAGAGGCAGTCGAGGACGCTGCGGCCGTCACCGCGATCGAATGGCCGGAGGAGTGGCCTTGGCTGGCGGAGGGGACGACTTCGACCGTGCGCGTGCTTCTCGAAATGGCGGGCGAGGGGCGTCGGGCCCACGTCGGCTGGGCGCGGCAGTCGTGACGCGCCGCACCGACCCGACCGGGGCGGGCGTGGTGGAGCGAACTGGGTGGGGACGGGAAGAGCGGGCGGGACGCTTCAGCGCTTGAAGAAGCCTGTGGAGGGCTTGTCCTGCGGCGCCTTCCCGCTGACCGCGAGCTGCTGGTTGAGCTCGCGGATGCGTTCGTTGAGCTGGGCGATGCGACCCGCCGCTTCCTGACCCTGACGGTCCTTCTCGGCGCGGAGCGCCTCGAGCTGGTTGCGCAGCTCGGCGGTCACGGTCGTCGAGGTCGACATCTCGTGTCGCATTGCGTCGAGGTCCGCCTCGAGCTGGGCGAAGGACTCCTCCCTCTCGCGCATGCGCTGCTTCCAGCGATCCTCCTGCTCCTCGTAGAGGCGTTTGACCTCCATGAGCTCGATGATGTGGGCGAAGTCGGCGGGCGATGGCGCCATGTTTCCCTCCCGTTGCGCCTCCTCGATCTTGGGGAAGAGCTTGCGGAGCTGCAGGGACAGGTCGTCGGGATCGTGCGAGCGTTCCATGGCCACCTGATAGGTGATGGCGTTGTTGGCGAGGAGCGCAACGAGGCTCTGGTTCAGGCTCTGCATGCGGAAGTAGGCGACGGACTTTTCGATCTCGTCGTGGATCTCCTTGATCTCCCCGCGCTCGATGTGGCGGGAGATCTTCGGAGAGTTGATGAGGACCTCGATCGCCGGCAGCAGGCCCTGCCCGTCCGCTCGCGGGAGGAGCTCCATCGACACGATGGCACGCAGCACCTGAGCGAGTTGCGAGCGGATCTGCTCCTGCTGATCGACTGGGAACGAGTCGATGATGCGGTCGATGGTCTGGCTGGCGTTGTTGGTGTGGAGTGTGGAGAAGACGAGGTGCCCGGTCTCGGCGGCCGTGATCACGGTGCTCATCGTCTCGAGGTCGCGCATCTCGCCAACCATGATCACGTCGGGGTCCTGCCGCATGGTGTTGCGCAGGGCCTCCTTGAACGTGGGCGTGTCGGTGCCGACCTCACGCTGCGAGATCGTCGCCTGGTGGTCGGTGAAGAGGAACTCGATCGGGTCCTCGATCGTGACGACGTGGCACGGCCGGCTGCGAGTGATGTCCTGGATGATGGCGGCGAGGCTGGTGGATTTTCCCGAGCCGGTCGGGCCGGTGATCAGCACCAGTCCCGCCGGGAACGTGCTGAACGTGGCGACCACCTCGGGCAAGTTCAGCTCGTCGTACCCCTTGACGTCGAAGGGGATGCGGCGGAAGACCGCGGCGATGGAGCCGCGCTGTTGGTAGATGTTGCAGCGGAAGCGCGCGACACCGGGGACGCCGTAGCCGATGTCCGCGGACTGGCGCTCGTCGAACTTGTGGCGCTGGGCGGGTGACAGCAGCGGCAGCACCATATCCTCGACGTCCTTGAGCTTGAGCGGGACCGACTTGATCGGCACGAGCCGGCCCTGGAGACGGAGCAGCGGCGGCCGCATCGGCTTGAGGTGCAGATCCGATGCACCCTTCTTGGTCATGAACCTGAGCAGGTCGTCGAGCCCGAGAGGTGCCTCCATACTGACAATCTAGCACAACGACGAGCGCAGGAAGGCGAGCGCCTGGCGGCGCGAACGGACCTCGCCGCGGGCCCGCGCGACGACGAGCTCGCGGATCGCCCGGGCGCGCGCAGGGCCCTCCGGAAGTCCCAGCGCCTCGACGAGCTCATCGCCGCCCACGAGCGGGGCGCGCGCCACGAACCTCCGCCGCCAGCAAAGCAGGGCGCGGGCCGCTGGCAGGGCGGCAGGGCCGAGGCGGGCCACCGCCCACGCCGCCGCGGCCGCGGGCTCGGCGGCGTCGAGCAGGGTGACCCGGGACTCGCCGCCGGGGGCGAGTCCGGCCCGGGCGAGTTGCTCTCCACGACCGGCCGCCGCAGCGAGCCGCCGCGCGGCACGCCGGGGAAAGCCGATGCGTTCGAGCTCCTCGGCCGCTGCCGCCTCGTCCCACCGTGCCGGGAAGCCGGCCGCGGGTGCGGCGAGCAGCGCGGCGGCGACCGAGCTTGCGCCGGCGCCGAGCGTCGACCCCGCTCCGGCGCGCAGGCGCTGCAGAGCCTGGGCCTGGGCCAGGACGGCCTCGTTGTCCTTGACGGTGGCCCAGCCGGGCGCCAGCGCGGCCAGCGCTCCGGTGCGCTGG
>Ga0315287_10007214_pt1 | contig 11123 bp, 11 predicted proteins | sample YL17G11_0_MG_FD_205037 | JGI IMG/M metagenome (GOLD analysis project Ga0315287, IMG submission 205037) | Sediment microbial communities from Yellowstone Lake, YNP, Wyoming, USA - YL17G11_0 | ecosystem: Environmental > Aquatic > Freshwater > Lake > Sediment | place: USA: Wyoming | collected...
GACGGCCGTCGCCGACGATCTGCAGCCGGCCGCCATCAGCGGCGCCGAGATCGCCCTGGTCGACGCGGTGCTCGACAACCAGGTCCTCGACGTCGGCCGGCGCCGGTTCGTGCGCGTTCAGGACGTGGTACTCGAGACTCGAGACGGCGACCTGGTGGTGACCGGGATCGATGCTTCGAGCGGCGCCGTGATGCGTCGCATGGGTCTGGGCTTCCTCGCCCGCCGGTGGCGGCAGCGTCCCGGCGACTTCGTCTCCTGGGACGACGTCAACCTCATCTCCGTACGGCTGTCACGGGCCAACTTCGTCGAAGCCTTTGCCGAGATCGCCGAGCTTCACCCCGCCGACCTCGCCGATGTCGTCGGCCAGGTCGGGCCGCGCGAACGCGCCGCCGTACTCGCGGCGCTCAACGCGCCTCTGGCCGCCGACACGCTGCAGGAGATGGACGCCGACCTGCGCAACGCCTCGCTGGTCGAGATGCCGCGGCCGCGGGCCGCGGCGATCGTGCGACACATCGACCCCGACGACGCGGCCGACGCGCTGGCCGAACTGCCCGAAGAGGTGGCGGAAGAGATCCTCGATCTGCTGCCGGTGGAGACGGCGGCGGCGTTGCGCCGCTTGGCCAGCCACCCCGAACATTCTGCCGGGGCGCTCATGACGACCGGGTTCTTCGCTCTCGAGGAGGGCGTCAATGCCGGGCAGGCGCTCGAGAAGATCCGCGCCGCACAGCCTGATGCCCGCGCCCTCATGGCCGTGTTCGTGGTGACCGCCGGGGGCAAGTTGGCGGGGCAGGTCACGCTAGCAGAGCTGGTGCTTGCCGATCAGGGACGCCCGGTGATCGAGCTCATGGACGACGACGTCGTCAGGGTGGGCGTCGAGGCGGATGAAGACGAGGTCGGGCGGCTGATGACCAGGTACGATCTGCTCGCTCTGCCGGTCGTCGACGATCAGGGCGGGTTGCTGGGCATGGTGACTCTCGACGATGCGCTCGAGGCCATCGTGCCCGAGCAGTGGAAGCAGCGCACCCCGCGCGTCTTCCGCTAGTCTCAGGGAGCGCCCGGAACGATGGCCGGCCCGCTAGCCGGGCTGGGCGGCCGGCCGCGTGACGCGCTGCTCGGCGAGTGAGTGCCGGGGGGCGTCGACCAGGGTGGCGAGGTCGATGCGGTAGCGCCCCACGTTGCCAGACCCGGCGACGCGGTGAAAGCCGCTGCCCTTCATCATACTGGCGTTGAAGAGGTTCACATCGCTCAGGTAGCCACGGGAATGGTCTCCGGGCCGCAGGTCGCGCAGTGCGTAGGCTTCAAGGGCGAGGACGTCGCGGCGCTTGAGAGCCGACACCAGGTCGTGCAACAGGGTCTGAAAGCCCGACAGGTACTCGTCGTCATAGAAGTAGGCGCAGGTGAGCAGGAAGGCGTCGGGCGGCGTCGAGCCGGCCGGCAGGCCCCGCATGCGGGGCACGAGCCGGCCAGGCGCCGCCTGCATCCAGCCCACCGGCGAACCAGACTCGAGCAGGAGACGCCCGAACATCCCGACCTCGCTCTCGACAGCACCCTCCCAGTCAAGACGTAGTGACTCGTCGCCGTCGGACTGCTCGAGGACCGGTGCCGGGGGGGCCGTCTGCCACCACCTGCAAGCGCGACAGACCGGGGCCATGAGCCCGCGGCTCGTGGCATCGAGGTCGATGATGCTCATTGGGCGGGCGGGTCGTCCCAGACGATGTCGTCGACGTGGACGTTGACGGCGTCGGGCCTGATGCCGGTCATGCGTTCAAGGTAGGCGCCGACCTCGGTGCGCAGCGCCGCGACCAGTGTGGGGACCCGGGCAGCGGGCCGGACGGTGATGTACACGTCAAGGACGGTGCGGCCCTCGCTTGTCGCCAGGCGTACGGGACCGCTCTGTTCGAGGTGGACGCGCTCGCCGATCGACTGCAGTGGGGTGCGGTGCAGGTCGGCGATACCGGGCAGGCCCTTGATCGCATCCCAGACACAGGACGTGATCACCTCGGGGGAGTAGCTGACATCGGGTTGCTGGCTCATGGCCTTGACGCCTCGCGGGTCGTTGGTCGGCGCGGCCGCCCGCGGCGCGGCCGCCGCTCTGAAGGCGAGTATAGTGCATGCGCGATGGTGCGGCGCCTCGACCCTGTTTGCGTGCCGCCAGACCCTCGCCTATACTCCTGACGCGAGCGAGCAGGGGGTTATCGCGCCCGCCGCTTCCTTCTCATGACCGACGTATCTCAACAGACAGATTCGACGACCGTCTATTGTGCAGACTGGGTGCTGCCCATGTCGGCGCCGGTCGTCCGCAGCGGGGCGGTGGCGGTGCAGGGTGAGCTCATCACCCGGGTGGGCCCGGCCGACGAGGTGATCGCGGCCTGTCCCGGCGCCACGCGTGTCGACCTGGGCGACGCCATCATCATGCCCGGCTTCGTCAACGTGCACAGCCACGTCGAGTACACGACCTTCCGCGGCATCCTCGACGACGCCGACTTCGGCGACTGGATCATCTCTCTGGTCGACGTCAAAGCGTCGCTGACGCCGGCCGAGTACCTGCACAGCGCCCGCCTCGGTACGCTCGAGGCGATCGCCTCCGGCATCACCACCATCGCCGACACTTCGTACAGTGGCGTCACGCTCGACGCGGTGGCCGATGCCGGCCTGCGGGCGCTGCTCTACCTCGAGGTCTTCGGCATCGACGACACGCGCCTCGCCGAGACCATGGCCGACCTCGACGACCGTCTGCACACGTTGCGCGAGCGGGCACCCGGGCGGGTCGAGCTCGGCATAGCGCCGCACGCTCCGTACACGGTCTCGGCGCGCCTCTTCCAGACGATCGCCACCTACGCCCGTGTGAACGGCCTCAAGCTCGCCAGCCACGTCGCCGAGAGCAAGGAGGAGCTCACCTACGTGCGCTCCGGTTCGGGCCGCTTTGCGCACGACTTTCGCGAGAAGATGGGCTGGGAACGCATGCTGATCCAGCCGTTCGGCGTGAGTCCCATCAAGTATCTGCAGCAGTGGGACGTCTTCGACGAGAACTTCCTCGCCGTGCACTGCGTCCACGCCACCATCGACGACATCCGCATTCTCAAGAGCAAGGGCGCCGCCGTGGCTCACTGTCCCAAGAGCAACGCCAAGACGGGCTGCGGTATCGCGCCGCTGCCCGACCTGCTGCGTCAGGGGGTGCGCGTGGGCTTTGGCACCGACAGCCCGGCCTCCAGCAACATCATGGACATGTTCGACGAGATGCGCACGGCACTCTTCCTGCATCGCGGCGTCGAGCGTGATGTGACTGTCCTCGACGCCGAGACCTGCGTGCGCATCGCCACTCTCGGTGGGGCCGAAGCTCTCGGCATGGCCGGCACGATCGGCTCGCTCGAGCCCGGCAAACAAGCCGACCTGATCGCCGTCGACGTCTCGAGTTCACACTTCGTGCCCATCGACAATCCGTACTCGGCGCTCGTCTACGGAGCCAACCAGGACGACGTGCTGTTCACCTGCGTGGCCGGCGACGAGCTCTATCGCGATCGGCGCTTCACGCGGCTCGACCCCGGCGCCATCCGCGCCGAGGGCCGCAAGGTGCGTGAGAAGCTCCTCGCCCGAGTGCGCGAGGGGCGCGTCAAGGTCGGTGCCGCCGAATCAGGCTGGTGGCGCACTCGGCCAAACAACGAACACACGGAGGCCTAGGTGCTTCTCGACAGGCAACGGACCAAGTTCTGGCAGCGCATCGTCTTCAGCCTCATGGCTATTCTCATGGTCGCCTGGCTGGTCGGGCTAGGCGTTTCGCAACTCGTCTGCAATAGAAGCACGACGTCGGCCAATGGTCTGGACGATCGCGTCACCGTCGCCGTGGCCGCGGTCCAGGCCAGTCCGGCGGACCCTCAGGTGATCCTCGCGGCGGCCACGGCCTTCCAGGATCGCGCCCTCGCCCAGCAAGACGGTTCGACCGGAAAGACGAGTGACTTCACGCAGGCGCTCACCTACTTCAAGCAGTACGTCGCCCTCAAGGACAAGGCCTTGGGACCCGACGCCAGACAGCGCCGCATCGACGCCTATATGGCCATGGCTCGTATCCATGCCGGGCTTGGCGACGCCAAGGGCGCGGCTTCTGACTATACGGCCTTGACCGGTCTCGAGCCCAAGAACGCCGACAACTTCCTGCAGCTCGGCCGCTTGGCGGGGCAGGCCGGCGACAACCGCATGGCCTACCTGGCCTACGCAAGGTATCTTGAGATGGAGCCCAGTTCCGACCTCGCACCGCTGGTGAAGAAGGAGCTGAAGCGCATCGAGACGCTGCTTGCGTCCGAGAGCAAAGTCTCGCCGACGCCCGCCCCGAGCGGCGGCAACTAAGGAGCCCTATGACCGATTTCTCAACACAGCGCACACTTCTGGGCGAAGGCGTGGGCCTCGTCGAACTCTCGGGCGAGGTCGACCTCTACACGGCGCCGCGCTTCAAAGACGATCTCGTCGGCATCATCAACGAAGGCGCCCGTAACGTGATCGTCGACCTGGCGAAGGTGAGTTTCATCGACTCCACCGCCCTGGGCGTGATCATCAGCGGCGTCAAACGGCTGCACGAGGTCGACGGCCGCCTGTTCATCGTGGCCGCGACGCGTCCGGTCGCCAAGATCCTCGCCATCACCGGTCTCGACAAGGTCCTCTCCATCTATCCGACTCGCGACGACGCGCTTGCCGCCCTGTGAGACTCATCGTCACCGAGAAGGACTCCGCCGCCAAAAAGATCGCTGAGATCCTGGGGGGCAAGTCCACGGTCAAGGAACATGGCCGGGGCCGCCAGAAGATCCGGTCGTACTGGTTTGACTGGCGCGACGATTCCGCGGTCGCCATCGGCATGCGTGGTCACGTCATGGAAACGGTCTTTCCCGACACCTACCGTCGCTGGAGTCTCAAGTACCTCGAGCGCATGATCAACGAGCCAGACCTGGCCTGGGTGGTCGACGGTGGCAGTTCGTCCACGGTGGCGGCGCTGCGCTCCGTCGCCAAGGGCGCGACGGAGCTCATCATCGCCACCGACTTCGACCGCGAAGGCGAGCTTATCGGGCTCGAGGCGCTGACCATTCTGCGCGGCGACGCCCTGCGGCGCCATCCGCGCGACAAGGGCGACAAGAAGAAGAAGGCGGCGCGCGCCAAAGGGCGCGCCAAGCGCGTCGCTTCGGCGCCCGAACCCGAACCGGTCGACCTGGGGCCCGGCGAGGCGCAGATAGCGGCCGTGTTGCCGGTCAAGGTGGTCGACCGGCACCACCGGGCCCGCTACTCGGCGCTCACGGTCGAAGAGGTGCAGGGCGCCTTTGCGAAGCTCTCGACGGTCGACTTCAACCTGGCCGACGCCGCTCACACGCGCCAGGACATCGACCTCATCTGGGGCGCCGTCCTGACCCGCTTCATGTCGCTGGCCAGCTATCGCTACGGCTCCGACTACCTGTCGGTCGGTCGTGTGCAGACGCCCACCCTGCGGCTGGTCGTCGACCGCGAGCTCGAGCGCCGCGCCTTCGTGGCGGTCCCCTACTGGGAGATACGAGCCGAGTTCGACGGCGGTGGCGAACCCTTCGCGGGCGAACATACCGGCAACCGCTTCCAGGAGCTGGCCGCTGCCGAGGCGGCCCTGGCGGGGTCGCAGGCCGACACGGCGACGGTCACCGCGTACGAGACCAAGCCGCGCACGCTGGCGCCGCCGGCGCCGTTCCACACCACGGCGCTCATGAGTGCCGCGTCGGGCGCCGGCGTCGCGCCGGCGCGCGCCATGCGCGCCGCCGAGTCACTGTATCTGGACGGCCTCATCAGCTATCCGCGCACCGACAACACGGTCTACCCGGCGTCGCTCGACCTGCACGCCGTGCTGCGCGACATCAGCGGCTATCAAGCGGTCGCGGCCATCGCCAGAGAACTGGCCGCCCAGCCCAAGTTGAAGGCCACGCGCGGCAAGAAACACACCACCGACCATCCGCCCATCTACCCGGTCGGCGTGCCGGCGTCGCCCTTGCGCGGCGACCAGGCCCGCGTCTACGACCTGGTCGTGCGCCGCTTTCTCGCCACCTTGTTGCCGGCGGCGGTCATTGAGGGGCAACGCGCCGACCTGCGCGTCGGCGATCAGCCGTTCGTGGCCCGCGGCAGCCGGGTCGCCAAGGCAGGTTTCCTTGCCGCCTGGCAGCCCTACACCGCGGATCGGGAGCGCCCGTTGCCGGTTCTGCACGAGGGCGACAGCGTCGCGGTGTCCGGGGTACGCAAGGAAGACAAGGAGACCCAGCCCCCAAGTCGCTACGGCCAGGGTCCGCTCATCGAGAAGATGGAAGAGCTGGGGCTGGGAACCAAGGCGACGCGGGCGGACATCATCCAGCATCTGTACGACCGCAACTACGTGCGTGACAACCCTGTCGAACCGACCGAGCTCGGCATCGCCGTCATCCGTGCCTTCGACGCGGCCATGGGCGACGCGCCGCTCGACATCTCCAAGCCGGTCATGACCGCCGAGCTCGACCGCGACATGGACGCCATCGCGGTCGGCGAGATGAGACGCGACCAGGTCGTCACCGAGAGTCAGGAGATGCTGGTCCGCGTGCACAGGGCGCTCGAGGGTCACATCGAGCCCATCCGCGAGGCGATCAAGGGCGCCGTGCGCGAAGACCTCACGCTGGGCGTCTGCACCAACTGCGGCGGCGAACTGCGCGTCTTGCGCGGCAAGACCGGCAAACGCTTCGTCGCCTGTGCCGGCAAGCCGGAGGACGAGGCCAAGGTGCCCGAGGGCGCGCCCGAGGGCACCCGACCGCGGCGCGGCTGTGGGCAGACGTTCCCGCTTCCTCAGCGTGGTGCTATCATGCCTGTAGGGACCAACTGCACAGAGTGTGGGTGGCCTCAGATCAAAGTGCTCTCATCGAGCGGCCGCGGACGTCCGTGGCAGCTCTGTCTGGATCCAGATTGTCCCACCAAGGAGAAGTACAAGAAGCGCACCACGTGACGCCCCCCAGGCGCGCGGGCTTCTTCATCGCCTTCGAGGGCATCGACCGCTGCGGCAAGTCCACGCAGGTCGAGTCGTTGTGCGCCGCTCTCTTGTCTCAGGGCCTTCCGGTAGGCTATGCGGGCGTGCCGGGCGGCTCGCTGCGCGAGCCCGGCGGCACGCCCACCGGCGAAGCGCTGCGCGACCTGCTCCTGCACCGGCGTCACGCCATCGACCCCTGGACCGAGGCGTTACTCTACGCAGCCGCTCGGGCGCAGCTGGTCGCCGACGTCATCCGGCCCTCCCTGGCAGGGGGCCAGATCGTCATCTGCGACCGCTACCTCGACTCGTCTCTTGCCTATCAGGGACACGCCCGTGGTCTGGGCATCGACCGCGTCCGCGATCTCAACCTCTGGGCGACCGGAGGGCTGCTGCCAGACCTCACGGTACTCGTCGAGCTCAGCCCCGAGGTCGCCGCGACGCGGGCGGGCGGGCTGACCCCCGATCGTATCGAGCGCGAAGGTCTCGAGTTGCAGCGCCGCGTTGCCGAAGGGTATGCGCTGCTGGTCGCCGCTGAGCGGCAGCGCTTCGTGGTCGTCGACGGCTCTGCTGCCGTCGTCGAGGTGGCCTCGGTTATCCTGGGGCGTGTCCTCGAGGCGCTTGAGGTGACCTGTGTTCGATGACATCCCCGGACAGGAACGCGCCAAGCGCTACTTCGCCGCCTCGCTGGCCAAGGGAGCCGCTCACGCCTATCTGCTTGCCGGCGACGAGGGCCTGGGCAAGAAAGCCTTTGCGCTCGAACTGGCGGCGGCGCTGGTCAGCGCCTGCGGAGGCTGTGGCGCCTGCGACGACTGCGCCCGGGCGCGCCGCGGGGCACACCCCGATCTGGCCGTCATCGAGCGCGAAGGCGAATTCATCCGCAAAGAGCAGATGGCCCGTGTGATCGCCGACCTGAGCCTCAAGCCGTTCGCCGCCGGGCGCCGGGTCTGGGTGATCGTCGAGCCCGAGAAGTTCAAGATCGAGGCCGCCAACTCCTTCCTCAAGAGCCTTGAGGAACCGCCTGCCCACGCCCATTTCATTCTCGTCAGCGGCGCTGTCGGGAGGGTGCTGCCGACCATCGTTTCGCGCTGTCAGGTGGTCGAGTTCCGGCCCGTCGCCGACAAGGTGCTGGCCGCCCATCTGACGAGTCAAGAAGGACTGCAGCCGGCCGACGCAGAGGTCATCGCCAGGCTGGCGCGGGGCTCGGTCGGGCGAGCTCATCGGCTCATCGCTGACGACCGCGGACCACAGCGGCGCCAACGCTATCTCAAGCTCGCCGCCGCCGTGGTCTTCCACGACCGCGATGCCGAGCGGTCGTTCGTCGACGAGGTCGCGACCGCTGAAGAGGCCGCCGCTGCCGAAGTCGCCGTCGATGCCGCCCGCCGTCGTGACGATCTCGAGCGCGCCGTGGCCGACAAGGCCGAGCGCGCCTGGCGGCTCAAGGTGCTCGAAGCACGGGCGAAGCGCGAGACGCTGCGCGTCTCGCGCCTCGCCTGCCTCGACGCTCTCGACCATCTTGGATCGTGGCTGCGTGACGTCTGGGTCGTTGGGCTGGGCGGCGACACCGCGGTCTGCAATCGCGACCACCACGAGCAGTTGCAGCACGGCAGCGTGGCGCGTCCCGAACTCTATGCGCGTCTCCTGGACGTCGTTGGTGCGACGCGCAAGGATGTCTTCTACAATGTCGACCGCGCGCTCGCCTTGCGCGCGATGTTCGCCCGTTTCCAGGAGGTTTGGGAGGGTGCCTAAGTTCGTGAGCGTCGTCTTCATCGACGGCGGCAAGGTCTATCACTTCGATCCCCGGGAGCTCGAGCTGCACTCGGGCGACCGGGTCATCGTCTCGACCTCGCGAGGGACCGACTTCGGTCGCGTCGTGGGAGAGATCAACGACGTGACCGCCGCCGAGCGCGAGAAGGGCCTGAAGGATGTCGTCCGCCTGGCCACCGCCGCCGACCTGGCGCAGGTGGCCGCGAACACGGAGAGAGACGCGGCCGCCATCCAGGCGTGCCGCGAACTCATCGCCGAGCGCCGCCTCGAGATGAAGCCGGTCGCGGCCGAGAGCACGTTCGACGGCAACAGGGTTACGATCTCGTTCTCAGCCAAGGAGCGCGCCGATGTCCGCGAGCTGGTGTCCAAGCTGAGCGATCGCCTTCAGCGCCGCGTGGAGATGCGCCAGGTCTCGGATCGGGAAGAGGCGCGACTGGTCGGTGGCTACGGCCAGTGTGGCAGGCGCCTCTGCTGCACCTCGTTCGCCGGCGACCAGGAGCCGGTCTCGATCCGCATGGCCAAAGATCAGAACCTGCCGCTCAACCCGTCCAAGATCTCCGGCTGCTGCGGTCGTCTGATGTGCTGCCTCAAGTACGAGCACAAGGTCTATGTCGGATTCAAGCAGCGTGCTCCCAAGAAGGGCAGCATGGTCACGACGCCGGCCGGCGAGGGCAGGGTCATCGATCTTCAGGTGCCCGGCGACAGCGTCACCGTCGACCTGGGCGAAGGTCATGCCGTGAAGTTCCGCCTCGACGAGCTTGGCGCAGACAAGGAGGAGACATGAGCCCCGAGACCCACATCGTCCTCAACGTGCCCGCCATCTCCTGCAGTCACTGCAAGATGGCGATCGAGAGCGCTGCCGGCGGCATCGACGGTGTCTCTCGGGCAGAGGTCGATGTCGCCGAAAAGAGCGTCGACATCGTTTTCGACCCCGCCCGGACCACGATCGAAGCCGTCAAGGCGGCGATCGCGGCCGAGGGATACCCGGTCGCCGGCGAACACGCTTTCGGTGACTGAGAGGGGGCGCCGGGGCCGGTGCCATCCCTCGCTGAGGGCGTTGGCGACCTGCTACAGGCAGTGGTACCATATGCCACCGTGCTCACGTGGGCCGTTAGCTTAGTTGGTAGAGCAGGGGACTCTTAATCCCAAGGTCGAAGGTTCGAATCCTTCACGGCCCACCACCATGTCCAGCGCGGAGTCTCTCGAGCTCTCTGTCGCCTGCCGCATCCGCGGCGGAACCTTCCCGATCCCGACGGTGGTAGAGGCCAAGCCCATGAAAGACGAGACGGACCGAAACAGCCGCCGAGTGCGCGAGCGCTACGGCGAGTCGACTCGCTCCTGGCGTCGGGCGCTACCCGCCGGTGGTCGCGACGCGCTGCGCCAGCTCGTCATCCTGGTGACCGCGTTCGCGCTCTACGACATCGTGCGCATCGTCTCACGGGGTCGCGAAGTGGTTGCGCTGGCGCACTCCCAGAGCGTCATCGATGCCGAAAAGGCTCTGCGCATCTACTGGGAGCCGGCTATGCAGCGGGCGATCCTCGGCGACCGGTTGGTCGTCGAATCGCTCAACTGGTTCTACGCCCGCGTGCACGTGCCGGCGATATTCTTCACCCTCGTCCTCATCTACCTGTACCGCAACGAGTCCTGGCGTCGCTTTCGCAACGCCTTCCTGATCATGGACGCCATCGGCCTGGCGATCTTCGTCTTCATCCCGCTGGCGCCGCCACGTCTGGTGCCCGGTTCAGGCATGATCGACACGAAGTTCCTGTACGCAGGCGACAGCCTGCAGGCGGGGGTGATGTCGTTCGTGACCAACCCGTACGCCGCCATGCCCAGCCTGCACTTCGGCTACGCTCTCTTCACCGCGGTGGCGCTCTGGACCCTTTGGTCGAGCCCACTGGCGCGGGTCGTCGCCATCGCGTATCCTGTCGCCGTGCTAGCCTCGATCGTGTTGACCGGCAACCATTACTTCCTCGACGCTCTGGCTGGGGCGGCTGTCCTCGCTGTGGCTTTTGCAGTCGTTCGCCTTGTGCCGGCCATGGCGTCCCGTCAGCTCGTTCCCGTCTCGGTCGTGAATGACGATGTTTGCTGACTCCCAAGCGGCTACCTTGTCGGCGGCCCGTTTCGCGCGATCGCCCACGACTGCGTCGAGGTCCTGACCGTGAATCTCAAACAGGCATGGACAAATGGGGCTCGCAGGGCGGTGGTCCCGGTCGCAAACCGGCTCGCACTCAGCCACGTGACACCCAACAAGCTCACCGTGGCCGGCCTGGTCCTCAACATCGCTTCGACTCCGCTCATCATCAGCGGCCACTTCATCTGGGCGGCGGTCGTCATGCTCATCGCCAGCAGCTTTGACATGCTCGACGGCGCC
>Ga0315287_10007216_pt1 | contig 11121 bp, 11 predicted proteins | sample YL17G11_0_MG_FD_205037 | JGI IMG/M metagenome (GOLD analysis project Ga0315287, IMG submission 205037) | Sediment microbial communities from Yellowstone Lake, YNP, Wyoming, USA - YL17G11_0 | ecosystem: Environmental > Aquatic > Freshwater > Lake > Sediment | place: USA: Wyoming | collected...
CATAGGCATCCACCATCATCAGCATCGATTGCACGCGGCGCGGCGCATGGGACAGAATCCCGCCGCTCCCGACGATCAAATCGAGCTTGAGCATGTCGATCAGCGTCTTGCCGGACTGCTGCTGCTCGAACACATCCGAGATCGTGCGTTCTTGTTGTATGCCCTTGAGGGCCGTCGCGAGGGATTTGTGATGGATCAATGCGAGCCGGAGCGCCTCGCGGGCAATCGCATGTTCGATCTGCAGCTCGTCCAACGTCTGCGGAATCGTCGTCGGCCGGACCATCTTGTTCTTGATCCGATTGCGGAGCGTCTGTTCGTCGATCGTGAACGGCACCCACCGCATGATATTGGCAAGCCCTGCTTCCGCCAGCACATTGGAAATACTGTACGACATCCCGAGGTTCGCGCTGACGGTCCGATTGAAGTGTCCCTCGAAGACCGAAAACACGTCCGTGGTCGCGCCGCCGATATCCACCCCGATCAAGTTCAAATGCTCCCGCTTGGCGATCGTTTCCATGATCACGCCGACCGCCGCCGGCGTCGGCATGATCGGCGCACCGGCCATCTCGATCAGTTTCTTGTAGCCCGGCGCTTGCTGCATGACATGCTCGAGAAACAGGTCGTGAATCTTGTTCCGCGCAGGCGCGAGATTCTCACGTTCCAACACCGGACGAATGTTGTCGGTCAGCACCAGCGCGGTTTTCTCGCCCAAGATGTTCTTCACTTGCGGCTGCGCGTCTTTGTTGCCCGCGTAAATCAACGGGAGTTTAAAGGTCGCCCCGAACCGGGGGCGTGGCTCCGCCGCCGAAATGTACTCCGCCATCTCGACCACATGGGTGACCGCGCCGCCGTCCGTCCCGCCGGACATCAAAATCATGTCCGGTCGCATCGTACGAATGCGCTCGATCTTTTCATGCGGCAGACGGCCATCGTTGGAGGCGAGCACGTCAATCACAATCGCGCCCGCCCCAAGCGCAGCTCGTTGCGCGCTTTCACCCGTCATATTTTTCACCACCCCGGTCACCATCATTTGCAACCCGCCGCCCGCGCTGCTGGTGGAGATGTAGATGTCAACACCGGTCTTCGCATCGCGACAGGGCGTGATGATATTGTCGCCGTCCAGAATTTTCCGGCCGGAGAGTTCTTCAATTTCCGCAATCGCGTTCAGCACCCCACGCGTCACATCTTCGAACGGCGCTTCCACCGTCGTCGGTGCTTCACCGCGATAGGTTTGCCGGTATTCGTCGCCGACCTTCTCGATCAGAATGGCTTTGGTCGTGGTGCTGCCACAGTCGGTGGCCACGATGACGTTGAGGTGATGGGCGGTCTTTGCCAGCTCTTGAGTAGCCATCAGCGACCTGCCTGACTGTGACCGCGTTGTTCGTGAAGCGTGAAGCGTGAAGCGTCCAAACTCCGGAACGAGATACGCTTCACGAAATACGCTTCACGGCAGTACGTCATCGTTCGTATCTCGTATCTCGTATCTCGTCGTTCGCAACCTGCGCTTCACGTTTCACGTTTAACGTTTTACGGCCATAGGTCATTGAGCGGAGGCTCCTTGAGGAGCCTGGGGAGCAGACTTCGTGTCGATGATGGTGATAAGGCGGGATATCGTATCGCGTCGTTCAAGCAACCGAGCCACCTGCTCGACTTCCTTCGCGTTAAACGCCCATTCAACGATTGGGGCCAGGAAATACAGCGCCTGACTGCCGAGAAAATTCATGGGACCAAGAGATTCCAGAAAGACCGTGGCAGGAGCAGTCATGCCCCGTTTCACCACCGCATCGGCCACCCGTTCAAGTAATTCAAGATCTTCGGGAGTGAACACATCGGTTTCTGCCTTGGTTGAAAAAGCATGGGTCAGTTCCACGCGGATCTTGTCCCATTTTCCAGAGAGAGTTGCCTTGGTGAAGGAAGCCATAAGTGTGTGGAAAGGCAGTCAAAATCTACTATCGAACGGCATTATATGAAGGGGTCGGAGGAGAGTCAATCAAGGGCGGCGAGACGGACAAGGGTTCGAGGTTTCCGGAACTTCGAACCCTGAACTTAGAACTTCGAACTTCGCTTCGCGCGTTTTTCTTTGAGGATTTCCCGCTCCGCCTGAAGCCAGTCATCAAGGGCACCTTGGCGGGTGCGGTGTTCGTAGATCTCGCGGGCTCGCGTCTCGATCCGTGTGTGGAGATCTTCCGGCAGGGAAGGTGCGGGAGAATCGGGTTGCGTGCGGCGAGCCGGTTTCTGGCTCGCCGTCTTCGATGTATTCGGTTTCTTCGGTTTCCGTGGTTCCATCCTATTTCCTCCTTTTTCAATCAGGTACGTGACGCAAGGCTAAGCAGTCCGCAGAGAGAAGTCAAAGATCGGGTTGAAGATGTGATCGTCGCGTTCGTACCAACCAGGACTTGGCTCATGCGCATCATCACGAAACATATGCGACCGAAGCCCTCCGTGATGGCTCGCACGCGAGGACGACGCAGGCGTAAGTACTGGAAGACCTTGGGAAGGCCGGATGCACAGGTCCGCGCCGGGCGAGAGGCTCAGGCCTCGAAGGAGCGCAACACCGCGGCCGCATTAATGTGTGGTCACGGTGGAAGCGGCAGCCGCGTGCCGATCACCTTCTCCCAATTTGCGTGTGAACAGCTCCAGCGCCATGTCGTAACAGATCCGGGCTGCAGCCGGATCATAGCGGGGACCTTCGTCGCGAAGAAAGGCGTGCGCGGTGTTGAACTCATGCCATTGGAAGCGCACGCCGGCATCACTCAGCGCGTGGTAGATCAGCGCCCGTCCCTCGCGGGGAATATGTGGGTCCTGCCTGCCCCAGATCATCAGCAACTCGCCCGTGATCTCGCCGATCCGGTCCAGGCTGTTGTCGTGCATGCCCTCGCCCAGGCCGCGCTTATGAATGTCGGTCGCGTAGAGACAGGTGGTAGCCAGCACGTCAGGCTGCATCGCCGCGCGAAACGCCAGATGTCCCCCAATGCACATCCCCATGACACCCAGCTTGCCCGTGCAGTGCGGTGAGGACTTGAGAAAGTCCAGCGCCGCGCGCGCGTCGCCGTCGTAGCTCGACAGTGCCTTGGTGGTCTTGTGCCGGTTGCCGCGCTCGGCGCCGGTCTCGTCGTAGGCCAGCACGGTGCCGGCCGGCTCCAGTTCGTGGTAAATCTCCGGGACCGCCACCACAAATCCGTGGCTCGCCAACATCGCCGCGGTGCGCCGGATCGGCCCCGTCACCTGGAAGATCTCCGAATACAGCACCAGGCCCGGATACCGCCCTTCAGTCCCAGGCCGAAAGAGGTGCGTGCGCATGGGCCCCGTGGGAGTGTGGATATCGGCCGATTCGGTATCTTTGATGATCATCCCGTTCTCCGATTTGGTGGATGGGAACGAGCTCCTCATGGCTCGCAAATGGGACACGGTGGCTTCGACCTGGAGAGGTCACAGTTGCTGCCACTGTATCGCGATTTCTCAGACAGGAAGCAGTAGCCAGTGCGGCAAGAAATGACTCCCCACCCATTTTATTTGTTGCCGAGGTAATGGGTCTGGTCTAACAAAATGGATACTAACCCCGTCTCGTTGTTTCAGACAGGGCCTTATTCATTGTGATGGTTGCTTCTTCAAATTAAAGTGCAACGTCCTCATCTCAGCCCCGCCAACGAAATTATGCGCCTTCCCCACCAGGGACAGTTTCCCTCCGCCAAACATCCAGTTTTCCTTACATCCCATCTTGCCGAATTCCACGGCATAGACAAGTGAGGCTCTGACGGGCACTGTGTTCTCCTGGTCGGGCGTAGGCTTAGTTTCCTGCGTTTCGAGGGGGAACTTCTTGTCCTCGACCCGGCCGCCTTGTTCGCAAGCATAATGGACATTGCCGCTCAGGGTGACATCTTTCACGCCGCTATTGAGATCCTCCACGGCCAGCGTCACCACGTATTGATCGCTGGACGGCACGTCAATAGACTGGCCGTCTTTCACGATCTCTCCACTCTCCTTCGTCTGCATGTTGTACGTCTGCCAGGCCATGGTCGGGGGAGACGCATCTGAACCGGGAATCGGAACCCTGGGTATCGGCTGAGGGCAGCCGACCAAGGAAAGACCCAAGACGACAATGAATCCAGGAAGTCCGAGTCGAACCAGATGCGAATGAGATACCTTACCGTCCATCGTCACACCCTCCTTAGCAGAGTCCATGGTGTTCGCAGCATGACCAAATGTCGGCCACACTCTCGCTGAGGCGCCAGCCGCTTCGCCGCAAGGCTAGGCCGTCTGCGGGGAGCTGTCAAGGATGGGAGTGACAATGTTGGAGTCGAGTGAGTAGCGGCCAGGACTTCTTCAGGGGCTTCATCGCGAGGGACAGGAGACCGAAGCCCCCCGTGATGGCTCGCACGGGAGGACGACGCAGGCGTATTGGCTGCAATCCATCAAGGATACCGAGCGAGAAGCATCGCGCCGGGCGAGGGTTGATCTGGTTCATCTGGTCTGTCTTGTTCATCTGGTTTCTCTGGTTTATCCGGTTAGTCTGGTTCAACCAAATAAACGAGACAAACCAAACAAACCAGAACAACCAGCCGGTCCTCGCGCGTCACGCGTTACGGTCCGTGGACGATGGCGGACTTTTTTAACACCGTGCTAATATCCCCGTCCGGTGCTGCCGCCGCGTCCCATCCGATCCAGCGGGAGCGCCTCGTATCGTTGTTTCAAATCCGGATGCTCGTTGAGATAGCCCTTGACCGCCGCGTCATCGGCGAAGACCTCCGGGCTGCGCTTTCGATACTCCTCAAGCGTCAGGTCATACTTCGACAAAAGCTTGCCGAGTTTCGCATGGATGTCCGCGCCCATTTCCTTCATCTGCTCAGGCGACGGCCGCTGCCCTTCCCCGTACTTCCCTCCACCCTGAAAGTAGTTTGTCATCATCTCGCCGATCTCAATGCGGGCCTTCACGAACTTTTCCACCTCAGCCGGTTCTGCCGCAAGGCCGGCACCCGCAAACAGGACGATACCCAAAGAGATTCCGATGATGCTACGCGCCAGATTCATCGCCATGGCCCCCTCTCAAAAGTATGAATAAGAAATTCGGTCTACGGAACAGCATCCATCATATCATCCCGGCCAGATAAAAAAGGATAAGAAGGACGCCCATGTTGGTCCTGTGCTCCCGGAACGCGCGCCCTGAGAAGGGCCTCGTTCGACGGCCGCACCTAGACCAACATGGGCGCCCTTCCTGGTGAGGAAAAATAAACGAGCTTGGGGGGATATTTGGAAGGATGAGGGTCGCTCGACGGCCGCAGTGGGACCATCACGGGTGCCATTCATGGAGAGAAAAAGCAAGCGAGCTTGGAAGGGCATGCGATGGCAGACTAGGTGCTCTCCTGTGCTCGTGCGTGGCCCGCGGAAGAATCTTCTTCTGTAGCAGCCGTCCTTAACCAGCGTGTGATTGACGTGAGTGCCCTCAAGCAGGATCACTGCTTGTTGCACGCCACTTTCCACAGAGCTCGATCAATGCTACGTGGGACAACTGGTTCCCACTGTTGTTCGTCTGCGGTTCTATAAACCACTCTCCCTTTTCCCATGTTGCTCGAGAACCACGTAAACGCAAGCATACGTGTACGCTCTTCTGTACAGTCGTATTCGTTTTGTCGCTGGATAGACAAAAACGAATCGCCCGCCACGGCCTGTACAGTCTTGTAGTCGTACAATTGCCACATCTTCACCAGATTCCCCTTGCGTAGAATGGTATCTGGATCGACGTACACAGTCAGCCCTGCTTCGTCGTCGCCACTCACCAACACCCACCCAGCATATGCCGGAACACTGTTCAGCACCAGGAGCGTTATCAGGAGGAGTCGTTTCATGTGCCTCACCTTCAACCGTGCAGCGTTGACTACGCGATCACTGCTTATTGCAGGCAACTTCCCACAGAGCTTGATTAACACTATCTGGTTCAACTGGCACCCAGTTGCCTTCGTCTACGTATGCATCAGCCGGTTCACCGGTTCCCATATTGCCCGAGAAGTCCGTGCACGAAAGCAACCGCAGGCGCTCTTCCGCGCAGTCGAATTGCTTGTGGAACTTCGTAGACAAAAATCGGCCGGGGCTCCTCCCCCCTTGCATTGTCTTAAAGTCAATTAATTGCCATACCTTCACCAGATCGCCTTTGCGGCGAATGGTGTCTGGATCAACGTATACAATCATTCCTGCTTTGTCGTTGCCACTCACCACCACCCACTCTGCATATACTGGTCCACTACTCAGCACCAGGAGTGTTATCAGTAACCAGAAACCAGAAAAGTAGGCCAGCGGAAATTTAAGGAAAGGTTCCGCATGGTACGCGACGGAGCATGGCACAGGAAAACGACGGTAGGGACGAATCGTGAAGGGCATGGGAGCCTCGCAGGGAGGCGTATTGTAGGAGGGGGCTGAGGAAACCGCAAGGCGTGGTATTGAGAAATGCTTGTATTGATTGGCGGGAGTGTGTTGGAGCCGCGTGGTTCGGCCAGGGGCCTACGGTGTCTTCGATATCCACTCCCGCGCTAGCTTGTGCGCCTCGGCAATCTGGGCAGGGGTCATTCATTTGGCGAGAACAGCACGATGCTCGGTTCCATTCTTCTCTCCATGTGCTCCAGCTAGGTTGAACCACATGTATGCATGCACATCGTTCTGCGAAACACCTTGCCCAAGTTCTGCAGCCAACCGAGGTGGAACTGCGCTGGCGCGTCCCCGTCACGCCGCTTTCTCCCACCACTGCTGTGCCGTCGCATGGACGCCCCGCCCGTCGGCTACAACAACGCGAGCTGGGCTTGCGCCCACGCATTGCCCCGGGCGGCGGCTTTCTCGTACCATCCCCGTGCCGTCGCATAGTCCTGCGGCACGCCCCGCCCGTTGGCATACAGCTGCCCGAGCTGGGCCTGCGCCCACGCATTGCCCTGGGCGGCGGCTTTCTCGTACCATCCCCGTGCCGTCGTATAGTCCTGCGGCACGCCTCGCCCGTTGGCATACAGCTGCCCGAGGTTGAACTGCGCCCCCGCGTTGCCCTGTAACGCCGCTTGCTCCCACCACTGTCGTGCCTTCTTATAATCCTGCGGCACGCCTTGCCCGTTGGCATACAGCTGCCCGAGGTTGAACTGCGCCCCCGCGTTGCCCTGGGCGGCGGCTTTCTCGTACCATCCCCGTGCCGTCGCATAGTCCTGCGGCACGCCCCGCCCGTTGGCATACAGCTGCCCGAACTGGATCTGCGCCCACGGACTGCCCTGGGTGGCCAGCGTCTTCAGTTGTTGCAGGTCTACGTCTGAGATGATGTCCGGTGGGGAAGATGGCGCATGCCCAGGGGCCTGCGCCATCTGTCGCTGCATCGGTTCCAGGCGATCCAGGTGCTCCTGTTGGGTTTCTGCCGTATCCCGCACACCTGCGGCGTGGCGAACCCGTTCTTCTTCTTTGAATGCTAATGGCTCATTCCTCGGAAGTGTCTCCTTTTCATCCGTATGAGCATGAGCAGGCTTGTTGGAAACAATAGTCTTAGTTTTTGCCGTAACCGTCCATACTGCGACTACGGCAAATACTAAGGCTATTGCCAACATGGCCATCCGCGCAGAGGTGAAAAACTCATTTTCTTCCGGAGGGTTAATATCCCATTTCTCATCTCGCTCGGGATCGTAGCGAAACGTTGTCCGACAGGAGGGGCACGTCACGATCCCAACAGTCTTAGCGTTAACTCGGAGTACCGAATTACAGACCGAATTGGGACATTGAGTAGTGCGCGCTTCGCCTCCTGACGGTTTACGCTTGTGCTGCTCTTGCCGAACACGGCCGGCAGGTCGCCCTTCATCATACCGTTGTTTCAATGCCGGGTTACTGAGCGTGTCGAAGGCCGCATTAATTTCCCTGGTCTTCTTCTCTGCCTTCGCCAGAAGATCGGGGCTATGGTGAAAGCGGTCGGGATGCCAGACTTGTAATAATAGTCGGTAGGCTTGCTTTATCTCTTCGGGAGTCGCTGACTCAGGGATTTCCAGAATGGAGTAATAAGTCTCCATGCTAGACTCTCCAATAAAATGGACATGGGCACCTCGCAGGAAGGCATATTCTAGGGATGGACTGAGCAAACCGCAAGGCGGGGCGTGGGGAAATGATGATATTGACCGGCCGGCGTGTGTCGAAATCGCGTGGCTCAGCCAGGGAATTACGGCGTCTTTGGATTCCACTCCCGCGCCAGCTTGTGCGCTTCGGCAATCTGGGCAGGGGTCATTTTTTTGGCGAGAGCATCACGCAATTCGGCTCCTTTCTTTTCTCCGTTCGCTGCGGAAAGATTGAACCACATGTGGGCCTGGACAAAATCCTGCGGCACGCCTTTCCCATCCTCGTACAACGCACCGAGCAAAAGCTGGGCATTGGCATGTCCCTGGACAGCGGCTTTCTCCCACCACTGCCGGGCTTGGACATAGTCCTGGGGCACGCCCTGTCCGCTGCCATACAGCCTACCGAGGAGGTATTGCGCAGCTGCGACACCCTGGACGGCGGCCTTTTCGTCCCACTGCCGCGCTTGGACATAGTCCTGGGTCCCGCCCTGTCCGTTCTGATACAGGTTCCCCAGGCTGGCCTGTGCATAGGCATGTCCCTGGACGGCGGCTTTCTCATACCACTGGCGCGCTTGGACATAGTCCTGGGGCACACCCATGCCGTTGTGATATAGCAGACCAAGGTAGTACTGCACAGCTGCATTCCCCTGCTCGGCCATCGGTCGCCACTCACGCAAGGCTGTTGAGTAGTCTCCACGGTTATAGGCAGCCATGCCAGCTTTATAATCATCCGCCCATGCAGGGGCAACGAAACACGCAATCGACAGCACAAGGATGATGGTGCGAACTGGAATCATGGACCGCTCCTCTCTCGGTGACTTCAGCCACTCCGCAACGGGGATGATTGCGCGGCGGCCAGACACTGCGCCGCCAGGCTAGGCCGTCCGGGGAAGGCTGTCAAGCCTGATGGGCCTAACCCGCATTATTCATGATCGCTTCTGCTGCAATCGCGGATTCGCCGTTGCGACAAGCCTAGACGCGGCGGGGCTGCGTCCAGGCAGGCGGGCTCGCCGCTCGGTCGGTCAACAGACTGTTCAAGTCAGCCGCCCGCCCTCGCGGGCTCAGCCCTGAAGCCTGCTTCGCCCACTCTTACAAGGGGGCCAGCCCCCTTGTAGAATCCCCACGAAGGGGGCACACCCCCTTCGGAACTCCCAGGCGGAGCGTTACTCCGCCTCGCGGCTCCGCGCGCCTGTCTCGGCCCCCCCTCCCTTTCCCTCCCCCATACTATGGGGGAGGGTGAGGGAGGGGGACGACGAACTGTCATGAATAATGCGGGCTAGTCGTCGGCGAGATCGGGCTGAGTAGCATTGAATTGATCGAGCGTGGCGCGGAGGGTGCGAGGTCAGAGCCACCTGAGAGAAACGACTGCCTTAATCCGCGCTCCTCATAAGTCAATCCTCATGCCTGCCCCTAAATCTAACTCAGCCTCTATGTTAGTGTGTCGTGCCCTTCGCCACTCGCTGCCCCAGGAGCGATGCGTTAAGAGCTTTGGTGCACGATCTTATAGATCAATGCGGCGGCGGCGAGGAGCATGCCGATGATTATGACGTATTTCAGGACTGTAAGAAGCTTGCGGAAGGGACCGCTAAGAAGGGTATACATCAAGAGCCCCGACGAGACCCCTGCGCCAAGCAGCCAATGCCACTCAAGATTTGTGTATTTATTTCCGTAATACCAAACAGCTGCCAACGTGCCCAGGGAGAGCAAATTTGCCGCTGCATCCTCAAACTCTACTGGTCGGGACGTCCTGCGTTCTCTTTCCGCTGGAGGTTTGGGGCGGTCGTCGCTCATGGGATGATCTCCGCTGGCTCCTGTACTAGTCGTTTGATTAAGTGCTCCAACCGACTCTGCGTCTGCTTCTCAACCACCAAGGTTTCCACGCCATACTCCTGGCCCCGGACCCAACGCACGAGAGCAGCGGCCATAAAGATGCTTGGTTGGCTCGGAAGTATGACGGTGAGCGAAAGGATTTTCCCTGGACGTATGGGTAGATTCCCAGAGAATCGCCAGCCGGCACAGGAGAGATTCCACAGGGTGCCTTGTCCCTGGAATGGACCCGCGTTGTGCGTCACGGCGCCTGCACGGGGAACCGACTGAAGGGACAGAGCACAAAGGGCATAGGGGCCTCGCAGGTTGGCCCATTCTAGGAGGGGACTGAGGAAACCGCAAGGCGGGGAACTGAGAAAGGAGCATGAAAGGACAGCCTAGACGGTCTGCTGTGCTCATGCAATGCGCGGACTCAGAAGGATGGGATGGGCAGCCTGGTCGTCCTCCTGCTCGCGGAACGCGCCCGCTCAGAAGGTGCTCGTTCGACGCGCGCACTCGAGGATCAACCAGGCTACCCTATAAAGAGAAAAACGAGCGATCTTGGAAGGATCATTTGGATGGATGACGGTCGTTCGATGCGCGAAGTGGAGACCACACCAGCCGCCTCGCCTAGTTTCCGACCTCGTCCGTCTTCCATTTAATTCCAACTCAACGGTGGCCATGGATCATGGCGCGTGAAGCGCGAGAACCGGCTGGTTGTTCTGGTTTGTTTGGTTCGTCTCGTTTATTTGGTTGAACCAGACTAACCGGATAAACCAGAGAAACCAGATGAACAAAACAAACCAGATAAACCAGATCAACCCGTCTCGCTCGTCTCGCACGTCTCGCGTCAAAGAACCTATGCTTGCAGTGAAGGACGGGCTGGCCGCTCTCATACGAGCGTGAAGTGCAAGATCAAGCAATGCCCTGTTCCCCTCACCCCTTTAGGGGAGGGCAAGGGGTGAGGGGAACAGGGCGAGAAGAGCGCGACTCTGGGCTGGTCTGTCTCGTTTATCTGGTCTATCTGGTCTGTCTTGTTGGCCGGACCGGCAAACCCACCAGGCAATCAATGAAACCAAATGAACCAGATGAACAAGAGCGACGAGAGGCGCGGGAGGCTACTCGACGTGCAGGTCGTGAAGCTGGTCAATGAACCGTTGGAGCTTAGTCACGGCATGGTGGCGCTGGTCGACGCTGAGTCGTTGATCGATGGCGAGGGCCATGGTCTTGACCGCGGCGCGCATCTGGCGGTCGG
>Ga0315287_10007217_pt1 | contig 11120 bp, 9 predicted proteins | sample YL17G11_0_MG_FD_205037 | JGI IMG/M metagenome (GOLD analysis project Ga0315287, IMG submission 205037) | Sediment microbial communities from Yellowstone Lake, YNP, Wyoming, USA - YL17G11_0 | ecosystem: Environmental > Aquatic > Freshwater > Lake > Sediment | place: USA: Wyoming | collected...
AAACCGGTTCCACTGCTTTACGCGTGTCCAAACATCGTCCCGGTGTTCCCATCTACGGAGTAGTGACCAATAACAAAACCCTCCGGCGCCTATCCTTGTTTTATGACGTCAGGCCCATTAAGATTAATGCCTTTCGCTATATTGACGAGATGATTTTAAATACGGAAAAAGCTCTTTCCGCCAGCGGTTATTTAAAGAAGGGGGACCTGGTAGTGATTACGGCCGGGGTCCCAATTAATATTCCAGGAACGACCAATTTGATTAAAGTGCATCGTATCGGGGAAAGACGAACCCTGTAATTATTCTTGGGGGGAGGGAGAGACAATATAGCGCGTTGACCTTCCGGCGCCTTCACTGATCAACAATCTTTTATCTACCAGCATCGTCAATTCAATGTGCGCCGTTTTGTGAGAAACATTAAAGGCTTCTCGATATTCACGATTGGTCAGTCTACCGTGCTCGGCGATGATCTGCATAGCACGGATCTGGCGTTTATTTAAACCTTTTCCAGACCAGGGATTGATCAGCTCCTTTTCTTCATTGTCTTTTGCCGGACGGGAAGTGCTGCCATCCCGGATGTAGCAGATCTCATCCGAGCGGTAGGGTTTGTCTTCCCCTTCCGGAACGGTTAGCACAATGATTTTTTTATCGGCCTTTTCAATCATCTCGATATTAGGATTAATGACCGGCTTGCAATGATTGTTAGCTATTTTTCTTATCCAATCATCAAAATTACCAATGATTTCAACCCCGGTGAGATGCTTATTTTTATCGTCCAGGCCAAAAACCAATTTACCGCCGTCAGTATTGGCGAAGGCTACCATATCGCGCGCAATGTCATCTTCTGCGGGAATGCTTTTTTCAAATTCTACCGATTGGCCTTCACCCTGTTCCAACAGGGCCAGAATATCTTCCCAGGTCATAGCGGTCGTATCATAACATATGCTATAATAATAGACAATGGTGAATTGGCTAGAAGGCTTGCTAGACCTGCTATTCCCGCCTCGCTGTGAAATCTGTAAAAAGATGGGAAAGGAATGCCTCTGCCCGGATTGTATGCAACGGATCAATTTTATGAAGCCGCAAATGGGAGTGCTTTGTGCGGCTACCTACACCGGAGTTATGCGGGAGGCTTTGCACCGATTGAAATTCAAAAAAAGGAAAAAACTGATCGAGCCTTTAGGCATGCTTTTGGTGAAATATTTGAGCTCCCTGCCAAATTTCAACATGCGGGAGATCGATCTGATTGTGCCCATTCCCCTGCATCGCCGGCGCTGGCGCCAGCGAGGTTTCAATCAGAGCCAGCTCTTGGCCGGTGCGCTTAGTAAATATTTTGGCGTGCCGGTGAAAGAAATCCTGCAGCGCATCCGGGATACGAAACCCCAGTTTGATCTGCCGCGGAAAGAACGGCTAATAAATCTAGCGGGGGCCTTTAAAGTGCAGGATCCACTTTCCATCTTGCGCAAAAGAATTTTGCTGGTGGATGATATTTATACCACCGGCGCCACCATCGCGGAAGGTTTAAGGGTTTTAAAAGCGGCCGGCGCCCAAAAAATAGAAGTTTTGACGCTGGCGAGAGCAATTGAAGATTAACGCCGGTTTTGCTAAAATATAATAAGAATAATAAGATAGGAGGCAGGTTATGCAAATAAAGATAACGGGAAGAAGGGTAGAAATCACCGGGCCGTTGCGTGATTATGTATTTGAAAAAATCTCAAAACTGGAAGAGTTTTTTAGTAATATCCAGAAGGTCGAGGCAGTGCTGGAAGCCCGGGACATTAACAATGCGGAGAAAAGGCAAGTGGTGGAGATTCGCGCCTGGATGGGTGGATTAAAGATGATCCAGGCCACCGAAGCGGGCCGGGATATGTATGCTGCCATTGATCTGGCGGTGGAAGAAGCCAAACGCCAGATACGACGCCATAAGGAAAAAATGGTCCATGAGCAGAGAAGAAAAAAGGAAAAATTTATAGAAGAAACGGAAAACTTGCCTGCCGACCTTTCCCCGGCCGGTCCGGTGATAGTTAAAGCTGGCAGTTATGCCAGAAAGATGATGGGTTTTGAGGAAGCCAAAGAAGAACTGAAAGTTTTGGGCCAGGAATTTATAGCTTTTCGCAATGCCGATAATAATGAGGCCAATGTGATCCACCGCAACCAGGGAGACTTTGAGCTGCTGCGGGCAGAGAAAGAAATATCTCCGGAAGAAGCGGTAAATGAATTAAATACTTCCGGTAATAATTTAATCCTTTTTATTAATCGCTCAAGCCGGGTCCCCTCGGTTATCTTTCGCCGGAAATCAGGTAACTTCGGATTAATCGAACCTGAGCTTTAAATTATCTTCAGTAGCCGCTGATCTTTTTACCAAGGAGAAAAGATGGTAATCAAGTGGTTTTTACGACTATTTGGCAGGGCAGAGGAAAGAAGGCTGAGAGAGTTGGCCCCGCTGGTTTCGCTTGTTAATCAGTGGGAGAACGAAATGCAGGGGCTTTCCGATGAACAGCTGCGCCAGAAAACCGAAATATTTAAGCGCCGATTATCTGAAGGAGAAAGCCTGGATGCAATTTTACCGGAAGCCTTTGCCGCTGTAAGAGAAGCTTCCGTGCGAACTACCGGCCTGCGCCATTTCGACGTTCAGCTTTTGGGTGGGATTATTCTTCATCAAGGTAAAATATCCGAAATGAAAACCGGAGAAGGAAAGACGTTGGCGGCAACCCTGCCGGTTTATCTTAACGCTTTAGAAGGCAAAGGCGTCCACGTGGTGACCGTCAATGATTATTTAGCCAAGAGAGACAGCGAATGGATGGGGCCCATCTATCGTGCCTTGGGGTTGGAGGCGGGGTTGATCCAACATGACATGGACTATCCGCAGAGAAGAGCTGCTTACCGTGCGGATGTTACTTACGGCACGAACAACGAATTTGGCTTTGATTACCTCAGGGATAATATGGCGATCTCGCTGGAGCAGTGCGTGCAGCGCGATTTACACTACGCGATTGTAGATGAGGTGGACAGTATTCTTGTCGACGAAGCGCGAACGCCATTGATCATCTCCGGCATGGTGGAGGAATCGGTGCAGGAGTATTTGCAGGCGGATGAAATTACGCGCAAGCTGCTACGGGGCAGCGATTTCACGGTAGAGGAAAAGACCAAGAATGCGGTCCTTTCGGAGTTGGGGACCAAGAAAATAGAAAAGATGCTAAAAATTGATTATCTCTTTGATTTTTCATACATGGGGCTGGCGCAGCAGATCATTCAATCCCTGCGGGCCCGCCACGCCTTTGAAAAAGACGTGGATTATGTGGTCAAAGAAGGAGAGGTTATTATTGTCGACGAATTTACCGGCCGTCTGATGAATGGCAGAAGATATTCGGAGGGGTTACATCAGGCGATTGAAGCCAAGGAAGGGGTGGAGATCCGGGAAGAAGCCCAAACCCTGGCCACCATCACCTTCCAGAATTACTTTCGAATATATAAAAAATTGGCCGGCATGACCGGCACCGCCAAAACGGAAGAAGGGGAGTTCTGGAAAATTTATGGTTTGGAAGTAATGGTTGTCCCCACCCACAAGCAGATGATCCGCACCGATTATTCAGATATCATTTATAAAAATAAACGCGCTAAATTCAAGGCGGTGGTGGATGAAATTGCTGAGTGGTATAAAAAAGGAAGACCGGTGCTGGTAGGTACCATTTCGATTGAAAATTCCGAACTGCTTTCGCAACTGATTAAGCGCCGTGGAATAGCGCATAATGTTTTAAACGCCAAACATCATGAAAAGGAAGCGGAAATTGTAGCGCACGCCGGGCAAAAGGGGATGGTAACCATTTCCACCAACATGGCAGGCAGGGGTACCGATATTGTCCTGGGCGAAAAAGTAGTGGAATTGGATGGATTGCATATTATTGGCACGGAACGGCACGAAAGCCGGCGCATTGACAACCAGCTGCGGGGAAGGGCGGGACGCCAAGGAGATCCGGGATCTTCCCGCTTTTACGTTTCCCTGGAAGATGATCTGATGCGCCTCTTTGGTTCGCAGCGGATCTCCGGGATGATGGAGAAGTTGGGTATCGAAGAAGACACGCCCATCGAACACGGCTTGATTTCACGCGCTATTCAAAACGCGCAGAAAAAGGTGGAGCAGTATCATTTTGAGATGCGCAAACAGGTGCTGGAATTTGACGATGTAATGAACCGCCAGCGGGAAACGATCTATGGCCTGCGCCGCCGTATTCTGGAAGGGAAAGAGCTCAAAGAGAAAATATTTGAAATGATGAGGCAGTTTATCGAAGAGCAGACCGCCGTCTATCTTCCGGAAAAGAGCAATGTGGATGAATGGGATTATGACGGTTTGTTTAAGTCGTTGAATGAAGTGGCCCTCTTTGAGGGTTTAGAAATAATTAAGGAGCAGCGACAGCGTGATGAGATCAATCAAAATCTGGAGGAAGCTTTTAAGTCAGCCTATGATCTCCGGGAAAAGGAAATCGGTTCGGAGGCGATGCGGGAGATTGAAAGATTAGTAATGCTGCGCACCATCGATTCAGCCTGGATCGAGCAGCTGGATAATATGGATTCTTTACGCGAGGGGATCGGGTTGCGGGGGTGGGGAGGCAGAGACCCGCTGGTTGAATATAAGATCGAAGGTTATACCATGTTCCAGGAAATGATGCGGGGGGTTAGAGAAGAGATTATCCGGATGATCTTTAAAGTTCAACTTGCTCCTAAACTGGAAGACGGAAATTGGGCAGAAGAAGTGGAGCTCTTGCCCAAAAAGAAGGTTGTGAGTTACGGAGCTGTCCCCAAAGCCAGTGCCGCACCGGTGGTCAGGCGAGCGCTCAAGGTCGGCAGAAACGACCCCTGTCCCTGCGGCTCAGGGAAGAAATATAAAAAGTGTTGCTTGGTCAAGGAAGAGGCGAATGCTGGATGAACTTAAGAACGAGCTGGCCCCGCTTAAAGCCAAAACGATAGAGCTGGCCGATATTCTGAAAATACAATCAAAAAAACAGAAGCTGGGTGAGCTGGAGAAAGGGTCCGCCGATCCCAAACTCTGGGAAGATCAAAACCGCGCCAAGAAAATTCTACAGGAAAAGAAAATCTTGGAGAAAGAAATTGCTAGCTGGGAGGAGTTGTCTAATCGGATGGAAGATCTGGCTACCTTGTTGGAAATGGCGCAGGAGAACGATGCGAAGGATTTAAGCCTGGAAATTGAAACGCTTAAGAAAAAAACCGAAGCGCTGGAATTAGCGGCGCTTTTAATTGGAACTTACGATAAGAGCAATGCGATCTTGTCTATCAACGCCGGGGCTGGCGGAACCGATGCCCAGGATTGGGCGCAAATTCTTTTGCGGATGTATACCCGCTGGGCGGAAAGCAAGGATTATAAGGTTGAAATCCCAGAAATAGCTTATGGCGAAGAAGCCGGCATAAAAGGCGTGACCTTAGTGATTTCCGGGCCATTTGCTTATGGTTATCTGCGCACCGAGGCCGGGATTCATCGCCTGGTGCGGATTTCGCCTTTTAACTCTGAAGCTAAACGCCATACCTCTTTTGCCGCAGTGGAGGTTATCCCCGAAATTACCGAAGACGTAAAAATAGAAATCAATCCCAGTGACTTGAGAATTGACACTTACCGGGCTTCGGGGCCGGGCGGGCAACATGTAAATAAAACTGATTCGGCGGTGAGAATTACACATCTGCCGACCGGCATCGTGGCGCAGAGCCAGTCGGATCGTTCGCAGCACGCCAATCGCGAAGCCGCGATGAAAATATTGAAAGCCCGGCTTTACGAAATGCTGTTGGAACAGCGTAAGGAAAAAATTGAGGAAATTAGGGGGGAGAAGAAAAAAATAGAGTGGGGCAGTCAGATTCGTTCTTACGTCTTTCACCCCTACACCTTAGCCAAAGATCACCGCACCGGGGTGGAAATAGGCGAAGTACAGCGCGTGATTGACGGCGATCTGGATAAATTTATAAATGCCATTCTCAGACAGCAGATGAAAAGGAGCGATTGAAAATGTTGGATAAACTGGGAAAAGGGATCCTGATGCTGATCGTTACCCTGGGGGTGATGCTGGGGGCTTATTTGGGGTTTGTCCGTTACCGCCTTGAGATCCAGGATAAAACCGTACAATTATGTGTGGACTTAAATGATGTTAAAAAAATTGCCGCTTATGAAAAGGTGCCCATACCAAAAATTATAGACGAATTAAAAAAACAGGGCGTCAATGGCCTCGGTGTTTTTGAGGAGACACTGCCGGATGCCAGCGCCATGGGTGAGCTCTATTATGTAAAAGGCTCGGGAATTATAAATATTAAATCATCGATCCCGATCTTTAATGCTTTAGTAGACAAAGGATTGGTTAAACCGGAAAAAACCTATATTTTTATTCCCTCAGACGAAGTGAGAAAGAGGATTACCAATCAACTCACCTGGCTTTTAGGTAAAGAAAATGTCGTTTTTCTTGGTAAATCAGTATTGGAAATAAATGAGCCAGAAGAAGAAATTCGCAGTGTTGGCCTGGGAATATCAGAGATGCAGAAAAAATTCATTTTGCAAAAAGGTTTTAATATTGTCCCCAGAGTGTGGAACGATCCCCGCTACCCATCAGGTAATATTGATGGAAAAATTAGCGCTTTGGCTGATTACGGGGCAGTGATTTTTGACGGTGATGAGATTCTTGGGTTTCCTGATTCGATTCCGGCGCTGGCCGCCGCGCTGAAAAAGTACCATATTAAATATGGCTATCTGGAGATTGTTAAGCAGGATGGGGATGCCTCTTTACGAAAACTAATGGGTAACGAAGTGATCCGGGTTCATAGCGTGCCTAAAAAAGAGCTGGTGAAAATTACCCGGGACGAAGCGATTCACCGTTTTGTGAATGCGGTGCGTGAACGACAGGTAAAACTCATTTATCTGCGCCCCTTTTTGCCGCCTCAGGTTGAGGGTCCGCCGGTGGGATATAATTTAAGTTATTTCGGTGAAGTAAAAACTGAGTTGCAGAAAGCGGGTTTTGTCGTTGGAAGGGTGAGAGCAAGTCCCTTACTGAAAGTTCGGCTATGGCAAATACTCATCCTGGGATTAGCGGTGCTGATTAGCGCGGTCTTTTTGTTGGATTATTTTATAAAAATACCAACCCTTTTAACCTATCTATTATTGATCCTCTTTACGGTTGGCATGGCTTTTCTTTGGAAAGCCGGTTATCAAACCGGGCTACAAAAAAGTCTTGCGTTGCTGGCGGCTATTTCCATCCCGGCTTTCAGCGTCATTTCCACCTTCAGTGGGAGTAAAAAGATTGACCCGTGGTGGTGGGGAGCGATCTGTTTAGTGGTGAATGTGCTAATGGAAACGGCCATCGGAATCTTTTTGCTAATCGGATTATTGGCTGATTCACATTTTATGCTGGGTGTGCAAACCTTTGGCGGAGTCAAGGTCGCCCTGGTCCTGCCGGTTTTACTGGTGGTTCTCTATTTTATTCTGAAAGAGGGGGAGGGCAATTTAAAGGATCGGATCTATACCTGGTTAAATACCCAAACCAAATTGATCACGGTGGTGGTGGGCCTGGCGCTTTTGGCGGCTTTAGCGGTGCTGGTAGCTCGTTCTGGCAATTTTGTGTTGCCGGTCCCCGGTTTTGAGAAACATTTCCGGGGTTTACTGGAGACCTTCCTCTTTGTAAGACCACGCACCAAGGAATTTCTGGTGGGCTATCCCTTACTTTTCGTAGCAGCGGTCTATTATCTGCGCGGAAAGAAAAAATGGCTCTGGCTGCTGGCGGCCATCGGATCCATCGCGCCCATTTCGGTTTTTAACACCTTTACCCATATCCATACTCCCCTTTTGCTTTCTCTGCTACGCGTTCTGAATGGTTTGGTGTTAGGGATCATCCTGGGCTTAATCATGGCGATAGTGGTAAACCGCTTTATCAAAGAATGAAGATTCTCATCGCCGGCTACTATGGATTTGGAAATGTAGGGGATGAAGCGGTCCTGCAAGCACTGCTCAAAGGTTTGAGCAATCGAGAGGCGAGTTTAGAGATCGCGGTCCTTTCCGCTACCCCGCAAGTAACCCAGGAGCTATACGGAGTAAAGTCTATCTACCGCTATGCTTGGATGAATTTAATCTCTGAGTTACGAAAATGTGAGGTATTTATCATCGGGGGAGGGTCCCTTTTCCAAAATATTACCAGTAGCCGTAGCCTGATCTATTATCTAGGTCTAGTCTTTGCTGCTAAACTCATGGGTAAAAAAGTCGTTATTTTTGCGCAAGGCTTTGGTCCGTTAAAAGGTAAATTCTATCATTGGCTGACCCGTTTGGCTTTCAAAGCGGCGGCTTTAATTACCCTTAGGGATTTAGATTCCTTTAACGCGATACAAAAGATGCATTTGAAGAACAAAAAGATCTATTTAACCGCCGATCCCACCGCCCTCTTGAATGTGACAAAAGAAGAAGGGAAAAAGATCTTAAGTATGGAAGGGATAAAAAAGAATGATCGGCCAACCCTGGGAATTGCTTTGCGCAGTTTATTGAAAGGTAAGGCCATTCCGCATGAAAAGTTAGCCGAGCTGATGGATTGGATAGTGAAGAAATATAACTATTATCCGGTCTTTCTGCTTTTTCAATGTCCGGAAGATATGGACGCGGCTTCAAAGGTAATCGGTGTCATGCAAGAAAATTCAACGGTAATTTTCCGGATCTGCCGGCCGGAGGAAATGCTTTCGATTATTTCACAGCTGGATCTGTTAATCGGGATGCGGCTGCACGCTCTAATTTTTGCCGCTTTAAGCGGGGTGCCGGCGCTGGGGTTGACCTACGATCCTAAAGTTGAAGCTTTTATGAAAAGTATTCAGCAGCCCTGTTTTTCGCTAGATCGATTTGATGGGGAGAGGGTTAAATCCAGTCTTGCAGAAAGCATTTCAAAAAAGGAAGAAATTGCGAGAAAATTAAATGCCAACCGGGAAATCCTTCGCCGGCAAGCGGAGTTTAATTTTGATTTATTCTTTGATTTGATCAATGGGAGGTAAAATATGGATTTGAGTTCAATTGCTATTGCTGCTCTTCAATTATTTATCATTACCGATCCGATTGGAAACCTGCCGATATTTTTCGCGATGACGAAAAAGGAAAGCAACCAGAAACGGCGTGAAGTGTTTTTGACGGCCGTGATCGCCGCTTTCATTTTATTGCTTTTGTTCACCCTGGCCGGAGGCTGGATTCTGCTGTTGTTTCGCATTTCCATGAGTGATTTTAAAATTGCCGGAGGCGGATTGCTTTTTGTGATTTCTATTTTGTTGCTGGTAAGAGGCAGCTGGTTTGAAAGCAACGAAGTGGAATCGACCCGTCCCGGAGTGGTCCCGCTGGCCTGTCCCATCCTGGTGGGCCCGGGCGCCATTACCACGGCCATGGTTCAAATCGGAATCTATGGCATCAATGTCACCTTGCTTGCCATTGTAATTAATTTTTTCGTTAGCTTTTTAATCCTCTATTTTGGCAATTACATTTTAAAATTTATCGGGGCTGTGGGAGCGGAGATCATCAGCCGGATCATGCTAATTCTTATTGCCGCCATGGGCGTAAATCTTGTCAGACAGGGTATACTGGAAATTATTATTAGTAATTTTAAATGAACGCGGTGATTGATTTCTGTGGTGTCAAGGTTGATAATGTAAATCAGTCTGAGGCGCTGGGAAAAGTCCGTCAATATTTATCCTCTTCTCAGCCGCATTTGATTTTTACTCCCAATCCGGAAATGATTGTCGCGTCACAAAAAGATCAAGAACTCAGGAATATATTAAATGGCGCTTCCCTACGCGTGCCCGATGGTATCAGCATGGTAGTGGTTTCAAAGCTGTTGGGGAAACCCCTAAAAGAAAGAGTCAGCGGGATTGATTTAATGCTTAAGATAACGGAGCTGAGCGGGCGGGAAGGCCTTAAAATTTTTCTTTTAGGAAGCGCGCCGGGAGTGGCGCAAAAAGCCGCGCAAGTATTGACCGAAAAATATGCAGCCAGGATTGTGGGAACGAATGATGGCTACTTCGGTGATGATTTGGGTGTTATTAATAAAATCAAGGCCAGTCGTGCGGATATCATCTTTGTTGGGTTGGGAGCCGGGCGTCAGGAAAGGTGGTTGAATCATCACCTTAAAGAGCTGGGGGTAAAAATTGGCATGACGATCGGCGGCAGTCTGGACGTAATTTCTGGGACAAAAAAACGAGCGCCGCAATGGATACGCTCGTTATATCTGGAATGGTTATACCGTTTAATTACTGAGCCGGACCGCTGGAAAAGGCAACTGGCCCTCCCCAAATTCCTCTGGCTGATGTTCTTTAAACGCCCTAAATAATCTCCTTAAAAAACTAAATTTTCTCCTTATCTTATCTGAAAAATATAAGATTAAATTTTACAAAAAAAGATGTTATAATGTAATTTGTGAGCCAAATTTTACTGGATATCGACCTGCCGGGGATTAAACTCTTTAAAAAAGGCAAAGTCCGCAATGTCTTCGATCTAGGCGATTCTTTGCTGCTGGTTGCGTCTGACCGTATCTCTGCTTTCGATTCGGTTATGCCCAATGGCATTCCTGATAAAGGTGCGATTTTAACCCAAATTTCTCTCTTCTGGTTCGATTTTACTAAAAAGATAGTTAAGAATCATATTCTCGAATCAGATTCCAATAAATTCCCTTCCAATTTAAAACCTTTTAAGGATAAATTATATAAGCGTTCGGTAATTGGTAAAAAAGCAGAATTGATCCCCATTGAATGTGTAGTTCGGGGTTATTTATCCGGTTCAGGCTGGAAGGATTATCAGAAATTCCAATCTATTTGTGGGATAAAAATTACCGCTGGTTTATCCGAGTCTGCGAAGTTACCGGAACCGATTTTTACTCCTACCACTAAAGCCGAGTCCGGACATGACCTTAATATTACCTTTAAAGAAGTGATTGATCAGGTAGGTAAAGAAACGGCTGATTTTATTCGCAATAAGACGATTGAAGTGTATCAGGCTTGTGCCGATTACGCAGATAAGAAAGGGATTATTATTGCTGATACCAAGTTTGAGTTTGGATTTGTTGATAACAATATCATCTTAATTGATGAGATATTAACTCCCGATTCATCGCGTTTTT
>Ga0315287_10007219_pt1 | contig 11119 bp, 8 predicted proteins | sample YL17G11_0_MG_FD_205037 | JGI IMG/M metagenome (GOLD analysis project Ga0315287, IMG submission 205037) | Sediment microbial communities from Yellowstone Lake, YNP, Wyoming, USA - YL17G11_0 | ecosystem: Environmental > Aquatic > Freshwater > Lake > Sediment | place: USA: Wyoming | collected...
GGAGCTCAGCCGCCCGAACATGGCCGTGAAGCGCGCCTTCGACCTTGTCGTCGGCGCGGCGCTCTGCGTGGTCATCCTTCCGCTGATCGCGGTCCTCGGCCTGCTCATCAAGCTGGACTCCCCGGGCCCCGTGTTCTACCGGCAGGCGCGTATGGGGCGCGGCGGCAAGGCCTTCATGATCTATAAGCTCCGCTCGATGCGCGTCGGCGCCGATCTGGAGCGTTTCGAGCTTGCCGACCAAAACGACTACGACGGCCCCATGTTCAAGATGAAGCAAGACCCCCGCATGACGCGGATCGGCGAGTGGCTGCGCCGCTGGAGCTTCGACGAGCTGCCGCAGATCCTCAACGTCATGAAAGGCGAGATGAGCCTCGTTGGTCCCCGTCCCTTGTGGGTCGAGGAGGCCAAGCAGTGCCGCGGCTGGACCCGGAAACGCCTCGACATCACCCCCGGCATCACCGGCCTCTGGCAGGTCCTCGGGCGCAGCGACATCCCGTTCGACGAGATGGTCAAGCTCGACTACATGTACGTCACCGGCTGGAGCCTCAGCTGGGACATCAAGCTGCTGCTGCAGACCGTGCCGGCGGTGCTGCAGAAGCGTGGGGCGTATTGACCCTTCAAGCTCCTCGCTCTCGCAGTCGATACTATCATCGGGCCTTGCGACGCTTGCCAGCCCGGTTGCCCCAGGTGACCTGACGAGCTCCAGGCTGCGAACGCCGCGGGCGCCGAGTGGCCAGGGCGGCGCAGAGCCGCGGGTACTTGATAGGATTGCCAGGTAGCAGGAAGAGGAGCGCTGATGCCGCAACCCGGAGACACCCAGCCGGTGACACTTCGCGACTACGTTCGCGTCGTGATGCTGCGCTGGTGGCTTGTCGCCATCGTCGTCATCGCATGCACACTCACGGCCTTCCTGATGTCAGCGAGGGCAGCGCCACTCTATTCGGCGACCGCCTCGCTGATGTACCAGCAGGCGGCCAACATCGCCAACCCACTCGGCAGCAACTTCGGCACGGACGTCAACGGCCTCGCTCTCGAGACCCAAAGCGTCGTCAACACCGTCGGCAGCCCGGAGATCAAGAGCCGGGCAAAAGGCCTGCTGTCCGGATCGCCCGGCGCCCAGAGCTACAAGGTCACGGCATCGATCCTGCAGCCCGACTCGTCCAGCGGGGGCACCGTGTCGGACGTCGTGGGTGTCACTGCGGAGGGGCCCGAGGCCGCGACGTCGGCCGCCGTCGCGAACGCCTATGCAGAGGCCGTTATCACCACGCGCGTGGAGCGAGAACAGGCGCGGTTGCGCGCGGCTCAGGACGCCATCCTCACCCAGATGGAGGCCTTCACCACGGGGGCGTCAAAGCTGAGCACTGACTACCTGCTGCTTGCCCAGCGCCTGCGCGACCTGCAGGTGGCGGAGGCTACGGCGACCGGCGACTTCAGGATCATTCATCCCGCGACGGTCCCGGAGGCTCCTTCCTCGCCGAAGCCGCGCCGGACCGCCGTGGTGGCCTTCGTGGGGAGCCTGCTCGCTGGGGTTGCGCTGGCGTTCATCGTGGGTCAGTTCGACACCCGAATCCGCACGCATCGGCACGTGACCGAGATCCTGGCCCTGCCCGTGGTCGGCCGCATACCGCGCGTGTCGCGGGACGTCCTGCGCGACGGCACGCTGGTGACGCTGAACGAGCCGGCTAGCGCACCCGCAGAGGCGCTGCGTATGCTCCGCAGCAACCTGAGCTGGTCGTCGATCGACCGCGAGTGGAAGTCCCTGCTGATCACCAGCAGCGAGAAAGGTGAGGGCAAGACGCTGACGATCTGTAATCTCGCGGTCGCGCTCGCGCTGACAGGCAAGAAAGTTGTCGTCGTCGATGCCGACCTTCGTGCGCCTCGGGTGCACACGGCCTTCTCGCTGCCGAACCGCATCGGCCTCACGACGGTCATCATGGAAGCGACCCGTCTTGAGGATGCGCTGACGCCCTTCAGCCTGAATGGAACGCCGATGACGCACGTGCACATGGCCAGGGGTCAGTACTCGGTTGAAACGGCCACCGACGACGACGGCACGCTGACCGTGCTGACCTCGGGCCCGCTGCCCCCGAACCCCGGCGAAGTGGTCGCCTCTCGCAAGCTGGCGTCGGTCATTGCGGACTTGACGGAGTCCGATGTCGACTACGTGCTCGTCGACGCACCTCCCCTTTTGAACGTCGGAGACGTAGGCGCTCTGGCTCATGCGGTCGACGCCCTGCTGCTGGTGGTCAATGTCGGCGATGCGACGCGGCCGATGCTCGAGGACACCCGGGAAGCGCTGGACGCCCTGCCGTGCCGCAAGCTGGGCGTCGTGATCGTCGGCGAGCGTATGGAGCCATCCACCTACTACCACTACGGGCTGAGCAGCTGAACACGTCGCATGAAGCGATGGTTGAGGGCGTCGGCGTTCCATCATCACGCTAAGTGCGTGCGCATGAGTTGTGACTGCGAGACAGCCACTCCTGGATAGGAAGATTGGCTTCAAGTATCAGGCGAGCAGGACATCGTCAACACTCCCGAATCTCCTTCTGATCCCGCCCCATTGGGCCTGGCACCCTCGTCCCTGTGGGCGGTGGGCGGACGCCGGCCCGCCGAACCCGACGTTCATGGGTTGTGACGCTGTGAGTCCGGAACGAAGAAGGGGCTATCCTTGCAGCCTGCAGCTGTCGATGTGGGAGGCGGAGGGGGTCCCAGCGCGAATGAAGGAAACACACAAGGAGGAGCGATGCTCAACGAAGCGTGGGCGATAGTCGAGCATCGAGGCACGCTCGGGTTGCGGCAACTCGAGAGTGACTGGAAACGCCTCCACGAGGCGACGCCGGGGAGAGCGAGGTATCACGCGTATGAGGCCCACGCAGCCTATGTAAACCACCTCTGTGCTAGCCCAGATCGCTTCAGGTACCTCGCCGTCAGCGATGGGCAGCAGGTGCGCGCGATCTGGCCGTTGGAGGCGAGGATTGAGAATGCCCTCCGATTTCCTATACCGGTGTGGGGTCTTCCTTTGCACCCCCACTGGAGCGTCGGCGACGTCGTATGTCCCGACGATGAGCTTCGGCGCGATCTGGTGCCGTTCGTCGTCCGGCACTTGCGGGCAGCCCCCGAAGGACGGCAACTGCTAGTCCTGGGACCATCGCCGGCGAACTCCGGCATCTGGGGCGGGTTGAGGGCCTTGCACGGCGAGGACGGCTGTCTGCACGCTTCGACGCCGTCATGCTACTTCGATTGCACGAAGAGCTACGACGTGCTCATGGCGAGGCTCACAGGCCATTTCCGTCGGAATCTCCGCAGCCACAGCAAGAGGCTCCTCTCGTTTCCCGATGCGCGCTTCGTGAGTGTCTCGGACAAGGAAGGGCTCGCCCGCGCACTCAACGACTTCATGGAAGTTGAGGCGTCGGGCTGGAAGGGCGAGCAAGGCACCCGAAGTGCGATTCGTCTTCATGCACCGCTGACGGCCTTCTATCGAGACCTTGCGGCGTCGATGACGCGCAAGGGAGACGGCTGCGAGATCAACTCGCTCTACGTCGATGGGCGCTGCATCGCCTCCCAGTTCTGCGTGTACACCGGCGAGGATTACACGATGCTCAAGATCGGCTACGACCAAGAATACGCCCGGCTTGGCCCTGGCCAGCTTCTCCTTCAGCACACTTTGAGGCGATGCTGTGAGGACGCGCAGATAGCGCGGCTCGACCTAGTCAGTGATGCTACGTGGTCCAGTGACTGGAAAACTGAGCTCGCACCCATGAACCAAGCTCATGTGGCCTTGGGCCGATGCTCGAATTGCCTGACCATTCCGCTTCTCCGTGTCCGATTCGACCACGGGCGCCGCGTCGCGGCGTGGGTTCGCAGGACTGCCCGCCCGCGAACCAGCGGGCTGGCGAGTCGCTTCTGCGCCCTCCCGCGGAGGCCCAACCCGCCGAGGCGGTTGCAGCCGCCAGCAGATGAAGGCAACTGATGATTGATTCCACGCCCACAGCCTCACGCGCAGTATTCGACGAGAGCATGGCTCGCTCGTGCCAGCCGGTGGGTTGGCCAGGCAGAGGAAGCGTGCGAGGATGCGCTCATGCAGCCCGGCAATGGTGCGCCCCCCGTGGCGTTCCAGGGTGATTAGGTCCTTGCAGATCCAGAAGATCGACGCGATGCGCTGGCGGATGGGCGCCATGTGCGGCCCGCGGCCGGGCTCGTCCTTGCGCGCCGGGCGCACGGCGGCGGCGCCCATCTCGGCGACTGCCGCCGCGAACGCACGGCCTGGCGTCGCCCTTGTCACAAAGCAGGGCCTGCTCATGTCGAGGAATCGTGTGCCTACAGGTCTTGGCGTTTCAGAGCCTAAGAAAACGCTCTGAGCAGGGGAAACGTCTTGGCGAGGGGCCGAAGATGCCTACTAACTCCGGAAGTCCGGTGTGAGCGGCCCGCACGTCTACGACTATGGCAGGATTGCAGGAAGGCTCTTTGCAAGAGTTCGCGTGTCCCATGCTCCGATCCATGCGCGCGGACTCATGGTTGCCGCAGCGAGAGAGTCGCCTACTCCACGAGGAGAGATGCGTGGCCGACTGCCGACTGCCGGTTGCCCGCCTTGTCCCTCGCGTAGACAAAGAACCGATAGGTGCGCTTCGGCAAGACGACCTTGATCCTGGCCGATTGCCGCCTGTTGACCTTCTTCACGCCGACCTTGACGGTCTTTACGACCCGGCCCGCGGCGTTCTTGATCTTGATGACGACTCTGGCGGTACTGCCGTTGGGAAGCGCGTCGATGACGCGGAACTTCAGCGTCGCCGTGCCGTATCGCCTCACTGTCGCGGCGGCCAGGGCCCTGGTCTTCGGTCTCACCGTGTCGAGATTGACCGTCACCGTCTGGTTCGGCTCGCTCTCGTCGCTGGCATCGGTGGCGTGGAAGACGAGCCTGTGAGGGCCGTTCACGCTGCCACTCACCGGCACCGTCACCTTGGCGGTGGCGCCGGGGGTGGTGGTCGGACTCGCGCGGTCGACCGCGTACGTGATCGACGCGACTGCCGAGCCGCCGGGCGCGCCGACCGCCGCCAGGGTGACCTGTACCGCCTTCCGGTACCAGGCGTTGTCGATAGCGCCGATGGCCGTGGTGGTCGGGGTCGCCGCCATCAAGCCTGCTTCGCAGGCGACCGTGCCGAGCAGTGTCTTCGCAGCGCCGACGTAGTACGGCCAGACGAAGTGAGAGACCGTGTCTTCAGGGGTGTGGCTGCGTGGATCGAACTGGTCGAAGTCTTGCACCACCATGATCGCCGGATAGCCGACGTTCCAGAAGGACTCGTGATCGCTCCAGGTCTTGCCGTCGGCGAAGAGGGTGGGCCTCACGCCGGTGATCGAGTAGGTGCTCACCACGTCAATAGCCAGCTGCGCCATCGCCCGATCGGCGGGCTCGCCTGCTACACCGGGCTCCCTCGTGTGCAGCCCCAGCACGCCGCTCCCCGCGTTGTAGGCGATCATGTCCGGCGAGAACATGGCGACGATAGTCTCTCCGGCCGCTTTCGCCTTGTTGGCGTAGTAGAGGGAACCGTAGTGACCGACTTCCTCGCCGTCGAAGAACACGAATCTGATGGTGCGGTCGAACTTCTGATCGGCGAACACCCTGGCCATGTGCAGCGCGGCCGCTACGCTCGACGCGTTGTCGTCGGCCCCGGGAGCCAAGGTCGCGCTTTGTGCTCCGGACTCACTGTCCAGATGCTGACCCACGATCACGATCTCGTTCGGGTGCCTGGTCCCCGCGATCTCGCCGACAACGTTCCGGTAGGTGGCGCCGTCTCTCGCGAAGGACTGGTAGCCGACCGACGTCAGGCCGTAGGCCAGCAAGTGCTCGTAGACATACTGTTCGACCATATCGGCAGATACTCCCGACTTCGAGGACCTCGTCAGGATAGTGAACGGCGAGCCTCCTATGAGTGGACTCGTCTCGCCTGAGAGATCGTCAACGGTCGGCTCGAGCTTGCTGCGATCGACGCTGTCGATCCATGACGCCAGCACGGGTTCTCGCGCGAGCTCGCTGTCGACCGCCCGTGCCGAGGCGCAGGCCGCCGCAGCAGAGAGAACGACAGCAAGTACGAGGGCTGCCCCTATCGAAGTGATGTGACGACGATGACTCACCGGTTCCCTCCCTTCGCGAAGCGACGTCAGTTGTAGCCCCGTCATTGTAGTCCGAGGGCCACCGCCCTGCCCGTTGAGCGCTATTGCCGGTCCCAACGCCAGTCAACTTACGGTGGCCGCGCTCCGATCATCTTGCACATGTCAGCGAGGAACAGCGGGTCGTCCTTCGCATTCAGGCCTCTCGCACTGGCTCCTGCTACGGCAGCGTCGAGAGTTCGCAGCACAGCCCTCGCGTGGTCACAGCACGATGCTGCACGTCTTGTGGCTGCTCTTCCCGTTGTGACGAGATGCCTCGGTCGCCGCCGTCACCGCTTCCTACGACGTACGAGCCAGGTGACCAAAGCGGCTCCGGTCCACTCTCGTGCTGGGGCGGCACGGGGGGGCTTGACCTGCCAATCCGGACACTGACGCGGCTTGGCGACCCGGTGGAGGCGGCGCCAGGAGTCGAACCTGGGATTGCGGTTTTGCGCACCGCTGCCTTGCCGTTTGGCCACGCCGCCCCGATTCGCGGTACTCTGCGTGCCCGCGGCAAAGAAGCGTACCACGCGCACCGGCGGCACCCATGTCTGGGCGTCAAGAAGCGTTTGCGAGCGAGTATACGGTTGCCGGTACGAACGGAGGTTGCATCGGAATCCACGAGCCTCCAATCAGACACCAGGAGCTCCGTGTGCTGTGCGGGGGGCCACACGAGGCCTTGTCTTCCGCAGGCGTTTGCTCCTACCATGGACAAGCGCTTGACCGGGGAGAAGAAGATACGCCCCGCGTCTATCACCGAGTCCCGGACTGCGACTGCCAGGAAGCAGTGCGACTATCAGACAGAAAGGAGCGTACTCGCGTCTGAGCAGGTCTTCCCGAATGCGGCCGTCTTTGGTGTGGCGCCGGCCTGTGCCAAGAACATCCGGATCCTTGGAATCAGCGTCAATTGAGACGCTCGGAACTTGGAGTGAGAACATGAAGATCGGCCTACTCTGCTGCTGGTCAAACATGCGGATCTATCCGATCTACTCTTCAAGCCTGCGGAAGGCGCTTGAAGCACTGACCGGCAGTGAGATCCCCGTAATAACGACGGACTGCATGTGTTTTGAAAGGAACAACGCCGTCGACCAAGACTACGCTTTCATCAACTTGCCCTACCTTACCCGACGCCCTTCAAGAACAGAACTGAGACGCCATGTGAGAGCTCAGTTGTACCCTCCCCTTGAGTACTTGCGTGGCCGCGCATTGGCATCACGTGCCAATGCTTTTGACATTGTCGACTTCCAGCAATCATCGTACGCCTTTGGCTATGAAGCGCTCAAATCGTTTCTCTCCCACGGGTCAAAAGCGAAGAAGATTGTAACCATCCACAAGATTGATGCGATTCAGAAGGAGAAGCCCGAACTCAATCGCATCTACAACAAAGCTGACGCCGTCATCACCTTCAGTAAGTACATGAAAGGGATGTTGATCAATGATGGCGTGCGGCCGAGCAAGATCTCCGTCGTATGTCATGGAACGTCTCTGGCGCCGCTGCAGGACACGCCAAGAGAGCAGGCGATACTGTTCTGTGGGTCGCCGATTCCTCACATCAAGGGCTTTGAGCACTATGTCGTGGCTCTTCGTCTCTTGCGGGAAGAGGGCATCGACCTGAAGACCAAGGTCTATGGCTTCTTCATGGAAGACGAAAAGGAGTACGCGGAGTGGTTGGCCGCGGAGCAGGGCGTCGAAGGATTGCTGACGTGGCAGAGTTTCAGGAATGAAGCTGAATTGATGGAGGAGTACCAGAAGAGCTTGGTGTGCGTGATCCCGTACACGGGCTATGCGGGGTATTTCCCTGCTGCCTACGCGATGGGCAACGCCGTTCCGATTGTTGCCACGGATATTCTTGGGCATTCGGAATACGTAGCTGGTGCAGGCCTGATGGTCCCTCCGGCATCGCCCGAAGATCTTGTCTCCGCAGTAAGGCGCCTGCTGACGGATGAGGCTCTCAGGAGTGAGCTTGGAGCCAATGGTCGAAGGCGGGCGGAAGAAGCTCTTAGCTGGGAAACCGTGGCAGCCCAGACGCTCCAAGTCTTCGGAGATGTACTTGCGAGGAGATGACTTCTGCCGGCGGGGGCAGGTGGAGCACGTCGATCGGCGCACCGTGCAGCAGGCGTAGAGACCAGGGCGAAGAACAGCGCTGCCGCCTCGGGGTCGAAGGGGATGTAGCCGACCTCGTCGACGACGATCAGTGGCAGGCGGCCGATGCGTTCGAGCTCCTCGTCGAGGCGCCCGCCGCGCTTGGCCGCCGCGAGGCGCGCCACCCATTGCTGGGCGCTGGCGAAGGCCACGCGGTAGCCCCTACGCGCGGCCTGCACGCCGAGGGCGATGTAGAGGTGCGTCTTGCCGGTGCCCGGCGGCCCGGGGAAGATCACGTTCATGTGCTCGGCGAGGAAGTCGAGCTGGGCGAGGTGCAGCACGGCCTCGCGCTTCACGGAGCGCGCGAAGCCGAAGTCGAAGTCGTCGAGGGTCTTGACCGCCGGGAAGCGCGCCGCCTTGACGCGCGCCTCGCCGCCGTGGCTCTCCCTGGCGGCCACCTCTTCGCCGAGGACCGCCGCCAGGTACTCCTCGTAGCTCCAGGCGCCCTCGCGGGCGCGCTCGGCCAGGGCGCTCGCGCGCTCACGCACCCGCGGCGCCTTCAGGGCCCGCGAGAGGAAGGCGACCTCGCTGGCGGCGGGGCCGCTCATAGCGGCGCTCCCACGAGGGCGTCGTAGCGCGCCAGCTCGACGGCCGGCAGCTCAGGTTCGCCGCCCCTCAGGCGGCGCTGCGCCGCCTGCGCCTCGCGCAGGGCGGCCATGTGCTCGGGGTCGCGGACCACGTCGGCGGGCACGTAGCTGCGCACGTGGGCGGCGACGCGGCGCGCCTCGCAGAACACCGCGAGCTCAGAGAGGTCGAGGTGCACAGCGACGCGCCGTCCGGCGTAGCCCGGCGGCAGCGAGTAGTCGACGCCGGCGGCGCGCACCAAGCCGTCGCGGCTGACCCGTACCTCGGGGCGGCGGTCGGTGGCCGGCAGCGGCTCGGGCAGCTTGCCGAGCTCGGCGCGCTCGACGGCGAGCGCCTCACAGACCCGGGCCCCGAGGCGCCGGTGGTGGCGCGGCCAGGCCGTGGTCTCGGCCCACTCGTCGCTCTGCGCCTGCGGATCGCGAGGTCGGCGAACTCGCGCAGCGGCAGGAACGAGGTCTCAAGGTAGCCGTTGCTGCGCGCCACCGAGCCTTTGCTCTGCGGCGCGCCGGGCGGAAGCACGACGCAGCCCAAGGCGAGCGCGCCGAGCAGGGCGGCCAGCTCGTCGACCGGTCGCGCTCGTGAGCGGCCGGCTCGCACGACGAGGCTGGCGTCGTTGTCGACGACCAGCTTGCCCGGCACGCCGCCGAGGCGGGTAAGGCAGCCGAGCAGCGCCGGGACGGCGTCGGCGGTGGTCTGCGAGTGGGTGTAGACCACGGCATGGGCGGCCGAGAAGGGCAACGTCGTGACCATCCCGTAGGCCCGGCGGGTGGCGCCCTTGCCGACCGGCACACTGACGCCGGTGTCCCACCAGTCGGCCTGCAGGATCTCGCCGGGCGCATAGACGGTGCGCTGGAAGTCGCGCGCCGCGAGGAACGCTGGACGGACGCCGGCCAGGTACTCCTTGAGGATGCTGATGCCGCCTGCGTAGCCCTGGCGCTGCAGATGCTGGCGGATCACCGTCGCCGTGGCCGTGGCATCGGTTCTGAGCAGCGCCGCCACGGCGTCCTTGAAGGGCTCGAGCAGCCAGCCTGCCGGCGCGCGCTCATAGCGCGGCGGCGTCTCCAGCAAGAGCAGCCGGTAGACTGACGTGCGACGGCAGCCCAGACGTTCGGCGATGTGCCGCTTGGGAACGCCTGCTCTCACGAGCTCTTTGACCTTGGCCCAATCGTGCACCTCGTACACCCCTTCCTCCCTTGCGCGCTTCTCGCAAGGGCTTCGTCACCGGTCGCTACCTGGCCTATGAGTGTCCAGTTTTCGAGCGGCGCAGAGTGTCCAGTCTTCACCCGGCGTCGACAGTTGTCATGTCGGACGACAGAGATTCGTCTACTTCCTCAAGGATTCCGCGACCCTACCGATGCCATTCAGTGAGCAGTGACGACTGTTCACCGTACGGCCAACGGAACTCCAGTGAGTCGCGTCGGTGCGACACAAGCGCTCTCACGGCATCGCCGTGAGTTCACCGTCACGACCCCGGTGTTTCTCGCCCAGGAGGGGTCGCGGTGTCCAAGAAGCTCGCTCTCGCAGGGACGCTGATCGTCCTGCTCATGCTCACAGTAAGTCTCTGCTCAGCCTCGGCGGCGTCGGCCGCCTCTCGCCACAAGGCGCACAAGGCGCTCCGCTACCGCGTCGTCAGGCACGCAAGCACCTACGATGTGGTCAGGGGACACCACCGCACGCTCGTCGTCAGAGACCATCAGCGGTACGTGAAGAAGCACGTGAAGGGGCACGGGGTGCTGCGCTACCGCGTGCTCAAGCGCGGGTATCACTTCGTCGTCCTCCGGAGAGTGCCCTTGCTCAATGCAGCCGCATCCACCACGACGGCCATCCTTCCCGGAGCACCTCTGTCGGTTGGCCTGCCGTCGTCGGCCAGCAGCGTCTGGCCCGGTTTCTCGACCGCCGCTGCCAACGACGGTCAGGCCAGCACGCGCTGGGCGGCAAATACCCACACCTTTCCTCAATGGTGGACTGTGGATCTCCGCGTCCCAACGACCGTGAAAGGGATCAAAGCTCTCTGGTACGGGGCCAAGCGAACGTTTCGCTACCGCATCGAGACGAGTCTTGACGGCGTCGCCTTCACGACCGTTGCGGACCGCAGCAAGAACCAGACCAAAGGCACCACGACAGACGCCCTCACGGTCGTCGCACGCTACGTGCGGGTCACCGTGCTTGGCGCGAGTCCCTCGGGGGTGAGCGCTTCAGCCTACGAGATCACCGTGAACGGCGACGCGGGCACGACGCCGACGCCCAC
>Ga0315287_10007223_pt1 | contig 11117 bp, 7 predicted proteins | sample YL17G11_0_MG_FD_205037 | JGI IMG/M metagenome (GOLD analysis project Ga0315287, IMG submission 205037) | Sediment microbial communities from Yellowstone Lake, YNP, Wyoming, USA - YL17G11_0 | ecosystem: Environmental > Aquatic > Freshwater > Lake > Sediment | place: USA: Wyoming | collected...
TTTTGGCATGTACGCGCTCGTGTATGCCGAGGCACGTTATGTCGCACCGTTCGTGGTCATGCTCTGGGCGGGCCTGCTGGCGCGGGTTCGACTTCCGTCCCCCGACCCCTATCGCCGAGTCGCCACGGTGAGTGGGGTCGTACTCACGCTGCTCGTGTGGGTGAATATCGGCACGCTGAACCTGGAGGGGTTGAGCGGGCTGCTCGGCCTCGCTCCGCCGCAGCACGCGCAGGTCATCGCCAACTCGACATCACGCAGCGTTGCTGACGGCCCGGCGGCCGATCACCCGGCCATCGCCGAGGCTCTCGTGGGGTTGGGCCTGGAGGAGGGCGCTCCCGTCGCTTTCATCGGGTACTCCTACTCGGCCTATTGGGCCAGGCTCGCGCGTGTGAAAATCATCGCCGAGATCCGGCCCGAGGACATGGAGCGGTTCTGGTCTGCCGAGGCGGACCGTCAGGCCGGCGCCCTGCGAGGGTTCGGCGATGCCGGGGCCGTTGCCGTGGTGGCAGAGTCGCAGCGGTCGGCTGGCCGACCGGCCGGCTGGCAGGAAATCGGTGCAACCGGTTATCTATTGCACCGGTTGAAGTAGAGCGCATCTCGGTTGCCACGAAGCCACCCGGATCTCCGGCGCTCGTTTGCGACTGTGATACAGTTCCGGACAGCAGCGAAATGCTCATTCAACATATCGTCGCATGTGCTTGCATCTGCTCCAGTTTCTGCTCCGAAATCCGGGGCAGCTGGCGGGCAAGCGCAGCGGTGACGGGGCCCTGCGAGGCCCATGTTGACCCCAGGTGGTGGCAGAGGTAATTGAAGCATGATCCAAAGTCTGCACAAAACCGTCGTGTTCACGCTCCTGCTCTTCGGCGGCGCCATGCTGTCGACGTCCACGGCGCGGGCCCAGTCGGTCTCCGGCGACTACAAGCTGCACGCCGGCGACAAGATCGAGGTGTCCGTCTGGAAGGAAGAGGAGCTGAAGCGCCTCGCCACCGTCCGGCCGGACGGCAAATTCTCATTTCCGCTGGCGGGGGAGATCCAGGCGGCGGGACGTGCCGCCGATGAAATTCGCATCGAGATTGAGAGCCGCCTGAAGAAATACATTCCCGAGCCGGTGGCGACGGTGACCGTCGTGGAAGTGACCGGCAACGTCATTTACGTCATCGGTCAGGTCAACAAACCCGGCACGTACGTGATGAATCCCGAGCTCAACGTGCTGCAGGCGCTGAGCCTCGCGGCCGGCGGGACGCCGTTTGCGAAACTCGACAACATCATCGTGATCCGTGGCACCGGCGCAGCACAGCGGTCGCTGCCGTTCCGCTACAGCCAGGTCACGGAAGGCAAGTCCCTTGGGCAGAACATCCTCCTGGAGAGTGGCGATGTCGTCGTCGTACCGTAAGCCTGCGAGCCTGCGGCTCGCCCTATCGAGTGCCTGCACGTTGCTGGCTACGGCAGTGCTGCCCGCCGGTGCCGCGCTGGCAGCAGACACCTACGTGCAGCCGCAGGTCGACCTGCGGGTCGAAGCGAACGACAACTGGGATCTCACGCCGGGCGGCAGCGCGGATTCCGACGTCTGGGGTTACGTCGCGGACCTGCAGGCGTTGGTGGGCATTGCGACGCCGCGGAGCGACACCTCGATGCGGCCGCGCATCCTGTTGCAGGAATATCCTGATCGCAGCGACATCGACGCGTTTGAGGCGTTCTTCGACGTGCGTTCTCAATACAACTGGGAGCGGGGCAACTTGTTCGTGCTGGGCAGGTACCAGCGTCAGGACATCGTGAACTACAATCGGCCGGCAGCGGGCTTCGACGAGTTTGATCCCAACGCTCCGCCGGTGGCTGACAGTGGTCGCTCGAGGGCCAATGAGACGCTCAATCGCGTGGATATCTCGCCCACATTCACGTTCAACCTGTCGGAGCGTACCAGGATAGGCGCGGCCGCCTACTACCAGGCGGCGCGTTACAATTCAGACGGCGTCCAGACCAGCGTGGACTACGACTACGCGCAAGGCTCGGGCTTTTTCACCCGGGTCCTCGGCCCCCGTAACGACGTCACCCTGGACGCGTACGTGTCGAAGTACGAGCCCACGGACAACTCCACCAAGACGGTCGGCACGGGCGGCGGCGTGGGCTACAAGCATCGTTGGTCCGAGGTCGCGGGGATCGAAGGCCGGGTCTTTTACGAACAAAACGACATCGATCGATTCGAACCGGTACGCACCCAGGAGAGTACGTCGGGGTGGGGCGGCAACGTCATGTCCTATTGGAAAGGGCCGGTGAGTCAGTGGCGCTTGACGGTAGAGCAGGCGTTCTATCCGACCGGCGACGGCGGCAAGCAGGAGACCACGCAGTTTCGCGCGCAGTACGGACGTGCTCTGACCCAACGGTGGAATTTCGACGGGGCCGCGCTTTACCTCCGGGCGCGCGCGATCAGTACGAACTTCAAGCTGGATGATCGTGATTACGCCCGACTGGACGTGTCGCTGCGCTGGGCTCTGACCAGAACCCTCTATCTGGCCGGCGGCTACAGTTACACGTGGCAGGAATACGTGGTCTCGAGAGGTAGTGCGGACAATAACCGGTTGTTCGTCAGCTTCGGTTACCAGGGGCTCCCTCCGCAGGGGCACTGAGTTTCAAGACTGAGCAAGCAAGATGGGTACCAGCGAAGCTCCACGCACCCTCGGCGATTACCTGGGCATCCTGCGCCGGCGCCGGATATACTTTCTGACGCTCTTGCCGGCGTGCTTGTTGCTGGCCGTCTTCATCGCTTACGTACTGACGCCGGACTATCGGTCATCGGCGACGATTCTCCTCGAGGCCTCCTCGATCCCGAAGGAGTTCGTGCAGACGAGCGTCACCAATTATGCCGACCAGCAGATCGAACTGGTCCAGCGGCGCGTCATGACGATGGGCCGGCTCGAACAGCTCGTCAAGGAATTCGACCCGTATCCCGAGCGGCACGACCTGTCTACGGAGCAGAAGGCGCAAGGGATCCTGGACGATACGGTCATCGAGCGGGTCGATCCGATTACGCTCGAGGTGGTCAAGGCGTCGAACGCATTTTCGATTCATTACAACAACCTGGATCCGGAGCGCGCCGCCGGCATCGCGCAGCGACTCGCCGATCTGTTCCTCGACTACAGCCGGAGGACCCGCAACGAGACCGCGGGCGGAACGTACGACTTCCTGCTGGCCCAGTCGCAGGACATCGAACGGCGCATGAGCTTGGTGGACCAGCAGATCGCCGATTTCAAGGCGCGACACGGCGATGCGCTACCGGAGGCGCAGTTCGGCAACCAGTCGGCATCCGAGCGATTGGAGCGTGAGCTGCTGGGGGTCGAAAGCCAGATACGCGTTGCCGACGAACGCCGATCGCTGCTGGAAATCCAGCTGAGCAAGCTAAGCCCGACGCTGGCCGGTACCGCGGGCAACTGGCGCACGGAACTGGCCACGCTGCAGGGGCAGCTGGCGGAGGCGCGAGTGAAGTACACGCCCGACCACCCGGACGTCAAGCGACTGCAGCGGCAGATCGAGGCTTTGTCGGCCCGAGTCGGCGCGGAGTCCGGACCCGGCGCAGTTGTGCCGGACAATCCGGAGTACCAGACCGTCGCGAGTCAGCTTGCTGCCGCGCAGCGCGAGGTGGCGGCCCTGCAGTCGAATGCCGCCCGTACGCGAGCGGAAATCCAGAATTACGAGCAGCGGCTGGTGTCGGCACCGGCGGTCGAGCGCGAGTACATGGAGATTTCGCGCCAACGGGACGTCTTGCGGGATCAATACCAGGACATCCAGAACAAGCTTCGTGAAGCCGACATCGGTCGCAGCCTCGAAGGCCAGCAGAAGGGGGATCGCTTTACGCAGATCCGCGCGCCTTTTGCATCGACCCGGCCGTTCTCGCCGAACCGCATTGGCATCATCCTGCTGGGCATGGTGCTGGGCGCCGGACTCGCAGCGGGCCTGGCGGCGCTTGCGGAATCGGCGGACCCTTCTATCCGCGGCGTCCGCGACCTGTCCGAGATCACCGCTGTGCCGGTGATGGGGTCCATTCCGGTCCTGACCAATGCCGTTGACCGCCGCAAGCGGATGGTCTGGTGGAGTTCATACGCCGTCGCGCTGGTCCTTGCGACAGTCGTCGTGGCGATCACAGTGGTCAGTGCCTGACGGAGAGTAGTGCTGCGATGACGATCATGGAAGCCCTGGAGCGTGCCAAGGCGCTGAAAGCGGCGGCGCGGAGGCGGGACTCTGCCACAAATGCCGAACCGCACAGGGTACCGCCGGACAATACGGGCTCGCGGGCGATTCTTCACGACGCTGTCCGGGTCGAGGCTGGGCGGGTCGAGCCCGCGCCGGAGCAGTTCGCTGGGCTGGCGCGTGTCGAGTTCGACACCGACGCGTGCGAGCGAAACCGGGTTCTGGTATTGGATGAGCCAGCCAGCGAATTGGCTGGCCGTGCCGCAGCGGCCTACCGGCTGTTGCGCAGCCGCGTCCAGCACCGCTCCAGGGGCCGCAAGTGGTCCTGCCTCGGCATTACGAGCGCGGGCCCGGGCGAGGGTAAGTCGATCACGACGATCAACGTAGCGCTCAGCATCGCGCGGGAGAAGCAACGCGCGGTGTACGTACTCGATCTGGATATGCGCAACCCCAGTGTCCTCAAGTACCTGGGCGTCCAGCCGCCACAGCCCTTGTCCGCTTTCTTTGCCGGAAGCGTCGGGCACGAGCAGGTGCTGTATGCGACAGCGGTAGAGAACCTTGTGATCGCAGGCAATTTGGAGCCGGTCGTTGGTGCGTCCGAATTGCTCGCCTCGTCGCGACTCGAGGAATTGCTGGTGTTAATTCGTCGTCGCTCGCCGGACGCGATGATCCTGATCGATCTGCCGCCGGTGACGAGTACCGACGAAGCGCTGGTGGTGGCCCCGAGATTGGACGCGATATTCCTCGTCGTCAGCGAAGGAGTCACGCGCCGCGATGCCCTGGCGCGCGCGGTGCAGATGCTCAGTGACTTCCCGGTGGAGGGGGTCATCATGAACCGATCGAGCGAGAATTTCAGCGGGGACTACTACTCGTACTAGCCGACTCCAGCTGACCCAAGCCGACCCGGCACGGAGTTCCATGTCTCTGTACACCAGCGGCCAGGCTCGTCGCTCCCTCATCGATACCATGACGTTCCGGATCGTATCGCAGATGGCGACGGTCGTCGGGTACGTCGTGTTGGTTCGCGGGATGACGAAGGAAGACTTCGGCGTCCTGAACCTGCTGTACGCATTCATCCCGTTCGTGAGCACGGTGGCGTCCCTCGGGCTCGAGCAGACGCTCAGGCGCTATCAGCCGGAATACCTCCGGGCCGGCAACTTGCCCGCCGCCGCCTGGCTGGTCAGGTTCGTGGCGTCGGCACGCTTCGGGGCGAACGTCATTCTCCTGAGCTTGATCCTGCTGTGCTGGAACCAGGTCGCGCCGCTGTTCAAACTGACTCCGTATCGTGCGGAATTCCTGCTGCTCGGCCTGCTGGTGCTGGTGCATCTGCAGGCCCGGGTTCTCGAACTGTCGCTCGCATCGCACATGTTGCAGCGGTACAGCGTCGGCTCGCTGGCCGTCCTGGCAGTCGTCAAGCTGTCGGTCTACTGCCTGCTCTGGTGGCAGGACGCATTCACCCTGCAGCATGCGCTCATCGCGGACATTGTCGCCTTTGCGGTTGCGTACGCCTTCCTGTTGGCCGCCTACCGCAGGCATTGCGTCCCAGGTCCTCTGGAGAAGCCGTATCGACCGGAGGCGCTGCAGCGACGCCGGTTGCTGCGCTACGCCGCTTTCAACAACTTCAATGATGCGGGCACGCTGTTCCTGGACAGGCGACTCGACAGCTTCTTCATCGCGGCCATCATCGATCCCGTGTCGGTCGGCATCTACGCCTTCTACAGCCGGCTCAGCGAGATGGCTGTCAACCTGCTGCCGACCCGGCTGTTCGACAACGTCGTGCAACCCATGTTCTTTGCGGTCGACGCCGAAAGCGCGGAGCACAGGCTGCCGCAGTATTTTTCGCTGTTACTCAACCTGAACCTCGTCCTGCTGTGGCCGGTCCTGGCGTTTGCGCTGGTCTATCACGCCGAGATCGTGCTGGGCGTCTTTGGTGGTAAATTCGTCGAGGACTCGTGGCTGCTGCCGATCATCGTCGTCTTTGAGCTGATCAATGCGATCGGGCCGCCGGTCGGGCTGGTCGCTCAGTATGAGGAGAAGGTGGATATCATTCTCTACAGCAAGATTTTCGGTATCTACAACGTTATCGCACTGGTCACGCTCATCCCAATTTTCGGAATCTTCGGGGCCGCGCTGGCCAGCGGGTCGGCCCAGGCGATGAAGAACGGCTTCATCTGGTGGCATGTGCGGAAGCGGGGACGGTGGACGAACGCGACGAGCGCCCTGCTGTCGAGTCTCGCGTTGTGGGGCGCCATTGTCGTCGCCTGCCTTGTTCTCAAGGCAATCGTCGGGAGCTCTCCAGTGCTGAACCTCTGTGGCGGGTTGTTAATGGTGGCCGCGGGCGTGCTCGTGCATATCCGCGGACCGGCAATTTCGGCCGCCGACCGGGCCATACTGGCGTCGGTATTCCATGGCAAGGAGTTGATGGTCCTGAGACGTCTCGGGTTGCTGGCTCGGGCTCGCCCGGCGGCAGGGCCCGGTTGAGCGGGACGGGGCAGCGATGCAGGGCCTGACGCTGTTGATGATGGTCGTGGTGACGACATTCGAGTTCTTCCAGAAGGGCGATCGGTGGGGTCAATGGGCGATTCTGCCGGGCGGATCGCAGTATCTCGCGGAGATACTGTCGGCAGTGGCGCTGGTTCTTGTCGTCTTGGCCGGAACGCGTAATCGGTTCCAGTTCGTGAGACCCGCGTACTGGCTGGCCTTCGGGGCGATGCTGGTGATCATGGTGTGCGGCATTCTCGCCAACGGTGTCGAGCCAGGCCCGATCTTCGCCGGCATCCGGGCCTATCTCCGCGCCATCCCCTGGTTTCTCGTGCCGGCCGTGTATGCCTTCAGCGATCAACAGCTCAAGGCGCAATTGGGTCTGCTGCTGCTCATTGCCATCGTGCAGATACCTTTCGCTGTACAGCAGTCGATAATGACCGTTTCGCAGCGCAAGGGGTTCACCAAGGGATTCACTGGCGATTTCACGTTCGGAACGCTGATGTCCTCGCCGACGCTGTCGATTTTCGTGATTTGCGGCGCGTGCTTCGCGGTCGCGTTCTTCGCGCGCAAGCAGCTGCGCCTCTGGCAGCTCGTTCCGCTCCTCGCGCTGCTCCTGTATCCCTCGATGATCAACGAGACGAAGGCGTCGCTCGGACTGATTCCGCTGGGGCTGCTGGTCGCATTCCTGGTGGCGAGCCGACGTCAGGAGCGTTTTCGGGCCTTGTTGATGGCATCCGGGCTGCTGGCGCTCAGCCTGACGGTGTTTCTGTCCGTGTACGATGCCAAGCAGAAGGACGCAACCTATTCCATCGATTTGTGGGAGTTCATGACGAATCCCGATACTCTCAAGGAATATCTTGTATACGAGGAGGATGTCGCCGCCACCGGTAAGGTCGGAAAGGGCGACGTCTTCCTGGGTTCCCTGCGCGCGGTGTCGGCGGACCCGACGCACCTGGCATTTGGATATGGCATCGGCAACGTGTCGGAGTCGGCACTTGGGGACGCCTTCACTGGTCGCCATTTCGGCATCTACGGGCTGCTGACCACCACGTCCTTTGGACGTCTCTTAATGGAGTTGGGTGTCGCTGGACTGATGCTGGTGCTGACGTTGATGTGGTTGGTCTACAGCGATGCGCTTGCCGTTGCGCGGCGTGACGAGGGGCTCCGCGGGTCGATAGCCGCGGGCTGGGCGGGCGTGACCGCGGTGTTCATCATCTGCATACCCTACACCGAGCTCATCCCGATGACCTCGCTGTCATTTCTGTTCTGGTATTTCGCGGGGCTGGTGGCGGCTGAGCGCATGCGCATTGCGCGACGAACCGCCCCGCGGCCGGCGCCGACGACCTGAGCCCGTGCAACCGCTGCGCATACTCGAAGTCGCAGGCTCTGGAACGATTGGCACCGCGCGGATGGGGCCAGTGAGCACCGTCATTCACGAGCTGTCGAAGGAACTGGGCGAAATCGGCCATGACGTCGAGATTGCCGACGCCCGAGCGAGCGAGCGGACGACTGCATTGCGGATCATGGAACTGGACGTACCACCGAGGGACGGTTCCGACACGTGGGAAAAGGAGAGAGCGCTGACCGCAGCGCTCGCGAAGCGTGACCTGAGACGTTTCGACATCGTCCACACACATGAGTGGCCGACGTCCTATTACCTCCATCGTCACGGTATTCGCACCGTGTACACGGCGCACACGCCGATCTGGACATCATTTACCGGGCTGCGTCTATTGACGGACCGATTGCGGCGGCTGGTCTTGCCTCATGAGTACAAGGTCATCCAGGACAGTTTATTGACGGTTGCACTTGGAGACTACCTGCGGGTGAAGGACGCGAACATTGCCGTCATCCCCTCGGGCATTCGCACGGAGGACTGGCCTCCGCTGCAGAGAAATCGAGGAGTCTTCACGGTTCTGTTCGTTGGACGAATCGTGCCGGTGAAGGGTGTCCATGTGCTTGTCGAGGCGTTGCGCAGATTGCCTTTCGAGTATCGCGCAGTATTCGTCGGCCCACCGGCCGAGCATTCGCGCGATTCCAAGGATGCCACGCCCTATGCGCGCCGAGTGCAAGCGGAGGCACGTGAAATGCCGGTGACCTTCACGGGCTTTGTAGACAACCGGTCCCGGCAATTTCGTGAGTATGTATCGCAGGCGCACGTGCTCGTCGTTCCTTCGCTGTTCGACGCACAGGGGCTCGTCGTGCTGGAGGCGCTCGCAAAGGGCTTGCCTGTCATTGCAAGCGACGTGGGCGGCATCGGTATGATGGTCAGTGACAAGGTCGGCAGGCTCGTTCCGCCATCCGACGCGGCGGCGCTGGCTCGCGCGATCACCGAGCTGCACGACAATCCGAACGTGCTGCAGGCGATGGCGAGCTGCGCGCGCGACCATGTCGTGCGAAATTTCTCCTGGCGTGCCTGCGCCGAAGCCTACAGCGCAGCCATGCAGCGCAGCCTCCGGGCCTCATAAGCGAGCGTCGACGAACGTTCACGCGGGGGCGGCGTGGCGCCTCGTCGGAATCGCTGGGTGACTTATGTAAAGCCCGCATTTCGTGTGACGCACCTCGCCATTAGCATATGCTTCGGTTGTGTTCGCGCGCGATGGTTGCCTCTCAGGAAGACGGATAGTTGCCGATGATAAGAAGAACGAGATCCGCTACGGGCCGTAAGTTGAGGGCGTTCTTGCCCGTAGCAGCAGCGTGGCTACTGTGGACCCCCGCGCAGGCGAGCGTGCTGGTCATCGCCCCGCATCCGGATGACGACGTCGTCGCTTCGGCGGGCGTGATCAGGCGCGCGGTCGGGTACGAAGAGGTCACCGTGGTCTACATGACCAATGGTGATGCCGGTGGAACGGGGGAGGGTTACTCGCGGCAGCGGGAAGCCGTCACGGCCCAAGTGGGGTACCTCGGTACCGTCGAGGACAACCTGATCTTCCTCGGTTATCCGGACAGTCACCTCAAGGAAATATTCGACACTTATACGGACGCCTCGAGCAAGTACGTCACGCCATTCGGTCAGGCCGTGACCTACGGCAACCGCGGCCTGGGACGCAAGGACTATCACGCGTTCCGCTTCGGGTCTTCGGCCGCGTACAACCGGCCCAATATCGTCACCGACCTGGCAACGGTTCTACGGACGTACCGTCCCCAGCACATCTACACGACGTCCGAGTTCGACCAGCATGCGGATCACGCCACGACCTATCGATTGCTGCGGCTCGCCATCGACCAGGTGCGATCGACGGACCCCTCGTACGGGCCGGTGCTGCACAAGACGATCATCTGGTCGGCGGATAAGAGTACCTGGCCGGCCTCGGCCAATCCGACGACGTACCTCACGACACCGGGGCTGAGCCAGACGAACCTGGTCTGGCAGGAGCGGGCGAGTCTGGATGTGCCGCTCGCCATGCAGAACCCTAGCCTGGCCGACAATCTCAAGTACCAGGCGCTCTTGTCGCACGCGAGCCAGGTGAGCGGCTCCGATGCGTTTATCCTGAGATTCACGCACAAGGACGAGATCTTCTGGTCCGAGAATCCGTTCGGGACCAATCGGCCGCCGGTGGCGGACGCTGGGCTCAGCGTCACCGCAATACCCGGTCAGTACGCTCAGCTGAACGGATCCGGCAGCCGGGATCCCGAGGGTGGCACGCTCAATTACCGGTGGGCGCAGCGGTCCGGATCTCCGGTGACGCTGCAGAACAGCGCCAGCGCAATGCCAGGGTTCGTGGTACCCGGAACGGCCTCGTCGGGTGACTCGTGGGCGTTTCAACTGACCGTCAGCGATGGTGCCCTGGACAGTGCCACTGACATGGTCACCGCTTTCGCTGGCGCGCCGGCGTCTGGGTCGGAGAGCGATGTGACATCGCTGGCGTCAGTGACGGCCTCGTCGCAGAACACGATTCTAGGGCAGCTGGCCACGAAGGCGGTTGACGGGGTGGTGGACGGCTACCCGGGGGACTACACACGGGAGTGGGTAACGACGGGTCAGCGTGCGGGGGCGTGGCTCCGACTGGCGTGGGGTACGGCCTACACGGTGGACAGGGTGGTGCTGTACGACCGACCGAATGGCGACGACCAGGTGCTCGGCGGGACGCTGACGTTCAGCGACGGCTCGTCGGTGGAGGTCGGGGCGCTGAGCAATGGCGGGTCGGCGGTGACGGTGACGTTCACGCCACGCACGGTGACCAGTGTCACGTTTGCGGTGACGTCAGTCAGCGCCTCGACCGCCAGTGTGGGCCTGGCCGAGATACGGGTGTACGGCGGGTCGCCTGCAGGAGGGTCGGACACCACCGCGCCGAGCGTGCCGGGGAACCTGCAGGTGACGGGGACGACGAGCAGCAGCATCTCGTTGTCGTGGACGGCTTCCACGGACACGGGTGGTTCGGGACTCGCCGGGTACCGGATCTATCGGGACGGCAGCACGATGCCGCTGGCGAGCGTGACGGGGACGAGCT